>Ga0222712_10000462_pt1 | contig 53646 bp, 43 predicted proteins | sample C33_657DmetaG_FD_165043 | JGI IMG/M metagenome (GOLD analysis project Ga0222712, IMG submission 165043) | Estuarine water microbial communities from San Francisco Bay, California, United States - C33_657D | ecosystem: Environmental > Aquatic > Marine > Unclassified | place: USA: California... | reverse complement strand
ATTATCCGTGTAATAAAACCTTCTCTTCGTTCATTGACAAAACGAACAAATTCACCTAATTTATAGTTCATAATCATTGGTTTGTACAGATAGAACACAAATCTATTAAAATTAGCTACCTTAAATCTTTTAAAATTTACATTTAGCGATAAAAACCAAGAGCGGTTTCTACATTTGTACTAATTTTAATTGACACATTATGAGTAATGATCCTCTGCATGGTAAAACTTTAGAAATGATACTTGTTAATCTGGTTGAATTTTATGGATGGGAAAAATTAGGCACACTAATTAGGATAAACTGTTTCACCGATAACCCAAGTATCAGTTCTAGTTTAAAGTTTTTAAGGAAAACAGATTGGGCCAGGAAAAAAGTAGAAGATTTGTATTTGAAAACTAATAATTAGTATTGATCTTTTTGTTCAATTCATCACCTTAAATTGATGATATTTGAGAATCTAAAAAATTTACCATGAATAAAATTAAATTAGTTGCATCGGCTTTCTTTTTATTAGCTATGTATACCTCTTGCAATCAAACTCAGGAAACTACAAAAGTTATAGTAACTGATTCAGTTATCGTAGCAGTACCTGTGGCTATTGAACTTAAAGATGCAAACTCTGATCTTGCTTATAACCAATATTTACATTTGAAAGATGTTCTTGTTTTATCTGATTCAACCCAAGCTCAAGGTGCTGCAAAAGATATTGCTGCTACACTTGCTAAAATTTCAGGCTCTGAAAATAGCACTAAAATAGCCTATGATATGGCTTCAGAAGGTTCTTTATCCAAGCAAAGAATTTTATTTACTACACTGAGTACAGAATTGATTACTATGTTTAAAAAAGCAGAAATTTCTTCAGGAAGCATGTTTGTTCAGTATTGTCCGATGGCAAATGATGGTGATGGGGGCTACTGGTTGGCATCAGAAACTGAAATAAGGAATCCTTATTATGGCGATGAAATGCTTAATTGTGGGGAAGTAAAAGAAACTATTACGAAAAAATAAATTCCCTTTTATCAAACTATTAATCAATAGATAGATATAATTGAGGATTGTATTTACTGATACATCTAATCAATTTTGATATAAAATGATTTGATTAAAATTTTTTAACAAAAATATTGCAATTCCTTGTTAAAAAATTAGCCGAAATTGAGCTTATTTATTAGTTTTGTGTATTACTATTTCAAATTATTATGTCAGAATCAGCATCCTTAATAATAGGAGAAAAAACTTACGAACTACCAATAATTACAGGTACTGAAGGCGAAAAAGCCATTGATATTTCAAAATTACGGGATGCAAGCGGATATATAACTCTTGATTCTGGTTATAAAAATACAGGAGCAACTAAAAGTGCAATCACTTATTTAGATGGTGAAGAAGGGATTTTAAAATATAGAGGTTACGGTATTGAGGAGTTGGCTGAGAAATCAACTTTTCTTGAAGTTGCTTATCTATTGATTTATGGAAATCTTCCTGATCAAACTCAGTTAAATGCTTTTCAGTCTGATATTTCTAGACATACTTTGATTCATGAAGACATGAAGAAGTTTTTTGATGGATTCCCATCAAAATCACATCCAATGGGTCAGTTGTCTTCACTGATTTGCTCATTATCATCATTCTATCCTGAATCTTTAAACTCTAAACAAACTGCAGAAGAACAAAATTTAACAATTATAAAACTTCTTGCCAAAATGACTACTGTTGTTTCTTGGATATACAAGAAATCTTTAGGTCATCCAATAATTTATCCTCAGAATAATCTTGATTACGTTAGTAATTTCTTAAACATGACTTTTGGTCAGCGTACTGAACTAATAGAGATTGACCCTGTTATTGTTAAAGCTATGAATGTATTATTTATACTTCATGCAGATCATGAACAGAATTGCTCAACCTCTACGGTTCGTATTGTAGGATCATCAGAATGTAATTTATACGCCTCTATTTCAGCAGGTATTTCGGCTTTGTGGGGTCCATTACATGGGGGTGCTAATCAGGCAGTTATCGAGATGCTAGAGCAAATTAAGAATGATGGTGGTGATACCGATAAATGGATTAACAAAGCAAAAGATAAAAATGATGGTTTCCGATTGATGGGATTCGGTCATCGTGTTTATAAGAATTTTGATCCGCGAGCTAAAATTATAAAAAAGGCTTGTGATGACATCCTTGATAAATTAGGGATCAATGACCCTGTTTTAGAAATTGCAAAGAAACTTGAGGAGGCAGCACTTAATGATCCATACTTTGTGGAACGTAAGCTTTATCCAAACGTTGATTTCTACTCAGGTATTATTTATCGTGCTTTAGGATTTCCAACGGATATGTTCACCGTATTATTTGCCCTTGGTCGTTTACCTGGATGGATTGCTCAATGGAAAGAAATGCGCGAAAACAAAGAACCTATTGGAAGACCAAGACAGATTTTTACAGGAGAAGTTGTACGCAAATATGTTGAACTATCTGTGCGTTAGATAGATATATATTGAACAAAAAAGTTCGGTATGCTCTTTACCGGAATTTTTTATGCGTTAAAATGTAATTAATCGCTAGGATCTTAATCTGATATTACATCAAAATACCTGCTATCGTTGCAGACAGATAGGAGGCAAGTGTACCACAAATCAATGCTCTCATTCCAAGTTTAGCAAGATCAGTTCTTCTTTCAGGAGATAATTCACCTATTCCGCCAACTTGTATTGCTATAGAACTGAAATTTGCGAATCCGCATAATGCGAAACTGGTTATCAGAATTGTTTTTGGATCTAGTGTTTCTTTGATTTTTGCCAGATCAAGATAGGCTACAAACTCATTGATCACCATTTTTGTTCCCATCAAAGATCCTGCTACCTGAATATCCTTTCCCGGAACCCCCATGGCATATGCAAATACTGAAAAAACAGTCCCAAGTATTTGATTTAAACTAAGCGTTTGAAGGTTAATTCCAATAAATGAGAGTGACATTCCAAGGCTGCTCAACCCAAATCCAATCTTGCCTAATACAAAATCTACCAATGCAATAATAGCAATAAAGCCAATCAGCATAGCTACTACATTTAATCCAACCTTCAATCCATCACTTGCACCATGCGAAATAGCATCAACCAGATTAGCATTAGTTTTTTTAATCTCTAATGATACCGTTCCTTTTGTTTCTGATATTTCTGTTTCTGGCCAAACTATTTTGGATATCACCAGTGCAGCTGGAGCAGCCATCAAACTCGCAGCAATCAGATATTCTGCTTGAACACCCATAGCAATATATACCGCCATTACACCTCCGGCAATACAGGCCATACTGCCGGTCATAGAAGCTAATAGTTCAGACATGGTCATTCCTTTTAAATATGGTTTGATCATTATCTGAGCTTCTACCTGTCCTACAAAGGCACTGGCAACGTTTGATAAGGCTTCAGAGCCTGAAACGCCCATTAATTTGTAAACAATCATTGCGATAAATTTTACAAGGCGCTGCATGATTCCGAGGTAATAGGCAACACTTACCAAAACCGCAACAAAAATTATTGTTGGAATAATGTTGAAGAAAAAAATAAATTCGTTCCCGCTACCGAACGCTTTACCCATATTCTCCGAATTTACTAATGGACCAAAAACAAATTCAGCTCCTTTTTGAGAAAAGTTTAAGATTTTAGTAACCGCATCTCCTATCCATGAAAAAATTGTTTTACCCAATGGAACTTTTAGAATAAAGACAGCAAGAGATAATTGAATTGCTATGCCTGATAGTACCAGCCTATAGTTAATTGCTTTTCTGTTATTAGACATTAAAAATGCGATACCAAAAATTAATACAATGCCAATAAGGCCAGTGAATCTCTCCATACAGATTAATGCTAAATTAATAGTGAAATTTAGGAATAAGAATTAGAACTTTTAGATGGAATTTCATGAAGATTTTCGCCTTGAAAGTTCATCTCGAATGTTTGCAGCTTTCTCATAAGCCTCGTCTGCAAGTGCATCTTTTAATTTGATTTTCAGTTCCTCTTCAGAAAGAGAACTATAATTCAATGTGGTACTTGCTGCTTTTTCTTCAGTTTGTGGCTCAATATTTTCAAGGAAAACAAATTCATTACCTTCTATGACAATTCCAGCAGATGCTAAGATAAATTCATACGTATAAATAGGACATTCAAAACGTACTGCTAAAGCAATTGCATCAGAAGTTCTTGCATCTATTTCACTTGTTTTTTTACCATCCGAACAAATTAATTTGGCATAAAATATGCCTTCTACTAGGTTATAAATGATTATTTCTTGAATATTTATGTTGTAATTTCCAGCTAATGATTTGAATAGATCATGAGTAAGAGGCCTGCTAGGAGTCATTTTTTCAATTTCAATAGCAATTGCCTGGGCTTCAAAACTTCCTATTATAATTGGCAATCTTCTGCGCCCATTCAGCTCACCCAGAACTAGTGCATACGCACCGGATTGAGTTTGACTATAGGATAAGCCTACAATATCTAGTTTAATCTTTTTCATAAAATAAGCTTATTGGAGTTATCAAATCAATAAATTCATAAAAATCAAGAATTAGCTTTATATGCCTTAATAGCTTCGATAAGTTTTGGTAAAACTTCAAAAGCATCACCTACAATTCCATAATCAGCAACTTTAAAAAATGGAGCTTCCGGGTCTTTATTGATAACAACAATTGTTTTTGAAGAACTTACTCCTGCAAGATGCTGAATTGCACCTGAAATGCCAATTGCAATATAAAGGTTAGGACTTACAGCAATGCCGGTCTGTCCAACATGTTCTTCATGTGGTCGCCATCCTGCATCAGAAACTGGTTTAGAGCAAGCGGTGGCTGCTCCGAGTACCTTAGCTAGTTCCTCGATCATGGCCCAGTTTTCAGGCCCTTTCATGCCTCGACCAGCAGAAACAACTAGTTCTGCATCAGGTAAAGCGATTTTGTCACTTGATCTGACTATTTCAGAAACCATCGTTCTAAAATCTGATTCCTTGAAATCAGGTTTAAAATCTTCAACTTTAGCTGTTGAACCACTTTCTTTAAGCTGATAAGAGTTTGGATTTAAAGCAATCACTTTTATTTCAGAATTCAATTCAACTGTAGCAAATGCTTTTCCAGAAAATGCAGTCCTTTTTACTGTAAACGTATTATTGTCAGTTTTTGGAAGTTCAACAGCAGCGTCTACAAGGCCTGCTTTAAGTTTAACCGCAACACGTGGAGAAAGTCCCTTGCCTGTAAAGGAGTTGGCTAAAACAACAACTGTTGCTTCCTCTTTTTTCGTTGCATCTGCAATTACAGATGCAAATGCCTGGTTTACAAAGGTTTTTAGATTATCTGTGCTTGCATTGAGAACCTTTTTTGCTCCATATTTACCGAGATTACTTAAGTCATCCTGATTTACATTGCCAATAGAAATAGCAATTAACTCTGTTTTTAAAAGTTCAGCAATAGCTGCGGCGTATGAAACTACTTCAAAAGTAGATTTCTTAAATTTGCCATCTGCATTTTCAACATATACTAAAACTGACATATTTATGAGTTAAGCCCTAAATAGGGTTATGAATTTTTGATCTGAATATTAAATTACTTGTGCTTCTGTATGCAGGAGCTCAATCAGTTTTTCGGGTTCATCCTGTGAAAGCAGCGTTACTGAACCTCTTGAAGCCGGCACACTATACGCTTTGAAAGTAATCAATTGAGCAATATCAATTGCATCTACAACTTCAAGCGGTTTAGTCCTAGCAGACATTATTCCACGCATATTTGGTATTTTAGGTTCAGCTACACCTTCTGCGCAACTAGCTACAAAAGGAAAACTTACAGTTAAATGTTCTTTGCCACCTTCTATTTCACGAACAATAGTTGCCCGGTCAGCTTCAATCTCAAGTTTTTTGATGATTGAAATTGAAGGTATATCTAGAAATTCACCCAGCATGGCAGCAATCTGCGAGCCATTATAATCACTTGATTCACGACCTGTAAGAATGATATCAAAGCCATTATCTTTTGCATAATGTGCAATTTGAGCGGATACAAAATAAGAATCTCTGGCTGAAGCGTTGATTCGAACAGCATCATCTGCACCAAGTGCAAGGGCTTTTCTAATTGTTGGCTCAGAATTTATTTCTCCAACATGAATAATAGTTACTGAGCCTTTACCTCCTTCAATTAATTCAATAGCTCTTGCTAAAGCAATTTCATCATAGGGATTTAATATAAATTGAACACCTGCAGTATTGAATTGTGTATTATCGCTGTTAAACGTTATTTTTGCTGTTGTATCGGGGACATTACTGACACAAACTAATATTTTCATATAGATTTCTCTTTTTACAAATCTACTTAAAAAAGATAAAATATAATGTATCATATACGTTTACAAAAGCTTCTGGATTTTCTAAAAAATGAGCCTGATGATCCTTTTTTAAAATATGCACTGGCAACAGAATATTTGAGTCAGAATGATGTGCAAAAGGCCCTTTTTTATTTTGAAGATCTCTTAAAAAAACATCCTGATTATGTTGGAACTTACTACCACGCAGGTAAATTATTTGAGCGGCTTGACAGGAAATCGGAAGCTATATTTGTTTATCAAAGGGGAATGGAAATAGCAAGAAAGGCTGGTGATAATCATGCTTACTCTGAATTACAGACAGTTTTCAATTCAGCCTCTGGTTTAGATTATGAAGACGATTAAATACGATGTGGAGTAAGCGCCAACTTATCTTTCTATATGATGTAATTTGGTTTACCCTTACTGCATTTGGAGGAGCGCAAGCTCATGTTGGCATGATGCTCAAAAATTTCGTTAACAAACGCAAGTATATTTCTGAAACTGAACTACTAGAGTTGAATGCTTTAACTCAGATTCTTCCGGGTCCATCTTCAACCCAAACTCTTGTTGGTATTGCATATAAAGTGGGCGGTTTAACGATGGCGATAAGTGCATTTTTTATTTGGATATTGCCATCAGCGGCACTGATGACTTTGGCAGTACTGAGCTACACTTTAATAGGTCAGAAACAGAAATTTGCTGCTATTCTGGAGTTTGTTCAACCTATTGCAGTTGGAATTGTAGCTTATGCTGCATTCTCATTTGGTCGCACAATTTTAAAATCAACTACATCAATTTGGCTTGCTGCTGGATCTCTATTCGCTACTTTGCTTATTAGAAATGCATATGCTTTCCCAATATTGATTCTTATAGGAGGGATTGTTTCATCAACTGTTGAAACAGCAATTGAAGAAAATAACCTCAGATTTAAACTTTTTTCCAATATTAACCCTCGCAAAATAGCCTATTTTTTAGGTGTATTATTACTTTTTGCAGCATTAGGCGCACTTATAAATCGTACATCTCCATTTAGTTTACCGATTCGTTTATTCGAGAATTTTTATCGCAACGGCATTATGATATTTGGTGGCGGACAGGTACTTATCCCTTTTATGTATACCGAATTTGTAGAGATGAAGGGATATCTTGATTCAGATCAGTTTTTATCAGGATATGCCTTTCAACAGGCTTTACCGGGTCCTACCTTTTCATTTACCTCATTTGTTGGAGGCATGACTCTGAAAAATGCAGGATTTAACATTTATGGGCAAATAATGGGTAGTATTATTGCAGTTTTGGGAATCAATTTGCCGGGGTTAATCCTCATTCTTTTTATTGTTCCTTTCTGGAATGATCTAAAAAAGATAACCCGGATTAAAAATTCTCTTTCAGGTATTAATGCAGTCTCTGTTGGATTTATGGGTGCTGCATTTCTTTTTTTATTACAGCCTGTTGGGGTAAACTTCTTTTCAATCGGTTTGATTATAATGACTTTTCTACTATTGGTTTTTACCAAGATCAAGACACCAATATTAATTCTAGCGGGAGTTTTACTGGGTCTGTTTATTTAATAAAAATAATTACTCAGAGTATCAGTGATTAAAAGAGTGGTTCTTCATCTATGTCGTCCATTCTAGATGGACGAATAATGAAGTTATTGGGTTTCTCAAAGTCTTGTGAAGGTGAAATTCCAGCAAATGGATTAGGGTTATTTCCTGAAGGGCTGCTGAAATCTTCTTCAAGATCTACGAATTTCACAAATTTTCCGATAAATCGAAGTGGAACTGTGCCAGTTTCACCGTTTCTGTGCTTGGCAATAATTACTTCACCTATTCCAATGGTAGAGCGTCCATTTTCATCTTCTGTAAGACCATAATATTCAGGGCGATATAGGAATAAAACCATATCTGCATCTTGTTCAATAGAACCAGATTCCCTTAGATCAGAAAGCATTGGCTTTTTACTTCCACCAGGGCGGTTTTCTACTGCCCGGCTTAACTGGGAAAGAGCTATTACGGGTACATTTAGTTCTTTAGCAACTGACTTTAATGCTCTGGATATACTACCTATCTCTTGTTCACGATTACCACTTTTACCATCACTTTTTCCGTGCATGAGCTGTAGGTAATCGATAATGATCATTTGAATATCGTATTGTGCTTTTAAACGCCTGCACTTAGCTCTGAATTCAAATATATTTAAGGCTGGGGTATCATCAATAAAAAGGGGAGCCTCAGTTAGTCTGCCTATCTTAGAATGAAGCTGCTGCCATTCCCATTCTGCCAGATGACCTTTTCTAATTTTTTCTTGTTCTATTTCTGTTTCACCTGAAATCAAACGATTTACAAGCTGTACAGATGACATCTCTAAAGAAAAAAAGACTACAGGTTTATTAAATTGTACTGCTGCATTTCTTGCACAACTAAGTACAAATGCAGTTTTACCCATGGCAGGTCTTGCCGCAATAATAACAAGATCTGATGGCTGCCATCCTGAGGTAATTCTGTCAAGAGCAGTAAATCCGGATGCTACACCTGTCAATCCATCTACTTTATCTTTAATTTTTTCCAGATTATCTAATGATTCACGAATAATCTCATCCATTTTTCGAGAATCTCTACGAAGATTATTTTGAGCAATGTCAAAAAGGTTCTTTTCTGCATGATCGAGAAGATCGAAAATGTCAGTTGTATCCTCATAGGCATTGGTAATTATTTCGGTAGAGATACGAATTAGTTCACGTTGAATAAATTTTTGTGAAATAATTCGGGCATGGTATTCAATATTTGCCGCAGAGGCAACACGGTTTGTTAGCTCAGTGATATAATATGCTCCACCAATCATTTCTAGTTCGCCCTGTTGACGTAATTGGGCAGTTACTGTTAGTATATCAATAGGAGATGACTTTTGGAAAAGAATCTGAATGGCTTCGAAAATTTTTTGATGACTATCTTTGTAAAACACATCAGGTTTTAAGATGTCAATAACAGCAGAGAGTGCATCTTTTTCAAGCATTAGTGCACCAAGTACAGCTTCTTCGAGATCTAATGCCTGAGGTGGAAGTTTACCTAGCCCACTTGCCATGTTGCTTAGTTTATTCCTTCGCTCAGCAGAAAAAGTATTTTTATTGCTTTTATTGTACTCTTGATCTTTTTCTAAACTCATAATAACAAAAGTATACAAAAAATGGAGCAGAAATGTTTAAGTTTTTCACAATTTAATTTAGTTTATAATGCAATATTGTATAGACCTCATTAAATCACATGTTTTATTAACATAAATTATTTATTTAATGTGGAAATCCTATAAAATCTTGTTTTAAATAGGTTTTAACATAGTGTTAATAAATTTTTTTGATGTTGATAAACTAAATTTTTAATCTAATAAACCTACTTATTTCCATGAAAAGGGAAATTATATCTAACTTGCCAAATAAATAATAAGTATAGATGAACGGTAGCCCTTTTAAACGAAAACGTGAGTTTGAAACACATGAATCAAATCAGATGGTATTTGGAATTCGTGCAATCATTGAGGCAATTAAAAGTGGTAAAGAGATTGAAAATCTTTTTTTACAAAGAGGACTAACGGGAGGAATAATTCTTGAATTACGTGGTTTGTTAAAAGATCAGGAGATTGGTTTTCAACTGGTTCCGATAGAAAAACTCAACCGGCTAACTACAAAGAATCATCAAGGTGCCGTTGCTTTTATTTCACCAATTAGTTATGATAAAATAGAAAATATTATACCATTGATTTATGAAAAAGGAGAGGTTCCTTTGATTTTGATATTAGATGGTATCACTGATGTACGTAATTTCGGGGCTATTGCTAGGACCGCAGAATGTGCAGGAGTACATGCGATTATAGTACCGGCAAAAGGTTCTGCACAAATAAATCCTGATGCAATTAAAACATCTGCTGGAGCCCTTTATAAAATCCCGGTTTGTAGGCATGATAGTCTCTTAAAAACTGCAAAATTTCTACAGGAATCAGGCTTACAATTAGTAGCATGTACAGAAAAAACAAATGATTACCTCTATCAGCCAGATTATACTGTTCCTACTGCTATAATAATGGGTTCTGAAGAAACAGGGATTTCAATGGATCTGATCCGTATTGCAGACCATTTAGCTAAAATTCCAATGTATGGTGAAATCGAGTCGTTAAATGTTTCGGTTTCAGCCGGTATATTGTTATATGAAGCCGTAAGACAAAAAATGTCTGCTAAATAAATTCGCTGCCGAATCGCTGTTTTACATCAGCTACAATTTGCTTGATTTCCTGTTCCCGTTCTCTTGGACAGACCAATAGAGAATTGTTATCTTCAATTACTATAAAATCATGTAAGCCTTGAAGCACTACTAGTTTCTCTTTTGGAACATTGACCATGCAATTAGAAGAATCATACATGATCACTCTTTCTGAAGGTATTACTACATTTCCTACATAATCCTTTTCAGAAAGGTCGTAGATTGAAGCCCAGGTGCCTAAGTCTGACCATCCAAATTCAGTTGGTAAAACATAGACATTGTCAGCTTTCTCCATAATTCCGTAATCAATTGAAATATTCGTGCATTGTGAGAATGCAGATTGTATGAATTCCTGTTCTTGAGGAGTATTATAAGCCATTTCTCCTTCTTTGAATATGTCATACATTTCGGGGAGGTATTTTTCAAAAGATCTCAGTATATTTTTTGCAGACCAGACAAAAATTCCAGCATTCCAGAGAAAATCGCCACTTTGTACAAATGTTTTTGCTAATTCAACATTTGGTTTTTCTGTGAAGGTTTTAACTTTAAAAAAATCTTCTCCGATCTTTTTTGTATTGTATTGGATGTATCCATATCCGGTATCAGGTCTCGATGGTTTAATTCCAAGAGTGATCAAGCAATCATTTTCAAGTGCAGCATCAAGAGATTTTTTAATGCAACGTGTGAACTCATCTGAGTCCATGATCAAATGATCAGATGGAGCTACAACAATTGATGCATTTGGATTTATTTTCAATATTTTATGACTTCCATATGCTATGCATGGTGCCGTATTCCGCATAATAGGTTCAGCCAGAATTTGTTCTTCATTAATGCCGGTTAATTGCTCTTTAACTAGATCTTTATAGCTTTCATTTGTTAAAATGAAAATATTTTCTTGAGGTACGATCTTTAAAAAACGATCATAAGTTTGCTGGATCAGAGTTTTTCCAGTTCCTAATATGTCAAGAAACTGTTTTGGATATGCTGTACGGCTTAATGGCCAAAATCTGCTGCCAATACCACCCGCCATTATCAAGACGTAATAATTTTTCATGCTTTTTAAACTTAAATAATTCCTTCTTTCAAAAGATCATGAAGATGGATAAAACCTTCAAACTTGCTTTCTGTGCCTACAAGTATCTGGGTAATATTATTAACACGTAATATTTCAAGTGCGTTAACGGCAAGTTCGTTTTTATCGATGTATTTGGGCGATTTAGTCATAATGTTAGCGGCTGTTAGTCCATCAATTGTGCTATTATTATTAAGCATTCTACGAATATCACCGTCTGTAATTATTCCGTTTAGTTTTCCTTCATCTACAACTGCTACCGCACCTAGTCTGTTTCTGGTGATTTCAATGATCACTTCTTTTACTGTTGCATTTGAAGATACAAAGGATTTTTCATTTTGTGCAGACAGATCGCCAACAGTTAAATATAAACGTTTCCCTAAAGAACCTCCCGGATGATATTTGGCAAAATCAGCACTACTAAATTCACGACACTCAAGTAAACATACTGCCAAAGCGTCACCCATAGCCAATTGAGCTGTGGTACTGGTAGTTGGAGCAAGATTATGTGGACATGCTTCATGATCAATCGTTGTATCGAGTAACCAATCAGCTTGTTTTGCCAGAAATGAATGCTTATCACCTGCCATTGCGACAAGTTTATTTCCACCTTGTTTTAATAATGGCACAAGTATCTTTATCTCGGGTGTATTTCCACTTTTTGAAATACAAATGACCAGATCATTTTGCTGAATCATGCCTAGATCGCCGTGAATGGCATCTGCCGCATGCATGAATATTGCTGGAGTTCCTGTAGAATTAAAAGTAGAAACGATTTTTTGAGCAATTATTGCACTTTTTCCAATCCCAGTTATTATAACACGGGCTTTTAGGTACAAAATTTGATGTACTATTTCTGAAAAATCAGCGTTTAAATTTCTTGAAATACTTCTTATACCTTCTGCTTCAGTTTGAAGCGTTTGTCGTGCTATTTCTAATATTTCAACGTTATTTTTCAATTTAGTTTTTTTAAATAAATAAATATTTAATCGCAAAAATATGTTATTTTGAATATTATTATGACCAATTTTCAATTTTTTCCAGTTATATAATGGAAATAAACAAATCTTTATTCGATAATTTACAGAATTTTTTCGGCTTCGATAACTTCAAAGGTGATCAGGAAGCTATTATAACCAGCATACTTCAAAAGAAAGATACATTTGTTATCATGCCAACAGGTGGCGGGAAATCCATTTGTTATCAACTTCCAGCCTTAATGAGCGAAGGTACAGCAATTGTTATTTCGCCACTGATTGCCTTAATGAAAAATCAGGTAGACCAATTAAGAGCTTTTGGCGGAACAGATAGTATTGCCCATTTTCTCAATTCATCACTCAATAAATCTGAAATTACCAATGTAAAAGAAGATGTAAAAAATGGACTAACCAAATTACTTTATGTAGCACCTGAGTCTTTAACAAAGCCAGAAAATATTGATTTTTTGAGAGGTATTTCAATATCTTTTGTAGCAGTAGATGAAGCTCATTGTATTTCAGAATGGGGACATGATTTCAGGCCGGAATATCGTAGAATACGTCAGGTAATCGATAATATTGGCGATAATATTCCAATTATTGCATTAACAGCTACAGCCACACCTAAAGTACAGCAGGATATTCAAAAAAACCTGCAAATGAATAAGGCCTCTCTTTTTAAATCGTCATTTAACAGACCTAATTTATTTTATGAAGTAAGGGCAAAACGTGATGTAATTAAAGAAATAGTTAGATATGCTAAGTTGAATTCAGGAAAATCAGGAATCGTTTACTGTCTGAGCCGTAAAAAGGTCGAAGAAGTTGCTGAAGCATTGAAGCTTAATGGAATAAAAGCGCTGCCATATCATGCAGGTCTGGATCCAAAAACCCGTGCTGAAACACAGGATAACTTCTTGATGGAAGATGTTGACGTTATCGTAGCAACTATCGCATTTGGAATGGGTATTGATAAACCTGATGTTCGTTACGTTATCCATCATGATATCCCAAAAAGTATGGAGGGTTATTATCAAGAAACAGGACGATCTGGCCGTGATGGTGGTGAAGGTATCTGTGTGGCCTTCTATTCACAAAAAGATATAGACAAGTTAACCAAATTCATGAAAGATAAGCCTGTTTCAGAAAGAGAAATAGGTACTCAAATTCTAAAAGAGGTTATTGACTATGCTGAATCTTCTGTTTGCAGGCGTAAACAAATACTCCATTATTTTGGTGAGAACTTTAATGAAACTGGTTGCAATAATATGTGTGACAATTGTCGCCATCCTAAAAAATATTTTGATGCAGAGGCTCCTTTGCTAAAGGCTTTGACCTTGATACGTGATCTGGGTGAAAAGTTTGATGATCAATATATCATAAATATCATGTTGGGTATTGAAAACTCCCTGGTTGCATCGTATGAGCACAGCAAATTAGATGTTTTTGGATCTGGCAAAGAAGATGGTGAGATACTTTGGAAATCTTTAATGCGACAAATAGTTCTGCATAATTTTGTTCAAAAAGACATTGATAATTATGGTCTTTTAAAGCTGACTAAATCTGGAAATTCATTTATAGAAAATCCATACTCAATTAAGTTTATACTTAATTATTTGATGGATGTGGCTGAAGATGAGGTAGAAGAGGCCCAGCAGCAAAGCGGAGCTTTAGACACGCTCTTGCTTCAAATGTTGAAAGATCTAAGGAAAAAGATTGCCAAACAAAAGAATCTGCCACCATTTGTAATATTTCAGGATCCTTCGTTAGATGAAATGTGTACTCATTACCCTATTTCTATTGATGAACTCAAACAGATACAGGGAGTAGGATCTGGAAAGGCGTCGAAATTCGGCCTTCCCTTTATCGAACTTATAAAAAAATATGTTGATGAAAATGATATTGACCGACCGGTAGATCTGGTTATCAAAAGTGCAGCAAATAAATCAGCTCTTAAAGTATCCATTATTCAAAATATAGATCGTCAGATTTCTCCGGAGGATATTGCATCTGCCAAAGGAATCTCATACGATGAAATATTAAAGGAACTTGAAACCATCGTAAACTCTGGCACAAAACTTAATCTCAATTATTATATTGATGAGGTGATTGAAGAGGACAGGCAGGATGAGGTTTTTGATTATTTTAGGTCAACAGAAACCGACTCAATTGAGGATGCACTTTCGGAGCTTGGAACTGATGATTACACTCGCGAAGAGTTGCAATTAATGCGTATTAAATTTTTATCGGAGCTAGGAAATTAATGATTAATAGGATTCCCCAAATAAAGCACACAGAATCAGGTAATTTTTTCCTGATGGCTGGACCCTGTGTTATTGAAAATGAAGAAATTGCTTTCAGAATTGCAGAAAGAATAGTCAATATTACAGATAAGCTTAAAATTCCTTTAATTTTTAAAGGATCTTATAGAAAAGCAAATCGCTCTAGGCTCGATTCATTTACAGGAATAGGTGATGAAAAAGCGCTCAGGATTTTAAATAAGGTAAGTATGGAATTTGGTGTTCCAACGGTTACCGATATTCATGAAAGTCATGAAGCCGCAATAGCAGCAGAATTTGTAGATGTTCTACAAATTCCAGCTTTTTTATGTCGTCAAACTGACCTTCTTGTAGCTGCTGCACTTACAGGCAAAGCTGTGAATGTAAAAAAGGGACAGTTCCTATCGGCAGGTTCTATGAAATTTGCAGTTGAAAAAATCCAAGAATCAGGTAACCCTAATGTGATACTTACCGATCGCGGTAATACTTTTGGCTATCAAGATATCATTGTTGATTACAGGGGAATACCAGAAATGAGAAGCTTTGGAGTTCCCGTAGTGATGGATTGCACGCACTCATTGCAGCAGCCTAATCAGGCTAGTGGTGTAACAGGAGGGAAGCCTGCCCTAATCGAAACAATTGCCAAAGCAGCCATTGCAGTAGGTAGTGATGGCTTGTTTATTGAAACTCATCCTGATCCGGCAAACGCAAAGTCTGATGGAGCAAACATGCTTCATTTAGATCTGCTTGAAGGCTTACTAGTAAAATTGATTAGGATTAGAAATGCAATTTCCTGATCCTAATCAATTCTTTTGTCGTGTTCTCTGCTAAATATTCTTAATAAATATTTTCTTTTAGCCATTGAACACTAAATGAAGGATCATCAATAGTTTTAGATCCATCTTGCTCAATAAAGGTGTGTTTTACTCCTGAGAGTTTTGAGTTTTCGTAGATATGTTTAAAATCAACTTTCCCTTTACCTACTGGGCATGGTTTTCCGCTTATTTTATCAAGATCTTTCACATGCCACAATGGGAAACGTCCTGGGTATTTTTTGAATAAGGCAACTGGATCCATTCCTGCAGCTGTAGCCCAGGCAAGATCTAACTCCATAAATACCTTGTTTTTATCCGTATTGCTTAAAACATAATCAAATGCTGATACCCCTTCTATGGGTGTAAATTCAGATTGATGATTATGGTATGCAAATTTCATTTTGTTTTTTGCAGCTGAATCACCTGCTTTTATGAAAATTTCTGTGGTTCGTTTAATATCATCCATTGTATTGATTGATGAACTGGAACAAATTACCCAATTGCAACCTCCTTCTGCAGATTCATCCACAATCTGCTGAAGGTTATCCCTAAGATTCCTTGAGCCTACAGGTACTTGTGTCGACCTTGGTAAACCACCAACATGATTCCCAATCCATTTTAGTCCCAGATCGTTTACAATTGTTGCAAATTCCTTTGCTGAATGTCTGTAATATAAACCACCAGAACCTGTAGCCGTCTCCAGTTCTTTGATGCCAATACCAGCGACCTGTTTAAGAATGGTTTTAGTATCTGCTCCAGGCAAGTTAATCAGAGTATTAAGAGTATAGACCTGTAGCCCCATGTTCGGATATTTGAGTTTTAATTTACCTGGTATTCCGGCATTAGACCATGAAGGTAATGCACATCCAATTGTAAATAAAGCCGAGTTTTTTAGAAAGGATCTTCTATCAATCATAAAATTTTATTTAGCTGTTAAAAATCTATTTTTTGTCAATTGTATAAAAATCATAGGTGATTGCCCAGGTAAATTCATTACCAGGCAATGCATCAATCTTTATAAAGGGTTCAGGACTTAATGTTGTTGGAACTGACCAATACATGAAATGTGATAAAGGGCGATTTGATGTGATTCTCACTGCAGCTCCTGTTTTTTGATTTTCTATCCTGAAATCATAATCTTCAACATTGGTGCCAGTAAAACCTTTAGGATATTCCATAGTACTTTCGCCTTTTTTTAAATCTCTGTTATAGATCATTTTATTATCTACGAAACTCATAAGACTCTTTCTTGCAGGTTCTGAATTAATTTTAAAGGGCATACTGACTAAAAAATTTGGTCCTGTGTTTTGATTGTCGATCACGAAAAAGTTATGATTGAAAACACTAGTATTTATAGATTTTTGACCTGTATTTTTTAAACTATGTTCTAAAATCAATTGGGCTTTTCCCTCTACCAAGCGGACTGTTTTTTTATAGATATATGAATATCCGGAATCATCTTTTAGGGTATGAATAAATTCAACACGGTCTTTTTTTGTCTTTACCTTCCAATTCCCATAATTTAGAATTTCAAAGGGTTTACTGAATCCATAAGGTTCATTTTTTACCTTTTTTAGAATACCAATACCAATTTTCATGAATTTTTCTCCAGGAGCCGCAGTTGCATAATCTATCGGATCAAATGCTTCAACCGGACCTGTAATAGCATCATGTCTATAAGGATCATGTTGCTGGTACCATTCACCGAAATATTCATGGTCTTTAAATTTTAAACTATTTATTACACCTGACCAATCAAATCTGGTTCCTCTGTAAAATCCATATTTAGCGTCTGGTAAGTATAAATTTGCCTCGACTAGCCCATTAGAAATACTTTTTTGAGGGTATTGTGCAAAAATGCTGGAGGCCGAAAAAATCAGAATCCCGAAAAGAATCTTTCTCATAGTATCAAATTTTAAAATTGATCAATTTATTTAGTAATTAAGGTATAATCAAGGTTCCGTTAGCTTTTTGAACTTGCAATTAGATTTAGTTCTGATAGGATATTTTGCTACTTCCTTCTCATTGTTATCTGCCCCAAGTCCAGGTATTTCATTCACAAACAGGTATTCAATTTGTTGAATTGTTTTTTATAACTATTCCGCCCTAAACCTTTAGTTATTTAATTTTATTTCTCTTTTTCTTTCAAAAATTGATGCCGAATTATATTTCAACTATTTATTCTAGTGAATATCTAAGTTTTAATGAACTTGTTTAAACTCTATAATAATCAGGTTTCCAGTTCTGGATAGCTAATTTTATTGACTTTGAATCCAATTTATCTGTAATTGCTCTTTGTACAAGATTTTGAAATTCTTGATCAGAAGCAAATCGCAATGCAATAATTTGACCAATTTTTAGCTCAGATGGTAAGGGTTTTCCTGTTAAAATAAAGTGCCTAAAGTTTTCTTCAGAACGAATGGCTCTATCCTGTGCTTTGAGAGGGAACGATCGTGTAAACCAAAAAAGCATAATGCAGCATACAAAGAGTAAGGTAATTAAACTGGCAGAATATAAGCTTTCATTATTCCATGATCCACATAGATTGAAAAGGGAGCCAATAAATCCTGTCAGTATCAATAGCGCTAGTATTCCGTGATAACCTTTAACCAATCGAGCGTGGTTTTTGTAATTTTGTTCCATAATTATTTCTGTGTAATTTTAAATTCTGTTCGTCTATTATTTTTACGACCTTGTTCAGTGTCATTATCAGAAATTGGCTGACCTTCACCAAATCCTTTAAAACTTAATTTTGTTAAAGGTATTTTATTTTTTATCAAATACTCATAAACTATTTTAGCTCTATTGGTGGAAAGAATCAGGTTTGATTGGTCTTCTCCTATTTTATCGGTATGTCCGCCAATTTTAATTGTTATTGTTGGATTTTCTCTTAAAAAAAGAATAAGCTGTTGTAATTCTGCCATAGATTCAGGTAAGAGATCATATTGATTGGTCTCGAAAAATACATTATTTAATATAACCATTTTCCCGATTTCAATTTTCTGCAAAGAAACATCTATATTAAATGGTTGTTTTTCTAGGTTTCCTATAAGTGTAAAGTTTTGCGAATAAAATAAATATCCTTCTTTTGATACGGTAAGTCCATACGATTTGCCGGCAGGCAATGCGGCAAGAAATTCTCCATTTTCAGGATCCGTAATCTCATCATAAATAGTTTGTCCATTGATCAAATTAGTGATTTGAATATGTGCATCCAAGGCTTCCTTACTAAGATTGTCGAAAACTTTACCTTTAACATAGGTAACTGCTTTGGGTTTCATTTTTTCGGGTAATTCAAATGAGTAGATATCTAGCTTTCCATATCCTTCTTTTTGATTACTTGAAAAGAAGGCCAGTTTACCATCTGTACTTATGCTTAAACCACTTTCCTCTGCGAATGTATTGATTGGGAATCCTAAATTTTCAGGTTTTTGCCAACCTGCTTGTTTCTCGCCTAAATAAGCTTTCCTACTTATGAACACATCTTTATTACCCATGCCTGGCCATCCGTTTGACGAAAAATAAAGACTTTCATTATCTGGATGTATAAATGGTGAATGTTCATCATATGAAGTATTAATTTCTTTACCCAGATTAACAGGATTTGACCATGTACCATCTGTGTTTAATTCAGAACTCCAGATATCATAGCCTCCATAACCGCCCTGTCGGGTGCTGACAAAATATAAAGTGCGACCATTAGCACTGATTGATGGTTGAGATTCCCATCCGGCTGTATTTACAGGTCCGCCAATGTTAAAAGGTTGACTCCAATCATTTCCTTCCCTTTTCGAAATATAAATATCACATCTTCCTAAACCATCAGGGCGATTACATCCTGTAAAAAATAAATAGTTGCCATCTGGCGAAATGTTTTGAGCACCTTCATTAAAATTGGGGGTATTAATTTCCTTACTTAAAAATTCAGCAACTGCCCATTTACCATTTCGTTTCTCACTTTTATAAAAGTCTTCATTACGATTTTGCTGGCGAGTGAATATAATCATTGATTCATCTGCAGTAATCACGGGTAAATATTCATCTTCTTTTGAGTTGATAGCAGGACCCATATTAATAGGTTTAAAAGGAACAGGTGATTTTAGGGCTTCTAGACTAAATTTACAATCTCTAATAAATTTATTGATCTTGTCAATGCTTGCACTGTTTAAACCAGGATAAGTTAAATATTTATTGAAATGTTCAATTGCCTGGCGGTAATTACCAGTATTTAGTTCAGAGTCAGCAATCCCAAAATAGGTGAGTGGATGGAATTCAGGATCAATTGAAAGAATTCTACTATAGTTATCCAGTGCATTGGAATATTTTCCAAATTTTCGGTAAAGATCACCCAATTGCTGATATGCGGCTAGAAATTTTTGATCTAATGATACGGCCTGATTAAGTTCAGAGATGGCTTTATCATACAAGTTCTCAGAAATAAAATAATTAGCCTGTTCATATGCCTTTTGTGCCTGCTTATTTGTCGAGCTTGTTTGCTTTTGAGCAAACACAATCAGGGGTAGAAGGCAAAAAACAAGTAATAAACGCTTAATCATACCTATTGCTGTAAATCCCTATGGATGAAGGTAAAAAATTAAATATACTTAGCCTATTGTTGCCAAGCAAAGTTTATTTGTATTGGCAGATTTGAAAAAAATAAAAATAGTTTAAGGAATGTTCAGGTATTTATGAGTTTGTAATGAAATTTCCCATTTAGGATTCTGCATTACGTAATTAATGATCAAGGGAGTAATTTCCGAACTTTTAGACCACTCTGGTTGTAAATATAATTTGCAGGTCTGAGAAGCATGAGCTGCATGCTCTTCAGCCCAAAGAAAATCACTTTTATTAAACACGATCACTTTCAACTCGCCAGCAAAAGGTAAAATATCTGGTCTTGGCGACTTGAATTTTTTGGGCGATAAACAGATCCAGTCCCAACTTCCTGAAAGAGGGTAAGCTCCGGATGTCTCTATAAATGTTTTGATACCTCGTTTTTGTAATTCAGACGTTAAATAGTCAAGATTATAAATAAGTGGTTCACCACCAGTAACAACTACCGCCTTTCCTGGAAATTTTTCTGCATTCTGAACAATTTGATCTGCTGAAGTAAGGGGATGTAATTCTGCATCCCAGCTTTCTTTTACATCACACCAATGACAACCTACGTCGCAACCTCCCAAGCGAATAAAATAGGCCGCTTTCCCTGAATGAAATCCTTCTCCTTGAATGGTATAAAACTCTTCCATTAAAGGTAATAATGTGCCGTCGGGCGGAATTTGATGTGCCATTTTGTAACTTAGAATACAAATATACTTAAGTTTAAATTCTGAACCTTGTTTTAAGAGGATTGAGACATAAAATTGACAATTTTTGATACCTGATGAACTGGATTAAGCTATTCCCATTAACAATTCTATCCTCTGAAGACTTTCTAGAGAAAGTAACTATTTCAGGTAAGAAGCTATGTGTAGTTAAAACTGATGGCAAGCTCTTTGCAATACAAAATAAATGTCCTCATGCAGGTGCTCAACTAAGTAATGGTTGGTGTTCAAAAGGAAAGATTATTTGTCCATATCATAGACAAGAATTTGATTTGGAAACAGGTAGAGGAGCAGACGGGCAAAATAATTACGTGGATACTTACCCTATTGAGATTCAAGAAGATGGTGTTTATATAGGGATTAAAAAATCATGGTGGAAGTTTTGGTAATGGATTTAAACCCTAGAGACAAGAAAAATTAGAATCACTGTATAAGTTAGTAAATCTCTTTTTTAGCTGAAGCTAGGGTATTTTTAAGTAGTCCAACAATGGTCATTAATCCAACTCCACCAGGTACCGGAGTGATCCAGGATGCTTTTGGAGCAACATTGTCAAAGTCAACATCGCCAAATAATTTATATCCAGATTTTGTTTCTGTTGAAGTTTCACGGTTCATGCCAACATCGATAACAATGGCGCCATCTTTTACCATATCTGCGGTAACAAAGTTTTTCTTTCCTATCGCTACAATTAGTATGTCGGCATCAAGACTGAATTTTTTAATATCCGGAGTTTTACTGTGGCAAATAGTTACTGTACAATTACCTGGATTCGTATTTCTAGCCATTAAGATGCTCATCGGTGAGCCAACAATATTACTTCTTCCAATAACAACGCAATGCTTACCGCTGGTATCTATACCATATTCCTGCAACATCAGCAAAATTCCATAAGGTGTTGCGGGCAAGAAGGAGGGAAGGTTACGTTGCATCCGTCCAAGATTAACAGGATGGAAGCCATCTACGTCTTTTTCGGGTGAAATTTTTTCAGTGACTTTATCAGCTGATATATGTTTAGGTAAGGGGAGTTGTACTAATATACCGTCTGTATCCGGATCCTGATTAATTTCATTGATTTTTTTCAGGAGTTCATCTTCAGTGATTGAACTTTCATAACGGTATAATGTTGAATTAAAACCAACCTTTTCACAGTTCTTGATCTTGCTGGCTACATAAGTTTCAGAACCACCATCATGACCAACAAGTATGGCAACCAGATGTGGTTTTCTGCCTGTTTTATCAAGGATTTCAGCGGCCTCAATAGCTATCTGTTGTTTTAATTTTTCAGATACAAATTTTCCGTCAAGTAATTGCATTGATGTATTAATTGGGTATTTATTTACATTTAACAGCTTTTAAACCTATTTTATTGGCTATTCACAAAATATGAAAACAGGGTATTAATCTAGTTTTAGGACAGCCATAAATGCCGTTTGCGGTATTTCTACGTTTCCTACTTGCCTCATTCGTTTTTTACCTTTCTTTTGTTTTTCTAAAAGCTTTCTCTTTCTAGAAATATCTCCACCGTAGCATTTTGCAGTTACATCTTTACGTAAGGCTTTTACTGTTTCACGAGCAATGATTTTTGCACCGATTGAAGCCTGAATAATAATTTCAAATTGCTGGCGAGGAATTAATTCTCTTAATTTTTCACAGATTTTCTTTCCAAAATTATAGGAGTTTGTACGGTGAATAAGTGAAGATAGGGCATCAACAGGTTCGGCATTTAAAAGAATATCTAATCGAACTAAATCTGATTGTCGATAACCGATCTGGTGATAATCAAATGAAGCATAACCTTTTGAAATTGTTTTTAATCGATCGTAAAAATCGAATACAATTTCTCCCATAGGCATTTCAAATATCAGTTCAACACGGTCTGAAGTCAGGTAAGATTGATTTACAATTGTACCTCTCTTCTGAATACATAGCGACATGATCGGTCCTACAAATTCAGATTTTGTAATAATATTAGCCTTAATATAAGGCTCTTGAACATAATCAAGTTTACTAGGGTCAGGAAGGTCAGATGGATTATGAACATCAATTTCAATTCCCTTTGATGTAAAAGCTTTATAAGATACGTTTGGAACGGTTGTGATAACGGTCATATCAAATTCACGTTCCAGGCGTTCCTGAATAATTTCCATATGAAGCATGCCCAAGAAACCGCAACGGAAACCAAATCCTAAGGCAGCCGATGATTCGGGCTCAAACACAATTGAAGCATCATTAAGCTGCAACTTGTGCATACTTTCTCGAAGCTCTTCGTACTCATCGGTATCAACTGGATAAATACCTGCAAAAACCATTGGTTTAACCTCTTCAAAACCTTTAATTGGCTCCTTACTTGGTTTGTCTCTATGAGTGATTGTATCACCAACCTTTACTTCACGTGCTTCTTTTATTCCGGATATGATATAACCAACATCGCCTGTTTTAATGACATCTTTAGGTTTTTGTGTAAGTTTTAATGTCCCAACTTCTTCAGCAATGTAATCTTTATTTGTGGCCACGAATTTTACCCGGTCACCTTTACGTATTTCGCCGTTCAAAACTTTAAAATAGGCAATAATTCCTCTGAAAGAATTAAATACCGAGTCAAATATCAGAGCCTGTAATTCACCATCAGGATTTCCTTTTGGAGAAGGTATTCGCTCCACAATAGCCCGAAGTATATTATCGACTCCTAGTCCCGTTTTACCTGAAGCTGGAATGATTTCTTCACGTTTGCAACCGATCAGTTCAATGATCTGGTCTTTAACTTCTTCGGGCATAGCACCTGGAAGGTCCATCTTATTTAAGATTGGAATGATCTCAAGATCATGTTCCAAGGCTAAATATAAATTTGAAATTGTTTGTGCCTGTATACCCTGTGAAGCATCTACAATTAGTAATGCACCTTCGCAGGCAGCAATTGAACGGGATACTTCATATGAAAAATCGACATGCCCTGGCGTATCAATCAGGTTTAGGATATAAGGTTGCCCATCCTGAATATAATCCATTTGTATAGCATGGCTCTTAATTGTTATCCCACGCTCGCGTTCCAAATCCATATCATCAAGTAACTGAGCTTGTGATTCACGTTGTGTGATTGTATTGGTATACTCTAGAAGACGGTCAGCTAATGTACTTTTACCGTGATCTATATGAGCTATTATGCAAAAATTACGTATGTGCTTCATTTGAACTGCAAATATAGTTTTTTAAGCGCAAATTATGGATTAGTTCTTCTAATTATGAGATTTGTTATGACAGCTGATTTGCACCTATTTTTTAAATAAACGAGATTTTATATTATTTTTAAATAGAGTTTCTGACTACTACATTTTTTTGCTATTTTCGCTAAAAACTTATATATAGCGAATTCAATGACTATTGGCATCTTACGCGAACCGACTACAGAATCTAGGGTTTCTTTAATTCCCGAGCACATCGCGGCACTCAAAAAACAAAATATTCAGGTATTGGCAGAGCATAATTGCGGTAGCCATGCTTATGCATCCGACTCATTATATACAGAGCAGGGTGCCGAGTTGAGCTCCCGAGAAAATGTATTAAAGAACTCTGATATTTTGCTTAGCATAAATCTGCTTACAACAGAGGATTTAAAAAATTTAAAAAAGAATGCTATTGTTTTAGGTGTCTATAATCCGCTTGCAAATTTTACATTAATTAAAGATTGGGCATCAAAAGGTTTAACAACCTTTAGTATGGATATGCTTCCCCGAACAACCAGGGCTCAAAGCATGGACATTCTTAGCTCACAGGCAAATATTGCAGGTTATAAGGCAGTATTACTTGCTGCTATGCAGTTGCCAAAGTATTTCCCAATGTTCATGACCGCGGCCGGAAGTATTGCACCGGCAAAAGTGATGATATTAGGAGCAGGTGTAGCAGGGCTTCAGGCCATTGCAACTGCAAAAAGATTAGGCGCTGTAGTTGAAGTTTTTGATACCAGACCCGCTGTAAAGGAAGAAGTGATGAGTCTGGGTGCTAAATTTATTGAAGTTGAAGGAGCTCTTGATGCCTCAAAAGCAGGTGGATATGCTGTTGATCAAACTGAAGAGTACAAGCAAAAACAACAGCAGCGAATTGCTGAAGTTGCTTCAAAAGCAGATGTGATCATCACTACTGCTCAAATACCTGGCAAGAAAGCTCCAATACTTTTACCTGACAGTATTCTGGATTCAATGAAAAGTGGGTCATTGATTATTGATCTAGCATCAGCTACTGGTGGAAACACTACGCAAACTAAAGACAGTGAAACTGTGGTTTATAAAAATGTAACCATTATGGGTAATTCAAATCTTCAAGGAACGATGCCCTCAGATGCAAGTAAGCTCTATGGAAAGAATATTTTGAATTTTCTTCAGTTAATCTTTGGAGCCGAAGGGCAGATCAATCTTAATTTTGAGGATGATTTGGTAAAGGGTACTTGTATTACCTATAATGGTGAGGTTTGTAATGAAAGGGTGAAGGAAGTAATAAGTAATAAGTTATAAGTTATAAGTTATAAGTAGTAAGTTATAAGTTTTAGGTAATTCGTAATTAGTTTTAGTAATTCGTAATTCGTAATTAGTTTTCGTAATTAGTCAATTTAATAGGTCAAAGTTTAATCAACAATCAACATATATATGGAAACAATGTTTAGCTGGCTATCGCTGCATCAGGAAATGATTTACATCGTAATTCTGAGTGTATTTCTTGGAATTGAAGTTATAGGACGCGTGCCAAGTGTACTGCACACTCCTTTAATGAGTGGTGCAAATGCTATTCATGGCGTAGTTATAATCGGGGCTATCATAGTAATGGGAAAAGCTGAAAGCAATAATTTGCTAGCGCTTACTCTTGGATTTCTAGCAGTAATCTTAGGTACCTTGAATGTGGTTGGAGGATTTGTGGTTACAGACCGTATGCTAGAAATGTTTAAAAAGAAGAAATAGAAATTTAGCGCTTTTAGCTATTTACTATATAAAATGTTATAATTAGAAATTTAGAATAGAATGGAATTAAATATACTAATCATTTGTTACCTGATCGGATCTGTAACCTTTATTATTGGATTAAAGATGTTGAGTCATCCTGAAAGTGCCAGAAAAGGAAACCTTATTGCAGCAGCTGGAATGGGCATATCTATTCTGGGGACCATCTTTCTGTATGAAGAAGAAGGTATAAAACTTGGAAATTACATCTGGATCTTCGCAGCATTGATTATTGGTACTGTTTTGGGTACCATTGCAGCAAAAAAGGTAAAGATGACCGCTATGCCAGAAATGGTTAGTTTATTTAACGGAATGGGAGGTGCTTGTGCTGCATTAATTTCAATAGTAGAATTCGATCATCTTAATCATCAAATTCAGTTGGGTGGTGCAGTTAACAGTGGAACACTCTTAATCATTTTTGCTGGTTTGATAATTGGAACAATCTCATTTGCTGGTAGTATGGTGGCCTGGGCAAAACTGAATGGAAGAATTAAGGATTTTGCATTCAATGGTCAGCATATTATGAACCTTGTTATTTTTGCTGTGATTATCTGTCTTTCAGCATACCTAATCATATCAGGTGATCCTGCAGCAGGGTCTTTATTCTATTTAGTTTTTGTATTGTCAATTATTTATGGATTGTTCTTTGTATTGCCTATAGGTGGGGCAGACATGCCGGTTGTTATTTCATTATTAAATTCATTTACAGGGGTTGCAGCAGCCTTTGGCGGATTTTTATATGATAATCCTGTAATGCTTACCGGTGGTATTTTAGTAGGTTCGGCTGGTACAATTTTAACCATACTGATGTGTAAAGCAATGAACCGACCATTGAGTAATGTTTTAATTGGTTCATTTGGAGGTTCTTCAGCAGGTTCTGCAAGTAAAGATCAGGGTGCCTATAAAGAGATAAGTATCAGTGATTCAGCAGTTGTAATGAGTTATGCAAAAAAGGTTATGATTGTTCCGGGATATGGTTTGGCAGTTGCTCAGGCTCAGCACGTATGCCATGAACTTGAAAAATTATTATCCGACAAAGGTGTTGAAGTAAATTATGCGATCCATCCGGTTGCAGGTCGTATGCCTGGTCATATGAATGTACTTCTTGCCGAAGCAGATGTAGATTATGCCAGATTGTTGGAAATGGAACATGCTAATGAAGAATTTCCTCAAACAGATGTGGTTTTGGTTCTTGGAGCCAATGATGTTGTTAATCCTGCAGCCAAAACAGACCCGGGATCTCCAATTTATGGAATGCCGGTTCTTGATGTTGAGCTTTCTAAATTGGTTATTATAAATAAAAGGAGTATGAATCCCGGTTATGCTGGTATTGAAAATGAGCTCTTTTTTCAACCTAAATCTTCCATGTTATTTGGGGATGCAAAATCAGTACTTCAAAAATTAGTAGCAGAAATTAAAACACTCTAGATAAGCTGAAAGGAGGAAAGCCTAAGGCTTAAAGGGGAAAGCTGAAAGGAGAAAGCTGAAAGCGAAATGGTTGTTATTGAAACATCCTTGTTGTTATTTTACAGTTCGTTTTTTTCACAATCTGTAAATTTTTTTGGTTCCTTTTCAAGGGATTAAGTTCATAAAAAAGCAAGCCTGTAAGCCGGGTTCTGTTTCCCGATAAATCGGAAATTCTATCATTTATCTAGCCATACAATTGCTTGTATGGTCTAACGACCCACCCATTCCGGATAATGTCGCATCTGCGACATAAGGAAACGAGCAGCTTCGCTTCCGGAACCTATTTGGTCTTTCAACTCCTGGGGTTTACCGTACCTTATGTCGCCATAAAATACTGTGAGCTCTTACCTCACATTTTCACCTTTACCCACCTAAGCGGGAAGTTTATTTTCTGTGGCACTTTCCGTCTCCATTTTCATGAAGCCTTCCTGTTAGGAAGCAGAATGCTCTGTGTTGCCCGGACTTTCCTCCTTGATTTGCATCACGGCGATAGAACAGCTTGCTTTTCAAAGATAGCTATTTTGTTTTTAAGGAATCTGTGGTATTTGCCTTAATCTTATTTAAGTCCTTATCAATTTTAAGGATACTCTTTAATATGGTAATGGATGCTGAATGGAAGAAGTTTTGATTGATAGTTGCAAATTTATCGGTAGGCTTATGGTAATCTTCATGATCTTCGACTCCAAAATAAATGAAAGGTATATTTTCTTTTGCAAAAGGACCCTGATCGCTTTGCATGGTCCAGTCATCCTTGCCTGAACCAGGAATATCATGTCCAAAAAGAATATTTATACCCGTATTATCATCTGCATCTTCAATGATCTCTTTTAAAATTGGTGTTTTAAAAGTTCCAACAGCATAAAGTTCTGACTTGTCGTTATGTGAAACCATATCTACGTTAACATTCATAATAATAGATTTTCTGGATATTACAGGATCCTTTAAAAATGCATAAGCTCCCTGAAGACCCATTTCTTCAGCATCAAAGGCAATAAACAACAAGGTGTTATGGGGTTTGTGAACCTTGAAATATTCTGCAATTCCTAACAAAACGGAAACTCCTGAGGCATTATCATCTGCTCCATTATATATCATAGAATTATTAACTCCTACATGATCATAATGTGCTGAAATTACAATTGCATCATCTGTTTTGCCCTTTACAAATCCAATCAGATTGGTACCATTGATCAGCTCAGATTTCCTGTTTTTAAAATTAAATGGATGTCTATAATGATCCTTTAATGATTTTAAACCTATCTCTTTAAACCTTGCAGAGATATATTCTGCAGCGGCCTTATTGCCTTCAGTCCCAGTTTTTCTACCTGCAAACAGATCTGATGATAGAGTTTCTATATCTTTCAGTAATCTAGAGCGGTCTATATCCTGTGCATTTACACAAAAAACTGAAAGTAATGCTAAGGTTAGTATTAGTTTTTTCAAATTGGTTAATCAGATTAGCGTTAATGATGAATTTTAGATGATCAGTTTATAAATTAAGCGACCTCGCGAATGTCAACTGCAACAACTCTTGATACCCCTTGTTCGGCCATTGTAACACCATAAATAATGTCTGTACTTGCAATTGTTCTTTTATTATGTGAAACTATAATAAATTGTGAGCGGTCTGAAAACTCACGAATGATATTATTGAACTTGTCGATATTGGTATCATCAAGAGGAGCATCTACCTCATCAAATATGCAGAATGGGGCAGGTTTCAATAAATACAATGAGAATAGTATCGCAGTAGCAGTTAAAGTCTTTTCACCTCCTGATAATTGATTGATGGAAAGTGGTCTTTTCCCTTTTGGCTTTGCTATGATATCAATCTCAGATTCTAATGGATTTGAAGGGTCAGCTAATATCAGATCACAACTATCTTCATCATTAAATAGAGATCGGAAAACCTCTATGAAATGTTTTCTAACATTTATAAAAGCATCCATAAATTTCTCTTTTGCAGTATCATCTATTTCTTTAATGGTTTGCAATAAAGATGCTTTTGCTTCTGAAAGGTCTTTTTTCTGAGTTTGAATAAAAGTGTAACGTTCATTCATCTCTTGATAAGCTTCCATAGCCATAGGATTAATAGCTCCAAATTCATCCAGTTGCCTTTTGAGCCGTTCTGTTTTTTCACGCAGATCTGCCTCATTATCTGATCCGTTTTCTGCACTAATTTCATCATCTAATAGATCTGAAATGTCAATTGAAAATTCAATCGATAAACGCTCCTTTAATGCATTTAACTCCAGTTTAATTGCGGTTTTCTGATCTTTTAAATCATTACTAATTAGGTCTGATTGATCTTTATTACGTCGCAGTAAACTTATATTTTCTTCAAACTCAGTGATCTTTCCTCTAGAGGCATAATAGACTTGTTCTGAATCTTTTAATGCATTTTCAAACTCTTCTTTTTGTGCATACATCGCAATCAGGTCTTCATCAGAATGATCAGCATAAAGTAAAGCTTCCTTAATACTTAAATCAGTTTTTTCAATTTCTACCTGATTTAATTCTACTCTTGTTTCAAGAGAACGTTGTTGACTTTCCCGGTATTCAAGGTCTTTTTCAATTCCTGAAACTTTATTCTGTTGTTGATGAAAACGAATGTTTTCCTGATTGTAAAATCCCGATTTAGTGTTCAGTGAATCAGAAAGTTCATTATATTCTTGCTGATAATTGAGCAAGTGCGATTGTTTAATTTCCAAACTATTTTTCAATTCCAACAATAGGGGCTCAGACGCTAATAATTCATTACTGATACTTGAAATTTTAAGCTCAATATCTTGCTTTCTGTTCAGGCTGTTTTCAATAAATGCTAGATATTGCTCTTGCTTTGTTTTAACCGAAGTGAACTCATTCTCTAGTTTGTTAATTTCTAATTGTAGTACTTGTAAATTTTCTTTCTGAGATGATTCCTGTAAATTCTTTAGTTTTTCATCTTCAAATGAAAGAGCATCTTTTAATTTTATGATGCTTGATTCTGTGCTGCTAATCTCTTTACTGAGCTTTTCAAGGTTTTTGGCACGTCCTATTCGTTTACCTTCAAATAATCCTACAGAGCCTCCTGACATGCCAAAACGAGTTTTAGAGAACATGCCTGATTTACTTAGGATGACATATTGTTCTTCTGGCAATTCCGACTTAATTTCTTGTTCATCACCTGATTCAAGAAGATAAACATTGTATAAAAGTATTTCGCATAGCGGGCGGTATTTGGAGTCGGTATCAATGATATCTAATGCTGAAATCAGGTTTTGATTGGGTAATTTATCTGAATTTCGTTTAGATATTTTATTAAGTGCATCCAAAATAAAGAAGTTTGCACGTCCTCTTGATGAATCATTTAACAATCTTATAGCCTGTATTGCTTCCGTTTGTGTTTCAACAACATAATGGTTCATTACGGGTTCAAGAAAGTTCTCTATTGCTATCCTGTATTCCTCTCGGCAAAACAAAATATCTGAAAATAGGGGAGCCTGCTTAGCCCAGCTTGTATTTTTTTTCAGAAAACGAATAGATTCAGGAAAACCTTCCAGATTATCAACCATCGATTTAGTGAGGTTATATTCGTTTTGCTTAGAGTCAAGTTTCCTGCTTTCCTGATTCAGTGATTCATTAAGCCCTTTTAATTGTTCGGTGCTTCGCTGAATTTGTCTGCTTAGCTCATCTTCCAGCTCTTTATTTTGATTGAATTCCTTTTGCTTACTTTTCAGCTTTTCACCAATCTCATCAATTACCTTATTGAACTCATTCAGTTCTGTTTCCTTAGAACGGGTATCCTCCATATTACGGCTACTTTCCTGATAAAGAGCATCTTTTTGAATATGAAGGATAGCAATATCTTTTTCAAGTTTATATACTTGATTCTGTAGCACGTTATTTTCGTTGCTGAATAGATCTAGATCAGTCTTTGATTTTTGTTGTTTAGTTCTAAGTTCAGTAATCTCAAGATGCTGGGAAGTAGTTGTATTTCTGATTTTTTCAAGAATTTCGCTCTCCTGAAGATGTTCTTCATTCAATCGCTTCTGATTGTAAAAAACATGATTTAATTGATTTTTGTCTTTTTCTAATTCATCATTGAGCCTGTTTTTTTTATCTTCCAGAAACCTTAATTGTTCATTTTTTAACTTCTTATCACTCTCATAGTTACGAATCTTGGCAATAAATTCATTGCTTGCCTTTTGTTGAACTGAAAGATTTTTTTCTAGGTTTAAATTTTCCAGTTTTTGCTGCTGTAATACTGCCTCAAGGTTACTTATTGTGGTGCTTATATCTGTATTGTTTAGAGATTGTTGTTGTTCCTTATCTTCAAGTCCAGAAAGAGCTTCCCTAAAGCTAATTATTCGGAAGGAAGCCAACATTATACTAAGACTTTTATACTGCTCTTTTAATCTAAAATAGCGTTCGGCTTTTTTAGCTTGATTTTCAAGAGTTTTAAGGTTCTTGTCAATTTCAAAAAGTAAATCTTCAACTCGGCTCAGATCTGCCTCTGTATCCTTGAGCTTGCTAAATGTTTGTTTTTTTCGAAGTTTGTATTTAGATATTCCAGATGCCTCTTCAAATAATGCACGTCTCGAATTGTCTTTATTAGCAATGATCTCATCAATCATTTTAAGTTCAATGATAGAGTAAGAGTCTGATCCGATTCCAGTATCTAGAAAAAGGTCTGTAATATCTTTCAAACGACAATGAACATCATTTAACCTGTACTCACTTTCGCCAGAGCGATATAGCTTTCGGGTAATGGTTACCTTTGTAAAATCTGTTGGAAGTATATTTTTTGTGTTGTCAAAGGTTAGAGATACCTCAGCAAGGTTAGAAGGTTTACGTGTTTTTGTTCCATTGAAAATAATATTTTCCATTTTTTCGGAACGAAGCATACGTGTGCTCTGTTCTCCGAGAACCCATCGAATTGCATCAACAACATTTGACTTTCCGCAACCATTTGGTCCAACAATAGCAGTCACACCTTCATTGAAGTTGATCGTTATTTTATCGCCAAAGCTTTTAAAACCTTTTATTTCGAGTTGAGTAAGCTGCATTTTCTTTGTTTCGCAATTGCGAATCTCAATTTCATTTTGAAGTGCCAATTTAAAAAATAATACAGACCTATGTAATTTTTTAGCTCATGAAATCATAATTGTTTTTTTTGGCTTGTAAATTGTTAATTTAGAAAAGGAAATTAATACTGATAAATTAAATATAAAATGATGGAATACAGGCGTTTAGGAAAATCTGGATTAAAAGTTAGTGCACTCTCACTCGGAAGTTGGTTAACTTTTGGTCAGCAGATCGAAGATCAGGTTGCTGAAGAACTTATGGATATAGCATATGAAGGTGGAGTTAATTTTTTTGACAATGCTGAAGGGTATGCTGGGGGTAAATCAGAAATAGTGATGGGTAAGATCCTTAAAAAGAAAAATTGGGATCGTAGTTCTTATATTGTTTCAAGCAAAATATTTTTTGGTGCAGAAGAAAAAAAGCCGAATATGATTGGCCTATCTAAAAAGCATCTTTTTGAAGGAACTCACAATGCATTGAAACGCTTGCAACTTGATTATGTTGATCTAATTTATTGTCATCGTCCTGATAAAGAAACACCTATTGAAGAAACCGTTTGGGCTATGCATCAATTAGTTCAATCAGGGAAAGCCCTTTATTGGGGCACTTCAGAGTGGAGTGCTTTAGAGATTATGCAGGCTCACTATTTTGCTGAAAAGAATCATTTAGTTCATCCAGTAATGGAGCAGCCACAATATAACATGCTTTGGCGTGATAAAATGGAAATGGAGTTTTTATTATTATTCCGAGATTTTGGGATGGGAACTACCATCTGGAGTCCGCTGGCTTCGGGTTTACTTTCAGGTAAATACAATGAAGCTGATCCAAAAGATGCACGTTTTAGTATGGATAATATTGAATGGCTAAGAAACAGACTTCTTATTGAAGATAATATCCGCAAAGTAAAATTACTTAAAGATCTTGCCGACAGGTTAAATACCTCATTGGCAAAATTGGCCATTGCATGGTGTCTAAGAAATCCTCATGTGAGTACTGTTATTTTAGGTGCTTCAAAAGGAGCACAATTAAAAGAAAATCTAACTGCTTTAGAGGTTGTGCCATTAATGACTAATGAAGTAATGGAAGAAATAGATCAAATCACCGGCACTAAGCCTCAGGTTGTTATACCATAAATCTGATTTTATCAATGAATAATGAAAGGTAATTGGGGATAGAAAAAACATCAAGAGCCATACCTTTAAAGGAATGGCTCTTGGTTCTAAATACTATATTAAATCTCACTTAACTTAAAGGTATCCTTAACACGGATGCCTTTTTCTGTTTCTTGTAGTGTACAGCATTCGTTAACCGGATCGTGCTCTAGAAAAAGAATGTAATCATTTTGAACTGCCTCTTCAAGGTATTTCTTTTTCTCTTTCAAGGTATTGAGTGGGAACATATCATATGACATAACGTAGGGCATTGGAATATGCCCAACAGATGGCAGCATATCGGCCATGTACAAAATGGTTTTGCCTTTATAACTGATCTGAGGTAACATCATTGCATCGGTATGGCCAAAAGCAAAACGAATTTTAATGTTACTAGTAAAAGATACACCGTCTACCACATCAATAAATTTTAGTTTTCCGCTTTCTTGAATAGGTAAAATATTTTCTTTTAAGAATGAAGCTTTTTCGCGATCATTCGGTTCAATAGCCCATTGCCAGTGTTCTTTATTACTCCAAAAGGTGGCATTGTTAAAGGCAGGAACTAAAGCTCCATCTTCTTGTCTTTCAATAGATCCGCCACAATGATCAAAATGCAGGTGAGTTAAAAAAACATCAGTTATATCATCTTTAGAGAATCCAAGATTTGCAAGCGATTTTTCAAGAGTATCATCGCCATGTAAATAATAATGTTTTAAAAAACGCTCATCCTGCTTATAACCTATACCGTTATCGATAAGAATAAGGCGATCTCCATCTTGTACTAATAGACATCGCATTGCCCAACTACACAGATTAAATTCATCTGCAGGATTAGTTTTTTGCCAGATAGATTTTGGAACTACACCAAACATAGCACCACCATCCAACTTGAAAAAACCAGTATCGATTGTGTATAATTTCATATCAGAATCTAATATCAATCCTAAAATTTAATTTATAAGTGAATTACTTCACCATAGGCATCAGCAGCAGCTTCCATAATTGCCTCACTCATTGTAGGATGTGGATGCACGGTTTTGACAATGTCCATGCCTGTAGTTTCGAGCTTTCTTGCAACCACAACTTCGGCAATCATTTCGGTAACATTGGTGCCAATCATGTGAGCGCCAAGGAATTCACCGTATTTTGCATCAAAGATAACTTTAACAAATCCATCTTTTGCTCCGGCAGCACTGGCTTTACCCGAAGCTGAAAATGGAAATTTTCCAATTTTTAGCTCATATCCAGCTTCTTTTGCTGCTTTTTCGGTATAACCAACTGAGGCAATCTCAGGTGAGCAATACGTACAACCTGGTATATTGTTATAGTTTAATGGTTCAGGATGATGGCCAGCTATTTTTTCAACACAAATAATTCCTTCTGCCGAAGCAACATGAGCTAGTGCCTGACCTTTAACTATATCACCAATAGCATAAACACCATTTATACTAGTTTTATAAAAATCATCAACTTGAACTCGACCTTTATCCATCTGAACTCCAACCTCTTCTAATCCTAAGTTTTCGAGATTAGGACTATAGCCAATAGCAGAGAGTACAATATCGCATTCAATGACTTCATTGCCTACAGCGGTTTTGACCTGTACTTTACAACCTGAACCGGAGGTATCCACAGACTCTACATTAGTGCCGGTCATAATAGTTATTCCTGATTTTTTAAAGCTTCTTAGCAGTTGTTTTGAAATATCTTCATCCTCTACAGGTACAATATTATCTAGGTATTCTACGATGGTAACTTTAGTTCCTAGAGTATTATAAAAATATGCGAATTCAACACCTATAGCACCAGAACCAACAACAACCATAGATTTTGGCTGCTTTGCTAATACCATAGCTTGACGATAACCAATAATTTTTTTACCATCTTGCTTCAAATTCGGCAATTCTCTTGATCGTCCGCCTGTTGCAAGAATTGTATGATTGGCAGTATATTCTTTTGTAGATCCATCAGGATCAATTACATCAATTTTTCCACCCTTTTTTATTTTTCCTGTACCCATGATGACATCGATCTTATTCTTTTTCATCAGGAACTGAACGCCCTTGCTCATTCCATCGGCTACGCCGCGGCTTCTTTTAATTATTGAACCAAAATCAACTTCTGCCCCCTGGACATTGATTCCATAATCTGCTGCATGAGTTATATATTCAAATACATTAGCGCTTTTTAACAATGCTTTTGTAGGAATACAACCCCAATTCAAACAAATTCCACCAAGGGATTCGCGTTCAACTATTGCAACCTTTAAGCCTAATTGTGCTGCACGAATGGCGGCTACGTATCCGCCTGGTCCACTTCCGATAATAAAGATGTCGTAATTCATATATAATATTTGTAGTACAATGGAGAATTAAGCAAATCTAACAAAATACTCAAGTGGTTTAAAATATTTGCCCCGACTTATATTGATTTATTATATAACATGTTAATAACACCGAAATGTAGAAAAGTATCTATTAAATTTAACATTTACTTAATACAAGTTCTAATTAAGTTATCAAAATGCTATGTATATTTGCGACGATTTTATCAACCAATCTATTTAAAAAACCATTTTATGAAGAAAATTTTACTTGCTACGCTTGTTGTATTATCAACTGTGTTCAATATTTCTGCACAGGTAACAACTAGTAGTTTATCGGGTACTATCCGTGATTCAAAGGAATCACTGATTGGTGCAACAATTAAGGCTACACATCAGCCTACAGGAACTGTATACGGTTCCTCTTCTGGTGTAGACGGAAGGTTTAATATCCCTAACATGCGTGTTGGGGGTCCATATCTTATCCAAGTAACTTATGTTGGTTACCAAGCCGAATCATTTAGCGAAGTTATTTTGAAGTTAGGTGAGCCTTTTGTGTTAAATATTTCACTTAAAGAATCTGGAAGACAGCTTCAGGAAGTGGTAATTACCGCACAAGATCCTAATTCAGTATTAAATGCTAATCGTACAGGTGCTACAACCAATATTGGAAGGCAACAAATTTACAATGTACCTACAATCAGTAGAAGTGTCAATGACCTAACTAAATTTACTCCTCAGTCTAACGGCTCTTCATTTGGTGGTGGTAACTACCGTCAAAATAACTTTACAGTAGATGGTTCAGATTTCAATAACCAATTTGGTATTGGAGGTAATTTGCCTGCTGGTGGTTCTCCAATCTCAATTGATGCTATTGAAGAAGTTTCAGTAAATGTTGCACCGTATGATGTAAGAATGTCTGGTTTTGTAGGTAGCGCAATTAATGCGGTAACTCGTTCAGGAAGCAACAACTTTTTTGGAAATGCTTTTTTTGGTATGCGTAATCAGGCTAACCAAGGAAATAAGGTTGGAGATAATACCATTGTTTTACAACCTCTTGACGTTACTCAATTCGCATTAAGTTTAGGTGGACCGATCATTAAAAATAAGCTTTTCTTTTTCGCAAATATTGACCGTACTGATGAGGTTAGACCTGGTCAAAGTAGGGTAGCAGCTACAAGTTCAGCACCGTTTGGTTCAAATCCGAATGTTGCTCGCCCATTAGCTAGCGAATTAGATATGATTAGTAATTACCTAAAAAACACCTATGGTTATAATCCTGGAGTGTATCAGGGTTATGCAAATAAAAGTAATAACTATAAATTTTTAGCTCGTCTTGACTGGAATATTAATAAAGATCACCGTTTTAACATTCGTTACAACCAAGTAGAAAGTAGTTCTCCATCTTTTATCAGTTCTTCAACAAGTGGAACAGGTTTTAACTTTCCTAATAATGGGGGTCGTGGTAATCCTGGTCACTTACAATTTAGTAATTCAAATTATACTCAAGAGGCTAATCAATATTCATTGGCTGCCGAGTTAAACTCAACTTTCGGATCTAAATTCTCAAACACCTTAAGAGGTAGTTTTACACACCAGAACGACCCAAGAGGTTCTGAAAGCGATATTTTTCCATTAGTGGATATTATGAAAGATGGAACAGCATTTACCACTTTTGGTTATGAGCCTTTTACTTATGGAAACTTAAGAGATGTTCAGACGTATAGTTTTACAGATAATTTCACAATGAATCTGGGGAACCATGAATTGACTTTAGGTGCTCAAATGGATTTTAGTACCACCAAAAATGGATTTCAGCGTTTCGGAACAGGTGCTTACCGTTTCAATTCCTGGAATGATTTTGTAAGTGGTGCTAAACCAAATGATTATGCTATAACCTATTCATTATCTCCTGGCTATGTTCAGGCATTCCCAACATTTAAATTCCAACAGTATTCAGCTTATCTTCAAGATAATTTCCGTGTAGGAGAGAAGCTAAACATAACTGCAGGTCTTCGTTTTGAATTGCCTACATACCCTGATGTTCCTGAAATAAAAACACATCCTTTAATTGCTCCATTAACTTTTTCTCAAGGAAGAAAACTAGATACTGGTGTTTTGCCTAAAGAAAGAATTATGTTCTCTCCAAGGTTAGGATTCAATTATGATATTAAAGGTGATCGCTCTTTACAATTAAGAGGTGGTACCGGTATTTTCACTACAAAAGTTCCTTTTGTGTGGATCGTAGCTCAGTCTGGTGATGCTGGTCTTATTCAGTTTACTCAAAACTGGAATGGTACTGCTAATACTCCAGGACCATTCAGTGTTGATGTTAGAAAATACTTACCTGCAACTCCTCCAGCAGCCGGTACATCCATTCCAGCTACTATTAGTGCAATTGATCCAGAATTTAGATTCCCTCAAACCTGGAAAAGCAGCTTAGCTTTAGATGCGAAATTGCCATGGGGTATTGTCGGTACATTAGAAGGTATTTATAATAAAGACCTGAATATTGCAAAAGGATTCAATGTAAACTTAGTTGAGCCAACTGCTTTAAATGTTACAGGATATCCTGATAACCGCCCAATGTATCCAAATGCTAACGTAGACAAGTTTATCAATAAATTGACTAGTACAGGACAGGCAAGTGCAACTGGTACAGCGGCATTAAATCCGGTTGTTTTGGATAATTCAAATGAAGGCCATTCATGGTTCCTTACTGCAACATTAAACAAATCTTTCAATAAAGGATTGTCAGCTACTTTATCTTATACCAGAAGTGAGCAAAAAATACTTTATGATGGTAATGGTGATCAATTATTTAATACATGGTCATTAACTCAAACCTCACGTACTGGAAATAATCCAGGTTTGAGTTATTCAAACTTCAATGTTCCTCACCGTGTAATTGCAGGCCTTAATTACCGTAAGGAATACTTCAAGAATCTAGCTACTTCCGTGTCTATGTTCTTTGAGGCATCACATCAAGGTAGGTTCTCTTATACGTATTCAGCTGATTTCAATCGTGATGGTCAAACAAATGATTTGATTTATATTCCTAAGGATCCTTCTGAGATTACTTTTGCTGCTCGACCTGCATCTACAGCAACAAGCAACGTTGCCTATACTGCACAGGAGCAAAGTGACCTTTTCTTCGCTTATATTGAGCAGGATGATTACCTTAAAAAGAATAAAGGAAAATATGCTGAGCGTAGTGGTGCTAAACTTCCATGGAGAAACCAAGTTGATGTCAGATTAACTCAGGAATTATTTAAAGATTTTGGAAAAAGCAAAAATAATTTCCAATTCACTATTGACATCATGAATTTTGGTAACTTATTGAATAGCAAATGGGGTACTGTTGATTTTGTTCAAACTGCAGCAGTTCTTGTTCCTCAAAACGTTTCAGCTTTAACAACTGGTGGAACAACCAAACCTACATTCTGGTTAAATACATTTAATAACAAACCGGTAAATTCTACTTTTGGAACCTCACAAACTTTTGCATCTACTTATTACTTGCAATTCGGTTTCCGTTATAATTTCCAATAAAATTTTTTAAATTATTAAAAGACCCGCTTCGAAAGTTGCGGGTTTTTTTGTTCTTATTATTTGGTACATTTTTAACTTGACTGCTAAGGCATTATATTTGCTTAAGCAATTTTATTAAATAAAACTTATGAATCGATTTAAATATGCCTCAGTTATACTGTTAGCATTTGTATTGTTTTTGGGTCAGCCTGTAAAGGCCGACGAAGGAATGTGGCTTCCAATGCTTATTGGGAAGAACTATGAGCAGATGAAGAAGCAAGGGTTTAAATTAACTCCTGAAGATCTTTACAGTGTCAATAAAGCTAGTATTAAAGATGCCATTGTTTCATTTGGCGGTTTTTGTACCGGAGAGATCGTGTCTAAAAATGGCTTGATTTTTACTAATCATCACTGTGGTTATGATGCTGCCGCATCTAATTCTACTCCTGAAAATAATATTCTGGACAATGGTTTCTATGCTAAATCCTTCCAAGAAGAGAAACCAATCAATGGTTTATTCGTTCGCTTTCTTGTTCGAATGGAAGATGTTACGCCCAAGGTAATGGCTGCAATAGTTGGCGTTGAAGAGAAAGATAAATCATCGAAAATTGCAGAAATTAGTAAAAAAATTACAACTGATGCTACTCTAGGCACTTCTATGGAAGCTGACGTCAGGGATATTTATAAATCAAATCAGTTTCTTTTGTTTATATATGAACGATTTAATGATATCCGTTTAGTAGGCATACCTTCACAATCCATTGGTAAATTTGGTGGAGATACTGATAATTGGGAATGGCCTCGCCATACTGGCGACTTTTCTGTATTCCGTGTGTATGCTGACGCAGAAAATAAAGCTGCCGCATATTCAGTAAACAATAAACCTTATACGCCCAAAAAATCACTTCCTATCTCTATTAAAGGAATTAAGAATGGTGATTTTTCAATGGTTTATGGTTACCCCGGACGAACCGACCGCTATTTAACTTCATATGGAGTAAGGATGGCAACAGAAAAAACAAATCCAACAATAGTTAAACTTCGTGATATCCGCTTAAAAGCATGGAAAGAAGAGATGGATAAAAGCTTGGATACTCGTCTTAAATTATCATCCCAATATGCAAATATTGCTAATTACTGGAAGTATTTTATTGGACAAACAGAGCAGTTAAAGCGTTTAAAGATTGAAGAAGAGAAGCAAAAACAGGAAGAAGGTTTTACAAATTGGGCAGCTTCATCACCGGTGAATGTCAATTTGATTGGTGCTTACAAAAATGCGTATGCAATATATGAACCTTATGCAGTCCATTTAACCTATGTTAACGAAGGTTTACTGGCTTCAGCATTTATTCGTAATGCTAACCAAATTGGAAATATGATCAAGTCTATGAATGCTCGTAAAGAAGACGTTGCCTATCAGACTCAGGTAAAGCAAAATTTTAATATCCTAGTAAATAATTACCAGAATACCTATTCTGAAAATGCTGATAAGAAGATCTTTGCTCAAATTTTAACTTCTTTTTATCAAGATGTGCCTAAATCGCAGCATCCTAAATTTATCACCCTTATTTTGGAAAATTATTGGAAAGGTTCATCTGAAGCAAGTTTTAAAAATTATGCCGATCACTTATGGGAAAAGAGTAATCTTATAGATCCCGAGAAGATGCGTAAGTTTTTATCTAACCCAAGTTTGGAAGCACTGGAAAATGATCCTGCCTATCTATATGCTTCAAATTTGATTCCTCAGGACTATATTAGAAATAATTTTGGTTCCGTTTTTTCTGATTTTCAAATTGAGAAAAATCGTCTTGATAATCTTTATCTAAAAGCCTTAACTGAAAAGAATAAAGGAAATTTAGCTTATCCAGATGCGAATTCCACTATGCGTATTAGTTATGGTGCCATTCAAAACTATAGTCCAAAAGATGGTATTATGTATGATATTAAAACATCAATTGATGGAATGGTTGCTAAGTACAAACCTGGAAATGAGGAGTTCGATCTTCCAAAATCCTTATTAGAAGCCTATTCGAAACGAGATTTCAGAGAATATGCTGAAGCAGGCACACTTCCTGTTGGATTTATTAGTAATAATGATATCACAGGTGGTAATTCAGGATCACCAGTTTTAAATGGTAACGGTGAATTAATTGGAATTGCTTTTGATGGTAACTGGGAAGCTATGAGTGGTGATATTGCATTCGATAAGCAATACAAACGTACTATTTCAGTAGATATTCGATTTGTACTTTGGTGTATAGATGTTATTGGTGGTGCCAAAAACCTAATTGATGAATTGGATATTAAAACCAATAAGCTAACAGTTCCAAAAGATAAACTGATCCTGAAGAAACAATAATTTATAAGACACTCGTAAACGAAAAAAGCCTTTTTGAACTATCAAAAAGGCTTTTTTATGGAATAATAAATTTTAATGATATATAAATTCACCGTATGGAGATCGAATGCTGACCTGTTTAGTTTCTGAATTTTCAACATACCCAATGATCTGTGCATCAACATTGAATTCTTTTGAAATATTAATGATCTCTTGTGCAATCTCTGATGGAACATAGAATTCCATTCTGTGACCCATATTGAATACTTTGTACATTTCTCGCCAATCTGTCTTAGATTCTTCCTGAATAAGGCTGAAAAGCGGAGGAATAGGCATCATATTGTCTTTAATGATATGATATCTGTCAATAAAATGAAGAATTTTTGTTTGAGCTCCACCACTACAATGCACCATTCCATGTATTTGAGAACGGTGTTTATCTAGTATTCGCTTAACTATTGGGGCATAGGTACGTGTAGGCGATAGAACTAGCTTTCCTGCTGTAATATCAATTGCCTCATTATAATCAGTGGCAGGAACAGTTATAAGGTCAGTTAACTTTTTAGAACCAGAGTACAATAATTCATAAGGCACTGCCGGATCATAACATTCCGGATATTTTTCTGCAATATATTTATGGAATACATCATGTCTGGCTGAAGTCAGTCCATTTGATCCCATTCCGCCATTGTATTCCTTTTCATAATTAGCTTTTCCATACGATGAAAGCCCAACAATTACATCTCCGGGACGAATTTGATCATTAGATAGGATGTCTGCACGTTTCATTCTACATGTTACAGTAGAATCGACAATTAGGGTCCTGACTATATCTCCAACATCTGCAGTTTCACCTCCCGTAGAGTATATCCCAATTCCAAGATCACGTAATTCAGATAGAATTTCTTCTGTGCCATTAATCAGTTCGGCAATCACTTCGCCTGTTACCAAATTTTTATTTCGACCAATGGTTGATGAAAGCAATATATTATCAGTAGCACCCACACAAAGTAGATCATCAAGATTCATAATGATAGCATCCTGGGCAATTCCCTTCCACACAGAAATATCACCTGTTTCTTTCCAGTAAATATAAGCTAAAGATGATTTTGTTCCTGCGCCATCGGCATGCATGATATTACAATAAGCAGTGTCAGATCCCAAAATATCAGGAATGATCTTGCAAAAGGCCTTTGGAAAAATTCCCTTATCTATATTTTTGATGGCATTATGCACATCTTCTTTATCAGCTGAAACGCCGCGCTGGTTATATTTTAGGTCTGACATTAATGCAAAAGTAGCACTTAGATTTGAGATGTGAGGTATGAGATATGAGATATGAGATTGGAGATGTGAGATTTGAGGTATGAAGTATGAGGTATTAGATGTGGCTATAAACAACAAAGTTCTGCCGAAGCAGAACTTTGTGTCTCATATCTCATATCTCATGTCCCTATACTACTTCAGAAACAATAATTCTCTGAATTTAGGCAAAGGCCATTTTGAATCATCCACTAATTGCTCAAGTTTATCAACATGATAGCGGATTGGATCAAAGAATGATTTAACTTTCTCATCGTAGGCAATAGATTTATCTCTTATATCTTCGATATTATTCGCTTTTTTACGTTCATTAACCATTTCAATGTTTGCTGTTCTGATAAAGTTAACGTGCCCTGATATCTTTTTAATGATATCAAGCTGAGCTGCATAGGTATCTTCGCCAAGACCAAGATCTTTCAGGCCTTTTACGTTATCAATAAGTGTTGTTTGATAATTGATAGCCGTTGGAATAATCACATTATCAACTAAGTCGCCCATTACTCTAGCTTCAATTTGAAGTTTCTTGAAATAACTTTCTAATAGTATTTCATGACGTGCATGTGATTCGCGTTTGCTGAATACTCCGGTATCTTGAAATAATTTATCTGTTTTAGGATCTAATAAAACATCAAGTGCTTTTGGAGTAGTTTTGATATTTGACAATCCTCTTTTTTTAGCTTCTTCAGCCCACTCGTCACTATAACCATTGCCTTCAAAACGGATAGCTTTAGATTCTTTGATGTAACGTTTGATCACTATCATGATCGCAACATCTTTTTTCTCGCCCTTTTTGATCAGTTTATCAACTTCTGCCTTGAACTTATTCAACTGATCTGCAACGATGGTGTTTAATATTGTCATCGGATTGGCAGAGTTAGCTGAAGAACCAACTGCACGCAATTCAAATTTATTACCTGTAAAAGCTAATGGTGAAGTACGATTACGATCTGTGTTATCCAATAAGATCTGTGGTATTTTTGGAATATTAGTCCATAATGATGGTTCCTGCTTCATCTTGTTAGTTACCCTTGATGATTCAATTTCATCTAGCAGGTCATTTAGCTGACTTCCAAGGAACATAGAGATGATTGCTGGTGGAGCTTCATTAGCACCTAAACGGTGATCATTATTGACAGATGCAATAGATGCTCTTAAAAGATCTGAATATTCAAAAACTGCTCTGATCGTATTGACAAAGAATGTAAGGAACATCAGATTGTTTTTTGGAGTCTTTCCAGGCGAAAGCAGGTTTTTACCAGTATTCGTAATTAATGACCAGTTATTGTGTTTACCTGAACCATTTATACCTGCATAAGGTTTTTCATGCAAAAGAACTTTAAAATTATGTCTGCGGGCTACTTTATCCATCAAATCCATTAACAAAGAGTTGTGGTCAATGGCAAGATTCATTTCTTCGTATAATGGTGCGCACTCAAATTGAGAAGGAGCAACTTCATTATGACGGGTTTTTAGAGGTATACCTAATTTGATGGCTTCTGTTTCAAAATCTTGCATATAGGCAAGAACACGTTCAGGAATTGATCCAAAATAATGGTCATCTAATTGCTGATTTTTAGCAGACATATGTCCAAATAAAGCTCTTCCGGTAAGATAAAGGTCAGGTCTTGCATTAAATAAGGCAAGATCAACAAGAAAATATTCCTGCTCGATTCCTAATGAGCTATTTATCTTTTCAATGCTTTTATCAAAGTATTGTGCAACTGCAACAGCTGCTTTATCCATTAAACCGATAGCCTTTAATAAAGGAGCCTTATAATCTAAAGCTTCGCCGGTATAAGAAATAAATACTGTAGGAATACACAAGGTAGTTCCGATAATAAAGGCAGGTGATGATGGATCCCATGCAGTATAACCACGCGCTTCAAAGGTGCTCCTTATTCCTCCGTTTGGAAAACTTGATGCATCGGGTTCTTGTTGTGACAAGGCTTCGCCAGAGAATTTCTCTAAACCTTGACCATCAGAACCTGGCTCAAAGAAAGAGTCATGCTTTTCTGCTGTGGTTCCTGTTAATGGCTGGAACCAGTGGGTATAATGTGATGCTCCTCTAGACATAGCCCATGATTTCATAGAAGATGCAACTTGTTCTGAGATACCTCTGTCAATTGGTGTTCCCGAATTGATCGATTCGATAATACTATTAAAGGCTTCTTTAGATAAACTATCTTTCATTTTCTTCTGATCGAAGACATTACTTCCATAAAAATCGGAAAGTTTTGATGAAGGCATTTTTACTTCAGGAATTGTCCTTGAAAGTACTGCATTTAGTGCTTGGAATCTTAAAGATGACATTGTATGGATGGGTTTTAATTAATTTTTCATAAAAATAATCGTTTCAGCATAAAAATCAATAAAAAAATCAATAAAAATTAAAATTATTTGAGAAAACTTTAGAGATATTAAAATTTTGGTTGCAAATTCAAGAAATAATGCCAATTAATTGATAAATAGACGAGAATTTGTCCTTTTTTATTTGTCTATTATATTTAAAAGTAAAATAGTTTAGTGTACATCAATGATTTTGGATAAAGTATTGAACTTTAGTCAAACCTCTTATCCAATAGAATAATGCGTCCAACAATCGTATAATTTTCATAGGATTCTTTACTTTTGAGATTGCATTCAAAAAAGCAATTAATTTCATTTTTTTTATATCCTAATAAGCAATTACAAAGAAAATATTAAATTATATGCTCAACTTGAAAGGCGTACATCATGTTGCAATTATTTGTTCTAATTACACATTGTCTAAGCATTTTTATACCGAAATATTAGGGCTAAAGATTTTACAAGAGGTATTTAGGGCAGAGCGTAATTCATATAAACTTGATCTTGCAGTAAATGGAGTTTATCAGATTGAATTATTTTCATTTCCAGACCCACCTGAAAGGTTATCACATCCAGAAGGAAAAGGTTTAAGGCATATTGCTTTTGAGGTAGATGATTTGTCTGTATCAGTTGCCGAACTAACTAACAATGGAATACCAACAGAAGAAATTAGAATTGACGAATACAGCGGGAAAAGGTTTCTTTTTTTTAGTGACCCTGACGGACTTCCAATAGAGCTTTACGAAAGCTAATGGCAAGTTTATTCCATTTCAAGCAGTTTTGCATTGATCAAACTGATTGTGCTATGAAAGTTAATACAGATGGGGTTCTTCTAGCTGCAATTTTAGATTTTGTTGCACCCACTAAAATACTCGATATAGGGACAGGCACAGGCTTGATTTCACTAATGCTTGCTCAAAGATTTCCCTCGGCTTCAATTGATGCTGTAGAAATTGATGAAAACGCTGCCAGAACTGCAAAAAAGAATTTTTCTGAATCTCCTTTCTTTAATAGGCTTAGTTTATTTCATTCTTCAATGGAAGGTTATTTATTGAATTATGATGGGCAGTATGATTTGATAGTTTCAAACCCTCCATTCTTCATTAATTCTTTAAAATCTGAGGATCCGGTTAAGGGGTTAGCCAGACATACCGATTACTCTTTTTTTGAAAATCTACTGAAGGAATCAGCAAATAAATTAAGTAACAAAGGCCTTTTATATATTATTTTGCCAATGGAAACATCGAAATTGATTGAAAAGTTAATGGCTTCAGTCTCCAAATTAAAGATTATTAAGGAGATTTTGGTGTATTCTTTTGCAGAATCAAAGCCGCATAGAAAGATATTACAGCTTGGTTTCAATATTTCTGAACCAACCGTTAAGAAATTTGTTATCTATGAAAAGGTGGGTATTTACACCTCAGATTACCAGATGCTGTTAAAGGATTTTTTAACAGTTTTTTAAAGCTATTTTAGAATGATGAGGATTGGCCTAATTTCAGATACCCATGGTTATCTTGATGATGCAGTTTTTAAACATTTTGATCTATGTGATGAGATATGGCATGCAGGTGATTTTGGAACGCTTGAGCTTGCCGATAAGTTAAACTCATTTAAGCCATTGCGAGGTGTTTATGGCAATATCGACGGAAGAGATATTCGTTCAGTTTATCCCGAAAAAAATAGATTTGTTTGCGAAGATACCACAGTTCTGATGACCCATATTGGTGGTTATCCAGGTAAGTATGATCCCCGCATAAGGGAAGAAATACAAAACAATCCTCCCAGATTATTTATCTCTGGACATTCACACATATTAAAAGTAATTTTTGATAAAAAAGCAAATATTTTGCACTTAAATCCAGGTGCCGCAGGAAAGCATGGATGGCATAAAGTACGCACATTGCTTCGATTTTCTATTTCTGAAGAAAAAATCTATAATTTAGAAGTGGTAGAATTGGCAAATAGATAATTTACAAAATACACTAAGTATATGCAGGCAGTATTAACATTGGGGCAGTTTATAATAGAAAAGCAGAATGATTTTCCATATGCTAAAGGTGAACTATCCCGACTTCTCCGTGATATCGGTATTGCCTCAAAAATTGTTAACCGTGAGGTTAACAAAGCAGGCTTATTGGATATTCTTGGTGATGCCGGTAGTATTAATATACAAGGTGAATCACAAAAGAAGTTAGATATGTTTGCTAATGAGCAATTTATATCAGCCTTGCAAAGTGGTGGTGAGTGTTGTATTGTTGCTTCTGAAGAAAATGATGAATTTGTTTATATTGATGGAGAGGTTTCAAAGAATGCAAAATATATAGTTGCAATTGACCCCCTTGATGGTTCTTCAAATATAGATGTGAACGTTGCAGTAGGAACTATTTTTTCTATCTATAGACGAAAATCTGCTGATGGAAAAGCAACTAATGCCGATGTGCTTCAAAAGGGCACAGAGCAGGTTGCAGCTGGATATGTTATTTATGGTTCATCAACCATGCTCGTTTACACAACCGGAAAAGGAGTGAATGGCTTTACACTTGATCCATCTATTGGTGAATTTTGTCTTTCTCATCCCCAGATGAAAATTCCTGATCATGGCAAAATTTACTCTATTAATGAAGGTAATTATGTCCATTTTCCTGAAGGTGTCAAAAAATATTTAAAATACTGCCAAATTGAAGATGCAAATACATTAAGACCTTATATATCCAGATACATAGGATCTATGGTTGCAGATATTCATAGAAACATGATAAAGGGTGGCATCTTTATATATCCAACAACTTCGAGTGCTCCAAATGGTAAACTTAGGCTTGTTTATGAATGTAATCCGATGGCATTTATTATTGAGCAGGCAGGTGGGCGTGCCACAGATGGTTTTTCAAGAATACTTGATAAAGATGTAACCTCTCTACACCAGCGATCTGCAATTTTTATTGGTTCCGAAAATATGGTTCTGAAGGTTGAAGAATTGATGAGGGAGTATTCTCCTCAAAACCGGGAAGAGCATGTAGATACAAAACTCGAAAATTTAAGAGTGGTAGGAGGGCTTGACTAAATATTTAATTTTAGTTCTTCCTTTTCAAAAAAAGTATCTGTTAATAAATTTCTTTGCTGGGATGCTTGCACAGCTAATTCATCACATCTTTCATTCTCAGGATGGCCATTATGACCCTTTACCCAGGTGAATTTAATGTGGTGTAATTTGTATACAGCAAGAAATCTTAACCATAGATCTTTGTTTTTTTTATCCTTAAATCCTGTTTTAACCCAATTAAATACCCATTTCTTCTCAACGGAATCGATGATATATTTTGAGTCTGAATAAATCATGATTTCTTGCCCAGTTTTTTTTATACTTTCTATCCCGCTGATCACTGCGAGCAATTCCATTCGGTTATTGGTTGTTTTACGATAACCTTCAGAAAGCTCTTTATAATGATTGCCTGAGCGAAGTATCACACCATATCCACCTGGACCCGGATTTCCGCTTGATGCTCCATCTGTATATATCTCAATCATTAATCATGATTTAATGAGCAATTATAGTGATTTTGTTTTTAATCGAATCGAATTTCCAATAACAATCACATCAGAAAATGCCATTGCTAATGCTCCAACCATCGGATTTAAAAAACCTAATGCAGCAAAAGGAATTGCCACTACATTATAGAAAAACGCCCAAAAAAGATTTTGTTTGATTGTTAATAAGGTATGTTTTCCAATTTTTAACATATTTTCTATTGAAGACAGATCACTTTTTAAAAGTATCACCTCTGCTGATTGAATCGCTATATGACTAGAATCACTCATAGAAACGCCAACATCAGAACTGGTGAGTGCAGGTGCATCATTGATACCATCGCCTACCATTGCAGTCTTTCCTCTTTTTTTAATTTCGTCAATAATTTCTAGTTTTTGATGAGGCATAGTTTCAGCATAAATTTCATCAATCCCTAATGTGGCGCCAAGTACTTCACATTTGATTTTCTGATCTCCGCTTAACAAAACAGGAATAATATTTAAAGATTTCAAGGTTTTAATTAAATTGATTGCCTCCGGCTTAATTTCATCTTCAATTGCTATCCTGGCAACAAGGATATTATTCATTTTGAGGAATAAGCTATAATTTCCAGGATCTTCATTATTTTGGAGTATTTGCTTAGAGCCAAATAAATAAGTGTTGCCTTCCGAATCAGAAGCAGTCATGCCTAATCCTTTTTCTTCCGTAACTTTGATAAATATCATTTTATCGGGTGATTTCAGACTTAGTTCTTTGACCAATGAACGTGCGATTGGATGATTTGAATATCCTTCAATTCCCGATATGATAGATTCAGCTTTCTTATTTGAAATATCAATACAATCGAGAGCCTTAATTTTAAAATTCCCTGTTGTAAGAGTTCCAGTTTTATCAAATACCATGAATTTTAATTTCGCGATTTCCTCTATGGTATTTCCACCTTTTATCAAGATTCCAATTTTAGCAGCTCGCCCTAGCCCCACCATAACTGCAGTAGGAGTGGCTAAGCCCATAGCACATGGACAAGAAATAACAAGTACCGCTATTGCGTTTAGCATTGATTTTTGAAAGCTTATATCAAAAGCATAAAAGGCAAGAAAGAAAGTGATTACTGAGATTCCAACAACTACCGGCACGAAAATAGCGGCAACTTTATCTCCAAGTTTTTGAATACTTGGCTTTGCAGCCTGTGCTTTCTTCATTAATTCAATAATCTGTGAAAGGACAGTATGTTTTCCGGTTTTAGTTACTAATAGTTGTATACTACCTTTCTCAATCACTGTTCCGCCTATTGCCTGATCATATTTTGATTTTTCAACCGGCAAGCTTTCACCTGTGAGCATTGCTTCGTTTACAGAAGCTTCACCCCATATTATTTCACCATCAACTGGAATTTTATCTCCGGTATTAATTACCAATATATCACCTGGAAGAATCTGCGAAGAATGTATTTCAATAATTTCACCGTTTAACATCTTATTGGCTTTTACTTCTTGGAATAGCATAAGATCGCGAACTGCAGATGTAGTTTGTGAAACAGATCTTTTTTCTAATACATTTCCCAATAGTACAAGAGAAATAATGGTAGCTGCAGTTTCATAGAATAGGAAATCTGGACCCAAATTTTGGATGGTTCCGTATAAACTATATATAAATGCAGAACTCGATCCAATAAAAATCAATACATCCATATTAGGAACCCCGCTTTTTAAAGAATAGTAAGCACTTTTCCCAAAATGTAAACATCCTAAAATATAAACAGGGCTACATAAAGCTAATTGAATCAAAGGATTATGGAGCCAATGGAATGGAAGAAACATATGAGAGAACAAAGGAATAGTAAACAGCAGACTGAAATAAAATTTATTTTCAACCTTTTCGTAGGCCTTTTCTTGGATAGGAATACTTTCTTCACTAACCTTATATCCTAGGTCTTCAATTTCCTTAATGATCAATTCAGTAGAACTGGGGTTAGTTGTTTTAAACTTAACCTCGTCATTTGCAAAATCTACATAGATATCTTGCAGTCCTTTTTTCTCTAATAATTTATGTATTGAAAGAGCGCAATTGTTACAGTGCATTCCGCTAACCTGAAGTTCAACCAATTCTTCTTTTTCCATTGATATAGATTTTCTGACCCAAATTTAACACATATAAATACTAATTGAATAGGAACATCCCTCTTATATATTTTATTTAAGAGCATAAGGGCTAATATTTCATTAATAGAAATTAATCTTTTGAATAAAACACATCTTATTGATACTCAGTATAGAAAATTACTGATAAAAAATTTGAAATATATGCCGAAATGCTTAATTTTGCAAAACAAAATGGTGGCTGTAGCTCAGCTGGTTAGAGTATTGGTTTGTGGTGCCGAGGGTCGTGGGTTCGAGCCCCATCAGCCACCCATTTTAGAAAGGTCTTAGTTAAAAAACTAAGGCCTTTTTTTACTTACAGATTTAAACGAGAATTGCTTTCTAGCTATTTTGAAATAGAATTAGTGCTTGGGAAAATAGTCTACACTATCAGGTATTTTTTCTACAATTTGGGTATTTATTAGTCATTAAAAAGGATATTTTTAGATTAAGAACGTCCTAGTAGAATGGCATGTAAATTGTTTTAAATAAGTGCCTTCATAGGCATGTTTTTCATAGATAGATGTAGGGTTGAATTCTTGTAATTCAACCCTTTTTTTATGCTATATTTTATAGGTAAATAATAGAATAAAAATATTGAACAACAATTAAATAAATTAAAGGCTGAAGAATTTGTATATTAAATAATACCGATTGCCATCATTTTATCCATATTGGGATTTATACTTCCACCTTTAGGTTCAAGTGTTACAGCAAATGATTGAGCGTCTTTAATGAATTTCATTTTTTTCATTCCGGTACTGTCGTCCTTAGCATCAAAAACACCAAGATCAACCGGTTTTCCATCAACCATTGCCCATAACTGATATTGATGTTCTTGGTCATTTGAAGGCATTCGGAGTGATGACAGATCAATCATTACTTCTTCCTTATCCTCATTTAAGGCAACCAATAAGCTAGCTTGAGGAGCTTTTGCAGATCCTTTTAGCGTAATAAGTTTATATGAAGTTGGGTTTTGATAGAATTGAAGAGCATTTTTAGTATTGATTAGCTCATTTTCTTTAAAATTTACCTGCTTTGAGAATTTTTGATTGACAGATTGCAGAGCAGCAAGCTGAACATACGATTCATTGAGCTTATTGTTTACATTAAGTAATAATGCACTGCTTAAGAAAAGGAGTGTTAATGATGCTGCAAAAGCGTATTTGTAAAATTTTATAGATCTAACATATACTTCTCCTGTATTTATTGAAGTAGAATTCTTAATCTGATCGATATTATTTACTGCATTCAGAAAATTACTTTTATTTTTTTTTGATGGCTCAATAGCATTTGATTTGGCATAACTTATCAATGCATGTTCAATTTCTTCTAATTCTTTTCGAACCTCAGGATATTGAATGGCATTATTTTCTACATCAAGCTTTTCTTCCACACTCAAATCTCCAAGAACATATTGTTCTAGTATTCCGCTTTCAAGATATGATTTGATGTTTTTCACTTAATTAAATACCTTTCTTAATGTAATAATAGCATTTCTTAACCGTGTTTTTACTGTTCCCAAAGGTATATCTAGCTTTTCTGCAACTTCAACGTGCGTGAATCCTTCAAAATAAACAAGGTCAAGAATAATTTTATGTTCCGGTTTTAGTTTTCCAATTAAATCCTTTAATCCAATTATTTCGGGATTAATTTTAGATTTTATCTGTTTATCAACTACTAATACGTTATTTTCTATGTCTTCGGTTTTTGAACTATTGCGAAATTCTTTAGATCTTATTTTATCTATTGCAATATTTCGTGCAACATTTACCATCCAAGTAAATAATCTTCCTTTAGATGAATCATAAGATGAAAAGGAATTCCAGATTCTAATAAATGTGTCTTGCAGAAGATCTTCTGCTATTTCTTGATGTTGTACAATTCTGAAAATAACTCCATATAAAGATGAAGAATACATATCATAGAGTGCTTCTGCTCCATTCTTGTCCTTTTCAAGGATTGCATGGACTAGTTCTGGCTCTGATAAGGTTATTTTAGTTTTCAGTCTCAAAGATTAATTATTGATTTATAAATGGTATGCTTTTATAACTAAAGTAAATATAGAAACATAAAAAGTCCCGGAGATTGTTTAGGGCTTTTTTTACAATCAATTGATTAATTACTCTGCAAATACAACAGAATCAATCGTGTGGATAAACCCAATTTTCGATTAAAATCAGCCAATGTAACTGTAGCTGTATTTCTATTTTAGATTTAGTTTATTTTTATATAAATTCGGGTACGTACACGTATTTGTTGTTTTTAACGCTATAAATTTATAATGATGTATAAAAGGATTTTATTGGTAATCACATTTTTGATATCATGTATGGTACCTGGTATTTATGCTCAACAAATTCAGAAAACCGTTCCGGATATCTCG
>Ga0222712_10000461_pt1 | contig 53670 bp, 38 predicted proteins | sample C33_657DmetaG_FD_165043 | JGI IMG/M metagenome (GOLD analysis project Ga0222712, IMG submission 165043) | Estuarine water microbial communities from San Francisco Bay, California, United States - C33_657D | ecosystem: Environmental > Aquatic > Marine > Unclassified | place: USA: California... | reverse complement strand
CAGACCATGTGACTATAGGCTGGGATGGAATCTATAAGAATGAGCCACAGCCAAGTGGAGTCTATAGTTTCTCTGCCGAAGTAGAATACCTCAATGGAGAGAAACGAACTAAAAAAGGAAGTATTACACTGATTCGATAATATCAGCTAATCATTTATCATTTAAGACAAGCAGCCGAGGAAAAAACCCTTCGGCTGCTTTTGTTTTTGCCGTTTATCTGCGACCTATTTTATAATTTAAACGACATTAGAATTCATAATTACATAGAGGCTAGGGAAAAGATCAAAGAGGAAATAATGAATTCTTCTGAGTACAAACGTTAATCATGAATTTTCAAATCAATAATATTATAATTTTAGGTAAAAATAAAAAATCCCCAACTGTATTAGCTGAGGATTATAAAAATTTTACGTGGTGTGGGGCGGGATCGAACCGCCGACACATGGATTTTCAGTCCATTGCTCTACCATCTGAGCTACCGCACCGAAATTTTAAGTGAGCAAAGATAGATTTTTTTTCTAAACCAATTATTTTTATTTCATAGGCACAGATATTTGAATTTCTGTTGCTTTCAGACTAGTTATTTTATTTCCTCTTATCCAAGGATTTAGATTGCGTATGGTCTTATAGTTGGTGTTGTTTTCTTTAGCCCAGAGTGCTAAATCATAGATAGGTAGTGGTATAGTCTTCAATTCTGAATTCTGCGGAGGGTAGGCATCTACTCCAAAATGATAGATATAGCCATAGGCTTTAGGATTTTGAAGGACTTCTTTAAGGGCTATAATTCTAAATACATAGCGAGAAGTTTCTTGATTAAGCCATAGATTATAATAATTGTCCTCCAATTGTTCATTTATTTTACCTTGAATACCAGCCATGCCCATATTGTATGAAGCTGCAGCCAGAGTCCAATTGCCATACTTTAGATAGGCTTCATTCAAATATTTACATGCAACGAGGGTAGATTTTTCAATGTGGTAGCGTTCATCTAGTTCTTCATTGATGAGAAGACCATAGCTCTGACCAGTAGATTTCATGATTTGCCAGGTACTGGCAGCACCAGAAGGCGAGGTGACATGTCTCAGTCCACTTTCTGCTACAGCTAAGTATTTAAAGTCATCAGGTATACCATTTTCTTTTAATATAGGCTCTATGATTGGAAAATATTTTTCCGATAATTTTAGAATTTGAAGGGTATTTCCCTGCCAATACACATTGCTAGAGAGTTCTCGATCTAGTCGTTCAAATACTTCAGGATCTTCCATTGGCACTGGTTCGCCCGCAAAATCGTAAACTTTATATTTCACTACAGAATTGATCATTTGAAATGAGATGCTATTTTCATTTTTTGTATTAGCACTCATGAGAAGAATTAGATTGCCCAAGAGAAGTAATCCTATAACTGTATATAAAATAAATTTATTTCTTGAGGTCATAATCTTAAAATTTAATTTTTAAAGATGGGCACGGTACTGCATGATTCCCCAAAAGACAAGGCCTTGACTATGGGTGTCAATTTTTGGATTAATAGAATATAAGGCTGCTGGGTAAGCTTCACTTTGCTACATCCTTTTATCAAAAGTCGTTTACCTGAATATTCGGCATAGTCTCTATTTTGGATAACGTGCAGTAGGACATCTTCTTTATAGTTTTCAGTTTTTAAAATACACGGACTATTTACTTCCATGAGTTTATTGGCTATAATGAGGTAGGCCCATTGCGGTATAATAGCTTTGTTAGATATAAAGAGGAGGCATATCTTTTCTCTATATTCCGACCAATCTTTGTCCTCAATGAGCGCACGAAACTCAGCCTCTTTTAGTATCATTTCCTTAAATAAAAATTCTTTCATATCTATAGAAGCCAATGATATATCCTTAGGGATCCATTGTTCTAGATCTATCTGAATAATAGGCTTAGTCTCTACTTTGTTCGTTAGCATCTGTTTTTTCTTTTACTATTCTACCCTCCAACTGTGCATGGAGGTTTTTTTGATGTTTAGCATACAATATCAGTGCATCTCTGATCAGTGTATTCATATTTTTGTGCGGTTTCTGTGTCAAGATGCTCATGCCATCTCCACCAGTGGCTATGTAGTCGCTTACTATAATTTTATAATTTGCTTTACGAGTTCCATTTATATTCCAGTATAGTATTTTATTTTCTTTAGATAAACTCAAGTGAAACCCATTAGATACTGGCCAGCCTTCTTTCTCTGCGATGCGTTCTAGAATAGATTTAAAATCGGTGCTATCGATTTCAATTAGGACTAATTCGTTTTCAAATGGCATCAATTCAAAGATATGCTTCAATAAAATAGCTCCAGCTGGAAGAGATTTGGTGCGCAGTCCGCCATAATTGCAGATAGCCAGATCAGCTTTTTCATTGAGCTTTTCATTTGCAAACCATAGCATACCATCCGCCACCCAATTTCCTAATGTGCTTTCAATTTTCTTTTTAGTTAATTGTTGGGGAGAATGCGCTAAGGTATCATGCATTGTCTTCTCGAGCTGCGCTCTATAAGGCAGAAGGAAGGAATCCAATTCTGTCTGGGACTGAATTTGTGTTTTCTGAACTTTTTGCGATTTATTTTCAATTGATGATATGCGAGTAGCAGTATCGCATGAAGTTAGAATAAACAGGGCATATATAAATACTAGTCTTAGATTCATTGTTAAACTAGTTTATATAAGTCTTTTTTCAGAGCTTCAATTACAGAGCTCGTGGAGAGCTTCCCTTTACTAATGGCGGATTCACTGAGAAGTCTTACTGCTAAGTCCTTTGAAGTGGCAGTGTTCGAGAGTGATTGCGTCGTCTGAATGATTTCTTGAATCATCTGATCCTTGGCAAGACATATCATAGTCCAAGTTTGATTTGGAATGTATAATTGCTGGGATAGATTATGTTGATATTCATTGCTGATTTCTTGGGTCAAAAGAAATTGAAATTCTTGAGCAGATAGGCTAGGTTGATTCAGTCTAGGAATAATACTGCTCAATGAAATTCGTTCCATAAATAGGACCATACGCTCAAATGCATGTATTTGATTCGGTAAGATTAACTTATTAAATTCATCTTTGCGTTTCCTAGATTGTGATATATTATCTCGTTCTAACCAATGATTTAAAAACATATATACCAAAACCAATATTCCTATTTGAGGAATGATAAGCTTTAATAATTCATAAAAATTGAAGTCGCTCATGCTTTTTTATCTATTTTTGAATTGCAAATTAAGGAAATTTCGTTCTAGTCATATCATTAATTTTGTAGAAATATAAATCATAACGTGAATACGCAAGGCAATATTGTAAAATTTACCCCTAACGCCATTATACAGATAAAGCGCTTAATTGCCAATGAGCCTAAGAACGCTCATAAATTCTTGCGACTGGGTACTAAAAATGGAGGGTGTGCGGGCTTTTCCTACATTTTTGAATTTGATGATAAGAGAGACTCTGATATTATAGAACAGTTAGATGGCTTCTCCATGATAGTAGATATGTCCCAAGCTAGTATGATATTGAATCTAGAGGTAGATTATGAATCAGGGCTTAATAATAGAGGATTTATTTTTAATAATCCTAATGCGAAATCTACCTGTGGCTGCGGTACAAGTTTCAGTTAATAGTTAAAAAAAGATACATTTCAAACTAAGTTATTTTTATTCTATCTAAATTTTAAAATCCATCTTATGAATAAATTAATCCTATTTATTTCCTTAGTTCTATCATCTCTTGCACTATCGGCTCAGGCTAGTAAGACTGCACAGCAAATCAAGTGGACAGTAGTGGCAAAAAAGACAGGTGCCAACACCGCAGAAGTTTATTTCAAAGCAACACTTGCACCTACATGGCATATTTGGTCTCAAGACGCTGGAGACGATATGCTTATACCACCAACCTTTACTTTTAAGGATAAAGATATAGTAGTTAATGGAAAAGCAAGAGAAATAGGAAAGAAAATATCCAAGGCAGAAGAAGGATTCAAAAATAAATTGAACTACTATGAAGGTACTGTGGTTTTCGTTCAGAAAGTTAAAGTCGGCAAACAAAAATCAATAATAGGATCTATCAACTATCAAATATGCGACCCTAAGCGTTGCCTTCCTCCTACTGACTATGAATTTAACGCAGTATTTAAGTAGTCTAACTAAATATAACTAAACATTATTTTGTGAAAAAAATATTTATAGTCCTAGCGGTAATTGTTTTCGCCATTGTCTTACCAGAGGTCTCATTGACCAAATCGTTTGCTCAAACTGACACTACCCAGGGACTAAGTGATGCAGAAATAGAAGCATTACTTAATGAAGAAAGTAAATTGGTAGATAGTGCAGTTTTGACTGCAGAGCTTGGACCATCAGTGGAAGTTTCAAAGAATACGGATAGTTATGGCGATTTTGGTCAGCCTTTGGTCGATTGCAATAAACGTGAAGATAAACTGAGTGTTTGGTCAGCCTTTGGATTAGGAATTCTAGGCGGATTCGCAGCCTTGTTTTTCCCATGTACCTTCCCTATGATACCTATGACCATGAGTTTCTTTCTCAAAGGATCTGGAGACGTAAAGAAGGGCACACGAAATGCAATTCTATATGGGTTTGCTATCTTTTTAGTATATGTACTCTTGAGTCTTCCCTTTAATTTAGGGCTTAGCGGAGATGCATTAAGCAATTTTTCTACCAATCTATGGGTAAACCTTGTATTCTTTGCTATTTTCCTTGTCTTTGCTTTTTCCTTATTCGGATTCTATGATATTTCCTTGCCATCGGCTCTCGCTAATAAATTAGATAGCAAATCGAATACGGGGGATTTTATAGGTATATTTTTTATGGCTTTCACACTTGCCATAGTTTCATTCTCATGCACGGGTCCTATTTTAGGATTGGTATTAGGAAATTTAAATAATGCCAAGTATATAACTCCAGCATTTGCCGGTTTCGGATTGGGGTTAGGACTTCCATTTGCTCTGTTCGCTTTATTCCCTAATTTAGTTAAAAATCTTCCAAAGTCCGGCTCTTGGTTAGATATAGTAAAGAATGTATTCGGATTTGTAGAACTAGCTTTTGCTTTTAAATTCTTATCCAACGCAGATTTAGTTATGCGCTGGGGATTGCTGAAGCGGGAGCCATTTGTCATCATATGGATGATTGTATTTATTCTTATGGCTTTATACTTAGTAGGAAAATTTGCATTTAAAACAGGATACCGTATCCAGCCTACAAAAGTTACCTATGGACTCGCATTCTTGACACTTTTATTTGTAGGTTATTTATCCACGGACTTCTTTGGAGGTAAATTGAGTTATATCTCAGGATTTCCGCCTCCAAAGGATTATAGCGTAATGGGTGTAAAAGAGGAACTAGAAACACATAAAAACCAATACGAAAAAGCCTTAGCCATAGCCCGAGCAGAGGGAAAGCCACTACTTTTAGATTTTACGGGATGGGCATGCGTGAATTGCAGACGAATGGAAGAGAATGTTTGGACTAATCCAACGATTCATGATGTCATGAAAAATAAATTTGTTATTTCCTCATTATATGTAGACGAAAAGACTACTCTTCCTGCGGATAGACAGAAGTATTCTGAAACATTAGGAAAGCAGATGACAAAGGAGGGGGATATTTGGACCGAAATGCAAGGAAAAAACTTTCATGAATTTACTCAGCCACAATATGTTATTATAGATCCACAAACTGGCCGTATTATAAATAAACCTCTAAGTGGATATAATTCCGTCGAAGATTTTAAAGAATTTCTAGAGTGCGCTTTAAAATATAAACCTAATTAAATGTCTACCAAACTTATTTTCTTTTTTCGATTATTTATTTCGATTTGTTTCATAGTCTTAGCAGGAGTTGTTTTTATGTATCCAAATGTGACGCAGCTTACAGATTCGCAGACCTATGGGTTTTCTGCTTTGCTTTTTATTTATGGTATATTCAGAGTTTATAGAGCATTTAAATCCTCTGAAAATGCGATCACTGATTCAAATCCATAGTCTATGCGTCCAAATTTAATATTGATTTCTTTAGTTCTATGGATACTGTCCTCATGTGGAGACCAAAAGAAATTATCTGATACGCCTACTTCAGGCAGAATCACTGTGGTAGCTGATGAAAACTACAAGCCATTATTGGATAGCGAAGTGATGGTTTTTGAAAACTATTATCCTGAAGCTAAGATTAATATTATTTATAAACCAGCTGCAGAAGTGGTGAAAGCCATGGCTGTAGACAGTGTGCGCATGATTATCACTGCGAGTCAAGTAGATACTTCCTATTTTCAGGCGTTTTATAAGCACAAAGAATATTGGCCAAAGAATAGCTTCATAGCTAAAGATGCCGTGGCCATCATAGCGAATAATAGCAGAAAAGGACTTCGAGTAACCACAGAAGAATTAGCAAATATATGTGCAGGGACCATAACGGACTTTTCTCAATTGAAGCAAGGTGGGGGCAGCGGTAAAATCACCTTGGTATTTGATAATGCAGCCTCTAGTACAGTGGAGTATATTCAAGATAGTTTGTTAAGAGGGAAAGCACTTACCACCCAGGCATTTGCCCAGACTACCAATAAAGAGGTGATGAACTATGTACAAAACACGAAAAATGCATTAGGAGTGATAGGCGTGAACTGGATAAGCGATAATCAAGATGAGGAAAATCTGGCGTTTTCTAAGACCATTTTTCCTGTCGAAATTAGAGACCATGTAAACTCACAATATTACTATCCACCACATCCTGGCTATATTGCTTCACATTTGTATCCACTCCGAAGACTGATGAGAGCCACCTTAAAGGAAAATGGTGCTGGCCTCGGAAGGGGATTTTTAAACTTCATGACAGGAGAAGTAGGGCAGCGCATAGTGCTTAAAGCAGGTCTAGTGCCTGCTAATGTAGTGACGAGAGTAATCCAAACTAGACCAGAGTTATAATTTCACGATTTGGTTAAATATCATAAAATAAATAAACCTTAACTTTGCCACTTCATTCTTATATTCAAATTATAAATAAACCATGAACAAATCTTTTTCAAGTTTTATACTCCTAGCAGCAGTTCTTCTTGTCACAAATCTTTCAGCCCAATCTAAAGTTGGCATTCAACTCCTCCATGATGAGCGCTGGGTATCTGCGGAGAAAGAATTTGGCAAATCGACAGAAGAAGCGGATATTTTCTACAAAGGTCTAGCTCAGGTAAAACTAGAAAATATGGACGCAGCCAAAGCTAGCTTCAATTCGATAGCTACTAAACCTTATGGAAAAATAGGACTCGGTCTAATAGAGCTCAATGCCAAAAACGTATCAGGAGCCACTAAGCTTTTTACTGAGGCTGCTAATGAAACTAAGAATAAAAATCCCGAAATATTTGTAGCTATTTCTAGAGCTATAGCTTACTCCAGCGTGGAAGACAAGCTAGAAGCGTCTAACTGGGCGAAAAAGGCTTCAGACATGGCCAAATCCAATACGGAGTATAGATTAGTATGGGGAGATGCATTTCTCAGTGCACAGGATGGTGGTAATGCTAACACGCAATATGAGTATGCGCAGCAGTATGCGCCAAATACAGCCATGCCTTATGCTAAAATAGGTAGAGTATATTATAGAATGAAAGTCTATAAGGAGGCCCTGCCTAATCTTAAAAAGGCACTGGAACTAGATCCAAATAATCTTTTAGCTCTAAACTACTTGGCACAGACTTATTATAAATATAGAGTCTATGATACGGCGGAAATATATCAGCAGAAATTGATACAAATCGGGGATAAAAGTGCAGAAGATATGGCTATGTTAGCTAACATTCATTTCTTAGCCAAAGACTATGAAAAAGCAATCAATCTAATTAACGAAATCATAAAGGGAGATAATAAATACAATTACCTCAATAGACTCATCGGCTACTCATATTACGAGACGGGTAAACATCAAGAAGCTGTTACATTTTTGGAGAAATTTCTAGAGACCCAGCCAAAAGATAAAATAATAGCTAGTGATTATGAAAATTTAGGAAAGGCTTATATAGCACTAGGAGATAAAGAAAAGGGTACTCAAACGTTGAAGAATGCCGTGGATATGAATCCTGCGGATAAGGATGCAATCAAGGCAATAGCTGAGACATTTAAGAAAATGAAAATGTATGCAGAGGAGTTGGAATACTATAAGAAAATTGCGGAACTACCCGAGCCTACTGCTTCGGATTTTTTAAATTTAGGATCAGCACTCTATAAGAATAAAAAATTCGAAGAGGCAGATGCTACATTTACTAAGGTTTTAGAGTTGTCTCCTAACTCTGCAGACGCCTATTATATGAAAGGTAAATGTAAGGTCTATCAAGATCCAGAACAAGCTACCGCATCAGCGAGAGAGAATTATACCAAGTATTTAGAAATGGTGGCTGGAAGTGAGGATAAGAATAAAAAGAAAATAATTGAGGCTAAAGTGTATCTCGCAAAAGTGGCTATAAAAAATGATAACGATAAAGCGAAAGCAAAAATATTGCTAGACGAGGTCATTCTTCTTGATCCTACTAATGCGGAAGCTGCAGATTTGTTAAAGTTTACAGAATAGATTTATCAGTTTAGTTTTTTAGTTCTGATCTTCCACCCTTGTGGGTATAAGTTCATTAGTTTGGATTTTTCTACTTTGATCCAGCCTAGCGCCAATCGATTATGCATGACTAAATGATAACCATTTTCTAAATTAAGTGTCAATTCACTATGTGATAAAAACGCAATAGTCTCGTCTAAGGACAATTCAATTTTATCAAACCCTAAGACTTCATGTGCTAGCAAAATCAATCCCTGCTGTGGTTCTAGCTCCATTCCTTTGTATTGAGCTATTTCTATCCCTATTTGCTTTATGTATAGACTTCTACTGAGTATGGTTAATTCATCAAGGAGCAGACTAGGAGAGAGAAATAAGGAGTTTTTAAATTTGTAGGTACTATAGTTGGCTAGTTGGTCCAGCGACATATATTGACCAAGCCAAGGATTGATATGGTCTCGTGATAATTTCGTTTCCTGCTGTTTATAACTTCCTTTTTTTCTAAGAACACTGCAAAAAAAACCTTCCCCTTTCACTTTATGTGGCAGGAATCGATAGCCAATCGTATTTTGAGATTTTACTACATCTATATTCCACTCACCAGGAATATCAAGAGGGATCGTTTCAAATTCAAAATCGTCAGCGAATAATTTTTCTAAAAGTTTTTCATTTTCGTCAGGATTGTATGTGCAAGTGCTGTAAATTAGTATCCCACCTTCTTTGAGGCTTGACCAAACGGATTTAAAAATGTCACATTGTCTTTCGCTGCACATATTCGCTACACCTAGACTCCATTCATTCCTTGCATTTTTATCCTTTCTGAAAAGTCCTTCCCCAGAGCATGGAGCGTCTAGTAGTATACAGTCAAAGTAATGAGACAAGGCTTTAAAATCCGCAGGCTTATTTTCAGTGACAAGAAAATTGGGATAGCCCCATTTAGTTAGGTTCTCACGAAGTACTGAATTCCGCTGAGGAATCATCTCATTCGCAACTATGAATTGATTGTCCTCCAGGTGGTCAAGAATGATTGTACTTTTGCCGCCTGGCGCTGCGCAAAGATCTAGCACTTTATCTAAGGAAATTTCTTTTTTCACTCTACTTAAAACGAAATCGATAAACATGGAGCTAGACTCTTGGACATAGTATTTCCCAATATGAAAAGCAGGATCAAATGTAAACGATGGTCGCTCTGATAGATAATGGCCAAAGCGTGCCCAAGGAATATCAGATGGAGAAATAGACTCCATTTTTCGTGGGTTATACCGAATTGAAGTATGAGGCTCGTTTTCTAAACTAGCTAAAAATAATTCCCAATCATGAGGAAATTGAGTTTGAATACGACTCTTAAAATGATCAAAACTCATTTCTTAATTCTAGTTTTGTTATCATTCAAAAAGGATGACCAGTCAGAATATTTTTTTCCTGAGCTATCCCCTAGCCCTGAGTTGAAATGATGACATACTGCTACTGCAAGCGCATCTGAGGCATCGAGAGATTTCGGCATGACATCCATTTTGCATAATGTTTGGAGCATCTTAGCTACTTGTTCTTTGCTCGCATTGCCATTACCTGTGATAGACTGCTTTACTTTTTTAGGATAATATTCTGCTACAGGCAATCCGAGCGATAGAGCGGCGACCATTGCCACACCCTGCGCTCGTCCTAGTTTGAGCATACTCTGCACATTCTCTCCGTAAAAGGGGCATTCTACAGCGCATTCATCGGGTTTGTACTCCAGAATGAGCGCTTTAATCTTTTCATAGATTTTTAAGAGCTTCAACTGCTGAGTCTCAAGTTTATTTAATCTCACCTCACCTAGACAGATGGTCGAAATCACATTTTTATTTACAGCTATGATCCCATACCCTAGATGTAAGGTGCCAGGGTCTATACCTAAAATTATTTTCTCAGACATACCTGCTTAAACATCAGTTCGTATAAAATAGTTTTCTAAAATATCCAAATCGTTTACCGATATGCATAGATTGTAAAGGGAAAGTAATAGTCACTTCGGGAATAGATTGAATAGCAGCTATTGACTGAGTCAAACTATAATTGGAAATAAGGAGATAGTCAAGTTGCCCTATTTTGGGAAATAGGGCAGCTTGCTCTCCTTTGCACTGAATGAGGAGATATTTAGAAATCTCAGCTCTATTCGGTATACTCATATCAAAGAAATCATCCTCTATAATCGAATCAGTTTCCAATTGATTTTCTTTAGGTTCAAAACTTGTAAATATGGGCAGCTTATCCAGTATGGTCTCTTGATTCATAGCCATCATGCTGGTATAAAACGAAAGTTTGAGTTGTAGATATCTATTGAGCTGACTGCAGAGCACCGCTATGCCAGTAGATGAGCTTATACCTAAAAAGAATAGGTCTCCGTCTTTTGGGTCAGATAAATCTATTTTTGTATTCGTTTTAGGCATTGATTTTTTTGACTATTTGTAATTTCTTATGCGGTATTATTCTCGCCATTTATTTTTTATAAAGATAGAAAAAAATGGAAGTAAAACTAGACATAGATTATGAGGCGCATCAAATATGCATGTAAAAAAGCTTGGCTTTAACTTCCACTGAATGTGCTTGGAAATTTGAAAATAAAAAAATGTTTTGGCACCAAGATAGATGAAAAGTAAATAGAAAATGACGAAATGAAATGCAAAATAACTCAGCCAAATCCAAATAAACAGCCAAAATAAAACCCCATATAGAAGAGGTTTTGCTAACCTTATTTTCAGGGAAAAATCCATCTGATTTCCTTTATTTATATGACGTATTTTTTGCTTGATCCACGAACTGAAATTTATATGAGGAAAAGAGTATACCAATGGTGACATGAAAATTCCGATTTGTTTCGTCTCTTTATAGTACTGGACTAGCGTCGTATCATCCCCACTGCCTATGGTTTCATATGCTTTTAAATAGTCTTGAGACCAGAGATCTTTTCTAAAAACCATATTTCGTCCCACACCCATATATGGTTTTTCTATAAGAGTATAGTAGGCATAGTTGATCGCTACTTGTAGCGCATCGAATCGGATCCATTGATTTAAAAGACCCGGCTGAGATATGTAAGGAGAAAAACCTAACAAGATATCGCTCTCCTTGTACGCTAAAAGCTGAGAAATACTCTTCAGCCAGTTTTCGCTCTGTGGATAGCAATCATCGTCAATGGTGACTATCCAGTCATATTTGGCAAGTGATATGCCTACATGAAGTGCTTGTTTTTTTTCCAAATAAGGACAGTCTTTATTTGTAATATCAAAGATCGTAAGTCGCGAGTGAAGAGCAGATAAAGTCTGAAGGGATTCAAATATCTCTATAGGCGTATTTTTGCAAACGACTATGACTTCAAATTGAGAATAATTTTGAGATAAAATCTTTTCAATATAGTTCATTAGACGTGGCGCCAGACCATGCGTGCATAGCACTATACTCAAGGGGCGCTCTTGATTCGTGTCTGGTATAGCAGGATTATAGGAAGTCAATATGCTGTATCTCCTATAGAGCGTCAGGAGACTTAGGATAAGAAATATACCAGATATTATTCCGAGGAGCCATTCCACTATTTAGTTCCTAAAATTTAAATGTATTGATCAAATGATAGATGTCCTTATCTACAAAATTAATTGCGGGTTTGAGTGAATCATAATTAGGTGTGGTAGCAAAGTATATCGCTCCACGGATAAACTGATGCTTATAGTCGGTCAAGATAAACTGTTTATCGGAAGCCGCATTGCCTCCCACTGAGTATATGAGCCCTTTTAAATTTGGCCTATCGATCACAGAATCATTTATAAAACTAGCTTTGGACATATGCTTAGATGTCAGTTTATAAGAGTCTTCTAGCAGCTGAGCTAATACTATTTCGTCATCATAATATTTATAACTAAAATGTATCTTGGCATTGAGATCTGGATAGACGATATTGAACCAACAAGAGTCCGATGCTAGACGTTGATTGCGAAAAGAGTCTTTATTTTCAATAACGGTGTAGGTCGGCAACTCGAAACTAAACCCACATTCCGAAGTAAATAATTTGTATTCTTTTTTAGGAAAATAAAATCTAGGATAGGCTTTTTCTCGAGGGATATTATCTTCTGTACAACTAGATATTAGTGTTAAGTTGTAAGTTATAAGTGCTAAGTAAAAGACTTTTTTTAAATACATAATAACAACAAACTTAAAATTTAAAACTTATCATTCAGAACTAAAATTAACATTCTGCAATGTTCACGGATATATTGGTAGCCAATCCTGCTTCGGACGTTTCTTTATATTTGGTATTCATATCTTGGGCTGTTTGCCACATAGTTTTTATCACATTATCCAGTGAGACCTTTGCTTGCGTCGGATCACTTTCCAGTGCTATATTCGATGCGGTGATTGCTTTCATAGCGCCCATGGTGTTGCGCTCTATGCAGGGCACCTGCACGAGGCCAGCTATTGGATCACAAGTCATGCCGAGGTGATGCTCCATAGCTATCTCTGCTGCCATCAATACCTGACCAGGGCTGCCTCCTAAAATTTCTGTAAGGGCTGCTGCTGCCATCGCAGAGGAAACACCTATTTCTGCCTGACATCCACCCATAGCAGCACTAATGGTCGCAGATTTTTTAAACAACGTGCCGATTTCTCCTGCCGTGATGATAAAATCTACAATTTTATTATCATCTACATCATCAAGAAAACAAACGGCATACATCAGCACTGCCGGCAATACTCCGGCGGCTCCATTCGTAGGCGCTGTAATGATTCTACCATAGGCGGCATTTTCTTCGTTGACGGCTAGTGCAAATACGCTGACCCATTTATTGACTATATTGAAATCTCTTTTCGAATGCTGAAGAAATGAAATACATTCCTCTATGTTCTCTATTTTCTGACCAGAAGTTAGTTTAAGAAATATTTCATGTGCTCTGCGCTTTACCTTTAGAATGCCTGGCAAAATACCTGAGCGCTGACTTCCACGCCAGATAGCATCTTTCATTTCATTCCATAGATAGAGTGCTTTCTGTCTTATCTCATCTTCAGAATACCAGGTAGATTCATTGAGCATAACTAGCTGACTTACCGTTATATTGAGATTCTGACAATTATGCAATATAGTATCTCCATCATGGCAGGGTAGCTTACTCTTCGATTTAGAATCAGCTGCTACTTCTATTCCCTCTTCTTTAATAAATCCTCCACCCAGAGAAAAATAAGTTTTTCTGTAAGGGTTGCCATCTGAAAACTGAGCGGCAAAGGAGAGTCCGTTCGGATGCTCTGGATGCGCATAGTTAAAATGAAATTGGATAGCATTGTCAAAGGGGATTTCATGCTCACCTCCTAACTTCAGTTTTTTCTCAATATCTATTTTTGCTAATACACTATCTAAGCTGGTAGTGTCAAATGTGCGATAGTCATAGCCGCAGAGACCGAGTGTCACTGCGAAATCTGTGCCATGCCCTTTGCCAGTTTTGGCAAGGGAGCCATATAAATCTACGTGCACGGAGACTACATTGGCTAGACGATTTTCTGCTTTTAATGACTGACAGAAGGCGAGAGCCGCCTCCCAAGGCCCCATAGTGTGAGAACTAGAGGGTCCAATACCTACTTTTATTATATCAAATGCGCTGATGGATTCCATTTTACAAATTTAAATCAAATTAATCATTTAATTGCCTTAATGAATAGAAGGGATGTTATCATATTGATTTGTGGAGACTCCAGTCCTGAAACCTTGTCATGGTTTTGCTATTCTGATGATATACAAAAGATGTATTATCTTCACCCTCCAATCTAGTTATGAAAAAATTTAAACTTGAATCTCCCTACAGGCCTGCTGGTGATCAGCCTCAGGCTATCAAAGAACTCATAGAAGGACTTGAGAATGGGCTCAATCATCAGGTTCTGCTTGGGGTCACTGGTTCGGGTAAGACCTTCACGATGGCCAATGTCATAGAGAAGATACAAAAGCCTACCTTGGTTATCACACACAATAAAACACTGGTCTCGCAGCTCTATGGAGAGTTCAAGCAGTTTTTTCCGGAGAATGCCGTTGAATATTTTGTCTCCTATTACGATTACTATCAGCCCGAGGCCTACCTGCCTAGCTCAGATACCTATATAGAGAAAGATCTATCTATCAATCAAGAGATAGAAAAATTGAGATTGTCTGCTACCTCCTCGCTGTTATCAGGGCGGAGTGACATATTGGTTGTAGCCTCTGTGTCCTGTATCTATGGTATGGGAAATCCATATGAGTACAAGAAAGGTGTGATACAGATCGCTGTAGGTCAGAAAATGACTAGAAATTTTTTCTTGACCAAACTAGTCGATGCACTCTATTCTCGAACTACAGGAGAGCTCTGTCGCGGAAATTTTAGAGTGATAGGTGATGTGGTCGAAGTCTTTCTTCCCTACATTGATATGGGCTGGCGCGTAGAATTTTATGATGATGAGATAGAGGCTATCGAGAGTTTCAATCCTGTAACCAATCGTAAAATAGAGTCAAAGACCCAGCTAGCCATATTCCCTGCGAATATGTATGTGACGCCAAAGGATTTATTGATAGAAAGTATTCATAAAATACAAGATGATCTGGTCAAGCAAGTGGAATATTTCAAATCTATAGGTAAGCATATAGAGGCAGCACGACTCACGGAGCGAGTCAATTTTGATATCGAAATGATGCGCGAACTGGGCTATTGTAGCGGGATAGAAAACTATTCTCGCTACCTGGATAACCGAAATCCCGGCGATAGACCCTATTGTCTTATTGATTATTTCTCTGAAGATTTTTTAATAATACTAGATGAATCACATGTGACCATACCCCAGCTTCATGGCATGTATGCTGGTGATAGAGCGCGTAAAACGAATCTAGTAGAGTATGGATTTCGCTTACCATCAGCTATGGATAATCGACCTTTACAGTTCTTTGAATTTGAATCTTTCCAAGTTCCACGGATATATGTGAGTGCCACTCCAGGGAAATTAGAGTTAGAAAAAACAGAAGGTGTCATTGTTGAGCAAATCGTGCGTCCTACAGGCCTTTTAGATCCGCCGATAAGTGTGCGTCCTATTCTGAATCAAATAGATGATTTGATGCATGAAATCGATTTACGCGTGAAGAAAAATGAACGTGTCTTGGTCACTACTTTAACCAAACGTATGGCAGAGGAACTGACAGAATATTTCTATAATGCAGGGGTGAAATCCAGATATATTCACAGTGAGGTGGACACCTTGGACAGGGTAGAGATTTTGCGTGAATTGCGCATGGGAAAATTTGATGTGCTCGTTGGAGTCAATCTTTTGAGAGAGGGTCTGGATTTACCAGAGGTTTCTCTCGTAGCTATACTCGATGCCGATAAAGAGGGCTTTTTAAGAAATGAACGATCCTTGACACAGACAGCAGGTAGAGCGGCCAGAAATTCCAATGGACTGGTCATTTTTTATGCCGAAAAAATCACTAACTCTATGCAGCGGACTATAGATGAAACGGAAAGACGAAGAGATATTCAAATCAAGTATAATCTAGAGCACAATATGGTGCCTAAAACCATACTGAAGTCAAACGAAGAGATATTCAAACAAACCTCTGTACTCAATATACGTGAATATGAAGAGATAGATGCCATGCCTACAGCTATGGTGGCAGAGGAAGGTGAAGAAGAATACTTGAGCAAAGAAGAACTCGAACGCAAAGTCAAAGCGGCTAGAGATAAAATGCAAAAAGCGGCACGTCAGACCCATTTCGCAGAGGCCGCTCTGTATCGAGATCAGATGTATTATTATCAGACGAAGCTGGAGAAGCTAAAGAGTTAACTCTTATTTGTCAAGTATATTGATGGTTGAATTGGTATACAATGTCTATTCACAAAGTTCCCCATAGGTCTTACTATAGAGCGAAGTTTTTTTCTAAAGTATCCTTAGTGTTCATTTATTAAACTTTGCTTTACAACTAACCGGCAAATAAACTTCCTTGTCATTTTGTCAGAAATTTCCCCTTGGCATTCCATTTGCCCTATCTAAAAGAAAACACTTAAAAATTTAAAACTTATAAGAATGAGTACGAAAGGAAAAATTAAAGTAGACGTCGAAAACATATTCCCCCTGATTAAGAAATTTCTCTATTCTGACCATGAGATTTTCTTAAGAGAGTTAGTATCCAATGCCACGGATGCAACTTTAAAATTAAGACACCTTGTCAGCAAAGGTGAATCTAAGTCAGAATATGGCAATCCCATCATTGAAATTAAAATAGATAAAGAAGCCAAGACCCTTCATGTCATAGACCAAGGACTGGGTATGAGTGCAGAAGAGGTAGAGAAGTATATTAATCAAGTAGCTTTTTCTGGTGCGGAAGAATTTCTCAATAAATACAAAGACTCTAAAGACAGCGGTATCATCGGTCATTTCGGTCTTGGATTTTATTCAGCGTTTATGGTGGCGGATAAGGTGGATATTATCACGAAATCTCATACAGATGCACCTGCGGTCAAGTGGAGTTGTGATGGAAGTCCTGAATACACGCTTGCGCCGGATACTAAAACAGATAGAGGCAGCGAAATCGTGCTTCACATCAATGCTGAATCAGAGGAATTTCTCGATGAAGCTAGAATTAAAACCCTACTCAATAAGTACAATAAGTTTATGCCGATACCTATCAAATTCGGCATGAAGAAAGAATATCTACCTCTACCAGACGGTGCCGCAGAAGACGCAAAACCTGAGGAGGTAGAAGTGGACAATATTATCAATAACCCAAGTCCTGCTTGGACTAAAAAACCAGCAGATTTAAAGGACGAAGACTATCAAACTTTTTACAATGAACTCTATCCCTACCAATTCGAAAAGCCCCTTTTTCACATCCACCTCAACGTGGACTTTCCGTTCAACCTCACCGGGATATTATACTTCCCTAAGCTTTCCCCAAATCTACAGGTTCAGAAGGACCGTATCCAACTCTACCAAAATCAGGTATTCATTACCGACAATGTCGAGGGGATAGTACCAGAGTTTTTGACCATGCTACGCGGAGTTATCGACTCACCAGATATTCCATTGAATGTGTCGCGTTCTTACCTTCAGGCTGATAATAATGTAAAGAAAATATCGGAGTATGTGACTAAGAAAGTAGGTGAAAAACTCCAATCTCTATTTAAAGAGAATAGAGCTGATTTCGAATCTAAGTGGAATGATATCAAGATAGTCATAGAATATGGTATGCTAAGTGAAGCTAAATTTTACGAAAAAGCGATGCAGTTTGCCCTATTTCCTAATACCAAGGGAGAATTCAAAACTTGGGACGAACTGAAAGAACTCATCAAAGACAACCAAAAAGACAAAGACGGAAAAACAATCGTACTGTATACTTCGGATAAAGAAAAGGAATACAGCTACATTGCTGCTGCGGAGGCGAAAGGGTATACTATTATTCATTTGGATAGCCCTATTGTGGCTCATTTGATACAGAAAATCGAAGGAGAGAATGAGAACTTCTCCTTTGCTCGTGTAGACTCTGCTCCTGTGGATCAGTTGATCAAGAAGGAGGATAATCAAATATCTAAGTTGTCTGATAAAGAGAAGGAATCACTGAAGACTACTATTGAAGAAGTTATACCTAAAGCGACTTTCCATCTTCAACTTCAAGCCTTGGATTCAGAGGCGGCTCCATTTCTGATAACTCAAAGCGAATTTATGCGCCGAATGAAAGATATGCAAGCTACCGGTGGTGGAGGATTTATGGCTATGGGAGGATTTCCAGACTCTTATGATCTGATAGTGAATGAGAATCATCCTATATCTACCAAAATACTGGAGGAAAAAGATGGATCTAAGCAAAAGGATATGATTCAGAATGCGTTTGATATTGCTCGTCTTTCTCAAGGCTTATTAAAAGGCGCGGAGTTAAATGATTATATACAGAAGAGTTTTGAGAAGATTTAATGAATTACCCTTCACGTCATAGAAGTTCTATACTTTATTGAATTGAAATGCAGGCTGCAGAAAACTTTATTTATTAAGTTAAAGCCTACATTTACGTTCTATACCACATGGGAGTTTCAGCTGGCGAGTCGTTAATTTTCATGTCATGATATATGTTGATACTAGTGAATAAATAGAATCTACCATATATATATTAAAAAGACCTGCCTTGGCAGGTCTTTTTAATATCAATTGACCAAATTTATTAGACATTAAAAGAAATATTATTTTTTCTTTATTTCATTAAGTATAACACAAAGTAGTGATTCTGTAGTTGGTCCTGCAGGAGCAGTTGCTTCCGCTTTTTTCATTTTATTCATAGCTTTGATAATCATGAACATGACGAATGCTACTACGATAAAGTCAATACTTGCAGTAATGAAATTGCCCCACTCTACGGCTAGTTCTGGCGAAGCATCAGTGGTCACAGCTCCAGCCGCGTCTTTTATCTCTGCTACACCTTCTTTAAGGATGATTTTTTTATCAGCTAAATCAATGCCACCTATTAAAAGGCCTGTAAAAGGAGCAAAAATATTTTCTACAAATACAGTAACTACTTTACCGAAGGCACCACCCATGACAAAGGCGATAGCTATATCGACTAAGTTTCCTTTTAATGCAAATTCTTTGAATTCTTTCAACATAGTTTTTAGTTTAATGTTTAGAGAACAAAAGTGGCTTATTTATTGTTTTTACGATAATTTATGAGAAAATCTAATACTTGCTCTGGGCCTAGTTTTTTAGCTATGATGACATTTTTTTCATCGAGAAGAAAATATTCAGGAGTGCCTTTAATTTTATAGAGCACTTTAAATAATGGATTCATTTTATAGTCAGGATCACCATAGGTTTTAAACTTGAACTTTTTATCTCTCAAAAAATTTAGCAGCTGGGCTTTATTCTCACCTTTACCATCTTCGGAAACTGTACTCACCGAGAATACGTCACAGTCATTTTTAAGTAAACTCGGATAAATAGAGTCTAATAATGGAATTTCCTTTTTACAATGTCCACAATCAGCACTCCAGAAAGCGAGTAGTTTATATTTTTTCTTAGTCTGGTCATAGAGGCGAGCGTAGTTGACCCATGTAGTATCAAACACTCCAAAGTTGGGAGCGGTTTTTCCGATAAGTACAGGGTCCAAGTCTTCGGCGTCATTGATCATTTTTTGTATAGTAGCAGAGTCCGTCCAAGGCGCTTTTCCTGTAGCATAAAAACTTTTCACAATATGCACATACAGGGCATCTTGCCCCATGATTTTACTATTGGCATAGTCGTTGAGAAGTGTAGGTAAGCAGAAACGCATCATATCAGAGTTGTTATCTTTGATTTTACTAATAACATAATTGACTTCTTTTTTAAGCGTATCTGGATGCTTAATTACTAATTTATCAAAGTAGTATTTAAATTTATTCTCAAAAATAGGCGTGTAGAGCAATCTATCATCATTGAAATCGGTATAGTCCCAATAATGGTTCTTGAAATAATAATATTTAAAATCTGGATCTGAGCTACCATCTGCTTTTTTCGGAGCCTCTGGCACATCAATATCGCGCATTAGATTCAGGATCTTACTATAGAAGGTATGGCCTTTCGTATTGATGACTTGAAGGCGTCTATCTAATAGTTCTTTTTCCTTAGCTATAAGCTTAGTTTCCAGTTCTTTTTTTCTTATGGAGTCTTTTGTAGTCTTATATTCTTCGGAGAGTTTGGTCACTTCTCGCTGATACGGCCCGAGATATCTCACGTCGGAATAAAATAAGTCGTTTTCTTCGCTACCCTTAAAAGTAACTTTTGAAAAATCTGTACTGTCTATAGTCAGTTCTATGTTTTTTTCTTTACCAGAGAGAATGATCTCTACATATTGATTTCCGAATGTAGGGAAGACAAACATGTATATACCTCCTTTGATGGTTCCTTTTTTATCCTTGAATATACCCGCACCTTTTCCATCGAGTGGAATCGAGTCTACCTTGTATTTTTGACTACCAAAATGATTGGCCAAAAGACAATGCGAGTTAGCTATATTCGTTTTTAATTTTATTGTGATAGGTGTTTTTTCCTGCGCATTAAGTTGAAAAAAACTCGTTAGAATAACAAGTAAGATGAATGCTTTAAGGTTCATATACATAGGTTTAAAGTGTTTATATTAGATATACAAAATTAACTTGAATAGTTTGTTTTAGGGATTTAAAAATAATTAAAATCAACGTCCTGACAACCAATTTTGAGGATTTTGCTTATTTTGATAATGCCATATTTGTAGGTTGACTAAAGAGTATCCATGGGTCTCATCATACCCACAGGCACCGAGTACCTGTCCGGTGCTTATTATCATACCTTCGCGAACATTCACGGATTTAAGATAAGAATACACGGTGAAGTAATCGCCATGTTTAATCATTACGCAGTTCTGGTAGGTAGGCATTTCAAAAACTCTAACTACTTCTCCTCGATAGATAGCTTTAACAGAATTGTTAAATGAGGTGCGAATATCAACACCGCTATTATCAATAAATAAGTCAGGCGCAAGGGGGTGCGGTTGTCTACCAAATCTAGTAGTAACCTCTCCATTTGATACTGGCCAAGGAAGTTGTCCTCTGCTCTCTTTAAAGCTGCTGGATAGAATGCCTTCAGGAGTTTTGGAATAATCTTCAGGCTCTCTTTTCACAGTTATACCTGCCGCCGCGTCTCTCTTTGCAGCTCTTACTCTAGCACCTTCTCTTCGCTCCTGTTCCTTTCGGACTTCGTCGTCTATTATTTTACGAATTTTTCTATTAATTGCCTCCGCTTGTTCGTTTTTTCGGATAATTTTTTTTCTTAAATCATTCAGTTCTTTATCCAATTTTTTTACTACAAGATCTCTATTGTTTTTTTCTATGGTCAATTCCTTCTGTTGACTTTTATTGATTTCGATGATATTGACTTTTTCCTTCTTTACCTCATTTAGCGAATTTATTTTCCCCATAATCCTATTTACCTGGTTAGTTAGATACTTAGATTGTCTAGCTCTATAATCGCTGTATTTTTTAATGTATTGAATTCTATGATAAGCTTCTTTAAAATTATGTGCTTCCATGACAAAGGCTAATTTATTAACACTACTATGATTCTTATTTAGCCATAAGATAAGCTTAGTATATTCCTCTTTTAACGTAGATATTTCAGATCCAATATTGCCTACTTCCGTGGTTTTAATTTTCAATTCAGCTTCTATTTCGTTTGTCTGCGATTCTATATTTGCAATAAGTTTATGGCGCTTCTCTATTTTTTTGTTTAGTAGGCCTATTTCATAAACACCTATGCTTCTCTCCTTGCTAGTTTTATCAATATTTTTCTGAATAGTTGTTATTTCTCTCAAAATATTACTATACTCTTTTTGTAGTTCCTTTTTCTTATTACTTTGACTCATAAGAGTGCTCAGGCTAATCAATATGGCACTAAGGGCAATTATACTTCGCTTTAGAAATAAACAATTAAAACCCATCGTTTTTATATTTAGAGAAATTAAAATTAAATGGCCTAGGACTATTGAAGGCAAAATCTAGGTATCTTATTGCAATAGTTATTGGTTCATCTATTGGAGACTGCATGATTTTCACATTGCGCTCTTTGGCTATAGCCCATGACTTTGAATCAGCTACAAAATTAGTATACATAACCTCACATAGTTTACCACTTTTAGTATTATTAAAATGGCATTTTAATAAGCGATTATTTTTTTGATATAACTTTTTGATACGGTGATTTGAATAGTACGAACTTATTTTGATATCATTCTCCATAGTAAACTCTGTATTTGAGTCGTTCATAAGTGGCTGATTAAGAAGGAGCAGCTTCCAGTCTTGGAGAGAGAAAGCATAAGGTATCAGATAGTTTTCTTCTTCCGAAAAAAATACCATGCTAGTTTTCTCTATTTTATTTATTATGTAGGTGGAGTCTTTGGTTACAAGCATTCTGGCTCCTTCTACCCCAAAGGCTCCACTGAATGATATCCACAGTGTGTCCTCAAGGTTATAGCGAATATGGGCAGTAAATTCCTCTTTAACCCCATTTTTTTCTACCGTGATTTCAGATTTCGCAGTGAAGAAATTTAAACTTTCCTGCCCGAAAATAGCACTTAACAGCATCGTCTGAATGAGAACAAGAAAATATCTAGTCCTGATAGTCCACATATTTTTTTGTTGATATTTTGATTGGTAAACTTTTATTCTTACTGCCACTTTCTTTTGCCTTTATCCAGTAAGTTAGAGCCTTCTCGATTTCGTTTAGTTTAAAAAGAATATCGCCGTAATGCTCATAGATTGCAGCCATATCTTCTTTTCCATTAGCTAGAGCCTGTTCTTGATAGAATTTAGCTTCGGTGAATAGTCTCAATTCAAAATTAATCCAAGCGTAGGTGTCTAGAAATGAAGCATTATCTTTTTCTATATCTAGTGATTTTCTACTCATTTTTTTAGCTAAGTCTAATTTGTCCTTTCTCAGCGATAAAAAATAAGCGTAATTATTTAATGTATATGCATTATTAGGATCCACTCTGATAGCAGCTTCAAAGCTCTCATCCATTTCTGGAAAGCGCTTTTGCTTATGATATAAATCTGCTAGTGAGCTATGTATTTGAGCCTCTAGAGCATTATTTTCTCCGACAAATCGGAGAGATCTTTTAAAACTCTTCTCAGCCTTATCTAGCTTTTCCACCTGTGCATTAGCTAGTCCATTATAGAAGTGTATGACAGAGCTAGCTGGGAAATATTCAAGAGCAGACTCGGTAGAGTCAGCCATTTCCTGATATAGCTTGAGCACATTTTGGGTGTAGAATAGATTCTGCCAAACATTGTACTCAGCAGTATGGAGTGCTAGTGTTTTAAGATAAGCCTTTCTAGACTCCTCATATTGACCTCCGATATATAGCATGTCTGCCACTAGGTGATGCGATCTATAGTCATCTGGGTATTGTAGAGTCAATACTTGACACATTTGAATAAGAAATGATTTATCAGTACTGTCTACTTTTCCTGCATTGGCGAATTTATCTGTAAGAATAGTTATCTTGGTGTCCAAATTTAGCTCTTTATTATAGACTAGAGAGATGATAGTTTTTTTATAATTATCTTCCTCTTTTTTCATTTGATAATACTGAGCTTTGTATAGCAGCGCACTTACATTGTTTGGTTCAATACGCAGTATGTCGTTAAATGCGCGCTCCGCTTCTGCTATGTTACCACTTTTGAGATAGAATTCAGCTAAGCTTCCTAGGTAACGTGTATCCCCAGGATTATTAACTATCATTTTCTTCAATTCATTCTCTGCACTCTTCGTGTCATTTTGACTCAGATAGAGTTTGACCTTTTCATAAGCTATGGCTTCATTATATTCTCCGTTTTTTTCCATTTCTTCGAATATAGCAATTGCTTTCTTAGGATTCTTACTCATGCCCAGCAGATAGGCATATTGCATCTTTATAACAGGATCGGATTGTTTGCTTTTAAGCATTTCTCGCAGCACATCTATTGCTTTTTCGATATTATTGGTTGCAGTTAATACCTGTATGTACTGTTCTAAATAGAATTTATTGGATTTATTTAAATCATAGGCTTTTTGAGCTTTTTCTAATGCTACGGAATTATTAGATAATTCTTCTTCCAGTTTAGAAATTTCATAAAGCGCTGCATCGTTTTGGGGGTTGGCTTCAAGTACTTTTGTAAAGAGCTTCAGTGCTTCTAGATTGTTGCCAATTGCTTTTTCTTTAAGGGCATCTAGGAATAAGTTTGTTTGAACTATGTCTGTAGAATCAAGAATGTAAGACTTTTGATTGGTTGTGGCTTCTTGAGCCTGCATAAAAAATACGAAACTTAGAAAAGAAAAAAGCAGAATCAGTTTACCCATAGTTTATTGAATTTGATTATAATCCCCTACACTTAAGTCTTCCTGACGCCCTATGATACTTACTTTGGAACCTATCATAGCGTTGTGTATTACCTTATTCTCTATATATGAATCCTCCTGTATGATGGCATTGGAAACCACAGAATTTTTCACCACACTTCCTTTACTGATAGACACATTGGGTCCTATAACGGATTGTATTATTTTCACCCCATATTCTATATAGCATGGTTGTATGATCGTTGAATTAGAGTATTCTCCGTCAGCGGAGTTATCTTTGCCTGATTGAAGTATCGCTGTATTAGATTCTACAGTAGCATTTTTATTGCCGCAGTCTAGCCATTCTTTCACTTGGCCAGCTCTCATTATTTTGCCTTTCTGGCGCATATGCTCCATAGCTGTTGTGAGCTGGTATTCTCCTTTCTCACGCATATCCTTATCTATTAGATATTGCAGTTCTTCTTTCAGATTTTGACCATCTTTGAAAAAATAGATGCCGATGATAGCCAAATCAGAGATAAAATCCTTTGGCTTTTCAATAAATTCAATTATGGCGCCTTTATCATCTAATTTTATAACACCAAAAGCTTCGGGATTGGGAATTTGTTTGACCCAAATTACTGCATCACTATCGGTGTCGATTTTAAAATCAGCATCAAACATAGTATCAGCAAATCCTACTACTACATTTCCTTGCAGCTGCTCTTGAGCACATAATATGGCATGCCCGGTGCCAAGGGGTTCTTGCTGATAGCATATATAAGCTTTGGTTTTGTATTTTGCAGCGATATCTAGCAATTGATTTTCTATATCCTTGCCAAAATCTTCTCTAATAATGAAACTTATACTTTCTAACGGCCTTTCTATGGTATTTGATATGTTTGAAATTAAACGTTCTACGATAGATTTTCCTGCTATTTTAAGCATGGGCTTTGGTACTGTTAAGGTGTGTGGTCTCAGTCTAGATCCCCATCCAGCCATTGGTACTATGATGTTCATATTTTAATTTATTCAGTTATTCCTTGTTGTTTTATAGATTTGGATGGCATGTTTTCAGATTATACCCCTGTACTTCCAAATCCACCTGTACCTCGCTCTGTAGAGTCAATATCGTCGACTTCTGTCCAGTTGATTCTTTCATATTTAGCTAAGACTATTTGGGCTATTCTATCCCCATGATTTATTTCTACTATTTCATTGGAAAGATTCGCTACTATGACTTTGATTTCTCCACGATAGTCACTATCTATTGTTCCAGGAGAGTTTGGGATAGATAATCCAGTTTTGAGAGATAGGCCACTTCTAGGTCTTATTTGAGCTTCATAGCCCTGAGGTAGTTCTATAAAAAGACCTGTAGGTATCGCGGATCTCTCAAATGGTTTCAAGATGAATGTTTCATCTAAATTGGCGCGGAGATCCATTCCTGCACTGCCAATCGTCTCGTAAGCTGGCAAATCATGACTAGATTTATTTATTATTTTAACCTCTATCTTCATTTATATATTTAAATAACTGACAAATTTAGGTTTTATGCTAAATAATGACTATTAAAAAGTATCAAATAGAAAATTAGGTCTCCAAATTAGGGTCACTTTTGGTTAAAAAATCTAATTTCACCTCTATTCTCGAACTTTTTCACAGAAGGTATGGTTTAATTAGTTTGTCATAATCACTAAAAAAAATATAAGAAATGAAAAATCTAGTTTTACTATTAGCAGCTTTGCTAAGTGTATATCAAGCACAAGCACAAGCTAAGAAATTACCTGCTCCATCTCAATCAGTATTATCTAATTTTCAAATCGATAATACTGCTACAAACGTTCGGTGGACAGGAGAGAAAGTCACGGGCAGTAAGCATTTTGGGAAAATTAAAGTTTCTAGCGGTAATCTTACTACTACTGGCACTAAGCTCAGTGCAGGTATTGTTATCATGGATATGAATTCGTTAACTTGTGATGATATCACAGATGCTGAAAGCAATGGAAACTTAGTTGGCCATTTAAAAAACGAAGACTTTTTCAATACGGCTAGTTTTCCAGAAGCCAAATTGGAATTGATAAAAGTCGTTTATAACGGCAATAATGCGGCCACCATATCGGGAAATCTTACGATCAAAGATAAAACCAACCCAGTAAGTTTCAATGTAAATATAGTCAACGCAGGCAACAAATTGACTGCAATTGGGAAGTTGATTTTTGATAGAACAAAATATGATGTCAAATATGGCTCCACACTTTTTGGTGCTGCGGCAGACAAGGCTATTGATAATAATGTATCCCTAGAAATTAACTTAGTAGCTAATAAAAAGGGCTAAGAGTCAAAAGCAAGGTTTATTAACATATTAAAACTCCTAAAGAGCGGCCCCATATTGGTCGCTCTTTTCTTTTATTGTGCTGAAATTCTGATTGTTAGTTCATTAAGCCAAATTATTATTTAAAAACATCTTGTGGATATCTGAAAAATATATATCTTTGCACACCTTTTTTAAAAAAGGGAGTTTTCAGTGAGTTGGAAACGGTAGTATTTAATTCGTTCTTTGATATTGAAATTTATAGTAAAACAATAGGCGAAAGTTGATTTCGCTAAAGTTGTGCCGAAGTAGCTCAGTTGGTAGAGCAGCTGATTTGTAATCAGCAGGTCGGGGGTTCAAGTCCCTTCTTCGGCTCTCTTTTAATTTTAAAAGGGAAAATTTACTGGGTAGTTACCAGAGTGGACAAATGGGGCAGACTGTAAATCTGCTGCGCGAGCTACGGTGGTTCGAATCCATCACTACCCACACCAATTCAATATCATTAAGAAAAACAAAGATGCGGAAGTAGCTCAGTTGGTAGAGCATCAGCCTTCCAAGCTGAGGGTCGCGGGTTCGAGTCTCGTCTTCCGCTCTACTTTTCCCTGCACTTTTCATAGACAATAATCATAGGCAGACATCTATATGAGGATGTTTTTTATGGTTGAGAGGAGTTGAGAAAAGAAAGAAGGGGGTGAGATTTAAGCCGACGTAGCTCAGGGGTAGAGCGTTTCCTTGGTAAGGAAGAGGTCGTGGGTTCAATTCCCATCGTTGGCTCTATACCAGGTGAAGAAAAGAGAGATTATTAATTCTGTATTAATATAACCATCATTAAAAAATCAATTAAAAACCAATAAAATGGCAAAAGAACAATTTATCAAAACCAAACCGCACGTTAACGTCGGTACAATCGGACACGTAGACCACGGTAAAACTACGTTGACTGCTGCTATTACTTCAGTATTAGCAGGTAAAGGATTAGCTGAGAAGAAAGATTATGATTCTATCGATGCTGCCCCAGAAGAAAAAGAAAGAGGTATCACTATCAATACGGCTCACGTAGAGTATGAAACTGAGAGTAGACACTATGCTCACGTAGATTGTCCTGGTCACGCGGATTATATCAAAAATATGATTACCGGTGCTGCTCAAATGGATGGAGCTATTTTATGTATAGCTGCTACCGATGGACCAATGCAACAAACAAGAGAGCATATCCTTCTTTCTAGACAAGTTGGTGTTCCAAAAATCGTTGTATTTTTGAACAAGTGCGACTTGGTTGATGATCCTGAGATGATAGAGCTTGTAGAAATGGAAGTAAGAGAATTGCTTTCTTCTTATAAGTATGATGGAGATAATACTCCAATTATTAAAGGTTCTGCACTGAAAGCTCTTAATGGCGACCCAGAAGGAGTGAAAGCTATCGAAGAATTGATGTCAATTGTGGATACTTATATTCCTGTACCGCCAAGACCTACTGAACTTCCATTCCTACTTCCAGTGGAAGACGTATTCTCAATAACAGGTAGAGGTACAGTAGCTACAGGTAGAATAGAGAGAGGTATTGTAAAAACAGGAGAGTCTGTTGAAATCGTTGGACTTCAAAAAGAAGGTGAAAAAGCATTGACTTCTACTGTAACAGGTGTAGAGATGTTTAGAAAAATTCTTGACATTGGAGAAGCTGGTGAGAACGTTGGTCTTCTTTTAAGAGGTATCGATAAAGAAATGATCAAGAGAGGACAAGTAATCTGTAAGCCAGGTTCTATCACTCCGCACACTGAATTCAAGTGTGAGTGCTATATCTTATCAAAAGAAGAAGGTGGACGTCACACTCCATTTTTCAATAAGTACAGACCGCAGTTCTATTTGAGAACTACAGACTGTACAGGTGAGATTACTCTTCCAGAAGGTAAGGAGATGGTTGTACCAGGTGACAACTTGACTTTAACTGTAAAATTGATATACCCAGTAGCTCTTGAGAAAGGTCTAAGATTCGCTATCCGTGAAGGTGGTAGAACAGTAGGCGCAGGCCAGGTAACTGAAATTATCAAATAATAAAAAGTGAATGAGCAGAGTTGTGGAGATTCTCCATAACTCTGTTTTTTATGCGGACTTAGCTCAGTTGGTAGAGTTGTGGTCTCCAAAACCATAGGTCGTAGGTTCGAGTCCTGCAGTCCGTGCCAATAAGAAAATAAAAGCATTGAATATGAATAAAGTAATAGATTATATAAAAGACTCCGTAGAAGAGGTAAGAACTAATGTGACATGGACTGCCATGCCAGAATTGCAAAAATTCACTACTATTGTCGTTATATCTCTCATGGTACTTACTATTTTGGTTTTTATTATGGACAAGGTAAGCGAGTTTGTATTATTGGATACTATCTATAAGAGTTTATAATTTCTGAGAATCGACATAAAAACTAAAGTATGGATAATAAAAAGTGGTTTGTTTTAAAAGTAGTTTCTGGACAAGAGAATAAAATCAAAGGATATATAGATTCTGAGATTCTTCGTTCTAAGTGGGAGAATGCTATTACAAACGTATTAGTCCCTACTGAAAAAGTATACAAAATAAAGGCAGGAAAAAAAGTTATTAAAGACAAAACTCTTTATCCTGGATATTTATACATAGAAGTGGAAGATAAGGTAGTTAAGACTGAAATGCTAGCAACTATAAGAAATATTTCCGGCGTCATGAACTTTCTAGGCGGCAATCAGCCTCAGGCATTAAGACCTGCAGAAGTTCAGAAACTTCTAGGAAAACTGGATGAGGTGCTAGGTGCGGGTGAAACGATGTCAGAGCCGTTTATCATAAACGAGTCTGTCAAGATTATTGATGGCCCTTTCAATGACTTTGTAGGAAGCATAGAGGAAATAAACGAGGAAAAGAAAAAACTAAAAGTAGTAGTTAAAATATTCGGAAGAAGACAGCCTGTAGAGGTGAGCTTCGGACAGGTAGATAAAGTGAGCTAAATAAAACAGAAAGTAATAAACTAAATAAAAATAATTAATCATCTAAGTGGGAGTCTGAACAAAAAGGGCAATTGACCACTAAAAAACTCAAAAAAATGGCAAAAGAAATAGAAACGTACGTCAAACTCCAAGTAAAAGGAGGACAAGCAAATCCAGCACCACCGATTGGCCCAGCCTTGGGTTCTAAAGGAGTCAATATCATGGAATTTTGTAAGCAGTTCAATGCAAGAACACAGGATCAGAGCGGAAAGGTTCTTCCTGTAGTACTGACAGTATACAAAGATAAGTCCTTTGACTTCGTCATTAAGACGCCTCCTACACCTATACTTTTATTGGAAACTTTAAAAGCTAAGACAGGTTCTAAAGAAAGCAACCGATTGAAAATCGGAAGCGTGACTTGGGATGAGGTAAAAACTATAGCAGAAACCAAAATGCCAGATTTGAATTGTTTTACCGTAGAGTCTGCTATGAAAATGGTCGCTGGTACAGCTAGAAGCTTGGGTATCACCGTATCTGGAAAAGCTCCATGGGAAACTGAATAATTTGAATAACTGAAATAACTGAACGTATGTCAAGAATAACGAAAAAAAGACAAGAAGTAAATAAACTAATAGATAGTTCGAAACTGTACTCTATTGATGAGGCTTCCACTCTAGTCAAAAAGGTAAATCTTACCAAATTTGACGCATCAGTAGATTTACATATAAGATTGGGAATAGATCCAAGAAAAGCTGACCAAGCATTGAGAGGAACCGTATCGCTTCCAAACGGTTCTGGTAAGTCTAAAACCGTCTTAGTATTCTGTAAGCCCGAAAAAGAAGCCGATGCGAAAGCCGCAGGAGCTGATTATGTAGGACTCGATGAGTACATCACAAAAATCGAGCAAGGATGGACAGACATAGACGTTATCATCGCAACACCTGATGTAATGGCTATTATCGCCAAACTTGGTCGTGTATTAGGTCCTCGTAATTTGATGCCTAACCCTAAATCTGGAACTGTTACTCCAGATGTAGCCAAGGCAGTAGAAGAGGTTAAGAAAGGAAAAATCGCCTTTAGAGTGGACAAATTTGGTATTGTACACTCATCTATAGGAAGAGTTTCTTTTAGCCCTGAGCAGATCAAAGAAAATGCAGAGGAATTCATTTCTACCTTAGTAAAAATGAAACCAAGTACTGCAAAAGGAACATATATGAAGTCTATTTCTATGGCGTCTACCATGAGTCCAGGTATAAACATTGACACAAAATCTGTAAGTAGTATTTAATTATGAAGAAATCACAAAAAAGCGAAGTAATAGAATCACTAAAGCAGAAGTTTGACGATGCTACTTTTTTCTATTTTATAGATGAATCTACCCTTACAGCTGCTAAGACTTCAAAACTAAGAAGGACAGCGTTTGAAAAAGGAATTAGCTATTCTGTAGTAAAAAACACATTGATAAAAAAGGCTCTAGAACAGTCCAATAAAAATGCAGATGAGGTATTCAATATCCTGCATGGACCTACGGCTGTATTTTTCTCTACCAATTCTAACGATATAGCTAAGCTAATCAAAGAATTCAGAGGAGAGGATGTTAAGCCAGAGTTGAAAGCTGCTTATATCGATTCAGACATTTATATTGGCGATGCCGAGTTGAAAAACTTAGTTGCATTGAAATCAAAGAATGAATTGATAGGAGACATTATCGGACTTCTACAATCACCAGCGACCAATCTTATCAGTGCGCTTCAAGGCAATGCAGATAAGAAAATAGGAAGCCTAGTTAAAGCACTAGAAGAAAAAGCTCAAGCATAAATTAATCATCTAACCAATTAAAATAATCATTTAAATTTAATAATCATGGCAGATTTAAAAGCAATGGCAGAAAGTTTAGTAAACTTAACTGTAAAAGAAGTAAAAGAATTAGCAGACATTCTCAAGGATGACTATGGAATAGAGCCAGCTGCTGCTGCTCCAGTAATGATGGCAGGCGGCGGAGGTGCTGCACCAGCTGCTGCCGAAAAATCGGAATTTGATGTAGTATTAGTAAGCGCTGGTGGTACAAAATTGAACGTAGTGAAAGTGGTAAAAGACGTAACTGGGTTAGGTCTTAAAGAATCTAAGGACATCGTTGATGCAAATGGTGTTGTGAAAGAAAAAGCTTCTAAAGCAGATGCTGAAAACATCAAGAAGCTTCTAGAAGAAGCAGGTGCTACAGTAGAACTTAAGTAATTTGTTCCTTGATATTCAGGGAAAATTAAATTAGTAAATCGTATAAGGCTTGTACCACAATGGTACAAGCCTATATACGTTTAGAAAATTAACATCAATTTGTGAGAAATTGCAGGCGATGTAAACCAAACTTTTGACAAAAAAAAACAACCCAATAATATGCCACAAGCTAGCAAAGCAGTAAGAGTCAATTTTGGCAAAGCAAAAGTAAAAGCGGACTATCCAAATCTTTTGGATATTCAACGTCAGTCTTTCAAAGAATTTTTTCAAGTAGACACCACACAAGATTTAAGAAATAAAGAAGAATTATATAGAGTTTTTGAGGAGAATTTTCCAATATCAGACGCTAGAAATATTTTCTTACTTGAATTTCTTGAATATCATATTGATCCACCTAGATACTCTATTCAAGAGTCTATTCAAAGAGGCCTTACCTATTCAGTGCCACTCAGAGCTAAGTTAAGATTATCATGTAATGATGAAGAGCACGTAGATTTTAAAACTATAGTACAAGATGTCTTTTTGGGTAATATCCCATATATGACTGAAAAAGGTACTTTTATTATAAACGGTGCGGAGCGTGTGGTAGTAACCCAGCTGCACAGATCACCTTCCGTATTTTTTGGTCAATCCGTTCACCCGAATGGCACTTCGATTTACTCTGCTAGAGTGATACCATTTAAAGGTGCATGGATGGAATTCGCTACAGACATCAATAATGTCATGTATGCTTATATCGATAGAAAGAAAAAATTTCCAGTAACAATGCTACTTAGAGCTATAGGATATGATACGGATAGAGATATCCTAAACCTATTCGATATAGCAGATGAAGTCAAGGTAACCAAAGCTAACGTTAAGAAATTAGTAGGTAGAAAATTGGCAGCAAGGCTTTTAAAAACATGGGTCGAAGATTTCGTAGATGAAGATACTGGAGAGGTAGTTTCGATAGAAAGAAATGAAGTGATATTTGAAAGAGATATGGTTATCTCTGATGATATGACCGATAGAATTATAGATGCTCAGATAGATATGGTCACACTTCAAAAAGAAGAAAGTGTACTAGACTATTCTATTATTTATAACACGCTTCAGAAAGATACATCAAATAGTGAGAAAGAGGCTCTAAACACTATCTATAGACAACTAAGAGGAGTAGAGGCTCCAGATGATGAAACGGCAAGAGACGTAATAGATAAGTTATTTTTCTCAGATAGAAGATACGATCTGGGAGAGGTAGGTAGATATAAAATCAACCAAAAGTTGAACTTAGATGTACCTATGGAAACTAAGATACTTACTAAAAAGGATATTGTAGCTATCGTAAGTTATATGGTAGAACTAGTAAATGGTAGGGCAGAGATAGATGATATAGATCACTTGAGCAATAGAAGGGTAAGAACAGTGGGAGAGCAGTTATTTGCGCAGTTTTCATTAGGCTTATCTAGAATGGCTCGAACGATTCGTGAGCGAATGAACGTGCGAGATAATGAAGTATTCTCTCCGATTGATCTAATAAATTCTCGTTCATTAAGTTCTGTGATTAATTCATTTTTCGGAACTTCGCAGTTATCCCAGTTTTTGGATCAGACCAATCCATTGGCAGAGATCACAAATAAGCGAAGAGTTTCTGCTTTAGGGCCAGGAGGTTTGAGTAGAGAAAGAGCAGGTTTCGAGGTTCGTGATGTTCATTATTCTCATTATGGTAGACTTTGTACTATTGAGACTCCAGAAGGTCCTAATATCGGTTTGATTTCTACACTTTGTGTGTATGCAAAGGTAAATGATAGAGGCTTTTTAGAGACTCCATACCTAAAGGTAAAAGGGGGAAATGTTAGTCTTGGCTCGAAAGCAGATTATTTATCAGCTGATGACGAAGACGACAAGATTATAGCTCAGGCTAAAATCAACATATCTGATAGTGGTAAGATACAAGATGAGACGATCGTAGCGCGCGAGCAAGGTGACTTTCCATTGGTAACACCACAAGAGTTAGATTATGTAGATGTGGCCCCTAACCAGATTGTAGGAGTTTCTGCATCCTTGATCCCTTTTTTAGAGCACGATGATGCGAACCGAGCATTGATGGGATCTAACATGCAGCGCCAAGCGGTACCATTATTGAAACCACAATCTCCGATAGTGGGCACAGGATTCGAAGCTATTGTAGCTCAGGACTCTAATAACCTTATCAATGCTGAAGGAAATGGTGAAGTCGTATTTGTTGACTCTGAAAAGATTCAGGTATTATATGAACGAACTGCAAATGAGAAAATGATCAATTTTGATGATGAAATTACGACCTATTCTCTACCTAAGTTTAAAAGAACCAATCAAGGTACTTGTATCAACCTAAAGCCAATCGTTAAGAAGGGCGAAACGGTAATCAAAGGACAGGTATTGTGTGAAGGATTCGCAACGCAGCAAGGAGAGTTGGCTTTAGGGCAAAATCTTAAAGTAGCATTCATGCCATGGAAAGGGTATAACTTTGAAGATGCTATCGTGATTTCTGAAAGAATTTTGAAAGATGATATCTTCACTTCTATTCATATTGAAGAGTATGATTTACAAGTGAGGGATACTAAGTTAGGCGAGGAAGAACTAACTGCAGATATACCAAATGTATCAGAAGAAGCCACAAAAGACTTAGGAAAAGATGGCGTAATACGCACCGGTGCTCGAGTGAAGGAAGGGGATATTCTAGTAGGCAAGGTAACTCCGAAAGGTGAGACAGATCCTACCCCTGAAGAGAAGCTATTAAGAGCTATATTCGGGGATAAGGCTGGAGATGTAAAAGATGCCTCTCTAAAAGCTCCACCGAGTGCAGAAGGTATTGTGATTGATACTAAAATCTTTACGAGAGCTAACAAAGAAACTAAGAAGAAAGGCAAAGAGAAAGTTGCTGTGGATACTCTCGATAATGAATTTGAAGCTAATTCAAAAAAGCTTAAAACAGTTTTATTCGAGAAATTAAATTCACTGTTAGCAGGCAAGACTTCTAATTCTATCAAGAATTTCTTTAAAGAGGAAATCGTAGCAAAGGGTTCTAAGTTTACAGCTAAAGTTCTATCTGATATTGAATACAAAGATATAGATGGTAGCAATTGGACTTCAGATGAAAAAACAAATGAGCTTGTAAAGCAGGTGATTCATAACTTCAATTTAAAGATGAATGAAATCACAGGATATTACAAGAGAGAGAAATACAATATTACCATCGGGGATGAACTTCCAAACGGGGTTCTTCAATTAGCTAAGGTTCACCTTGCAGTAAAAAGAAAGCTAAAAGTAGGTGATAAACTAGCCGGTAGACATGGTAACAAAGGTATCGTAGCTAAAATTGTAAGAGAAGAGGATATGCCTTTCTTAGAAAGTGGTGAGCCATTAGATATCGTGTTGAATCCTCTGGGCGTACCTTCCCGTATGAACTTAGGTCAGGTATATGAGTCGGTTCTCGGATGGGCTGGATTGAAGTTAGGTGTAAAATTTGCTACTCCAGTATTAGACGGAGCTACTGTCACTGAAATCGATGATTGGATGAAAAAGGCAGATCTTCCTTATCTAGGCTCTACTTATTTATTCGATGGAGAGACTGGAGATCGATTTGACCAGAAAACAACAGTAGGCGTTATCTATATGTTGAAATTAAGTCACATGGTAGATGACAAAATGCATGCGCGTTCTACAGGACCATACTCTCTTATTACCCAGCAGCCATTAGGTGGTAAAGCACAATTTGGTGGTCAACGTTTCGGAGAAATGGAGGTCTGGGCAGTAGAGGCTTATGGTGCAGCTAATATCTTGAGAGAATTATTGACTATCAAATCTGATGATATACCAGGTAGAGCCAAGGCATATGAAGCTATCGTTAAAGGTGATAATATTCCTCAATTTGGTCTTCCTGAATCCTTCAATGTATTGGCTCATGAATTAAGAGGTTTGGCTCTAGATTTAAGATTCGATTAATATTAAAGTACAAGCGGCTAAGATTAAATAAAAAAATAGTATTTAGAAGTGAGTAAATGAATTTGTAAAAATCAAGTAACTAACAACTAACAACTGACAACTAAAAAAAATTATGGCATATATAAATAGAGGTACCCCACAAGTTAAAACTGAATTTACTTCTTTGACTATCACATTAGCGTCTCCTGATGCTATTAAAGAAAGGTCAAGAGGTGAAGTCACTAAACCCGAGACGATTAATTACCGAACGTATAAACCAGAAAGAGACGGATTGTTTTGCGAGAAGGTATTTGGTCCAGTCAAGGATTATGAGTGCTATTGCGGGAAATACAAGAGAATTCGATACAAAGGCACCATCTGCGACCGATGTGGTGTAGAGGTGACTGAAAAGAAAGTGCGAAGAGAGCGTATGGGTCATATCGCTTTGGTTGTGCCCGTGGTTCACATTTGGTACTTTAGATCGTTACCAAATAAAATAGGTTACTTACTCGGAATGAGTTCGAAGAATATCGAAAGTATTGTTTATTATGAGAAATATGTAGTCATACAAAGTGGTGCTGCTTCGGGCGAAATTAATGTCATCAATGACAAAGGTGAACAAGAAGTGAGAAGCTATCACAGAATGGATTTATTAACTGAGGAAGAGTATATAGCTGCTATGTCTAGCCCAGAGTTGTCTAATAACTATTTATTAGAAGATAAAGATCCAAACAAATTCATCGCTAAAATGGGTGGAGAATCTATCCGTCATTTGTTGACTTCTATAAATTTAGATGATTTATCTTATGAACTAAGAAATCAAGCTCAAACAGAGTCTTCTAGACAGAGAAAGCAGGAAGCACTTAAGAGATTGAGTGTAGTAGAAGCTTTCAGAGAAGCCAATACTCGAATTGAAAATAGACCTGAGTGGACTGTGATAAGTTTATTGCCAGTAGTTCCACCTGAATTGAGACCATTGGTTCCTTTGGATGGCGGCCGCTTTGCTTCTTCAGATTTGAATGACCTATACAGAAGAGTTATTATTAGAAATAATCGTTTGAAGAGATTGATGGAGATTAAGGCCCCAGAAGTTATCTTAAGAAATGAGAAAAGAATGCTACAAGAAGCGGTGGATTCTTTATTTGATAACTCTAGAAAGTCAAATGCTGTAAAAGCAGAAGGCGGAAGAGCTCTGAAGTCTATATCTGATTCTTTGAAAGGAAAGCAAGGACGTTTCCGTCAGAATTTGTTAGGAAAAAGGGTTGACTATTCTGGTCGTTCTGTGATTGTAGTAGGACCTACACTTCAGATGCATGAATGTGGTTTGCCAAAAGATATGGCAGCAGAATTGTTTAAGCCGTTTATCATCAGAAAATTGATAGAAAGAGGTATTGTAAGAACAGTAAAATCTGCGAAGAAATTAGTAGATAGAAAAGATGCTGTTATATGGGATATACTTGAGAATATTTTAAAAGGTCATCCTGTTTTATTAAACAGAGCTCCTACACTTCACAGACTATCTATTCAGGCATTTATGCCTAAATTGGTAGAAGGTAAGGCTATTAGACTACACCCATTGGTTACCACGGCGTTTAATGCCGATTTTGATGGTGACCAGATGGCGGTGCATGTACCCCTCAGTAATGAGGCTATACTTGAAGGTCAGCTATTGATGCTTTCTTCGCACAATATCTTGAACCCACAAAATGGTACACCAGTAACACTTCCTTCACAAGACATGGTTTTGGGATTATATTATATGACCAATATTAAGGAGAATAGCCCAGAAAATCCTGTCAAAGGAGCTGGAAAAGCTTTTTATTCCATAGAAGAGGTAATCGTTGCCTATAACGAAGGAAAAGTAGATCTTCACGCACCTATCAGATGTAGAGTAAGTATAGAAGAGGAAGGTGAGCTAAGAACTAAGCTTATCGAAACCTCTGTTGGTAGAGTATTGGCTAATCAATTTGTGCCAGAAGAAGTAGGATTTATTAATCAATTGCTTTCTAAAAAAGCATTGAAAGATATTATATCTAATATCATTGAAAAAACAAGCGTTAAGCGCACGGCTCAATTTCTAGATGACATTAAGAATCTTGGATTCACTATGGCCTTTAAAGGCGGATTATCGTTCAACCTTGAAGATGTATTAACTCCAGAAATCAAGAAAAAGCAAGTAGAAATAGCTAAAGCTCAAGTGATGGAAATTAATGGACTTCACAATGAAGGTCATATCACGGAGAGAGAGCGATACAATCAGGTAGTAGATACATGGGAGAAAATGGATAGAAATATCACCGTGGATCTTATGAATAGATTAAAAAAAGATAAAGGAGGTTTTAACTCTATCTATATGATGTTAGACTCTGGTGCGAGAGGTTCTCGTGCGCAGATTAAGCAGTTGGGTGGTGTAAGAGGTCTAATGAATAAACCTAAGAAATCAGGTCTTACTGGTGAGCAGGATGTTGTAGAAAACCCTATCTTATCTTCTCTTAAAGAAGGACTTTCCGCTTGGGAATACTTTATCTCTACGCATGGTGCAAGAAAAGGTCTAGCTGATACGGCTCTTAAAACAGCTGATGCAGGTTATTTGACCAGAAGATTGGTGGATGTAGCTCAGTCAATAGTTATCTATGATGAAGACTGCGGTACGCTGAGAGGAATCGATACGACGGCGCTTATAAAAGAAGGTGTAGTCGTCGAGAAATTAGGCGAGCGAATCGTAGGAAGAACATCTCTTCATAACGTATTTCATCCTGAAACTGACGAACTAATAGTTAGTGCTGGTCAAGAAATCATGAAAGCAATTGCTGATAAAATAGAGGAAGCAGAAATAGAGAGCATAGAGATCCGCTCTGTATTGACGTGTGAGTCTTCCCATGGGGTCTGCGTAAGATGCTATGGTAGAAATCTAGCTACAAATAGAATGAGTGAGATAGGTGATGCCGTCGGTGTTATAGCAGCACAGTCTATTGGTGAGCCTGGTACTCAGTTGACACTTCGTACATTCCATACGGGTGGTATCGCTTCTCTCTCCAATACAATCAATGAAATAAAAACAAGACATGAAGGTATCATAAGACTAGACAGTGTTCGTTCTATTGAATCTGAAATCAGTGGAGAGAAAAAGAATGTAGTTATTGGTCGTACAGGTGAAATGAGACTTATGAATAGTGCGGAAGATAAAGTTCTTCAAAGCGCATACATACCATATGGTGCTACATTGGAAGTAGTAGATGGTCAAAAGGTAGGTAAAGAACTCATAGTTTGTTCATGGGATCCATTTAATAACCTTATTATCTCTGAACAAGATGGTACAGTAGAATATGAAAGTATTGTCAATAATGTAACCTTTAAAGAGGAAATAGTAGAGCAGACTGGAAACGTGGAGAAATTCATAATTGAGTCGAGAAATAAGGCTATCTCCCCCGCAGTTATTATTAAAGGTAAAGAAAGCAAAGCCTATGCCCTTCCTGTAGGAGCTAATCTGATAGTAGATAATAAGCAAAAAATCAAGGCAGGAACTATCCTGGCTAAGATACCAAGATTTGTAGGAAAATCAGGTGATATCACAGGAGGTCTACCGAGAGTTACAGAATTATTCGAAGCTCGAAATCCATTGAATCCTGCTAAAGTAGCTGAGGTGGATGGTGTAGTAACTTTTGGAGGTATCAAAAGAGGTAACAGAGAAGTTATAGTAACTCCAGTGTCTGGAGAACCTAGAAAATATCTTGTACCGCTATCTAGCCAGATTCTAGTTCAGGAACAGGATTATGTGCGCTCTGGCACACCATTATCTGATGGTAATATCGCTTTAGATGATATTTTAAGAATCAAGGGTGTCTTTGCTGTGCAGTCTTATCTAGTAAATGAAGTTCAAGAGGTATACCAAAGACAGTCTGTAAAAATAAATGACAAACATGTAGAAACAATTGTTCGTCAGATGATGTCAAAAGTATTGATTGATGATCCAGGAGATTCTTCATTCCTAGAAGGTGAGTCTGTTAATAAATTTGATTTCTTAGCTGAAAACGATAATATCTTTGATAAAAAAGTAGTTGTAGAAAACGGTGATAGTACTACTTATAAAAAAGGCCAGATTCTTACTATCAGACAAGTCAGAGAGGAGAATTCATTATTGAAAAGAAGTGATAAGCAAATCATGGAAGTGAGAGATGCCGTAGCTGCTACTGCTTCTCCATTGTTAGAAGGTATTACGAAAACATCATTTGGAAGAGAGAGCTGGATCTCAGCAGCTTCATTCCAAGAGACGACAAAGGTATTATCTATGGCTTCTATATCTGCTCGTAGAGACAATCTTATAGGGTTGAAAGAAAATGTTATTGTAGGTCAGCCAATACCTGCTGGTACTGGTTTCCGTAAGTTCAATAATATTTTTGTCAATAAACGAATCAATACAGAAGCTTAATTAATCAGTTCATATTGTAAAAAATAGACTCCCAAAAAGGAGTCTATTTTTTTTTATAGCAATTTTTAAAGGACTTCTTGTGTTATTATGATATTATACAGTAATCGTTATGGATAATAAGATAAAAAAAATTGGAGTAATGACATCTGGAGGAGACTCCCCTGGCATGAATGCGGCTATTCGTGCTGTGGTAAGGACCTGTCATTATTATGAAATAGAGTGTATCGGGATTCGAGAAGGATACAATGGCATGATAGCTGGAGATTTTATAATACTAGGCCCGCGTGACGTAGCCCATATCATTAATCACGGGGGTACTATACTTCGTACATCACGTTCTACAGAATTTATGACGAAAGAAGGACGCGAAAAAGCATTTCTCAATTTAAAGCAAGCTGGCGTAGATGGATTGGTATGTATAGGAGGAGATGGAACATTTACGGGCGCACAAATTTTTTCTGAAGAATTTGACCTCCCTATTATTGGCCTACCTGGGACTATAGATAATGACATATATGGTACTGATTCTACCATTGGATTTGATACTGCGCTGAATACAGCCATGGAAGCTATAGATAAAATTCGAGATACAGCGACATCTCATAATAGAGTTTTTTTTGTAGAGGTCATGGGCAGAGATGCTGGTTTTATAGCCTTGCACAGCGGTATGGCTAGTGGCGCTTTAGATGTTTTAATCCCAGAGAAAAGAGATAGTTTAGAAGATTTATTCGCCATATTTGAAAAAGCGAAACGAATGGGTAAAAAGTCTAATATAGTGGTCGTGGCAGAAGGAGAGGAATTGGCTAGTGTGTATGATTTGGCTAAAGTGACTAAGATGAAGTTCCCTAATTATGAAACAAGAGTCGTGGTGCTAGGACATATTCAGCGCGGTGGAAGCCCCACTTGTGCAGATCGAATCCTCGCTAGTAGACTGGGATACGGCGCTGTAATAGGATTGATTGAAGGTAAAACTAAAGTTATGGCGGGTATTCAAGCGAACAAATTGGTTTATACACCCATAGAAGAAGCTATAAAAAAGCGCAATGAGGTGGATTGTGAATTACTCAAAATAGTAGAAGTGCTATCTATGTAATAGTATCGATTCAGATTAAAAATTTTAACTTGAGTTTAAAAGTAAAATTATGAAAAAAATTAAAGTAGGAATTAATGGCTTTGGAAGAATAGGTGGATTAGCCCTTGATAGCATGATAGGAAGAGATGCTATCGAAATAGTAGCCATTAACGACTTAATCGATGCAGACTATATGGCGTATGTAATTAAATACGATTCGGTGCATGGCAAATTTAAAGGAGAGGTATCCTCTAAGGATGCATCTTTAATCGTCAATGGAAAACAAATAAAAGTAACTAATCATAAGAATCCAGCAGACATTCCTTGGTTAGAATTAGGAGCTGAGTATATTATAGATTGTACAGGCATTTTTTTGGATGGGGAGTCCGCCTCAGCTCATCTAAGGAATGGGGCCAAAAAGGTCATTCTCTCTGCTCCGCCTAAGGATGACACCCCTATGTATGTCATGGGAGTAAATCACACAGAGCTGAAAGCAGAAACCAAAATATTATCCAATGCTTCTTGCACTACCAACTGTTTGGCACCTTTAGCCAAAGTCTTACATGACAACTTTGGTATTTTAGAGGGCTTGATGACAACTGTGCATGCAGCCACAGCTACACAGCGTGTGGTAGATGGCCCTTCTCTAAAGGACTGGAGAGGAGGTCGCAGTGCTTTACTCAATATTATACCTTCGAGCACAGGAGCTGCCAAGGCCGTAACTAAGGTAATACCAGCATTAAAGGATAAATTGACAGGTATGTCATTTCGGGTACCAGTAGCAGATGTTTCGGTTATAGATCTCACTGTCCGATTAGAAAAATCGACGAGCTATGAAGAAATCGCTGCATGCATAAAAAAGGCTTCTGAGAATGAAATGACGGATATCATTGGCTATATTGACGAGCAAGTTGTCTCTCAAGATTTTGTAGGTGATACTCGTACCTGTATTTTTGATAAACAAGCGGGTATTATGCTTTCGCCAAATTTTGTCAAACTCATAGCATGGTATGACAATGAATCTGGCTATGCGTGTAAATTGGTCGATTTATTGGAGTATACAGCTAGTTTAGATTAAATCTGGACCTATTTAGCATTTATCTACTAGCGGAGTCTATCATAGAGGACTTAGTATCTTTTTATTTGATACTTCAACTGGGTTCTCCTAGTATATATTAGAATTTTTTCATTCACTGCAGGACTCTAGAATGCACTAGATTCAAAACTCCTGACCTAGCCCCCCCAAAAAAAATCAGTAAGTTCAGCATGACTATACCTAAAATGAAAAAAGGTCATATATGTAAATGCCATAAGGAGCTAGATTAATGAACGTGCTTGAGAGTGGGAAGTCTTCTATCCCCATAACTTTTGCGTCTTGAGGCACTGAAGTCATTGAACATATTATAGCCTAGCTGTTACTAAATTTTCTAATAGTTTATATTTAAATAGTCCTTTTTAAATATTCTAAGAGGTCAGAAGTCCAATGATTACAGTGCAGATAGCCTATGCAATCAGATGATTATGAAAATGCCAATAATAGGAAAAATGTGATTCTTTTTTCGCAAAATAAAATAAGTTAAAATAGCATAAAAAAATACATCTTATATCAGACCAACTTATCTTGCAATTAAAAAATTGTTAAGTATGAAAAAATTTTACCAAATATTTGGTTCTACTCTTATAAACAAACTAGCCTTACTATTTTTTCTTAATATATTAATCAACTCTGCGGAGGCAGCAGTCAAGACCTGGGCTAATCCAAGTATAGGTGGTGACTGGAATGTGGGTGCGAACTGGCTTCCAGCAGGAGTGCCAGGTGCAGGGGACGATGTAGTTTTCAGTCCTATCGTCTCATCTCTTTCTATTACAAATGTACAGACAGTTAGTTTGAATTCATTTACTTTCAATCCCTTGGTCACATCAACTTTATTTCTTTCTGGTTCGACTACTACGAAAACCTTGACCATAACTGGACATACCACAGTTACGGGTGCTTCACAAAACAATACAGTTAATGCGTCATTACAAATTTCTAGTCTTCTTAATATAGTTCAAGCTGGAACCTCGGTTATGAATTTGAATGAAGGGGGAGCTATCTCTGGTAGCACAACGACAAATCTAAACTTTGTGGCAGGTACTACCCTGAATTATGCGCGCAATGGAGGAAGTATACCAAACGCTACCTATAATGCCGCTTCTACGATCAACGTGACGGGGGTTACCAATACCACTATAACTAGTTCAGCAGGTACGGTTGGAAATATCACCTGGAATTGCCGAGATCAAACTGTAGCAAATACTTTTTTTTCGGGTATTTCGATTATAAATGGTCAAGTGAATATTTTAAATACAGGTCAAGGCTCTATGTCCTTCAGTTCTTTCCCTACAGTGACAGGTGCATTCATTGTCGGTTCTGCGGGTGTATTGGCTCCTTCGGGTCATACTTATAATCTCAATGGAGGCTTCACCATGCTTCCCGGTGCTTTGCTAGCGGGAAGCGCAGGAACCTTCAATATCGGTTCAGCCACCGCACCGACAGCCAATCTCGATCTGCAGGCGGGCTCTGCGATTACGGCTACCTCCGCCAATACCTTTGTCATGAATGGGACGGGAGCTCAAAATGCCACTATAAACTCTAATAACAATGGAAATATAAGTCTTACAAGGGGAGCGAGTAGCACCACAACCTTGATAGGATCCAATATTTTATTGACCAATTTGACCACGACGAGTGGTACGGGTAATTTAATCACCTCCGCCGGTCAGACGATAACTGTATTAGGTGCAGCACAGATTGGTACTAGCTTTAGTGCTACCAATGGTAGAATGAGTGGTGATGCTAATTTAGTGATAGGTAATTCTGGAAACTTAAGCATAGCAGGCACGGGCGCTGCTATTCAGAGTGGAGGTTCTGCACTCGGTATTACAGGCACCGTCACAGTGCACTCTGGAAATATAACTATCAATGGAGCCGCTGCCCAAACTTTGGGCTCCGAATTTCCTTCGCCATTGACAGTCGGTACGGTTACTACGAGCAATACTGCTGGAGTCACAGTAGATAAAACGGTTAGTTTTTTCAATTATACTCTCAGTAGTGGAACCCTCACCATAAATGCTTCTAACATCATGACGGTAAGTGGAAATACAACAATAAGCCCCTTTACAGCAGGTGTTATTGTGAATAATGGAACCTTCGTTCAGGTAGCCCCTGGTACGATTACGTTTAATTCTGGCGCTACCATGACAGGCTCGGGAGACTTTACAATAACTTCTGGCGCAACCTTAACGACTGCAAATGTTGCGGGAATCAATGCTACGGGCGCTACAGGTTCTGTGCAGACCACTACCAGAAACTTCAATGCATCTGCTAATTATACATTTAACGGATCTACCTACAATACCGGTACAGGTATGCCAGCTGTCGTCAGCGGTGTGGTCAACTTTTCGGGTTTCGGACCCACTTTAGGAGCCTCCCATCAGTTTGATTCTACGGTGAATGTAAACACTGCATTGACTATTACCTCACCTACTACCATGACTATTGGTAGTACGGGTATTTTTACTTCTTCAAGCAACAATATCAATGGTACAGGTAGCTTTGTAACCAATTCTGGCGCCAGAATGATTATCCAGACCTTTTCAACTGCGGATAGTTTAATGCCTTCTGCTGGAGCCACCACGGGTATGTTCCGACTGTCGGGCTTGACTATTTCCTCAGGAACCATCGTGAATTATAACGGCTCTTCGACCGGAATTCAGACTGGGCTTAGATTTCCGGCTACTATCGGTCATTTGATTATCAGTAGTTTTGGATCTTTGGTATTAAATGCTCCGCTCACGGTTTCAGGACTTTTATTCTCCAGTTCCGGGCGTGTGCAAACGACAGCTACAAATTTACTCACTGTCAATGTAAGCAGTGGTAATAGTATATATAGAAACGTAGCCAATACGGCGGGCGGTTTCGTGGATGGTCCTATGGCTATTCAGTTTCCTGCCAGCTATACCGGTGGTGGTACATTTTTATACCCTTTAGGAAAAACAACTCCTTCGACGGCCTATGAGGGTTTTGAACTTATCAATCCTATAACAGGAGCAGGGGGCACTTATACCCTCATGATGGAAGCATTCAATGCTACACCTACAGGTGGCACCTTGGGTACTGGCCTTTCTGGAACCATTGGCGCCTTTTACTGGCAGGCTTCACCTTCCGGAGCGGGCAGTCTAACCTCTCTAGATAATATTCGAGTCACCCATACTAACATAACATCTACCTTGCGATTAGGTCAATCTTCTACCTTGGGAGGAGCGTACAATTCTCTGGGAGGTAGCTTTTTGGCGACGGATGGCAGTGGAGCCATGCTCATGAGTGGTATTCCACTGAGCTCTATGGTAGGCGGTAGCTTCTTCTCTACAGGTACAGGTACCACAACTGGAGTCTTTACAGGCGGTACTTATTCTGTAGGTCCTACAGGATCGTTTTTCAGTATTACAGCTGCTTTGACGGCTATGGCCGAGGATTCAGCCTTGAGTGGTCCGGTCATTCTTGAATTACAACCTACCTATTCCTCTACCGTAGAGGGTTATCCGTTGAGATTTACAGGTGCTGTTCCTACTACAGCTGCCAATACGGTCACTATTAGACCAGCAGCCGCTGTGAGTTCGGTCATTAATTTCAATCCTACACCTATACCTAATGTTACGGCATTTCCTTATCCTGTCATGTATCCGATTTTTGACTTCAACGGAGGGAAAAATTTCATCATCGATGGTCGCCCAGGTGGTAATGGTTCCAATCAATTCATTACAGTCAATAATTTAGGTAACGGATCTGCACTTCGCCTCATCAATGATGCCCAAGACAACAAGTTTCGATATATGAACTTTTTATCCAATAACTTATCCACCGCAGGTGCTACCATCTTTTTTTCAAATACGAATGTTGGTGCGGGAGCAAATAATGGAAATAGCGGCAACAGAATCGATTTCTGCGATATCAATAATCAGGGAATCAACCCAAATGGCATTCGAGCCTTAGGTTCTACAGCACCAGCAGATAATAAATTCGATACTATCACTAACTGCAAAATTTATGACTTTTACCGCCAGGCGGATTTACTTACTGGTAATATTACTAACGTAGGTATCAGCATTCAAGGGGGTAATACCAATTGGTCTATAGGTACTACCGTCAGTAATGGAAATAAATTTTACCAGACTGTCAATCGTATTCCACTGGCTCCGACATCTACATCCGTCATTTCTTCTGGGTTTACAGCTATTAATATAAACAACAGTTTAGGTCATGGATTTAATATCTACGGAAATAGAATAGGAGGCAATATACCAGGTATTACTGGCTCGGTGATGAATATAGGTTCTCCTACACAGAATAACTTGACAAATAATTTCGTCTATGCTATAAGGATAGATAACGTAGCGAATCCAACCAACCCTACCACCCTGCTTCCGACAAGTATTCAGGGTAATGTAATTTCAGATATTAATGTTACAGCATCAAATAATTCTGGCAATACATTCTATTTCTTAGGAATGCTATGCCAAACTGGTTGGATAAATATTGGTAATGAGATTGGAAATACGATAGGTTCAACTACTTCAGCCGGAAATATAAATCTGAGATTTAGAGGAACTGGTGCATCTACTGCATTAGCAACAGGAATTGTGGCTGGCAATGGCACAGGTTTTTCCGGTCATGTACGCAATAATACAGTGGCCGGATTTACCACGACGGGTGACTTGTCTAATACGACGGCAGTCAGCTTCACAGGTATTCAATTTAATAGTACTGCAATTAATCAGGCATCTAGCTGTAATAATAATATAGTGGGCAGCGGTTTAGCGAATAGCATAGAACATCTGTCAACTTCCAATATGCCTAGTACCCAAACAGGTATTTCGTTTACCGCTTCAGGTATCACTAATCTACCTCCTGCACTACCTCCTGTGGAGTGCTCTAATAATATCGTACAAAACATGACGAACTCAGCTCCTTTAGGTTTAAATGCGAATACTACCTATGGAATCAATATAGGGACTGTAGCTGCTACAAATGCTGCGTTTGTATCGAATGGCAATATCATTCGAAATCTAGCCACGGCATCGACCAATCCTAATTTATATGCGGCAAACTCTGCATTATTAGGTATGATCATGACAGGAATACAAGGTACCAACCAAATAACGATAGCAGATAATAAAATCTACAATCTGCGAAGCACTGCAGCCAGTCCCAGACCATTATCTGTTATGGGTATGTTTTATAATTCATTTCCTGCATCCTCCCTTGTGTTAGAACGAAATTTTATTCATTCGCTTTTTACCAACAATAGCAATTCGAATGCATCTCAGGTGGGTTTGTTAGTCTCTACTTCTGCGACTTCCTCTACATTTCGCAATAATATGATTCGTCTAGGCATTCAACCGGATGGAACCGCCAATACGGCTAGCACGATTCTCTACGGTATACTTAAAAACAATACGAATCCTCTTAATTTCTATAACAATTCTGTGTATATAGGAGGTTCGGGTGTAGCTTCAGCGACTTTCCCTACAGCAGCTTTTTATAAGATAGCTAATAGCGGATTTGATAATATTCAAAATAATATCTTCATGAATGCGCGTTCCAATGCCAGCGGATCTGCTAGACATTACGCCGTTCGATACAATACAACCAATTACTCATTTAATTCGAATTTTAATAACTTAGTGGCTACAGGTACTGGAGGCGCTATTGGTTCCAATAGTTTAGCGGATTTCAATGATCTGAGCGAATGGCGCTGCACCACGCAGCAAGATGCCAATAGCGTCGGGGGTAATCCTCAGTTTATCAATCCTACTGGCGATACAGCTGCACTAGATCTGCATATTCATGCTACAAATCCTTCACCGGTTGAAGCTACAGGTACAGCCATTGCTTCTGTGACACAGGATTATGATAATCAGTCCAGATCCGGGCTTACCCCGACAGATATCGGGGCGGACGCCGGAAATTTCGTCGCCATCGATCAGACACCACCTAGCATCACCTATGACCTTTTATCAAACAATAGTTGTTTGACGACGCGCACGGTGTCTTCGTTTGCTGCGGTGACGGACATGAGTGGAATCAATACCACGGCAGGGACGAAACCAAGACTTTACTTCAAAAAATCGACGGATGCTAATATCTACGCAGGAAATACAAGTGCCGACAATGGTTGGAAATTTGTAGAAGCTACGAATGCTACCTCACCTTTTAATTTTGATGTTACTTATGGCATTATAAATGGTGGATCGGTGGCAGTCAATGATATTATTCAGTATTTTGTAGTAGCACAGGACAATGCTACTACCCCTAATGTAGGTATAAACTGCGGTGGCTTTACCACGGCTCCTACTTCGGTGGCTTTAGCGGCTGCAGCTTTCCCACTGACTGGGATGATCAATAGCTATACTATAACCCCAGCGGGTACATTGAGTGGAGTAAAAACCATAGGTGTGGGACAGAATTTTACAACAATTACAGGTACTGGCGGCTTTTTTGATTCCATCAATAGGCTGGGTCTCGCAGGAGATATTACAGCCAATATTATCGATGCCTCTGTTACAGAGCTGGGAACGATTGCCTTAAATCCGATTAATGGTGGCTGCGCCACATTTAAGGTTACTATCAAACCCAATACAACGGCTACATTGACTGGAAATCTTAGCTCCAATGCGCTCATAAGATTGAATGGCGCTGACAATGTCACCATTGATGGATCGAATAGTGGGGGCTCAGATAGGAGTCTGACCATATCGAATACGAGTACATTCGGATCCGGCATTTTGTTATCTAGTCTGGGTATAGGATCCGGTGCAAGTTATAATACTATCAAAAACTGTAACATCAGCACCGGGGTAGCAGCTACCACTACTTACGGTATTGTCATAAGTGGACAGTCCATGGGTACCATAGGAGCAGATAATGATTTCGTCACTATTCAGAATAATATAATATCTAATGCAGCGATAGGCATCTATGCTAATGGCACTGTGGGTGCATCTGCAGGAGGTCTTGATTCCTTGAAAATTTTGAATAACAGAATTTTTCATAATAGTACATTTACAGGGTCAACAATGGGACTGCAGCTAGGCAATGCCGTCAATTCCTTGGTAAGTCAAGATACCATTGATCTGCAGTCAGCATCTACCGGTATGATAGGAATGTCTCTAGAGAGCGGTTTCGTTAATTCTATATTGGATAGAAATTATGTTTCCAAATGTCTTACTACTACTGCGTCGTCCTTTGGAGCTAAAGGCATCAATGTTGGAACAGGCAATATTAATAGTAATTTGACACTTTCTAATAATATTATTACCAATGTGAATGGTAATGTGAATACAAATAGTCCTACCTCTACTTCACTTGGCATAGGATTAGGGCTTATAGGAGCATCAAACTCAGTCACCGGTGGGGTAACTCTCCTTCATAATTCGGTGAGCATGACTGGTTCATTAGGAACGTTTTCTAGTAGTATAACACATGCTTTATATTTAAGCACTTCTGCTTCGAATATAAATCTTCGCAATAATATATTTTCCAATACTCAATCAGCAACGAATCCCGCTCAAAAGAATTTTGCTGTATATAATGCGGGTACTCCGGCAGCATTTAATATTATGAATCATAATAATTATTTTGTTTTCAATGCAGGGAATGCAGCATCTGCTATTCCAGGCTTCACAAACCCACCCAATGCACCCCCATCAAATTTACCTGATAGGATAGATTCTGCAGCCTTTGTGGCAGGTTTTGGCCAGAATGCGAATTCAGTATTTGGTAATCCACTCTTCCAATCCGCTTCCGATTTGAGACCGAGTTTCGGAATCCAAGCGCTAGCTGGTGGAGTTGCAGGTACGGGAGTAACTATTGATTATCTGGGTGTCACCAGGGGTTCGCCTCCTACTATGGGAGCATTTGAGAATGCAGTGGATGTAGCCGGACCTACCATGGTCTATTCTCTTCTGGGTGATGCAGCCTGTCCGGGCAATAGAACCTTTACTGCTACTGTGACCGATATTAGTGGAGTGAATTCCACTGCAGGTACTAAACCGAGAATTTATTTCAAAAAGGCAACAGATGCTAATACTTTTGCGGGAAATACAAGTGCAGACAACGGATGGAAATTCGTGGAGAGCGCAAGCTCAGCCTCGCCTTTTAGTTTCACCATCGATGTTTCTTTATTACAATCAGCCCTTGTGGTAGGGGATAGCATATACTACTTCCTCGTTTCACAAGATAACTTCACTACACCCAATATAGGTATCAATAATGGAAGCTTTGCCACAGCACCTACTTCGGTAGCTCTTAGCGCAGCGAATTTCCCATTGACGGGTACTATCAATAAATATAGAGTAGCAGGATCTATTCCTACCACTGTGACCATAGGAGCCGCTGGTACTTATACTAGTTTGACGGGTTCTACGGGCAGTTTATTCGCGGCTATCAATGCTGCGGGTCTTTCAGGCAATACGGTGGCTACAATTATAGATGCATCCGTGACGGAAACAGGAGCTGTAGCGCTCAATCAATTTCCTTTGGGCTGCTCTGGGGTAGGCACTTTGACCATCAAGCCTCAGAATACAGGAACTATTGTTACAGGAAATATCTCGGGTGGTTTAATTCGTCTGAATGGTGCAGACAATGTCATCATAGACGGATCTACCTCTGGTGGCACAGATCGAAGCTTAACTATCACCAATTCTAGTACCTCCTCACCTACATCTATACTTATCTCTAGTCTCGGTCTAGGATTAGGGGCTAACCGAAATGTGATTAAGAATTGTAATATCACCAATGGTACTGCTACTTCCAATAGCTTCGGTATCTCCATAGGAGGTGCTAGCGCCGGAACTGCCGGCACGGACAATGATTTTATAACTATTCAGAATAATAGAATCTCCAACGCAGCAGTAGGCATCTACGCCAATGGTACCGCCGCTACCTCCAATGGAGGAAATGATTCTCTACAAATTTTAAATAATTACATATTCTACAATGGAACTATAGCTGCCTATGGCATGAGACTCGGTAATTCTCTCAATAGTTTGATTAGTCAAGACACGATGTCTATTGGGACGAGTAGTACTACTCAGGCATATGGAATACAATTGGAGTCTGGATTTAATAATTCCCGACTTACTAGAAATAATATCCTTCGATCTGTTTTTACTAGTACCGGAGGTTATGGTGGAAGAGGTATTACCGTAGCTACAGGATTAACGACTAGTAATATCACCATAGATAATAATATGATTGCTGGTGTCAATGGTGATAACTGGAGTTCTTTTTCAAATGGTTCTGCACTAGGTATTGGTATTGGCGTTTTAAACACAAGCTTAACAACTGTGGCCGGTGGAATTAATATATACAATAATACGATTAATCTTGCTGGTCCATATAATAATGGGGGTTCTGGTCAGAATTGTTTAACTGCTGCCCTCTATGTAGGCTCTAATGCTAGCAATTTAGATATTCGAAATAATATATTTACCAATACCCTTCATAATCCTAATGTTTCGGGTGCGGGATCTAAAAATTATTCCATTTATAGTGTAGCACCTATCACGGCCTTCACTACCATGAACTATAACAACTTTTATGTCAATAATCCTGTCATTCCAGGGCAAGCTGTTTTAGCATTTATGGGAGGTGATAGAACAAATCTGGCTGGTATCCAATCAGGTTTCGGGCAGAATGTAAATTCACAGGTGATAGCTACAAGCTTTAAATCAGATACCAATCTACATGTGACCACACCATCCAAATGCAACTTGAATGGATTGGGAACACCACTCGCTGCCGTGACGGTAGATTTTGATAATGACACTAGAAATGCGACCAACCCAGATATGGGAGCAGATGAATTTGACATCGTGACCGTCGTAGTGACAAATCAACCATTAGCTACCCAGACGGTCTGTCAGAATGCTGTACCGACTAAGCTCGTCACTATAGCTACGGAGAACGACACTACAAAATATCAGTGGTTTACTAATACAACGAATAGCAAGGTTGGAGGCACTTTAATTGTGGGTGCTACCGATACGGGTTATATACCACCGACGACAGCTGCAGGAACTCTATATTATTTCTGCGTGGCTAGATCTTGTAACACTGATACTAGCAATGTCGCTGAGGTAATTGTAAATCCAGTGACAGTAATAGGCACGGAACCAGCTACTACTCAGACTGTTTGTCAAAATGCAACTCCGACTAATATTTCTGTCGCGGCGGCTGGTACAGGAACTCTAACCTATCAGTGGTATAGCAATACATCGAATAGCAACTCAGGTGGAACCTCCATAGGTTCAGCTACCTCAGCGAGCTATACCCCACCGACATCTACTGCAGGAACTATCTATTACTACTGTGTCGTGACAGGCACTTGTGGTTTAGATACCTCGACTACCTCCGAGGTTATTGTGAATCCTACGACGATCATCACCGCAGAACCTGCAACCACACAAACGGTATGTCAGAATGTGACACCTACGAATATCTCCGTAGTTTCCGACGGAGTTTCTATGAGCTATCAGTGGTATAGCAACACATCGAATAGCAAATCAGGTGGAACCTCCATAGGTTCAGCTACCTCATCGAGCTATACACCACCGACATCGACTGCAGGAACTACCTATTACTACTGTGTCGTGACAGGCACTTGTGGATTGGATACTAGTTCGACTTCTACTGTGACCATCAACTCAACCACTACGGCATCTATATCCCCGAGTGTGTGTTATACTTATACGACACCTAGTGGAAAGACTCGCACTGCATCAGCCACCTTCAACGATACGATACCGAATGCTAAAGGTTGTGATAGTGTTATAACGATCAATTTGACCATTAATACTTCTAGTACAGGATCTTTCTCTGCTTCTGCATGCGGGTCTTATTTATTTAATGGAATTACTCAAACGACATCGGGAACCTATCTCGATACCTTAGTGAATGCAAATGGTTGTGATAGTTTCTTGACCTTGAATTTGACAATCAACAATTCAAGTACAGGTTCCTTCGCTGTGACAGCTTGCAATAGCTATACATTCAATGGATCTGCTCGAACGACATCTGGAGCCTATTTCGATACCTTGGTTAATGCAAATGGTTGTGATAGTTTCTTGACCTTGAACTTAACAATCAATAATTCAAGTACAGGTTCCTTCGCTGTTTCTGCATGTGGGTCTTATCTATTTAATGGAATTACGCAAACGACATCTGGAGCCTATCTCGATACCTTGGTTAATGCAAATGGTTGTGATAGTTTCTTGACTTTGAATTTAACAAT
>Ga0222712_10000460_pt1 | contig 53687 bp, 46 predicted proteins | sample C33_657DmetaG_FD_165043 | JGI IMG/M metagenome (GOLD analysis project Ga0222712, IMG submission 165043) | Estuarine water microbial communities from San Francisco Bay, California, United States - C33_657D | ecosystem: Environmental > Aquatic > Marine > Unclassified | place: USA: California... | reverse complement strand
GAAAAAGATAGTCTCCCTTTTCATAGAATTTGCATACTTTAAATTCATTGAGTGAGGCCAATTCACTCTGTTCCATACCTGCGAAAATGGACTCAGAAAGAACGGAACAATTTTGACAATTGAAATATTGTATTTTCATATACTATTTACCAACTACCACCAGCTCCGCCACCGCCGAAGCTGCCACCGCCGAAGCTGCCACCTGAGGAACCGCCTCCCCATGAGGAACCACCGCCTCCCCAGCTGCCGCCTGAGCCCCAGAATCCTCCGCCATTATAGCCTCTGCCTGAGAAGGTTTCACCATAATTCACCGAGTTTGATATTTTTCCAAATAGCCAGGAGAGGAATAAGATAATAAGCAGGATGATAATGATACCGAAAATCGAGATTTCAGCTCCTGCTGAAGATTTCTCGTCTTTCACAAAACTGCCGCTAAGTCTATTCATCATCTGAAGAATACCCAGTCGCACGCCATTATAAAAATTGCCTGATTTGAATTCAGGCAAAATATAGTTGTCTCGGATTCTACCAAGGAAGACATCGGTTAGCTTTTCTTCTGTGCCGCGCCCCGAGGCTATATACATTTTGCGATCATTTGGTGCTACCATGAAAAGCACGCCATTATCTTTGTCTGCCTGGCCTATACCCCACTTTTCTCCTAGCTCTGTAGAATATTGGGCGGCATCCATGCCCTCTAATGAAGGGATAGTCACCACTACTATTTGAGTAGATGTACTGTCAAAATAGTCTATGAGCATTTGCTCCATTTCGGAGCGCTCATAATCTTTGAAAATATTAGCTAAGTCATTGACATAAATAGCAGGTTCTGGTCTAGTAGGATAGGTCTGTGAATAGATACCCGATAGACAAAGCCATGCAAGAATCGTAAATAGAAGGCGCAACTTAAATTTTCCCATAGCTTATTTCATTACTCAATTCATTGTCGGGGATTCTCTTTTCTGGAAAATGCTCTTTGAGTTTTTCACCTACAGCTTTTACTCCATTCAATACGCCAGAGTATATAGAATCAGTTGCAAATTTCGATTTCATATCATTTATAATATACTCCCAGTAATCATTTCCTACTATAGAGTGTATCCCTTGGTCTCCTATGATAGCCAGCTTGTGGTCTTCAGTAGCTATATAGATGAGAATTCCCGTTTTATGTTCTGTGCGGTACATTTCTAATTTATTAAAAATCTCTACCGCTCTGTCGATGGGAGAGTCTGGACATAAATCTTCTATATGCAGGCGGAGTTCGCCTACAGTGGATGATTCTATGTCACTAATGACTTTTACAATAGTATCAGACTCTTGGTCGGTAAAAAAATTGCTCATGAGCGTCGTTGAGTTCTCAGATTATTTTTTTTCTGTACCGAAATCTACCTTGGGTGCCGCAGCAGCAGCTGCATCTGCCTGAAATGGAGTGCGAGGGGTAAACCCAAACCAGCCAGCATAGATATTTTGAGGAATAGACTTAATTAAGGTATTGTATTCAGCTACTACCTCGTTAAATCTATTTCTTTCTGTATTGATTCTATTTTCAGTGCCTTCTAGCTGATCTCTTAGCTCCCTAAATCCTTGATTAGCTTGTAGATTTGGATAATTCTCCGAAATAGAAATCAATCGTCCTAATGCTGCGCCTAATTGGCCTTGAGCTTGCTGCCACTGCATCATTTGCTCTGGCGTAGCTTTAGATACATCTAATTTCATTTGAGTAGCACTAGCTCTAGCTTCTACTACTTTTGTTAACGTTTCTTGTTCGAAATTTGCCTCCCCTTTTACAGTCGATACTAGGTTTGGAATTAAATCTAATCTGCGTTGATAAGCTGATTGCACATTGGCCCATTGCTTGTCTACGCCTTCGCGTTTAGCTACCATATCGTTATAGCCACATGAGGTCATTAGCATTTGAAACGTTGCTGCTAAAATTAAAAAGAGAGTCGATTTTTTCATTCTTAAATTCTTAAAGGTTTAAAGTATTATTAAAACCAAAATTAATGGTTTTAGTTCTTATTATGGTTATATATTAAAAATTGGCGTCAAGTTCTCCTGGCTTGAAAGGTCGATTAAACTGTATCGATTTGACGCTAGCTTCACCGAATACACTTGTGAATTCACTAGCATAATAATATCCTTCTGGCGATCGAACTATTTTTTTGAAAACTACTTCGTCTTTTTTCTCTTCCCCATTTGTGTAATATATCGTGACAATTTTTGATATGTCCATAGAAAGCATATTGAAATAGAAGATATGCTTCATATCATTAAAGCCTAGCATCTGTATATATTTCTTTTCGGCAGGATTCTGCTCGATTGCGGCAGGTGGATCCATACTGGTGGCAACTGCCGCAGACATCACAACTCCTCCTCCCAAGTCATGCTCAGATTGTATCTCTTGAATAGAAAATTCTTCTTTAAGGTTTAGAAACGGATATAAATTAATCCAAATTTTTTTCCTAAAATGAACTTCAGAACTTGCTTGAGCAAACTCTTTTTGTTTTCCATTGGCGCTCACTAATTTGTATACACTTGCATCTAAGTATTCGATAGAATTTCCTTTGGGCTCTTTCATTTCTAGTTTGTAGGCCATATTTTCCATGAGCCAGAGGGTAGCAGGAAATTTTCCATCAGGCGTGTTTATCTCTAATTCCATTTTGACAGTAAAAACTGGTTTCAGTTTTTTTTCTTCATATAGCTTGAATCGGTACTTCGAAATCATTTGCTGAGCATCTTGAGCCTGAGCATAAAGCCATGTAAGGGATAATAAAGTTAAGATCAATTTAGGGTAATTCATTTTTTAGTAGAATAGTTTGGTGATATATAGACAAAATTAATCGAAATAAGTTACATAATAGAGTAAAAGTATTCCTATAATTTTAGAAATGGGTAAATTTTCAGCTGTCTATTCAATATAACTCACCACTATGTGGTGGTCTGAAAGAGCGTTTTCTATCTTCTCATAAGCATTCACGCTAAGATTAGCTGAGCTGAATATATAATCTATCCTATAAATAGGCAATCCTATAGAAATCGTATTCGAGAGACCAAGCCCTTTTTTACGAAAAGCATCTTGATAATGCTGAGATATGACATGATATGCATGAGAGGCGGGAATATCATTTAAATCACAACACAAAATAACGTTTGTCGAAGTAGTTGACTTGTTCAATAATAATTCTAGTTGTTGCCCCCTGCTTTTATAAGCCGTTAGTATTTTATATATAACACGCCATGACTTTAATTTATCTAGTATACTCCATTCTTTTTTTACCCCTTCTATATAGGCCAGGTCTTCATAGTTCAGGTGTATGGATTGCAGGTGGGCATTATATATTGTGTAAATTTGACCATTATGACTTAACTGAGCAGATACACATTGGTTGGTAGAAGATTTCTTTTCATTTAATTTCAAAGATTTACCTTTTTGAAGAGGAGTTTTAGAAAATATGGCTAAGCCCCACTGACCTCCAGCTTTTTGACTGTAGGAAGGAAAAAAGCTACAGTATTTATATCCTAGTTTTTTTAAGGCAGTTAAATTATCATGCTGGTTTTTATTGGTATAAAACTCCTGGAGACACATCACATCTGGATCTATAGAATCTATCAGTCTAAACATATTCTGTCGTGTTTCCTCATTTTTTGTCCAGTTATATAGGTCAAAATTCTTAACATTCCATGACATGATTTTTAACCCTTCTTTTTTTTGATTAAAGTTGAGCGCTACACTTCCAGTTATAAACTTAAATGATAAGCCAACTAGAAGAAGTGCAGCAAGTGCTATCCATTTATTTCTTTTCAGATAGATAATCCCTATAATGAATGTAGCGAGTAATAAGGGTATAAAGCCCAGTCCAAAAGGAGCAAAGAGAATAGTTGTTTGAGGGGATACAATATGTGCTGCTATGCTAAAACTGAATCCAGTAAATAGAATAAAAAGTAAAGCGTTTTTTATATTTTTAAAAAAACTGTATATTGCTCCCCACATGGTCGTTAGTAAAATTTTCGTTTGTCTTTATTAAAATATTTGGTTAGCAAATACCCGGTAAGAATTCCTCCTAGGTGAGCGAAGTGAGCCACATTATCGCCTTGAAAACTTGCCACACCTAAAACTGTACTTATAACTGCAGCTCCTATCAATAAATATTTTGCTTTAATGGGAAAGGGGATGAAAAATACAAAGAATTCAGAATTAGGGAAAAGCAAAGCGACAGCCGCAAAAATTCCAAATACAGCCCCAGAAGCTCCAACACCAGAGGTGCCGACAATATGTCCTACGCTTGCGAGTTCTTCTTCTCTGGGCACGAAATGCCCTAGTTCACTATAGACCATAATTGCCTGAATGAGCATATAAAAAAGACCTGCACACAAACCACAAATTAGATAGAAATTCAATACGCGTTTCGATCCCCAAAACCTCTCTAAAAGGCTACCTATAGAAAACAAAGAAATCATGTTAAATGCTATATGGGCCAAACTGGCATGCATAAAGAAATGTGTAAAAAATTGATACGGATGGAAATTCTGATGGCTGAAATAATAGAGAGCTAATTTCTCCTTAAGACTAAAGTCTATAATAGGAAATACAAAAGGCAGAAGATAATCTGCCATAAACATGATAACATTTAAAATGATTAAGTTTTTTACCGCAGGGGTTATATTATTCATGAAAATATTTTTCTATATCCTGATAAGGAAGTGTGTAAAAAATAGGTTTACCGCCAGGGGTAGTCTGATAATTTTCTCTCTGGAAAATATTCTGAGATAGATAGCCGACCTCCTCTTCTGACAAAGTTTGGCTGCGCTTTACACTCGATATTTTGCATATAGATATTAGAATTGCTTCTTTTTTGGAGTTGTTAGCTTTAAAGTTGTTTTTAAAATTCTCTACTAACTCTATTAATAGTTCCTTTTCATTTCCACCGGGTAAATCCGCAGGAATACCTTGTATAGCAAATACTTGATTTCCCATAGGACTAATATCGAATCCGAGATGCAGGAGATCATTCATAATTTCTTCTAACACGAAACTATCCTGAATAGAAAAATCAATACAGATAGGAAAGAGAAGTCGCTGGCTAGCTATTTTTTCTTTTAAAGAAAGCTTGAGCATTTCATCATATAAAATTCGCTCATGAGCGCGGCGCTGGTCTAGTAATAGCAATCCTATATTTGAAGGGAGAATTATATACTTGTTTAGAATTTGTGTGGGCTTGCCTACTATTTCTATGGGTGCACGCTCAAACCCAAGGTTTGTAGGTAGGGGTGCATTTCTATTTACGTCTTTAATTTCACCTGTATAGTATTCATCCTGAAGTGATTGGGAAAAGATAGCTTCCCAGTTCTTTTCATTTTGCTTGCCAAAAGTTAAGCCCACGCGGCCATTACTCGCAGAGCTTGTATTGGTTATTTCTATTTCATTTTTTAAGGTATTGGGTCTAGCTACGGCATCCATATTGTGAAATACGCTATCAATACTAAAATCTATAGAAGGTGCGAGATTGAACTGCATGAGCGATCGTCGAATGGTAGCATTGATAAAGCCATAAACCAGTTGCTCATCTTCAAATTTGATTTCCTGCTTCGTAGGATGCACATTTATATCTATCAGCTTGGGATCTATATCTATAAAAATGACATAGTAGGGATAATCTCCTGGTTGTATCAATTCTTTAAAGGCTGAGTATATCGCATGCTGAATATATTGGCTTTTGATAAATCGCTTATTGACATAGAGGTATTGCTTGCCTTTTGATTTAGAATTTGCGGCATTGGGCTTACAGACAAAGCCGGATATCTTCAATATATCTGCTGCCTCTTCTATTGGTACGAATTTGTCGTTGTAACTTTTGCCAAAAATATCACAAATCCTTCTTAGACTGCCAGCTGGCAATAAACGATAGAGTTCATTTTCATTGTGGTAGAGTGAAAATTCAATTTCGGGGTAAGCTATGGCTAGTCGACTAAATTCGGCTATAATCAAGGACATTTCCTGCGGATCCGTTTTTAGAAAATTTCTACGCGCTGGTACATTGTAGAACAGATTTTTCATAGAAAAATGGGTCCCGCTAGCCATGCTTGTGGGCTCCTGAGAGGCTACTTGACTATTTTCAATGACTATTTTTGTACCGTATTCATCTATGTCTCGCTTAGTTTTCATCTCTACCTGTGCTACAGCAGCTATAGAAGCTAGAGCTTCTCCTCTAAATCCATTGGAGTGGATCTTAAACAAATCATCAATCGTACGTATTTTAGAGGTAGCATGTTTTTCAAAGCACAATCTAGCATCGGTCATACTCATACCAGTGCCATTGTCTATGACTTGAATGAGCGCTTTTCCTGCTTCTTTGACTATGAGAGATATCTTAGTCGCTTTGGCATCGATAGCATTTTCTATCAGCTCTTTGACCGCACTAGCTGGACGCTGGATTACCTCACCAGCAGCTATTTGGTTTGATATGTGGTCGGGAAGAAGTTGTATAATATCGTGCATCATAAAAAATTGAGAGTGGGTTATACTCTCAATTTAAATTTGTATTACTAAACAAAAATAAGAATTATTCGCTAGCTCCTACCCAATTCATCATACCGCCCTTGAGGTTATATACATTGTCAAAACCTTGGGATTGCAAAAATAGACAGGCTTGCATACTTCTATTGCCACTTCGACAAATAAAAAGATAAGATTTTTCTGGATCTAGTTGATCGAAATTATCGTGAAACTCTCCGTTATTCCAATCATATCCCGTGGCTGCTTCCGGTATTTTTCCTTCTGCTATTTCAGTTGAGCTTCGCACGTCTATAGGAATGACTCCTTCAGATAGGAGTTGATTATATTCGTCTACTGTTGATATTTCTTTTAGCATCGCAATACGTTAACTTCTACGACTATTTAAAATGGAAATATAATAAAGCAGATTCAGCACAGATGCGATAGCGTTGACCACATAGGTCATAGCCGCCCACTTGAGACTGTCTTTCGCCTTATCATATGATTCACCTTGCATGCCTTTAGTATCTAACCATGCTAGAGCTCTATTGGAAGCATCAAACTCTACAGGGAGAGTAATGATGGCAAAAAGAGTAGTAAGACCGTATAATGCTATACCGATGATGAGTGGAAAGGTGATACCGGACCTCAAGAGAAGAAATCCGCCCATGATTACAAACGGCATAATCTTATTGGTAATATTTAATACAGGAACCAATTGACTCCTAAATCCTAACATACTGTATGCTGTGGCGTGCTGCACAGCATGTCCGCATTCGTGGGCAGATACAGCTGCGGCGGTGATACTATTCGATTCGTATACTAGTTCAGAGAGATTGACCGTTTTATCTGTAGGATTATAATGATCTGTCAACTGCCCCGGTGTGCTAATGACTTTCACATCAAAAATGCCATTTTCCTTGAGCATTTTCTCAGCTATTTCGCGTCCTGTGATTCCAAGAGGATTCACCTCTTGTGAATATTGATTCATTTTGTTTTTTAGCATCATCTGGATAAGAAAACCCGCACCCATTGCTAAAATCATTAAGAAAGTAAAACTCATATTATTATTTTATATATCTGAACATTTTAGTTATTAAAATAGTTTCCGTATTAAATTTTTTTAATCAATTATCCGGTCCACAGGCATCCGCCCAAGACTTAACTTTAATCAAAACACTATCGGGAAGCTTGGAGGCAGATTTAGGCATAGAACCGCTAGCCATGACGGAATAAAAATGTCCATGGTCGACGGCTTCCTTTACTCCGGCATAGGTAGTAAATTGATGTCCCCCAGCATTGCTGGATATACTGTGGCAACCTGAACTATTGCATGAAGATGTCATTAATGGGGCGATAAAACTCTTATAAGAAACGGTCGTAGAACTATTCGATGCGCAAGGAGCATGATCATGGTCATCCTTAGCACATCCTAAAACAGCTATCAAAAATAAAACTGGAATTAATTTAATGATATTGGTCATAGGTTTAATATTACGGTGAAAAGAGTATTTTAAATAATGGAAACATACTGCTTCCTTGACTTGAATTTTAATCTATTTTGTTGAATTAATTTCTATCATAGAATTTGTAGAATGACTCATAATACCATCCGGATTCATAGTGTAATGATATCTAGTATAGATGGGGCTAAAACGATTAATCATTTTTAGCTCCATTTTGCAGCCAACAAGCGACTTTTTTACTTTCTTCTTCCGTGCAGCTACCAGCCGGGGTCATACCACTCGGAGGGCTTAATCTATCTCCAATATATTGTTTAATTTGGCCATTATCTACAAAAACTTTTAGACTTGAATAGTTTTCCATATTTTTAGATGGGTGGCAGCCTGAGTTTCCGCATTTTGCTCTAAAAATTGGTTGAATATCAGCTGCAAACTTAGCACTTACATTGGTGCAATCTATAGTTGTGGTAGACGCTGTACTATCTTTGGTGCAGCTCCAGACAGATAGAATAGAGACAAAAAAAATGGCGAAGGAAATCTTTTTCATATTGCTAAAATTTTAAGGTTATTTATTATTCAAAATAGTAAATATACGAGAAATGTTAAAGCCGAGTCTCACCTGACCAGCTGTAAATTTGGCTGTATTATTTGGTAGGAACTGACTTTCCATAATGCCAGTATTGGTGCTGAATAACGCATGAAACACGTGTCCTCCAGTTTCTATCTCTAGTCCCAGACCAATAGGCATTTGGTGGTCTATAACTTTTTGAAAGCTACTCACATTGAGTAGGTGGTAATAATCTGCTATGATGGCTACTCGCTTGCTTATCTTAGCTCGAGCACCTGCTGCTATGGCGAATTGTGTATTGTTATCTCCAAGTGACACTAAATTTCTATGAATTATGGTAGGTGCAATGATAACTGAAAATTGGTCATTGATTTTTTTAGCAAATAATAGTTGTCCAAAATAACTAAACCTGTGGGCAGACGTTTTATCAAAATTTGTTATGCTACTCGCTAGAGAATTAGACTCCATAGTGGTAAAAGTCAATCCTCCAAATAGTGATATAGCAAGCGGAAATCCATTCTTACGCTGTTGCATAAGTTTAACCTTGGTATTCAAATCAAACACTTGAGTTTGACCATATCCACCACCTTTGCTTCTCCCGATACCTATCTGCCATCTATCCAAAATTCCATAATCAAAAGAAAAACGGATATCAGAAACATTATCAAATCCAAAAAATGTACTAGCCCCACCACTCTTTCCCGCTATATCTCCGAATCTGTGTGCAATTCTAAAGTCGAGTTCACCTCTCTTTACCTGCTCTATTGTGGCGAGATTGATTAGTCTTGTTGTTTTGAAACTAGCTATGACTGGCTCATGTGGGTCTGTGGTAATGGAGCTATCCAATAATTTAGAGAGGTCTTCGTCTTGTGCCATTATGCTCAATGTACTGATGAAAAAGCCTCCAAGAAAAATTAATTTGAAAAGCTGCATAGGCTATTTTTTAATTTGGTTTAGTTCAGCTAAGATAGTCACTTCTATTTCTTCTGCTATATTTTTTACAACAAGTTTTGGAATATCAATTTTGTAGTCTACACATTTGATTTTAAATTTTGATTGACCTATCAACTTATTTTTATTTATTGTGAGACTTATTGGTATCTCGACTTCCCGTTTTACTCCATGGATAGTCATAGTGCCTTTAACCCTCAGTTCATGTGTTTTTTGCTCGCTAAAACTTGGCAAATTCTGTATCGCTCCATCAAATTCTGCCATAGGATACTTGTCAGACTCCATATAGTTTTCGTTGAAGTGTTCCTGCATTAGTTTTTTCGGAAAATTTAAACTCTTGATTTGCATTTTTACCACAACTTTACCGGACCTTTCATTGAGTGCTATACTTCCATTTTGAGTCTTAGCGTTTATATTCTCAAGGGGGGTTTTTGAGAAAATAGTAATTGTAGCATCTTTAGAAAGCCATAGCTGCCCTGTGAGGTTGGATCCTAAAAATATGAAAGTATAAATTGATAGAATCTTATGCATACAGAAATAAATTTATAGATTCAAATGTACAAATAATTGAAGCTAAGGCGAAAATTATCTACAAATTCTCGAAAGGGAAAAATATCCAATAGCAGCTGCCATGCATGAGGATATGAGTATGGCTAACTTTGCTTGGTTGATAAGAGCTACATCATCAAAGGCTAGAAATGAAATAAAGATAGACATTGTAAAACCAATTCCGCCTAAAAAACCTGCCCCCAAGATGTGCCTCCAGCATACATTCGCAGGTAATTTAGACCATTTATTTCGAACGATGAACCAAGTAAATAAAACAATTCCTGCAGGCTTGCCAAGGACTAAACCCAAAATGATTCCCAAATCGAGGGGGCTAATTAACTGTGTTAAGGAAAAATTACTAATAGAAAAAGCAGTATTCGCTAGTGCAAAAACAGGTATAATAAATAGTGCAACAGGCATATGCAGGGCTTTTTCCAATTTATTCGATATACTATCATTGCTGCCACTGCCAAAGGGAATAACAAAGGCTAAAAGTACCCCACTAATAGAGGCATGCACTCCTGATTTAAGCATACAATACCATAAAACAACACCCCCAAGTAGATAAGGCCATAATATATATACCTTTTTTCTGTTCAGGATGAATAGTCCGAGCATGATACCTGCTGCACCTAATAAATATGGCCAAGCGAGCGATTTAGTATAAAATAAGGCAATAATAATTATGGCTCCTAGATCATCAATAACAGCCAGAGCCGTGAGAAATACTTTTAATGCCACTGGAACTCTTTGACCTAGTAATGATAGAATACCTAGGGCAAAAGCTATATCAGTGGCCATAGGGATGCCGACTCCAGCTTGGCTTAACAGCCCTTTATTTATAAAAAAATAAATGGCTGCCGGGACTATCATTCCCCCTAGAGCAGCACTAAATGGCAGCAGTGCTTCTTTAAAATTAGACAATTCACCATTATAGACTTCTCGCTCCAATTCTAAGCCTACCATAAGAAAAAATATAGCCATAAGTCCATCATTGATCCAATGTTCGAGACTCATAGTACCTATCTTTATATGCCATATGTGCATATACTCATGCCCCATGGCTGTATTGGATAGCAATAGGGATAGAGCAGTACAAGCTATTAGAATAAGCCCTGCTGACTTTTCGCTTTCGAAAAAGTTAGTAAATAGTTTAGTTATGCGCATTTTAATCTCGCTTATCTTTGCTAAATTGATAAAAATAAAAGACTTCTAAGGGGTTTTAGGAAAATTTAGCAGATGAAGTTAGACTCATAATTACTTTATTCTCAGAAATGGCTATATTGTGAAGGAATTTTGTATAAGTTTGCTGCAAGATTATAAATTGGATACCAAGTGAGAAAAATAGAAATGGTAGACTTAAAAAGTCAGTACCAAAAAATAAAGCAAGAAGTAGACAAGGCAGTCATCGAAGTGATGGAAACGGCTGCATTTATCAACGGACCAGCAGTGAAAGAGTTCACAGAAGATTTAGCTAAATTTTCAGGTTCTAAGTTCGTCATACCCTGTGCTAATGGAACAGATGCTATACAAGTAGCTATGATGGCTATGGATTTGCAGCCAGATGACGAAGTCATAGTGCCCGTTTGGACATATGTAGCAACCGCTGAGGTAATAGCATTGTTGAGGCTGAAGCCAGTTTTTATAGAAGTAGACCCTCAGACCTTCTGCATTGATGTGCATCAAATTGAGTCACTCATTACACCCAGAACGAAGGTCATAGTGCCTGTGCATCTTTATGGACAGTGCGCGGATATGGAACCAATAATGAGCATAGCAGCGAAACATAATTTATATGTAATAGAAGACACGGCGCAAGCGATTGGTGCAGTTTATACTTTTTCGGATGGCAGTAAAAAACAAGCTGGAACTATCGGTCATGCAGGCACTACCTCTTTTTTCCCTTCTAAGAATCTTGGCGGATATGGCGATGGTGGAGCTATTTATACCCAAGACGAAGACCTGGCAAAGAAAATGAAAATGATAGCGCACCATGGGGAGCGCATTAAATACTATCACGATGTCATTGGATGCAATTCTCGATTAGATACCATGCAAGCTTCTATTTTGAAAATCAAGTTACAGCATCTTCACAGTTACGAAAAAAATAGAAATGAGGTAGCCAGCTTTTATGACAAGGCATTTTCTGACCACCCAAATATATCTGTCCCAGTGCGTTCAAAGAACTCTAGTCATGTATTTCATCAGTACACACTCATTCTAAAAGATACAGATAGAGACGCACTAAGAGAATTCCTTGCATCTAAAGATATACCATCGATGATATACTACCCAGTGCCACTTCATCATCAGCTAGCCTACAAAGAACATTTATTGCCTGGGCAGCGATTTGAAATCTCAGAATCGTTGGCTAAAAATGTTATTTCACTTCCCATTCATACAGAGATGAATGAGGAGCAATTAATTTATATTACGGATACTGTTAAATCTTTTTTCTTATGACACAAGAAGGTGTTTTTTGCCATGAATCATCCTATATAGATCAGCCATGTAAGATAGGTGGGGGTACTAAAATATGGCATTTTAGTCATGTGATGAAAGATTGTGAGATAGGAGAGAACTGCAATATTGGTCAAAACGTAGTCATTAGTCCTGGTGTAAAGCTAGGGGAACGTGTCAAAATCCAAAATAATGTATCGGTTTATACGGGCGTCATATGTGAAGATGATGTATTCCTAGGACCATCCTGTGTGTTTACCAATGTCATTAATCCGCGCAGTGCTGTCAATAGAAAAGAGGAGTATGCCAAGACTATAGTGAAAAAAGGAGCCTCTATTGGCGCCAATGCTACCATAGTTTGCGGAGTGACTTTAGGAGAGTTTTGCTTTGTTGGAGCAGGTAGTGTAGTAACGAAAGATGTAGATGCTTATGCACTCGTAGTCGGAAATCCTGCTATACAGAAAGGGTGGTATAGCGAAAAAGGACATAGGCTTAAATTTGACGAGAAAGGTCAAGCACACTGTCCTAGTGGAGACATTTATGAATTTGAAGACGGAAAAGTGGTAAAATTAAAAGGAGTTTCATAGAAGAATGAGACTGCTTATAATTTCTATGATTTAGGGTGGGATATTAGTTTCTTAATAACATAACTAGCCATCGTGAGTCCAAACATAGCTGGCATGTATGAGATAGTCCCGTAGTATGACTTTTTATATTGGCTGTCATGCGTTAACTCCATCTTATCTTTGGCTACTACCTCGTTCGAGTAGACCACTTTTATGCCGTAGTTGTAATGATCCTTTCGAAGTCTTTTTCTTATTTCTCGGGAAAAATAACAGTCCTTAGTTTCACTTATATCTACTATCTTGATAAGGTCAGGATTCATTTTGCCGCCTGCACCCATAGATGAAATAAACTTAAGTTTGTTCTGCTTGCAGCGCTTAATTATCGACAATTTAGGAGTAACGGAATCTATGCAATCTAGCACAAAGGAATAGGGATGATCTAGAATACTTTCAATATCATCAGGCTTAAGAAATTGATTGATTTCATGAAGAATCAACTCAGGATTTATATCCATTAAACGCTGAGCCATGAGATAAGACTTTGACTGGTTTATAGTGCTATGCAGCGCTTGAAGTTGTCTATTGATATTGGATTGGACTACGTGATCGCCATCAATTATGGTCATTTCTCCAACTCCCGCTCTAGTTAGGGCTTCAGCAGCATAACTGCCCACACCTCCAAGGCCTATCACTAGAATATGCGATTTTTTTAGTTTAACCAATCCCTCCGTACCTATGAGGAGCTCACTTCTGCTAAGAAAATTCATTTTTAAATATCAATACTTACAAATATATTGACCTTAATGAAAAATAGGTAAGAAAATCATCTAGGCTCGAGTGAATATGGTTCTATAAACTCGCAAGGATTGATTTTTGCTTACTACAGACTTTTTTCTATAGAGTTTAGCTAGTTTCAATTAAATTTGCTAATTAAAATCTTTTGCCTTACTATATCATAAAAAGCTAAAAATTCATGAACTATGTATTGACCTTAATGCTACTCTTTATTACTTTTTCAGTGCAGGCTCAAGACGAGTATGAAAAGACCGAGAAGCAGATACCAACCGAACCCATTGAGAAAAAATCTGACTCGATAGATGTCTCTGATAAGAAGAAAACAGAGCCAGAACTTGATGAAGATAATTCTAAGGCATTTAAAGGCATGTCTGACTTTAAAAGAAATATCCGAATAGGTGGTGCATTTAATCTTGGATCTTTCTATTATGAAACTGCTGGCTTTCAGGGAAATTTATTTTTTGTGATGGCTAGTCCTCAGTTTACCTATGTCATGTCTGAGCACTTCGAGGGTGGTTTAACAACTTCCTATTCTTATACAGGCACGTTTGGAGATATAAATGGGCATTCGGTTAGCGCTGGGCCTATACTCCGTGCTTATCCCACACCAGAAATATTTTTACAGGTAGAAGGGGTTGGCTTTTATAATTCTACAAGTCAAAAAGGTTTTGATACTTATAGTAAAGTCAACTTCAATGCCTTCCTAGGCGGGGGCATTGTTTCCAGATTTTCAGAGACTTCTTATCTTGTTACAGGAGTTAAAATCAATATTATGAAAAACGAACTGACCTTCAATCAAATTATTCCTGCGGCATTTACCTCGATTCATTTCGGACTCTGGTAATTTCAATTTTTCAATCCATTCAATAAATAAAAAGAAATGAAAAGTACGATAGAAAAAAACGAACGATATACTATTTTCTCTCTTAAGGAGAAAAATTTGACAAGTCATAATAGCTCAGATCTAAAGTCAGAGATAGCCATTTTGGTAGCAGAAGGCTATAATTCTATCCTATTAAATTTAACAGAAGTAGATTTTATGGACTCTAGCGGACTAGGAGCTCTGCTGAATGCGGATCGCACTGCGAGAGAAAACAAGGGATTTCTAGTGATTTATGGACTGAATGAAAATAATAGTAATTTAATTCGCATAGCCAAGCTAGATAAGGTTTTATTGATAGCCTACTCAGAGAAAGAGGCCATTGATTTACTTATTTTAGAAGAATTAGAAAGAGATTTGACAGAAGAAGAAAACTAGGTGAAATTAACGATACTGGGCAGTAGCAGCGCCACCCCCTATTTAGATAGACACCCCTCTAGTCAGGTGCTCAATGTTAATGATCAGCTCTATCTAATTGACTGTGGCGAAGGCACCCTTTTCCGACTTAATAATTTTAGAATTAAGAAAAATAAAATTAAAGCTATTTTTATCTCCCACCTCCATGGAGATCATTACTATGGACTCATGGGGCTTCTTACCACTATGAGTATGCACGAGAAGTCAGATGAGTTAATTATTGTCTCTCCGCCGAGGCTCAAAGATATTATAGACTTGCAATGCGAAATATCCAAGACTGTTATACGCTTCCCTATTCGATACATCGAAACATCGATGGAATATAGTGAAGTTTATAAAGACAGCAATATTACAGTCCATACAGTGCCATTATGCCACAAGATTGATACCTGTGGTTTTATATTTGATAAGAATTTTCCGACTAAACGGATTTTAAAAGAAAAAATCGAAGAATTGAAACTTAGTCCACACGAAGTATCGCAAATTATTAGCCAAGGATTTTCAGTAAAAGATGGGCAAAATGTCACTATTGAATGTATTTCAGAAGATAACGTAACAAAAAAGACTTATGCTTATCTTACCGATACGAGGGTAGACGATTCTTATCAAATTTATATACAAAATCTCGATCTGCTCTATCATGAGTCTACCTTTTTGCATGCGGATATAAAACGAGCTGAAGAAACCAAACATTCTACTGCTAAAGAAGCCGCTGAGGTAGCTAAAGCAGTAGCTCCAAAAAAACTACTCATAGGTCATTTTTCAGCACGTTATATCGACCTTATGCCTCTTCTCCATGAAGCTCAAAATATTTTCCCGAATACAGAATTAGCCATTGAGGGTCTTACATTTGAGTTTTAAAATCAACTCATTTTGGATGATTAGCTTTTTTTATTCAGTTAAAATATAAAAAAACATTACTTTTGGTCTTTAAATAAAATAACCCTTCCAAGGTATATCAATTGTATGAGATATAGATTATTGTTCTTGTTTGGAATACTTCCTTTCCTCATGATAGGTCAGAATCCTTTAAAGAAGGAATTAAAAGGTAATGGTACATCCATGTTTTATAGTCCTTCTCAGTTTAGTTTTACGAATCAAAGTGGAGCTACTGTTTACATCACTGAATTGAAAGACAATCGCTCCATTAATTGGAATAAGCAGGTTAATGATTCTGTTAAAATAGAATCAATTGGCGATTTTTGGAATTTTCCTGTCGCAATTATTTTTAAAAACAAGATAAATCAAGACTTATCTAAAGCCAATGTCAATGTCGATTATTCAGCACAAGGCGAAAATATTTATAAAATTGAACCAACCATAGATGTATTTTACCCAAATTATGTCATTTTTCCGGATAAAGGCTACTGGGTTTTATCCAAGATTAATATGAATGTGAGCAAAGGCACACAGAAATTATTCACTAAATCTTATCAAGAGTATACGTTCTTCAATAAAAATATAAATGGCTATAAGGAATCTTTCAATACAGACTTAAAGGAGGGAGCCAATGTAGCAATGTGGTCTAGCATGAAACGTCTTCTGGATCAATTTTATGCAGATTTTAATGACGCCATGGGAGGCAAATCTATTCAAAGTTCTGATATAGCGATAAATACAATTGGCTCTTCCAGTATAGTGAATGATGCTAACCTAAATAGTCAAGTAGCTAATTATTCTGTATCTAAGAATTCTAAGGAGTCTGATCAAGCAAACAATTATAAATTAGACGGCGATGTACCACCGCTTCCTCCGCCGACGGACCCAAAGCTAGAGAATGCAGTTAATTCTATTGGAAAAACCACAACTCCAAATCCCAAATTAAAACAGCCTGTTTCTATCCCAGTTTTAGATTCTGCTAAACTCGCAGAGAGGAGAGCAAGAGAAGAGTTGAGAAAAATAGCACTGGATAGTGCGAAGCGAGCAAAAGAAGAGTTAATCTTAGCTACAAAAAAAGTAGAACAAGAGGAGAAGGAAAAAATCCAATTCAAAAGAGACTCCATACTAAGGTTAAAAAAAGAAGCCTTGGCTATGAAGATTCGCGAAAAAACACAAGCTGATTCGGCAAAGAAAGCCGAAATAAGCCAAAAAATAGAGGCTGCTAAAAAGAAGCGAGAAGAAGAAAAAGCCAAATTCAATCCAAAAAGTATTACAGAAACCTCAGCAGATAAATCAGTTTCAGTGCCAAAAAATGACGAACCCGCAATAGAGAAAAAGAAGCCTCAATCTATTGCGAAGATGACGCTTCGAAGATCGGGTACCGAGACAGTGAGTGAGGCTTTAAGAAGAATAGCCAGGGAAATAGAAGAAGAGGAAAATGGTGCACCAAGAGTCATAACAATTCCAAGGGAAAAGTCTGTATCCGCTGAAAATGATGGAAACAAAGATAAGAACACAGATAAGAAAAAAGTTAGGGAAGAACAAATAGCTAAGAGAAATGCTGAAAAGGCTAAAATAGCGGAAGAGTTTAAACGCAGAAAAAGTGAACGAGATTCATTATTAACTCTAGATAAGCAAAAAAAGCAAGATTCACTTTTAGCTATTCGCAAAGCCAAGGCTATGGAAATAGAGCAGGCTGTGGCCAGAGTTAAGGCAGCTAAAGACAGCGTGGCCAAATTATTAGCAGCTAAAAAGTATGTAGAAGATAGTGCATTTATGGTGCGGGAAAAGGAAAGAAGAAGGGAAGCTGTGCTAGCAGCCCAAAAGGCAGCTATGGAAGCAGAAAGAAATTTCCTAATTAAAAATCCTAATGCGGGAGAGATGTTTGCAACAGTTTCTACGGATCCTCCAAGTAAACTTCCTGATACTCGAACTAGAGAGCAGGTATTAGCAGATAGAATCTTTACCCCCAAATCTGAATCTACCAAGAATTTATTAGCCAGGGTGAAATTAATAACTCCTGAGGAAGAAGAAAGAATGCTATCTCAAATGAAGACAGATGACAAAGCAATAGTCGATTCGTTTTTTATCCAAATGCAAAAAAATAGACCTGTACCTACCTATACTCCTCTTGATACAGTAAAGGCAGTTGCCTCATCGACGGATACAGTATCTCAAACGGTCTCTAAGGATGATAAAAAGACTCAAATCATAGAGAAAGGACTAAAAAGCGCAAAAGATGCTAAGGACACAAAAAAGACTCAAGACAAAAAAGATTTAAAATCTAAGGTAGATACAGCTGCTAAATCTACGCAAGATAAAGGGGTAAAAGTAACTACTAATCCACAAGATAAGGTGGCCTCCCCGGAGACTAAAAGTTCTAAAGAACAGGCGCCCAAAAATCCCGCAAAAGTAGAAGAACCAAAAAAAGATTCAACTACCAAGGAGAAAAAGGCTCAAGATCTGGAAGCTGAAATAGAAAGGAAGAAGAATGAAATAAACGAAAGACGTAAAAAGGCGAAAGCAAGTTAATATGATTACCACTCTGAATACAGAGGCTAATAGTTGCAGTAAAAGTTATACAATATAGTTTATTGACCTTTTCAATTTAAAAAGTCTAATTTTGCCGAGAAAGAAGCTAAGTATGCACTTTCACTCTGATAAAATAAAGACTTTTGGACTCACATTTGATGATGTCCTTCTAATTCCAGCAGCTTCATCCGTTCTACCTAGAGAGACCAATCTTCGTTCTAGGGTGAGTAGGAACATTTCATTAAACATTCCTTTAGTTTCAGCTGCTATGGACACCGTCACGGAATCTGCTATGGCTATAGCAATAGCGAGAGAAGGTGGAATAGGTATTCTTCACAAAAACCTAAGTATTGATAGGCAAGCAGAAGAGGTACGCAAAGTGAAGCGTGCGGATAGTGGTATGATTGTGGACCCTATTACGCTTAGTGCAGATAAAACTATTGGGGATGCATTAAAAATAATGGAAGAGAACAAAATAGGGGGAATCCCTGTGGTAGATGCAAATAAGAAGCTTCAAGGTATTATCACGAACCGTGATTTAAGATTTGAAAAGAATCGAGCTCGGCCAATTACCGAGATTATGACAAAGGAAAATCTGATTACTGCCAAAGTCGGTACGGATCTGTTGCAAGCAGAGGAAATTTTAAAAAATTATAAAATAGAGAAATTATTAGTATGCGATGAGAACAACATACTCTGTGGACTCATTACCTACAAAGATATTCTAAAAGTAAAGAATAATCCAAATTCCAATAAAGATGAAATAGGAAGATTGCTAGTGGGGGCAGCTTTGGGCGTTAATCCGACTATGCTTCAAAGGTTAGAGGCTTTATTAGCAGTAGGGGTAGATCTGATATGTCTTGATACCGCTCATGGCCACTCAGCTGGAGTCCTTGACAATATAAGGAAAATTAAAAAAGACTTTAAAAACATAGAACTTATCGCTGGTAATGTAGCTACACGTGAAGGAGCACAGGCACTTATAGATGCTGGTGTAGATGGCGTTAAAGTAGGTGTTGGGCCAGGCTCTATTTGCACTACCAGAGTAGTAGCAGGTGTAGGTGTTCCTCAGCTTTCGGCTATACTCATGGCAGCAGAAGCGTGTTCCAAGGCTGGGATACCGCTAATAGCTGATGGAGGTATACGTTATACTGGGGATCTTGCGAAGGCATTAGCCGCAGGTGCTGATTGTATTATGGCAGGATCTATTTTTGCAGGTACAGAAGAGTCGCCCGGAGATACGATACTATATGAAGGCCGTAAATTTAAATCTTACAGAGGTATGGGCTCATTAGACGCCATGGCAGAAGGCTCAAAAGATAGATATTTTCAAGATGTTGAGGATGATATTAAGAAGTTAGTACCCGAAGGAATTGTAGGAAGGGTGCCGTATAAAGGAAACCTTCGTGAAGTGATTTATCAGTATGTAGGAGGGCTGCGCGCCTCCATGGGCTATTGTGGTGCGAAAGATATTGAGGAACTTAAAAAGGCTCAATTTATTCAAATAACTGCATCAGGAATAAAGGAAAGCCATCCTCATGACGTGAGTATTACCAAAGAAAGTCCAAATTATAGTAGATAACAACCAATATTAGTTTGTAGTTGGCTATTTTTACCCCCTTATAATATAAAAACAGATATGTTTAAAAATTTCGATAAGAATACGATTATTGGTGCTCTATTAATAATGACCATGGTCATGTTTTACTTTAACTACTCCAAGAATCAAATGGAGAAGAAAGTAGAGAGTGAGAAGCTTCAAAAAGCCCTTAGGGCAAAAGATATAGTATCTCAAGCAAAGGTATCGAAAGTAAATGCTCTAGAGTCTGCTAATGGAATAAAGAACGACAGCTCCCAATTCGCAACAGCTTCTTTGAGTATTCCAGGACAGGACTTAATCTTATCTAATGAGCTGATAAGTCTTAAAGTAAATACAAAAGGGGCTAAAATACATTCTGCTCAATTGAAAAAACATACATCCTACGAAGAGAAATTAGTAGAGTTATTGTCTGATAAAAAAACAGATTTTGACTTTACATTTTCTTTACCTCAAGGAATTATGAATTCTAAAACTATTGCATTTCAAGTGATAAATCAATCAAAAGAAAGCATAGAATTGTCTTCATCTCAAGGATTGAGAGTGATATATACTCTGGCCCCTAATTCATATAAACTTAGTCAGAAATGGATATTGCCAAGTGGTAAAGAAAATAAGGTGTCAGTAAATTTCTCTACACAAATGAATCGACAAGAAGTCAATCTGAGTCGAGAACGACAGTTATCTACCTTAAAGTATATGCCTCAAAATGATGATGTCCTAAAGAGTCTAAGCACTTCGAGCAATGAAACGTTAGATATGACAGCCCCTCTTCAATGGATTAGTTTTGGGCAACAGTTTTTCCATACAACTATCATTCCATCGCAACCATTTCAAAAATCCATCTTAGATGTCAAATTTCAAGAGACGGATGAGAGTTATGTAAAAAACTACACAGTCAAATCAGAAATGATCCCAACCAGCGATACCGCTGCCTTCGATTATTTTATAGGACCTATAGACTATAAGTTATTAAAAAAAGAAGGCAAAGAACTAGAACAATTGGTTCCGCTTAGTCAAGATATTCTAATTTTCCGATGGATGAAGATTTTTAATATCTATTTGATCATTCCTGTTTTTAATTTTTTATCTCAGTTCGTATCAAATTACGGAATTATTATCCTATTATTAACTATATTTATTAAGGTCATAACTGCACCACTTTCTTATAAAACTTATAAATCAGGGGTGGCAATGAAGATCTTGAAGCCAGAGTTGGATAAATTGAAAGCTAAATTTGGAGATGACCAAACTAAACTATCTCAAGAGCAAATGAAACTCTATGGAGAATTTGGGGTGAGTCCATTTGGAGGCTGCCTCCCCATGCTACTTCAAATGCCTATCCTATTTGCGATGTTTTCGTTCTTCCCTTCCTCCATAGAATTGAGACATGAATCCTTCCTATGGGCTACTGATCTTAGTACCTATGATTCTTTTGTTAAGCTTCCATTCAATATACCATTCTATGGGGCACATATCAGTCTTTTCGCCATGCTGAGTGCCTTGACTCAGATAGGAATGAGTTGGTATTCTCAACGTTTACAGCCTAGTAGTCCCCAAGCTGAGCAGATGAAAATGCTCATGTACATAATGCCTGTTATGTTCTTGTTTATGTTCAATTCATTTCCAGCGGCCCTCACCTTCTATTATTTCCTCCAGAATGTCCTAGGTATGCTACAGCAGTGGTTTTTTACTACCTTTATTATCAAGGAAGATAAAATAAGAGCTGAAATGGAATTAGCCAAGAAAACTCCTAAAAAGCAAGGGGCATTTCAGAAAAAAATGGCGCAAATGATGGAAGAAGCTGAAAAACAAAAGAAGATGCAACAAAATCCTAACAAAAAATAAAAAAAACTATAGGAAAAAAGTAAGAATTGTGCTACTTTTGAATTTAGATAAAATAATTATACGTTAAATAATAACAAACACCTTATAAATTTAAACATTAAAGTAATGAAAAAATTTCTATTCATTTTATTGGGCTTATTGATTCTGACTGACTCCTATGCTCAAATAGTAAGAACGCACATCGGTACCACATTGTATGATTTACAAACAAATAACTCTATTCAACGAAGAGTAGCGGTTCATCCTACTACAAAAGATGTCATAGCAACGTTTACAGCTAGTCTGAAAAATGACGGAGCCTATGATGACCGAGGAACGGGCTATGCTTTTTGGAACAATGCTACCACACAATGGTCTAATTCAAAGAACTCAGTAATTACTCCGCCAATTGACACATTTTACGGTAGAATGGAAGGGACCAGAATAGGTTGGCCAAATCCTCTTTTTATAGGAAATAAAGAGATTGTAATGTCCCATAAATCTAGTCCTGGCTTAAATGGTATCTATCAGACATCCAGAGCTGCTGCCGGTGCGGGTACTTGGACCAATCTTGATGTAACTAGTGGAACAGAAACATGGCCAAGAGCCGCCGCAAGTGGAAATAATGTGGTTTTAATTAGTTCTCATTTTGATGCGTCTTTTAATGAAGTCACGGCAGGTCTTATGTTCATCAAATCTAGCGATGGCGGAGGAACATGGAGTGCTCCCGCTGCCATTCCAGGGATAGATAAAGACAACTATACTGTAGTAGGTGGAGATAGATATGCGTTAGACCTTAATGGAAATAATATTGCTATATTGACCGGCACAGATGATGTGACGCTCTATAAGTCAACAGATTTCGGCGCTAACTGGACTAAAAAAAGTATTTTTCCTACTTCAGCGAATTTTATACCTGACGGTGAAATATTAGATAGAGCGGATAGATCAGATGGGGGTTACTCAGTTCTCGTCGATAATAGCAACAAAGTACATTGTTTTTGGCCACGATATGTCACTTTTGTCGATCCAAGCTTAGGTCCAGAGGGTCGATATGACCCCACACGAACAGGGATCATGTACTGGAATGAGGATATGGGTAATGAACCTCCTCGTTTAATTTCGGGAACTGATTTCATTCGTGAAAATATAGCGGCTCCTCTTTCCCCTATAAATAGGTACAACACAGCCAACCAAACACTCACCTACAACGCTTATAGAACGGCTTCAACCACTTGGCCTTCTACTGGAATAGATGCCTCTGGTACTATTTATTTATCTTATGCCTACAATAGAGGTATCATTGATACTACACCCGCTAATACAGGTATAGGGAAAGATGCAGATCCAACGGGATACAATTTATTTGATGTGTACGTAATGAAAACTGCTGATAATGGATTGACGTGGACGGGTCCATTAAATGTAACTTCTAGTGCTACATTAGAAAACACTTACCCGTCTATGGCCAGATTGGTGGATGACAAAGTTCGTTTGGTGTATCAGGAAGACAATCTATATGGTAATGCAGTAATGACTGTGACTGGCAGCACCAATGGTACAGGAAGTCAAGCTGGACCAATACATACACGCAATAAAATATTTTATGCGCAAGTCCCAGTAGCAGACATCGTTAATCCAGCTACTGATATTACAAATCCAATGTTGCGTATTAGCAATAATTTCCAAAACTTGGTTGTCAGAAAAGGAGTAACTCAAGTAAAAGCTGTCCTTTTTGTAGGTTGTGGTACGGATACGGTGACTGGTAAGACATTTTCTAAGACAAAGTCATTTATAAATAATAATTATGTCGAGTTCAGTGAAGACACTTCACTTTTAACTATCATAGGTCTAGATACAATAAATACTAGCTTAGCTGGAGACCGTTTGATAAGAATTACAGGCAGAGACTTAGCAGGTAATCGTACATTGAGAATTGGAAATACATTTTATGATACGCTAATAATGGGGATTGAGATATTAGAGGACAAAGTGGCTCCTTCCATTACTCTTTTAGGTGCAAGTCCAGGCTTTGTATATCTCAATGGACCAAATTATGTAGATCCGGGATCCGAAGTGAGTGATAACAATCCATGTACTTCTGCGTCTGTGACTAAATCAGGGACTGTAGATAAAGCCACCAAGGGTACTTATACATTAACTTATACTGCAAAAGACGGAGCCAATAATCAAGCAACAGTCACTAGAAAAGTAATAGTAGGCGTAGCACCAACAGCAAAAATTACTGAAGAGGCATTATCTGTCAATAAAATTAGCGCTAAAGGCTCTACCAGTCTTGATATACTTACAGAGGCTGGCACATCAAATACCTACAAATGGACTGTAAAAACAGGCACCTCAGCACCTGTTACAATCGGTGCAACTCAAAATTTACTAAATATAAATATCCCTAACGCAGTTAAAAGTTTTGATTCCATATGTCTTGAGGTATCAAATAATTTTGATGCATTAGCTACTCCGCCGCGCACTGCTCCTTCCCGTGAGTGTAAATTTCTTAAATACAGTGTAGGTATTTCAACTGTATCGAATGATCTCAATGTGTCTATCTATCCTAACCCTACAAATGGTGACTTCAATATCAAAGTAGAGGGAAATAGAGAGAGAAATGCAAGAATAGTGGTTACTAGTATGGATGGAAAAACCTTATCAGATAGTAAAATGGAAATAGCAAATTCAGTAATTCCATTTAAGTCTAATTTGGCTAGAGGAACTTATTTCATTAGTACGGAAGTAGATGGGAAAGTATATCTGGATAAAATCGAAGTAAGATAAATATAAAATTATGCCAAGTAAAAATGCCACCCAATTAGGGTGGCATTTTTTTTATCTTGACCAGATATTTAAATGTAAATTTGTCTAATGAAACTGTGGTTAAAAACTTATTTAGTTATCATGAGCCTTTTGAGCGTAAAAATTCTGGCTTCCCAGGAAACATTTTTTGGAGGCACCGCTCATTACATGTATCAGTTTTTATCTGGCGATGTAAGCCAGCATTATGGCTCTAACAATAATCTAGGATTCAATCTTAATGTGAAACTACGAAATAATATTACACTGGGGGTGGAAGGTCAATTTCTATTCGGCAGTCAATATAAAGATTTAAGTGTACTTGGCAATATGGTAACCTCAGGTGGATTTATTATTGGGGAGGATAATTCAATAGAAACGCCAGAATTGGAGGGAAGAGGAGGCAATTTCTTTGTAGAAGTAGGAAAAATATTCCCTTTAAATAACAAGAATAAAAATAGTGGGCTGCATATAAAAGGAGGTGTGGGTTATTTATTTTACTCAGCATATAATACCGCTGATGTCAGATCGGTAACTCAGCTAAGTGGAGAGTATTTCAATGGATACAATAGACTAGAGAGTGGATGGAGCGTCAACAGTTTTTTAGGTTATACGTTATATTCTAAAAGTAAGCTAGTGAATGGCAGTATAGGGCTACAAATGATTTACAGTGTTACTAAATTTCAAGGTGTGTTAGATTACGGTACTGGACTAGCTCACGATCAATCAGCTAGGTCTAGCTTCTTTATAGGTCCTAAAATCGGAATGACAGTCGTTTTGAAACGATTTATGAAGCAAGATCCAAAATCGGATGGATACTTCTATAATTGAGATAAACATCGTTCATTATTTCTCATTAGTGGCTATTCATGAGAAGAAAATAACATTTATTTTTTACTAAACGCTCATTGTGCTATTTTTCTATAAGGTTTTTTTGCATATTTATTATTTCTTCATCTATTTCTTTGCTATTAAAAATGCTAAGGCACATAAGTGGATAGAAGGTAGGAAAAATATAAAATCAAGAATAGCAGAATTAGGTATAAAAAATTGTATTTGGTTTCACGCTTCGTCTCTAGGGGAATTCGAGCAAATAAGCTATCTTATTGAAACAATTAGAAAAAACTACCCTGACGAAAAACTTTTAGTTAGCTTTTTTTCACCTTCGGGCTATGAGGTGAGAAAAAACTTTAAGTATGCAGACCATGTTATGTATTTACCATTCGACTTTGAATCTGATGTACGATTATTCATCGAGACTATTCAGCCTAAATTAGTATTCTGGGTTCGATATGAGTTTTGGCTCAATATGCTGTCTATTTTAAAAATTAAGGAAATTCCAATTATTCTTCTAAATGGAGTTTTTAGATCTAAAACTTCTATGTTGTATCAGCCGTATTTAAAAAAATGTTTAGCATGCTTCACAGAAATAGGTGTCATCAATCAGAATTCAAAACTAAATTTGGAAAAGCTTGGCTTTGCTTCTACCGTAATTGAAGATACGCGCTATGGCAGAATGCAACAAATAGTCCAAACCCCATTTGAAGATGATGTAATTCAGCATTTTGCAAATTATGAAAAAGTTGTAATCTGTGGAAGTATATGGCCAAATGATGATAGAATAATTGGGGATAAGATAATTTCAAGCTCCCATATACAGTGGATACTCGTACCACATGAGGTACATTTATCTAGAGTCCAAGAATTGCAAGACCAATTTCCAGGAGCGCAGCGCTATTCCCAATATGACTTCAGTAAGAGAACGAATATACTCATCATAGATACTATAGGAATATTATCCAGACTATACCGATATGCTGATGTAGCTTATGTCGGTGGAGGATTCGACAAAGTGGTGCATAGTCTTATAGAACCAATGGCTTATAGTCTCCCTATCATTATAGGGAAAAATATAGAAAAAAGCGAGGAGGCTAAAGAATACGTACGTCTTAATTTTGTGATTCAGGTATTCAGTTCTTATGAATTTAATAACGCTTTAGATAGTTTTCTATATAAGAATCAAGCAGAAGCTAGGCTTAATAAGCGTGAATACTTTATGGATCGTATACATTCTATGGATACTATCTTACAAATAGTAGCTAAGTATAGTGCTTTAAGATAAATATATTCTATTAATGACAAATAGTTATGCAGTTATAGTTTAGGCTATCTATTTTTGCAAATTGATTCTATCGAACCTTGGAATAAACCAATATTAAACAAAGTAAGGCAATATTAGCTATTGAAAAATGGCAAATTTTAAAACAAACGATCATGTCTATTCATAAAGAAATCAAGCGCGTCACCACTCAAAGTCTTGAGAAATTAAAAAAAGAAGGGCGAAAAATTTCGATGCTTACCGCTTACGACTATTCTATGGCTAAACTTATAGATGGGGCAGGGATTGATGTCATATTAGTAGGAGATAGCGCCTCTAATGTAATGGCAGGACATGAGACGACACTGCCTATAACGCTTGATCAAATGATCTACCATGCTACCTCGGTGGTCAGAGCTGTAGAGAGAGCCCTTATCGTAGTAGATATTCCATTTGGGTATTATCAAGGAGACTCTAAACTAGCTCTAACATCTGCAATCCGTATCATGAAAGAATCGGGCGCCCACGCGGTGAAGATAGAGGGTGGTGAAGAGATTAAGGAATCTATAATTCGGATATTGAGCGCAGGAATACCAGTCATGGGGCATTTAGGCTTAACTCCTCAGAGTATATATAAATTCGGTACTTATAACGTAAGAGCAAAAGAAAAAGAGGAAGCCCTCAAAGTAGAATGTGAGGCAGAGCTTCTGCAGAGCTTAGGTTGCTTTAGTATTGTATTAGAGAAAATTCCCGCTAGTTTAGCGGATAAAATTGCTAAGAAACTTTCTATACCTGTAATAGGCATAGGAGCTGGAGGGGGTGTGGATGGACAAGTTCTAGTGATGCATGATATGCTAGGCATCAATGTGGATTTTAATCCGAGGTTTATACGTAAATATGCCAATTTACATGAAGTAGTAAACGGTGCAGTCAAAAATTATATAGCAGATGTAAAGTCGGGAAGCTTTCCGAACGAGAAGGAACAATATTAGCAATTAAGATGAAACTTGCGGCATTAAATTCTCTATTTTCTGGATTCAATTGCGGTATTGTCTATGCACAGAGTATTATGGAGTATAAATGTTCTGAGATAGACAGTCCCCCTGTAAATCTATATGTGACAGCTAGCAGTGAACCCATGGATTATCGAGGAAAGTCCTTCTATATATTTAAATATCAATTATTTTATGCATATAAGTTTAAAAAAAGACTACATGTGCTAGTTGGAGGCGCTAAAATGATTAATAAATAAAATTTTATAAATATACCCTATATGATATTACTGCGCGCCTATGCCTCTATTTGGGATTTTGTCAATTCTATTTTCGGAACTAATATCCCATCAATACCACCGAACACATATGGGTTTATGATGGCGATGGCTTTTATAGTAGGGATATATCTAGCACGAAAAGAACTTGCACGGAAAACTGAACTGGGATTTTTTCCGAAAGAAACTAAAGAAATTTTCGTAGGACAAGGTATTGTTTTATCTGAAGTTATACTTTATGGTGCCTTCGGATTTTTTCTTGGCTTAAAAGTCATAGGTATAGTCTCAAATCTTGATTTATTTATAGCAGACCCTCAGGGATTTCTTCTTTCGATGCAAGGTTCTTTCTCAGGGGGTATTCTATTAGGACTAGTTATGGGTGGATATACCGCTTATGATCAATGGAAGAATAAAAAATCACAGCCTATAAAGAAAATAGTATCAAATAATATAGAAGATAGAATAGGAGATATTCTAATTATAGCCATGATAGGTGGTGTCTTAGGTTCTAAATTGCTGGATGCTATTGATAATCCAGAGTCTATGTCCGAATTTTTATCAAATCCTATTGGTTCATTGACATCTGGCCTAAGTGTTTTAGGTGGATTATTCACGGTTTCTATTTTACTGATAATTTATGCATTTAAAAATAAGATTAAGGTTTTCCCATTTGTAGATAGCTTATCTCCTCCATTTTTTCTGGCATACGCTTTAGGAAGATTAGGCTGTCAGTTTTCAGGAGATGGCTGCTGGGGGATTTCCACAGCGGGACTGACTAAGCCGTCATTTATACCAGATTTTCTCTGGGGTAATATCTATGAGCATAATGTAAATAGAGACGGGGTGCTTATCCCTGGCTGCACAGAACCTTACTGTATGAAACTGGCAGAACCACATTTACCTACACCGCTTTATGAGACTATTTTTGTCACAATTTTATTTCTTATCTTATGGAAGTTGAGAGAGAGATTAACCATATATCCTGGAGCTATCACAGGACTATTTCTTATCTTTAATGGATTAGAAAGATTCTTAATCGAATTCGTTCGCATCAATAATAAATATAGCTACTTTGGGCTCAATTTATCTCAAGCGCAGTTCATATCTATTTTTATGATACTGGTGGGTAGCTGCATGATGTTGTGGGCTATTAAAATGAATAAACAAGCCACTAGCTAGTGAATATGTCATTCAATACAGAGAAATTGATCAACTACCTAGGCGGAATGGTGGAGGCGCTGATTCCTAAAATTCTAGCGGCTATTCTTATTTGGATTTTAGGTTCTATTGCTATCAAATGGTCGTACAGAGTCTTTAAAAAGGTACTAGACGCCAAGGAGTTTGACCCTTCTGTAGAAACCTTCTTTCTTTCATTTATCAAAATAGGACTGCGTATCAGTTTATTCCTAATCATTATAGGTGTGCTAGGAATACAAACTACCTCAGTGGCAGCTATGCTGGCAGGCGTAGGCGTTGCTATAGGTTCTGCATTTAATGGTTCTTTAGGAAATTTTGCAGGAGGGTTTATGCTTATTATTTATCAGCCAATTAAGGTAGGGGAGTTTATAGAATTCAATGGAGTGAGCGGCACTGTCCAGGAAATCGGAATACTTAATACATCTATATTAACAGGCGATATGAAAACGGTCTTTTTACCCAATGGTTTATTATCTACGGGTATTATCATCAACTGGAGTAGAAAAGGAAAAATTAGGGTAGATATACCCTTTAGTATTGAAGCGAATATCGATATAGAGTTGGCTAAAGATATTGCATTAGAATCGCTAAAAGATCATAGCCTTATTTTGTCAGATCCTAAGCCCGAAATTTATATTCAGCATATTCAGTCGGGATCAATCCAGTTGATCGTCAGACCCTACTGCACTCAGCCGGACTATTGGACAGTGTATAATGATACTCATAGTCTTGTCATCAATGCGTTCAAAGAAAAGCATGTGTCTCAGGGTATTCCTAAGCAGATTTTAATCACACAGAATATTGGAAAAGACTAAGGTTGCAGCGATACAGTGGATTACCTTGTTTCTCCTCGGCGCTATCTGGGGAAGTTCGTTTATGCTTATGAAAATAGGCACTCGAGCATTCTCTACCATAGAAGTTTCATCTTTGAGAATGTTTTTCGGGGGTATCCTTGCGCTTCCATTTTTAGGTGTAATCATGATAAAATATGATCGCAAAATTTTATTTTGGATGTTCTTATCTGCTATGTTAGGTAGCGCGATACCCAGTCTTTTTTATGCTTATTCGGCCAGTAGAATGGATAGCAATCTCAATGGAGTCATCAATTCACTGACGCCATTATTTACATTAATTGTGGGTATTATTTGGCTTAAGTACAAGACCAGTCTGATTAGTTTGATTGGAATTTTTATTGGTTTTTTTGGCGTTCTGATTCTATTTACACAAAAAAGTACCACTTATGCTCAGGCACAATATGCTATGTTTCCTCTAATAGCCACTATGATGTATGGGGTCAATATGAATATAGTTAAGATAAAACTGAGTCATCTTCCGTCACGTGATATTTTACTTGGGGTATTTGGCATCTTAGGATGCATATACCTGCCGATAGTGCTATACTTAGGTATTTTTGAACATATAGATCTTCATAAATTCAGTAACACTTTTTGGATAACTAGTCCAGACGCGGTAAGTCAAAAGATGAAGTCCTTAGAAGCTATGCTATTATTAGGCTTTATCGGTTCTCTGGTAGCCTCCTTCATTTTTTATATGCTACTAAAGCGCACCAATGCCTTATTCGCTTCTACGAACACCTATCTTATCCCACTAATGTCCATATTCTGGGGCTACCTCGATGGAGAATCTATTGGTTGGGTGCACTTTGTCTCCCTTCTTATTATATTACTGGGAGTTTATATAGTCAGTGTGCGAAAATGATGATTCCACTTTTTTAGATTGAGATAATTTTTTTATCTTTGTAGTATGCTAGAGGACAATAAAATCGATGACTATAACCTTCTAAGAAATAGGCTTAAAAAGTTTATTTCTAACTATTATTTTCATCAATGGCTGAAAGGAGGATTACAATTCTTAATAGTCTTTGTAACTATCTATTTATTGACTACTACCTTAGAATATAATTTATATTTAAGTCCAGATATCAGAAGGGGGCTTTTCTTTTTATTTTTGGTAGCATTTTTGTTGCTTTTTTATTTCTGGGTATTGCGTCCTCTACTAGAGTTCGTTCAAAATAGGAAGCGGATAAATGACAAACAAGCCGCACAGATTATCGGAAAACATTTTCCCGAGGTGAAAGACAAACTACTCAATGTACTTTATCTAGGTGAAATGGAGGGTAAAGACATATCTCTAGAGTTAATATATGCATCTATAAGACAAAAATCGCAATCGCTTCTTTGGGTTAAATTTACAGATGCTCTTGATTGGGAAAAGAATAGGAAACTAGCTAAATATTTACTTATACCCATTTCTATTTTTTTAGTATTAATTTTTTGGATACCAAATTTATTTAAAGAAAGTACACATCGACTTATAAATTACAACCAAGTCTTCTCCCCCAAGGCCCCATTTAATTTTGTCATTTTAAACTCTAGCCTAAAGGTGGCGCAATTTGAATCTATCAATATAAAAGCTAAATTAGAGGGAAAGTCCTTACCAGAAGATTTGAATATATTATATCAGGGAGTTAAATATCCTATGGTCGCTTCTGGAAATGGAGTGTATGATTTTACCTTGAAGAATGTTGTGAATAAAGCGAATTTTAGGTTGGAGTCCTTAGGCTTTTTATCTGATGAATATGCACTAGATATAGTCCCTAGACCTCTGATTACATCATTTGATATCGATGTGATTCCTCCTAGATATACTGGAGTCAAACCTTTTACACTTCATAATTCTGGAGATATTCAAGCGCCTGAGGGCAGTACCGCAATTTGGAAATTTAAAACAGAAAATGTAGATAATATACAATTGCAATTAGCAGACCAAAAACTTTCCGTAGAGTCATTTAGTAACGGCTTCGGAGCAAAAGCTAGTTTGAGAAATACTACTAGTTATACTGTTCTGGTAAAAAATAATCGATCGAGCCTTGTTGACTCGCAGCGTTATCAAATAGGATTAGTAGCGGATGCTCATCCTATGATTTCTCTCCGAGAATTTAATGATAGTATCCAAGAGATTAAATATTATGCAGGGGATGTGTCAGACGACTATGGTATTTCGGCCCTTTACTTTGTCATTCAGTATGCCGGTAAGTCTGAGAAATTAAAAGTCAATATTCCGGCGGGCAAGAATCCTTCTTTTTATTTTTCTACTCAGAAGTTGTTTAATAAATATCCAAAGGGCGCAGAGCTTAATTATTACTTCGAAGTTTATGATAACGATCAAGTAAACGGACCAAAATCGACCCGTTCCAGTATGTTTTCTCAGAAAAAGCTCTCTGAGAAGGAGCTGGAGAAAGTCGTAGATAATAATACGGCGCAGATACAAAATGAACTGGCAAAATCTCTGAAAGATGCAAAGCAGTTTCAAGCAGATTTAGAGCAGTTGAAAAAGAAGATGCTAGAAAAAAATCAGATGGATTTTAATGATAAAAAAATGATCGAGGACCTACTTAAAAAGCAGGAAGAACTTCAGAAAAAACTCGAGAATAGTAAAGAGGATATCAAGAGAAATTTTGATAAAAAAAATGAACTCAGTAAACAAGAGCAGTCTATGCTCGATCAGCAGCAGCAGCTAGAAGAGATCATTGAACAAATGAAAAATCCAGAGCTCAAAGACCTGCTCCAGAAAATCAATGATTTACTAGAGAAACAAGATAAAAAAGAACTACTTCAGAATATAAATCAGATGGATACAAAGTCTGAAAAGATGGAGAAAAATTTTGATAGACTTTTGAATTTATATAAAAATCTCGACTATAAGCAGAAGTTAAACGACTTGATAGATAAGCTAGATGCCATGAGTAAAGAGCAGAAAAAGCTAGCTTTAGAATCTGAAATACAAAAAGACACTAAGGAGGCGCAAAAAGAGCTCAACGAGGAGATGAAGGAGGTACAGAAGAAAATGGATGAACTCATTAAGCTCAATAGCGAGGTCAATAAAACAGATAAAAAAGAATTTGAGGAGGCTAAGAAGGATATAGACGATGCGGCAGCGCAGCAGGAAGACGCAGAGAAGGAAATGAATAATGGCAGTCCAAAATCAGGAGGTAAAAAACAGGAAAAAGCTTCTGAGAAGATGAATGATGCTAAAGAGAAATTGAGTAAATTAAAGAAGAATCAAAAGAAAAAACAAAAAGCAGAGGATGCGAAGATGATGCGACGTCTCTTAGAGAACGTTATTTTTCTGTCATTTGAACAGGAAAAAATATTGGAAAAAACAAAAACGATTTCCATTCAAAGTCCTAGCTATTTGAAACTTATTCAGCATCAGCAAAAATTAAAAGAGGATTTCAAGCTGGTAGAAGATACACTTTATAAAATAGCTTCACGACAGGTGAAAATTCGGAAATTTATTTTTGAGGAAGTAGATAAGGTAAATAATAACACGGACCTCTCAATAAAAAGACTAGTAGATCGGAGAATAGATTTAGCTATATCTAATGAACAGTTTACTATGTCGGCTTATAATAAGTTAGGACTAATGCTCAGTGAGTCACTAAAAAATATGCAAGATGAGGATGAGGATGAAAATAGTTCTGACTCAGACCAGCAATGTGATAATCCTAAACCGGGAAAGAAGAAAAAGAGTATGAGTCTCGAAAAATTGGGAGAGATGCAACAACAGCTCAATGAGCAAATGGAGAAGTTACAACAGAAAATGAAGGAAAAATCTCAGCAGCCTGGAAAAGAAGGAATGTCACAGAATCCAAATGGACAGCAGCCCGGAGAACAACAAGGGCAGAGGGGACAACAAAAAAGCCAAGATGGCAAGGAAGCTGCAGAATTCGCTAAGATAGCTGCTCAGCAGCAAGCTATTCGCAATCTGCTGAAGAAGATTGAAGAGCAATCTAATAGTCCTGATAAATCTGGCAAAAAACCTTTCGGTAATGAACTGAAAGATGCCATGGATAAAATGAATCAAACCGAGAAAGATCTAGTTAATAAGCGATTTTACGATGAGATGATGATGCGTCAAAGAGAGATTCAGATAAAACTTTTAGAATCTGCTAAGGCAGAAAGAGAGCAAGGTGAAGAGACCAGAAGAGAAAGTGAGCGCGCCAAAAATGTAAAGCCAGATATGCCTCAAGAGCTCAAACAGTATTTAGAGAATAAAAAGCAAAATGAAGCTCAAATTCAACGAACACCAGTAGGCCTCAACCCATACTTTAAAAAACTAAGTGAAAAGTATTTTCAGTCGATAAAATAGATTTAAAACTATATTTGTAGCTATATTAAGTGTTTCATGAAGTTATTTTTTGTCCTATTATGTTTAGTTTTTTGTTTGTCATCGTCTTCAGCTCAGACTAAAATGACGCAGGAGGACTATATCAATAAGTATTTTTCTCTGGCGGTAGAAGAGATGAATCGTTATAAAATACCAGCAAGTATCACATTAGCTCAGGGCTTGATAGAAACTGAAAGTGGTAACTCGCTGCTCGCTTCTAAGGCCAATAATCATTTTGGCATTAAATGTAAAGCAGAGTGGACAGGGGCTATATTCATAAAAGATGATGATACCAAGAATGAGTGTTTCCGTGCATACGGAGCAGTTGAGGAATCTTACAGAGATCATTCATTATTTCTCTTGAAGCCCAGATATGGCAAATTATTTAGCTATGACATGACTGATTACAGATCCTGGGCCTATGGACTTAAGGAAGCAGGATATGCTACGAATCCTAATTATCCAGCTATGCTTATTAAATATATTGAAGAACTAAAGTTGTACCAATTTGACAAATTTGGTATGGAAAAAAGTTCTTTAAAAACAATAAAACCTCTAGAAACCGCTCCTCGGAAATTTAGCGAGGAAGAACTTATAAAACTGCGAATGCAACTTGCCAATAATATTCAGCTAGTGATAGTCAATGAGGATTTCGACATATATAAGCTGGCAAGTATGAAAAAATTGCCTGTAAACAAACTCATGGAATTTAATGATGTAGAAGGAGAACAAACGTTGAGATTGGGTCAGAATTTTTTCCTGAGTAAGAAGGAAAAAGCAAATGCAAAAGCGAAACACATCGTACTAAAAGGAGAGAGTCTTTACGATATTTCTCAGATGTATGGAGTTAGCTTGAAGCAATTAAGAAAATATAATAAGTTAGAATCCTGGGAGCAACCATATGCCGAAGATACAATATATCTTAGTGGTGTAAGAGAGTCATTTATGAAGTCTCGTCCTTTTTATCAAATTGAAAGAGAGCGCATTGAAAAGAATCTTAAACTTTCCATTCCTTTGGATATTACCCCCAAACCTGATCCAGCTAATGCTAGAATTGAATCATCTAAAATTGCAGAACCTTTATCAAATCGAGTGGTTAACATTCAGCCGAAGATGACCATAGAAGCAAAAGATACTTCTCCGATGATAAATAATGTTCTAACCCAGTCAAATAAGTCAAGTGATATCACTTCAGTAAAGAAAAAAGTTGATAGCGCAACTATTGAAAAGATAAATCCTAGTGAGAAAGTTTGGATAAATCATAGTGTAAAGCCAAAGGAAACTATTTTTAGAGTTTCAAAAATATATAACTGTAACCCTAATGATATTCTAATTTGGAATGCTATAAGTATGGAACAGGGCTTAAAGGTAGGTCAAATCCTTCGCATACATACCTTATTCCCAAATGGAGTAGAAATAGACGCTCCAGCGAGCGAAAATTTAAAATCTATCCTTCCTGGAGAAAAGACTAAGTTAGAATCTAAAACTTCTCAAAAACCAAGGGCAGTAATATTAAAAGCGCAAACTTTAAAAACAGCGATAGTTGATACTGGCGAAATACGAATAGGTAAGGGCATTAAAGCAGAGAAGGTAAGTATACAAGAATTATATAAAAATACTAAGCCAGATAATACTAGACCAGACACTATTGTACGTAGAATTAAACTTTCTGGAGATTAACCTAATTTATTTAAGGTCATGAGTCTAAACAAGCTGCAAAAGTTTGAGGCATTGAAGTCTATGCCGAATGTCTATGAAAATTTCTCTTTCACAGAGCCCAATCTCTTTAGAAATCAAGAGGAAGATAACCCTAAGGGTTTTTGGAAATCTAAACATTTCGGAAATGAGTATCCTTTGATTATTGAACTGGCTTGTGGTAAAGGAGAGTATTCTGTAGCACTCGGCGAAAAATACCCTGATAAAAATTTGCTAGGCATAGACATTAAGGGAAATAGAATTCATAATGGAGCTAAGATAGCATTGGAAAAAAAATTATCCAATGTTTGTTTTCTCCGAACCAGAATAGAATTGATGCATGAGTTTATCCTAGGTGAAGAAATAGATGAAATATGGATTACCTTTCCTGATCCATTCCCAAGCTTTTCAGACAGAGGCAATCGTTTAATTTCTCCAAAGTTTTTAGATTATTATCAGAAACTTCTCAATGGAAAAAAAATAACTTTCCATCTAAAAACTGATAATTTTCCGCTCTTCAGATATGCACTAGGGGTATTGGATGGCCGAGGAGAGAAAATTGTTCGTTGTATAGAAAATATCTATGGTCAACATAAAAAGATAGAAGACATATTGCGTGTTCAGACTTATTATGAAAAGTTACACATGGGTCAAGGCAGTCAAATCCATTATGTGCAATGGGAAATGTAATCGTGGTATAAAAACTATCTTCCTAACAACTTATCTAGTAGAGGAATCAATTTCTCTGGCTGACTTGGTTTCGGCACTCTATTGGATATGATATTTCCGCTTTTGTCTATGAGAATATAGGAGGGTAGTGATTGAATGGCATATTTCCTTGCAAAGTCAGAATTAAAACCATTTGGGAATGAAATGGCTTGAATTTCATCCATCAATTTGTGGTCTCTGATAGCTTTTTCCCATGCTTCTTTATCTTCGTCTATAGATAGATATAAAAACATAAAATCAGACTGATCTTTATATTTGGTGTTGATTTCTTTCGCAGCCTTCCATTCTGTCATGCTAGCGGCATTAGCACTAGACCACACATGAATATAAACTATTTTACCTACGAGTTCTCTTGAGTGTCTTTTATTCCCTGAATAATCTTCAAAGCTAAAATTCGGTGCGGGCTGACCAGTTTCATATTGGGCTAAATTGACCAACCTTTTTTTAAGTGCTATCTTTCTATCGGCATCTTTTACTTGATCTATATAGGCTACTATTTCTTGTTTAAGCTCAGAAGTTCTTCCATAGCTATTGACCCATTCTCCAATCAAATTTTCTATCAAAGTTTCGCGAAGATACGTATCGTGTTCTAATTCTGCTTCGCGTATATAGCCTTTATATAATTCTAAATCATCTGTATTTTTACTGATTATAAGGGGCTTATTTTTGCTATTTACATTGGCCTTTAGAATATTCATGCGGTTATCTATATAAAGGGGGCAATGATAATAATCTGAATGATTGGGCATGAACTTATAGAATTCTAGAAAACTAGCATGCACTGCTATGAAGGAATCCTGATGTAACCCATGATATTTTGGATAGTAATATTTATAGAGATAGGAAGCCATTTCTATATAATTGCGCGGATACAATTCTACAAATTCTTGACTTAGACTCACCTCTTCTACTAGTGCATTCCATTCTGCTGAGCGAAGTTTATAAGCGTTATCTATTTCCTTGTAATAAACTTCTAGCCCTTGCTGCGCTGCCTGTTTCAAATTTTCTCTATCTTCCTTATTTCCGAGGTAGGGAGTAGATTCGAGATTGAGTAGCGTATTCTCTTGTATTAAATCCTCATAGAATATCGTATAATTCGTTGTTTTCGTATTATCTATTGTCAACTGGATATTGGCTCCTGGTTTTACAAAAAGTTGAATGCGCTTGGTTTTATAATAGAGCTTGTAAAAGCATGCATTGGAGACAGAGATATTAAACTCAAATGCCCCTTTCTTAGGGCTGGTTTCTATTTTAGAGTCTAGAAGCTTAGAGAAGACGGCAGGCGATAGAATCACAGTACTATAGTCCGTGCTCTCTAGTATGGTGCCATAGATGCGCACATTCTGACTATTGACAGAGAGTGAATTAGTTAAGATAACAAGGGTTAGAAAAATTCGAATCATAGAGAGTTTCATGCACGTTTCATTAACGTTTAAAAGTATTAAAAATTATCTCAAAAAAGTAAGAAATCCTACTCTATCCTAAACTCATAGTTTATCTTGCCTCCAAAGTCGGGGTTGAATACTTTTAATATTTTGCCTGATTTAGCATCATAGATTTTGAAAATACCCGAGGTCTTTTTCATAACTCTAGACGAATACCAAAAGCTCAACCCATCGCCACACTGATAGTTTTTGTCATAGTCAAAAAGCTCTAGATGATAACAACAGTTTGGCGCTAATTGAATGGTGTCTCTATAAGTTGTGTTATTATTGAAATAAACTTTTTTCAAAATTGTGTCTCTGTTTCCACTTCTTATTACAAGCCAATTATTCGAACTATCATTTGTAGTATATATTTCTAAGATAATCTCTCTTGATTGTAACTTTGGTGTTTGTAGGATTTCAGCTTTAATAAAATCATTTTTAAAGTTTACATTCAATGGTCGTTTCATTAATTCCAATTCTACAAAGGTATCTCCATGCTCATCAAAGTTTAATTCATAGGTTTTAACTTCTTGAGGCATTAGATCCAGAAAAACTCGATAAACGATTCCAATACCGTTCTTATAGCCGGCCTTTACATCAAAGGTGTTAACTTTTTGACTACCTTCATTTTTAATTAAGAACCTTATTCTCGAACAAGAAGGATTATGCATTCTATAATTCGGATTTCTGCTTGGGGAGACTATATCGACTAATGCCAAGTCGAAAGAGTCTTTGTATCTATAAGTTATCACATGCGACTCTATAGAATAAATGGCATGAATCTCCTTGCTCTCAGTTTCTATTTTCCCAAAATAGATTTCTATTTCATTATCACTTTCTAATTTTAAATCTGCTAAATGAACTTCGATCTCATTGACTTTCTCACCTGGGCACCAGTTGGTGCGGGGAAATATCCAGGTGCCTGACTGCGGCTGAATGGGGTTTTGGTCGCAGTCTGTTTTCCATAATCTCTTCTGATAGATTGGCTTTCCATTGAGTCTTACATGAAAGTTAATTGGAGAAAACTCACCTTCCTGATCATGACCTGTTATGATAGTTCTGAGTTTAGCATAGTTTTCACCAGGTCGAAGTTTAAATCGAAAAGGTTTTATCATACTATCTATCTGAATGGAGTCTTGATAGCGATAGTTGTCTTGAAATGCAGGCAAGACATTGACGGGATTTCTGAGTGTATCTCCTTTGATGAGGTATAGAGTAACCGTGTGTTTAAACCCAAATTTCCCTTTATCATCCCATCCTCCAGTATAGGCACTGTAAAAAATGGAATCCCCTTTCAATAATGGTAAATAGTCGGTGACGTCATAGAAATAAGGATGAACCCAAGTAGAATCATATCCATGTCTCCCTTTCCGCATTAAAGAACTATAGGGTGTAATTAAACGAGCGACTTCTATATCCTTATAACTTGAATCACTTATTTTTTTAGAAAAAAACCCTCTGTAGGTATAGTCCCAAGCGCAGCAACCATAAGTGGCGCAGCCTAGGTCAATTTTTAATATTGCTTTTTCATAGCTGCCCGCAGGAAAGTCTTTCTGAATTCTATGCCATTCTACACCACGAAACTGCTGAATATTGGAGTCTTGGAAGAAGATGACCTTGACTGTATCTTGAGCAGCTATAGCATAATGTACACAAAAAATTAGAAGACTAAACGCTAGGATTTTATACCGACGATTCTTATCAAATAGTTTTATCATATTACTGTTATACAAATGTAAGTCGGCATAATACCTTAATAAATTGAGCCTAATAAAAAATGGTATTACCTATAAATCCATTTCTTCTCATCTTCCCTGCCATTTATATTAACGCGTAGGATATAAATACCTTTTGGTAAATGACCAAGATTTAACTCTTCAATCATAGATAAATTCTTAGTTGCCTTTTGGAAAACCATTTGACCATTGAGATTAAATATTTTAACTCCTAAAATCTCTTGTCCATTTCCTTTGGTCTCTATTTTCAAATGACCATTTGACGATGGGTTAGGACTCAAATCCCAGTAAAAATTATTGTTGGCAGTAACTATTTCTGACTTTATAGTATCTGGAAATTTAAATGTTCTATACTCATAATTTGATTTAGGGGTATACTCTCCTAGTTTGACATTATTCAAGGTAAATTGAAAATTGATCTTTGCTCCAAAGTCTGCATTGAATGTTTTTAAGACAGCGTTATTAATAGCATTTCGTATCGTAAAACTTCCTGTTGATTTAGATAATTGTTGCGTGGACCACCAAAAATTCAGACCATCGCCACACTCGATTCTATCATCATAGTCTATGAGTTCCATACGGTAACAACCATCTGGCAAGGTAATCGTATCTGAATAGGTCTTATTGTCGCCTTTATATACTTTAGACATCACTTCTTGATTCAACTCATCAAAAATCTTCAAGGTATTGTCTTTATTATCATTAGTTGTTTTTATATCAAACTTTAATTTCTGAGAAGGGAATACTACTGGAATATCAAACTTAGACTGAATACTATCATTCCATGTCACTAAATTATCTATTGTTTTTTGAAGATTGGCAAAAAATATAGGAGAGGTATAGTCGACATTCATCCATGGAAAAGCGGGTAGTTGAATTATTTCCGATTTTTCAGGCATCAAATTTCCCTTCCAAATGTGCGTCGTTTTATTATTTCCATCTACCCAATAATCAATATATGCTTCTTTGACTGATTTCGTGCCTTCATTTCTTATTTTTACTATTGGTCCTTGACATAATGGATTATGAAGGAAATAGGTTTTATCCTTACTCGGCGCTATGACATCAATCAAAGCAATATCTTTATCAGGCTTTTTTTCAAATATAATTATGTTTCCACTTACACTATAATTAGCTTGTATCGTAGCGCTCGTTGTTTCCATATTTCGAAATGAAATCCATATTTCATTCGAATCATTGGTTTTTAAATATGGCGTAAGGTCAATATCTAAATCAATGACCTTTTCTCCTGGACACCAATTGCATCTGCTAAAAATCCAGGTCCCACCTTGCGGCTGTAAATGAGTTTCGTCACAATCTTCTCTCCAAAGTCTTTTTGTGAAAATTTGATTCCCATTCAGTTTCACATAAAATTCCACTGGACTAAATTCTCCCTGTGCACCATGACCCGTTACAATTACTCTAAATTTTGCCTGCCTTTCATTTGCATCTAACTTGAAGCGATACGGCTTGATTAATGTATCTATTTGGGTTTCATTTTGAAAAGTAAAACTTCGTCCATACGCTTTTTGGACTTGTTTAGGCATAGCATCTGGTTTGCCTTCTATCAAAATAAGATTGCTCGTTAGATTGAATCCCTTCTTACCATCATAGCCGCCCGATTGTATCACCAGCCCGAAACTATCTTTAAATAAAGGAATATAATCCGTCACATCGAATATATATGGATGCGTCCAATTATTAGTAAATCCATTGGACCCTGCTCGCATATAGGTTCCATAAGGTGTGATAAGTCTCGCCACCTCAATATTCGATGACTTTCGTGTCACCCAAAGCGAATCCAAAACGGTCAATTTGCTATTCCATGTGACAGAATCTAATTTCCCAAATTTCAAGGTATCATAGTCTTCTAATGGTTTCCCTATCAATGCATGAAAATTATAATCCCAGACGCAACATCCATAGCTTGCGCATCCCAGTTCTATGACTAAAAAAGCTTTTTTATAATTCTTGCTCGGATCTAGATAGTCGAATTTTTTATGATTCCACGTACCCTTCCACTGCTGTAAATCATATTTCGTAAAAAAATTGATTTTGGTGGTATCTCCTTCACCTGCAAACAGTCTCGCGCATAGGAATATAGACAAAATTCCAAGACTGATTTTTTTAATCAACATATTCTGAAAATTAAATGATTTCCAATCGCTTTCCTATCTCATGATATTTATCCAATATCACATCTAGGTGCTCTTTGCGGTGGCTGGCCATGAAGCTGTTTCGCATCATAGCTATGCCTGGTGGAGCTGCTGGAGGAACGAATACATTGACAAATACACCTGCATCGTAAAGTCCTTTCCAGAGTTCAAAGCCTTTATTGTCATTATCAATAATGATGGATACTATGGCTGTCCGCGAGGGATATACATTATAGCCCATACTGATAAGACCTTGTCTTACATAGTCGGCATTATCATTCAATTGCTTGACAAGCTCTGGGTGCTCTATCAAAATATCCAATGCTGCCAATGCCGCTGCTACGGAAGCTGGCGTAGGAGAAGCACTAAAAATCAAGGCTGGAGAATGGTGTTTCAAATAATTGATAACTCTTTCTTCTCCTGCTACAAATCCACCAAGAGATGCTAAGGTTTTTGAAAATGTACAAATAATCAAATCCACATCATTGTCTAGCCCAAACTCACTAGCTGTGCCTCTACCACCTTTACCTATTACTCCAAATGCGTGGGCATCATCTACTAAGGTTTGAGCACCATATTTTTTAGCTAACTCAACTATTTTCGGAAGATCAGGGATATCGCCGAAGGTGGAGAATACACCATCGGTTACTATAAATTTTGCCCCATCCTTATCTTTTACCTGAATCAATCGCTTCTCCAAGTCCTCCATATCATTATGATGATAGCGCAGTATTTCTGTACCAAAAGTTCCTTTGGCAAGCATATTAGACGTTTGAATGGAGGCATGATTGTCTCTGTCGCTGATGATATAGTCGTGTCGACCCATCAATGGCGCTATGACTCCCTGACCTGCCTGATAACCTGTACTGAAGAGCAGAGCAGCTTCTTTGCCCACAAATTTCGCCAATTTGGTCTCTAATTCATTATGAAGGTCGATAGTACCAGTTAGATATCGAGAACCTGAGCAGCTAGTACCGTATTTATTGATTGCAGCTATAGCCGCTTCTTTGACTTTGGGGTGTGAGGTCAGACCTAGATAGTTATTAGAACCTGCCATAACTACTTTTTTGCCATTCATATGCACCTCAGGCCCTTCACTATCTTCTATAGGATTAAAATAAGGGTAAATACCTGCTTTTTTAACTTCGTCGGCTCTCGTAAAACTATAGCACTTTTCGAATAATTTTTTTGATTGCATTACTTTATTCATTCAATTGTTCACTGGTCTAGCTTACAAATATAAGAAAAACGGATAAACATCTAGAATAATAGTCGATACCGATCATCAAATTCCTATCTGTAAATCTGTCATAGAGGAATACCTACGACGAGACATTTAGTCGCAAACAATTGAAATAGTATGACTTAACTTCATTTTTTGTGACATTTTTTTGGCTGGTATAAGCATTGTAGTAAGATAAAATAGGACGTATTCTGGCCGGCAGAATTAAGTCAAACTGAAAATTTTTAACCACAAAAATACAAACAACATGACACTATTAAAATGGCAAAAAGACAACAAATTAGCTCCTGGGTTGAACTTCTTTTTCAATGATTGGTTCGATGATAGTTATTTCGACAAAGTAGCGGTAGGCACCTCAATTCCTGCAGTCAATATTCAAGATAATGAAAGGGACTATACTGTGAGTATAGCTGCTCCAGGACTCAAAAAGGAGGACTTCAAGCTTGCTTTAAATCACAATGTACTGACCATTTCTTCTGAACAAAGCTCTGAAAAAGAGGATAAGGAAGAGGGCAAATACACGAGAAAAGAGTATAACTATAGCTCATTTTCTCGTTCATTCACCATTCCTGAAACGGTGGAGGTAGATCAGATAGATGCCAAGTACGAAAATGGCGAACTTAAAATCGTTCTACCAAAGAAGGAAAAAGCGGTGAAAGTGGTGAAGGAGATAGCGGTGAGCTAAGACAGTATAAAGTATTTAAAGTTGTCCAAGTAAAATTATCCCCTTATGATCAGTTAATGAGCTGGTGATAGGGGGATTTTTATTGAAAATCAAATCATCCCTTCACAAACCCTCTTACTTTTTCCATCAAAGCATCTATTTGCTCATGATCATTATAGTAATGGGTAGAGACGCGCACGGCATCTAGTTTGCCTTCATGCACGTGGCGAAGTATAAATTTAGGATTGAATGACTGAGCATATTTTAAAAAGTCGGGCGCCTTTTTGTTATGAAAACTAAACGTGGTTTGTGCTCCACGGGATTTTTCTTCTAGTGGAGTCAATACGTGAATATCTTTATTCATTTTTCTCAGTTCAGTTTGAGCATGGAGGGTCAGATCTTTCACTCTTGCTTCTATTTTTGCAGGGCCTACGGCCATATACCAGTCTATAGCCCGCACGGCAGCATCATAGAGTGGTCCGCAGAATGTCCCGGCACTGAAGCGCTGGGTTTCATCTACTAGATTTTTATTCATAGGGTTCTCGGCTGTCATATCAAATTCACCAAGACTGTAGGCTCCTATATTGTGTATTTTAGTATTAGCTAGGCGTTCTGGGCGGAGATAGACAAAACCTAATCCAAGGGGTGCTAGTAGCCATTTGTGCAGACAGCCTGCATAATAATCGCAGCCAAGTTCTGTTATGTTGAACTGAATCATGCCTAGCGGATGTGCTCCATCTATAATAGATATAATTCCTCGGTTTCTAGCTTCAGAACAGATGTCTTTTATAGGAAGAATTTGACCAATGGTGCATGGAATATGAGGCACTGCAACTATTTTTGTCTTCGGGCTCAGGGCTTTTTTGAAATTACTAAAGGTCTCTTCCGCTGAAGCTCCAAGGGTAAAGGTCTTAATTTTAATACCTTCGGTACCCGCCCGATAGAGCCATGCTGCACAACCTCCTACGTGCTCATGCGCAGTCATCAGAACTTCATCCCCTGCTGACAATTCATTTCCCCAGCAGGCTATATTGATTCCTTCGGTAACGTTTTTGGTGATAGCTATTGTCTTAGTATCGACCCCTATTAATGGCCCTAGCCGTTCTTTTATAGTTTTTAAATCTGAAGGATAATATCCAGATTTAGCAACTAATTCAAAAGATTCTTGCAGTGCTTTGAGCACTGGCCTGGGGGTAATGCCCATAGTGCCATTATTCATATAGATAGTGTTCGGAATAGGTAGAAACTGTTTTTGAATTTCTGACCAGCTATCAGTTGAAGGAAATTGGATTTCACGTGGTGAAGTCCAAGGAGCACTAAGCAATGATGACACACTCACTGCGCCTAATCCTAGATTTGCAATAAATTGTTTTCGATTCATGGTTATGATGCTATATTTACAAAGTTATACGTTTATTTTGAAACTTCGTTTTTTTCAACACCCTCTGGTTCAGATTCATTTAGCGGTTTTCCTTTGGGGGTTTACAGCTATCCTCGGCAAGCTTATTACTATTGATACCTTGGGCTTGGTTTTGATAAGAATGTTTTTAGCGGCACTCGGTTTTTTTGTCTTGCCACTTACTCGCGCTCATATAAAAAAACTTTCTCGTGCACAAATATTGAAACTCTTTGCTATAGGTGCTATCATCTGTTTGCATTGGTTGTGCTTTTATCAATCTATCAAAGAATATAATTCATCATCTATTGCCTTGGTATGTCTCGGTACCAGTCCTATGTTCGTAATTTGGCTTGAATATTTTTCCCGAATTTCTAAAATGATTTCTCGACAAAAAATAATTATAAGTGTCATCGCTATAATAGGTATGTATTTCATTGCCAATGGGAACAAACTTCAAGCATTTAGCCTAGGAACACCTGGGCATTATGAATGGGCTATTTTCTACGGTATTTTATCTAGCTTACTAGCTTCTGTGTTTACGATTATGAATGGTAAAATGTCGAATAGTGTGGAACCTTCTGTTTTATCATTTGTAGAAATGCTCTCTGGCGGCATTTGTTTGTTGTTTTTTACACTTCTATTTTCAAATTTCGATTTTATACAGAAAATAAATACGTCCGATATTGCCTATATATTAATTCTCAGCTTTGTTTGTACCAATGTGCCATTTCTACTTTCTATTTATGCTTTAAAAAAATTAGAACCTTTTGTAGTAACATTGACGGTCAATCTAGAGCCGATTTATGGTTTGATTTTTGCAGCAATTCTTTTTCAAGAACACCGAAGGTTTAATTTTCATTTTTATACAGGAGTGGTTTTAATCCTATTCTCCGTATTTTTACCACTACTTATCACGAAATGGAAAAAAGCTTAAACACAATTCAGCCCCTCGCTGAACGTATGCGACCTCAAAGTTTGGACGACTACATAGGTCAGGAAAAACTCATTTCGGATAAAGGCGTTATCAGTCAATTTCTAAAACAAAAAAATTGTCCGTCCATCATTTTTTGGGGAAATCCTGGAGTAGGTAAAACCACGCTCGCCTATCTCATTGCACAAGAACTGGACTTGCCATTTTTTTCCATCTCTGCTATTTCTTCTGGGGTCAGAGATATTCGAGACATCATAGAAAAAAGTCATGAACTCGGACGCGTTTTATTGTTTATTGATGAGATCCATCGATTCAATAAATCCCAGCAAGACTCATTATTGAAAGCAGTAGAAGAAGGCAGAATTTTACTGATAGGAGCTACGACAGAAAATCCATCTTTCGAAGTCAATCGAGCTCTTCTTTCGAGATGTAAAACGTATGTCTTAGAAGAACTAAGTACAGATTCTTTAAAGAAAATTGCTTTATCTGCATTGGAAAAAGATGTACTTCTGAGCAAACGTACCATCGAAATAACAGAATGGGATGCGCTACTAAGACTCTCTGGTGGCGATGCTCGAAAACTTCTCGGAATGATAGAACTAGCGAGTCAGAGTTCATCGCAAGAAAAATTAGTCATTACTAATGAATTGATACACTCCATAGTGCAGAGCAATAGTGCGAAGTATGATAAGAACGGAGAATTCCACTATGACATAATTAGCGCTTTTATAAAATCGATGCGCGGCTCTGATCCGAACGCAGCGGTATACTGGATGACAAGGATGATAGAAGGTGGAGAAGATCCTAAATTCATCGCTCGTCGCATGATTATATTCGCATCGGAAGATATTGGGATGGCTAATCCGAATGCGCTGCTGCTAGCGAACTCATGCTTTGATGCAGTGTCAAAAATTGGTTATCCAGAATGTAGTATTGTGCTTTCACATACGGTAGTATACCTAGCTACATCTGTCAAGAGCAATGCCTCTTACATGGCACTGAGAAAGGCGCAAAAATTAGTGCGAGAAACAGGATACCTGCCTGTACCCCTTCATCTGCGAAATGCGCCTACTAAATTGATGAAAGACTTGAATTATGGTAAAAACTATCAATATGCACATAGTTACGAGGGGAATTTTGTAGATCAAGATTTTCTACCAATTGAAATCAAGGATATTAAATTGTATGAACCTAATAAGAATCCTCGTGAAAATGAAATTTTGCATTTACTTAAAAAGTGTTGGCCGAAAAAATATTTCTAGTCCGACTTTATAAAATAAATTAATTTTGAATACTATCGTATTTTCTAATTCTTAATAGACAGAATATGAATTTTGAAAACATTTTATTTATAGATATAGAGACAGTATCTCAATATAAAAATTATGAAGACATGCCGGAAGAATACAAATATGTCTGGAATAAGAAATATGAGCGAAATGAATACCTCAACGCACTAAATGTTTCCGAGGCTTATGAAAATAAGGCTGCTATTTTCGCAGAATACGGCAAAATAGTTTGCATCTCAGTGGGCTATTATCACAAAGTAAATGATGAGTATAGAATAAAGTCTTTTGCTAATCATGATGAGAAATCTTTATTGGAAAGCTTTGAACTTTTTTGCCAAAAACTAAAAAATAGCTATGTTTTCTGTGGACATAATGTGAAGGAATTTGATGTCCCTTATTTGTGTAGAAGATTCTTAATTAACAAGATTGCTATTCCTAAATTATTGGATTTTCAAAATAAAAAGCCCTGGGAAGTGGAATTGATAGACACACTGCAGCTCTGGAAATTTGGGGATTATAAAAACTACACCTCTCTAGAAACCTTAACGACTATTTTCCATATTCCTACACCTAAGAGTGATATAGATGGCAGTCAAGTAGGTAAAGTGTATTGGGAGGAAAATGATTTAGAGAGAATAGTAAAATACTGTCAGAATGATGTCATAGCCGTCATTCAGCTCTATCGGGCCTTTCATCAGATGGATTTAATAGAAGATAATAAAATTCAAGTGATATGCTAAGTGAGATTTTAAAGCAGTCTATATCGTATTCACTTAGTGAATTTGAAACTATAATAGAAGAAGTCATTCGTACAGGGAGTGAAAAAATATACTCTACAGACATGCATCCTTATGTGTCTAAGAATTATGACTTAGAAAGGGATATGCAATCCAAATTTTCGCTTCAAAAGAAATTTTTTAATGCTGTGCAGAAAACACAAACAGCAAGTTTGCATCTTATCACAGAGGCATGGTGTCTGGACGCTCATATTATTATGCCTCTTTTCAAAGGTATCGCAATTGCCAATCCGAGTATTGATATCAGATTATATCTTCGTGATAGGAGTGAAGATCTTATGCAACTATTTCTCACCAATGGTTCTAAATCTATTCCTGTCGTATTCGGATTGGATAAGTTAGGTCAAGAGGCATTTCGATGGGGACCTCGCTCTGCTAAAGCTAAAGAAGTCTTAGCTCCTGTAATCAATGAGTCTTATGGAATAAGATATCAAGCGCTTTCAAATTTCTATAAACTTGATCTTACCCAGTCTATACAGGAAGAGTGGGTCGATTTGTTATAAAATCAACATACTATCTCCAAAGGAGTAAAATTTAAATTCATTCTCTATCGCTAGTTTGTATAGGCTTATGAGATCTCGCTTGGCTTTTTTATGATCTAGAAAGGCCTGTACTAGAGCCATGAGTGATGATTTAGGTACATGGAAATTGGTAATCAAACTATCTGTCAATTTAAAATCAAACCCCGGCATAATAAACATATCAGTACTAGTGATGATATTATCGTTCAGCGTTTTATCTAAGATTATGTCTGCCTGAGACTCTAGGGTGCGAATAGCCGTAGTGCCTACTGCGATGATATTTTGATTTGTTTTTTTAGCTTCGCGCAGTTTTAATATAGTGGACAGAGAGATCGCTAAAGGCTCTGTATGCAGTCTGCGCTGCTTTATATTCTCTTCGGATACATCTGCAAAGGTTCCCATCCCTACATGCAGAGTCACTTCGGTTCGTTCTATATTTCTCTCTGCTATTCGCTCAAATACTCTTTCGGTAAAATGCAAGGAGGCGGTGGGTGCAGCTACTGATTTTTTCTCGTCTGCATAGATGGTTTGATAACGATCTCGTAGTTGAGATTCTTCAAGGTCTAGCTGACCCAGATAATGAGGTGTAGGAGTAGTACCATATTGAATCATAACCTGCGGCAGAAGTGCTATGTCAAATAGTGGTAATAAATAAAAATATTGATGATGCTGTCTCAGAATTTTAAATCTATAATCTGCAATGGTGAGTTCCCGACCAGGGATTAATTTTTTCATCACGATGACGGGAATAGTTCCATCATCTTGTATTCCTTCATTGTATAGAAATAGCCCTTCTACTTTACCTCCTGTATCTTTGGTAAAATTAGCTCTAGCTGGGATGACCCCCGTATTATTCATCACCATAAGGCTATGGCTAGGCAGATAGTTGGCTAGATTATAAAATCTATCAAGATGTACTTCATCCTTTTGTGTGTCATAGACCAATAGCTTGGCCATATCTCTAGGTTCGGCAGGATGTTTGCCTATATTAGACTCTGAAATATTATAGTCAAAAGACTGGAGGGGGTGCTCTTTCATTAGAGCGCAAAATTAAAATTTTTTTGTCTTCTCGAAAGAAAACTCAGAATCTAAGTAGATTCTTCGCGAAAACTACTTTCCTTTGGCGATTAATTTTCTCAAATTAATCAAGGCATAGCGCATACGACCGAGAGCAGTGTTGAGGTTGGTGCCAGTCATTTCTGCTATTTGCTTGAAGCTATAATCATAGTAATGTCTCAGAACGATGATTTCTCGTTGCTCATCAGGAAGGAGTTCTAGATATTTAGCTATATCTATACTTTCTTTGTCTCCTATGATTTGGTCTTCTTTGTGCGTTTCTAGAATAGCGATATTATCTAAAATATCGTATTCAGGATTATCATTAGCTACTATTTTTTCCTTTTGATTCTTTCGGAAATGATCCATGCATAAATTATGAGCTATGCGCAATACCCAAGGCACGAATTTACCCTCTTCGGCATATTTTTCTTCCTTTAACTTCTGCAATACCTTAATAAATGTGTCCTGAAAGATGTCATCTGCCACTTCATGGTCTTTGACAATGACATAAATAGAGGTATAAACTTTGTCTTTGTGTTTGGAGAATAATGCTTCGAAAGCTGCGTCATCTCCGTTTACATATTGATATATTAAATCAATGTCCTGCAGTGCTACTTTGGTCTTCATACTCAACGTTTTTTATAAAGTTAGAAAATAATTTTGAGTAGAGATTTTACTGCATAGGCGCTTTTTTTGTTTTTGTTAATTTTAATTATAGCAAAGATAATTACTTTTTTTGACTTTAAGATATTTTTTTGGTTTGAAGTTTAACTTCTGAACGATTATTGTGTTAATTTATTGCAATAAATGTGAAATTTAGTTTTAGTTCAATTGTTCTAGAGCCGCCTTTATCCTATCAAAAGCTTTATTTATCATTTCTTCCGATGCAGCGAATGAAATACGTATGCAATTCGCATCGCCAAAGCTCTTGCCGCCAACTGTAGCCACATGAGCTATCTCTAATAGATACAAGGACATATCTTCAGAGTTATGAATCATATATCCATTTGCAGATTTACCAAAATAGTAACGAACGTCTGGAAATATATAGAATGCACCATCTGGCTGCGGGCAGTTTATGCCAGGCAATTCCTTCAGGCGATTTAAAACGAGCTCTCTTCTAGATTTGAATTTTTCTATCATGAAATGTACTTTATCCTGACTTCCATCTAAGGCCTCTATAGCGGCAGCTTGATTAAAGCTGCAGGCCCCTGATGTAATCTGACCTTGTATTTTATCACAGGCTAATGCTATCTCATTAGATGCAGCCATATAGCCAAGTCTCCACCCCGTCATGGAATATGCTTTAGAGAATCCATTGACTATAATGGTCCTATCTTTTATTTCGTCAAACTGAGCTATACTGCTATACTGCCCAGCATAGTTAATGTGTTCATAGATTTCATCTGATATGACATGAATTCTAGGATATTTTTTTAATACTTCTACCATAGCCGCCAGCTCCTGTTGATTGTATACTGCTCCTGTTGGATTGCACGGAGAAGAAAAAAGGATGACTTTAGTCCGTGAAGTGATAAATGATTCCAGCTTATCTGCACTAGGTTTGAAATTCTCATCAGCACCAGCATAGACTTCAATGACCCTGGCCTGCGCTAACTCGCCTATAGCTGCATAGCTAAGCCAAAAAGGAGAAGGCACGAGCATCTCATCTCCCGGATCCAATAAAGCCATACAGGCGTTGGATATAGCTTGCTTCGCACCATTGCTTACAACGATTTGATCGAAGGTATAGTTTAGGTTGTTTTCTTTTTTAAGTTTTCGACAAATGGCTTCACGCAATGCCTTTGTTCCTGATACAGGGGTATACTTAGTGTCTCCTTTATCGAGTGCTTGTTTACAAGCTGCTTTTATATTTTCTGGCGTATCGAAATCTGGCTCACCTAGGCTTAAATTGATTATATCTACCCCCTGCTCTTTTAGTTCTCGAGACTTGCGAGCCATAGCTAATGTGGCAGACTCTTTCATATTTAGAACTCTTGTAGATAATATACTCATGGTTGATTCAATTACAAATTCTGATTAGGTCTAATTTTCTTTGGAATACAAAGTTAGATAACTAACCAAACATAAACCCATTTTTTTAATCTATTTACATGTATATTTGACGATAATATTGTACAAAATGACACATGAAATCTCTAATAAGAGACTGACTATTGATTATTTAGGCTCTTTATTTATGTCGAGTTCTAAATTGAATCTCTCTCGCGAATCTCAATCACAAATCGTTCAAGGTCGAATTTATCTGGAAGAAAAGATAAAAAGTAGTGATAGTCCAATTTATGGCATCAATACAGGATTCGGCTCTCTTTATAATATTTCTATCAGTGCAGAAAATTTGGAAAAGCTTCAATATAATCTTATCGTGTCTCATGCCTGTGGAATGGGTGATTTAGTGCCAGTGGAGATAGCGCGTATGATATTATTTCTCAAAATTCAATCTCTATCTTATGGCCATTCCGGAGTTACATTAGAGGTGGTGAACAGGCTAATCGACATGTATAACGAAGGAGTTATGCCGGTGATCTATACTCAGGGTTCATTAGGTGCAAGTGGAGATTTAGCACCACTAGCACATTTGGCATTGCCTCTATTAGGATTAGGAGAGGTATACTACCTGGGTAAGCGAATGTCGGCATCAGAGGTTCTGGAAAAATTGAATTGGCAGCCATTGCATTTAAGAGCCAAGGAGGGTCTAGCTCTGCTCAATGGGACACAGTTTATTCAAGGCTATGCGTTGCATATTGCTATTAGGGCTAAAGAAATTTCAAAAAAATCAAATCAAATAGCTGCGTTATCAATTGACGCATTTGATGGCAGGATAGAACCTTTTGATGCGCTTGTGGGGGAAGTGAGACCGCATGCAGGACATATTCAAACTTCAATGGAAATCAGAGAATTACTTGAAGGTAGTGAAATCATAAAGCAAGCGAAAGAACATGTTCAGGATCCGTATTCTTTTCGCTGCATACCTCAGGTACACGGTGCATCGCTAGAAACATTGAATTATTTTACGTCAGTATTAGAGATAGAAATCAATTCTGTTACGGATAATCCAAATATTTTTATTGCGGAAGATAAAATTATATCCGCTGGAAATTTCCACGCCCAGCCCTTATCGCTGCCGCTGGATTTTCTCTCGATAGCGCTCGCCGAATGGGGCAGTATTAGTGAACGTCGAACGTATCTTTTGATCTCCGGACAGCGCAGCTTGCCTTTATATTTAGCAGCCAATCCAGGATTAAATTCAGGATTTATGATAGCTCAATATACTGCTGCCTCTATTGTTTCACAAAATAAACAATATGCTACTCCTGCTTCTATTGACAGTATAGTTAGCAGTAATGGCCAAGAAGATCACGTAAGCATGGGAGCTAATGCCGCTACCAAATGCCTAAAAATAGTAGAAAATGTAGAAAGAATATTGGGAATAGAGGCTATGACAGCCTGTCAAGCATTAGATTTTAGAAAATCGACCAAAAC
>Ga0222712_10000459_pt1 | contig 53688 bp, 49 predicted proteins | sample C33_657DmetaG_FD_165043 | JGI IMG/M metagenome (GOLD analysis project Ga0222712, IMG submission 165043) | Estuarine water microbial communities from San Francisco Bay, California, United States - C33_657D | ecosystem: Environmental > Aquatic > Marine > Unclassified | place: USA: California... | reverse complement strand
TACATAGAGAAGACATTCCGCTTCTTAACTCCATCAGCTCGCTCTTTTCGGGTTAGAGGAGGTTGGTCAAATGCGATGTGGCAGATGAGGTCAAATGGATCCAAATCTCGTCCCACAGCGCCTTCTAGGGCCTCCAGAATTACACCTTTTTCAAGGAGTTCTTCGAGGATTACCTGCTTGCGCTCTGCCCCATTCCAACGCTTTCTAAATTGATCAAGAGATTTAAATTCTTGGCCAACTGCCTTACGGGTGAAATCTTTGAGGGATTCTGTAATTAACTTTCCATCTTTGTCGTAGTACTGGACACGCTCAGCAATAATCTTGAATTGAACTCCACTGACAATAAATCGCTTAGTTGGTTCTGGATCGGTATCTGCCAGATCCACTGGACCTTCAAGGACCTTTTCAATATCTGAATCTTCATTTTCAGATTGTGGGTCTGGTTCGATATCAGTGACTTTGCCATCTTTATCTATCTCTTTAATGGCAATGGCTGGCCCATCCCATTCAGGGTCAGCGAAAAGCTCAGTGGCCTTCTTAAAATCAATAATCGTGAAGAAGTACTTACCGAAATCAGGGCGAAGTCTTGTACCGCGTCCAATAATTTGCTTGAACTCTGTCATTGATTGGATTCGTTGATCCAAGACGATGAGTTGGCAAGTTTGAGCATCTACACCTGTGGACATCAACTTTGAGGTTGTCGCAATAACTGGGTAGGGCCTCTTTGGATCAATGAAGTTATCAAGCTCATTCTTGCCTTCATCGCTATCACCAGTAATTCGCATGACATAGCGATGATCTTTGGCAACCAAATCTGCATTGAGTGAGTCATTAACCAACGCTTGGCGCATGCGCTCTGCATGGTCGATATTGCTACAGAATACGATTGTCTTATTCATAGGGTCAGTGTCATGAAGAAACTGGCTGATCTTGTTTGCCACTACTTTGTCTCGTTCAGGAAAGATTATTTCTCTATTGATGTCTACTTGATTGTAGTTTCTATCATCAATCAAATTTCCAGCATCATCAACCATTCCAGCCTCGGGGCGCCAACCTTGCAAATCAACATCTAGATCAACGCGAATGACTTTAAAAGGAGCCAAGAAACCATCATCGATACCTTGTTTGAGCGAATAGCTATAAACAGGCTCTCCAAAATAACCAATGTTTGACACATACTTTGTCTCTCTTGGAGTAGCCGTCATACCTATCTGTATGGCTGAGTCAAAGTAATTGAGAATTGTTTTCCAAGTAGCATCGTCGGCTGCGCTACCACGATGGCACTCATCGATTACAACAAGATCAAAAAAGTCTGGCGGAAACTTGTTATAGATTGGTTCTAGATCTTCGCCACCCATGATCGCTTGATACAAAGCAAGATAGATCTCGTAGGAGGTGTCAACTTTGCCATTGTCACGATCAACGAGGCTTCGATTGAGTTTTGTCATGACACTACCAAATGGCTTGAAATCATTAATCATTGTTTGGTCAACCAAGATATTGCGATCTGCAAGAAAGAGAATTCGCTTTGCTTTTCCAGTCTTCCAAAGACGCCAAATGATGTTGAAGGCAGTTCGAGTTTTTCCAGTTCCAGTTGCCATCGCAAGAAGTACTCGCTTCTGACCACGAGCGATTGCTTCAATGCTTCGATTGACTGCAAGTTGCTGGTAGTAACGAGGTAGCTCTTCAGACATGTATTGATAATTTGGACTGGTAACTAGCTGCTCAGTCGATGGCTCAAGTTTCTTCCAAACTTTGTACCTATTCCACAGCTCATCTGGAGAAGGAAATTCATCGAGCGAGAGTGTTGTTTCAATCTGATCTGCATTTCCAGTTTTGTCATGGAATAGAAACCCATCACCATTTGATGAAAACACGAAAGGAATGTCAAGTGCGTTGGCATAAGCGAGCCCTTGTTGCATTCCCGCCCCGATTGAGTGGGTATTGTCTTTTGCTTCAATGATGGCAATTGGAATATTTGATTTGTAGAAAAGTAAGTAATCAGCTCTTTTTTGTTTTCCACGAGCGATCAGTTCGCCACGAACAATTATTCGTCCAGCAGTAAAGGGGTATTCGCGACGCCAACGAGTTTCATCCCAACCAGCTGAGATCAGGGAAGGGGAGATAAAGCGATCGCAAATGTCAGACTCGCTAAGAGACTTCTTGTTCATCCCGACTCCTCTCCTCCCTGTTGCTTTTTGTAAGGCTAAAACTACATCCCGGCAGTGACAGATGGGAAGAAAGATGACCAAATGACCATATTGGTCAATGGGCCCAGCCAAGAAGCCAGAAAATTGGCCAATTTGGAAGATTTCATATCGAAATTTTCTGATTTCAGAAGCACTTTTCTTAATTATTAAATTGTTTCAAAATTAATTTTATTATAGAACTGAAGCCCAGAACTTGTCACGGTTGTAATTAAAACGGTCCTTTATTATAAATATTTAACGACAAGTCAAAAATCAATGGTTTCAAATCATGTCAAACTTTCTAAAGCCAATAAATCGTTTATTGGCTTTATATGAAAGGAAAAACGCGTGGCTGACACATCTAATAGCTCTATCGATCTAAGCACTGGACCTGCAGGATCTTCACTTGCAAACTGTGCAGATGGAGCCCAGGTTAAAAAGAAAGCTCCCAGGGCAAATGGAGTGGCAACAATGGCTAGAAAGGCAATGAACTTATTGGTGTCGTGTTTCATGATTGAAACTTACTGTGCGTGACTGACAAAATCATGGCACCAACTCCTCAAACTCATTAATCCGCAAGTAATCTTTGAAAGCCTGCGCTGATCGACTTGTTGCCTTAACCTTTGATAGATGGAACTTCGCTTCCCATGTATCCAACGGCACAAATTCCAGATACTGCCACGAACGGACTTCCTCAAATAACACTCGGGCCTGCAGCTTTCCCCAATCAGACAAACTCCCTGAAGTTGTGATGAATTGCAGCATCGTCTCGATCGCCTTTTCCTGAACCTCTTGGCTGGCCTTTAGCGGAACGCTGATCGAGTTCATGATCGAATGCCGCCCTAATGGCAGCGAGAATCGATATTTCCTGCCCAAATAACGATTGAACTTCAGACAACTTTCACACGCATTCCAACTCCAACGAGAAGTTCCTCCTGTCTTGGAGGTGGCACACATGTAACACAAGACCAGACCACCAGGACAGTCGATGCCCGGATAGCTTTTGTTTTCTTCACACGAGCAGGACTGCATTCCCGCTCCGCGAGATGTCAGCCCAAAACAGGTCGCACAAACAAACAAATTAGAATCAATCATTTTCATACCCAACTGGGTCTTTACATAGAAAAACCCGCTACTTCTGGCGGTGTCTTTCATCGCCAGCAGGTCTTCCTTCAGACCACCGTGCGCGAGTTGCGCGGTTGGTACTAAGCAAGCCGAAGGGCTTAGCGCTTAGATTCGTTGACCTAGGAGAAATGTAGCAGAGGGGGGTGACAAGAAACTTACAGATGAGTCAGATCAATAGCTGTGGCGAATTGCGGCACATTGGCTACAGACTCAGAAACACTGCAACAAACAATCAAAGATTCTATGTGGCCATCTATTGAATCAGGCCAAGGGGTATACCCATCCGTTAAAACGATAACGATTTTAGGTTGTGGCTTCAGTGACTCAGCAGCTGCGATACCAACTCGTAGATCTGTTCCACCGCCGCCACGCAGTTTGATGTCTGCGATTCCAGAGATTGAACGAATCTTTTGAATCTCCCCAATTTGGGAATCACATGGGATAACCGTTATTCCTTGTGCAATTCCATTTGCGCTCGCAATTCCATCAACTTCTGACAAAAACTCAGTGATCTCTTTATCCTGCACACTTCCGCTCGTATCAATGATGATCGCAATTGTCGGTGGCGCTGGTTTTCTCATAGATGGCAAAATGAATTCAGGATCATGAATCGCCATCGAACTCTGTCTTCTAGATGGTCGAGCGAAGGTGTAATCCTTTCGTCCAAGGACAGTGGCTAAGGAACTTCTCATCATCCCTGCTAGCTCGCGTTTCCAATCTATCTGTGGATTTAGCAGTTCATTTGCCCATCTAAGTAATTCACCTGGTACCGATCCCACACCCTTTTCCCGCGAGTGTTTAATGACATCTTGTGCAACTCGATCACGTATAACATCCTGTTGATCGCCCTTTATTGATGGGTTCTCAGCGCTGGTCTTTGGAATCTCGTATCCACGCGAATTACCACCAGTAACGCTTCCACAATCGGAGTGGTCCTTATCTTTCGAAGGATTATCTTCGAAGTACTTAATCATAGTAAAGAAGGTTAATTCTGTGGTCATGTCCTTCTCGACGCCATACTTTGCCAAAGTGTTAAATCGAACTGGTTCAAATTCGCCCCAAGGCATTTTTGCATCATCCAACATTTGATTTATATTCGCATCGCCAGCCAAATTCCAGATGTCATGACCTGTATTTTCTCTACCAAGAGTTTCAAATCGTGCACTATGTTTGGAAACGCAATGAAGTGCTTCGTGTAGCACCATCGTTGCAAGAACCTCTGGAATTTGTTGGAGAACAAAATCAGGGTTGTAATACATTCGCCACCCCGCATCCACGGCGAGAGTTGGCAGATCTTGAGTCTCGACAATTCTTAGCGAGAAAATCAGCGTTGACAGATATGGCCATCTAGCTTGCGCAATAATCTTGGCCGCCATAATCCTCAACCGAGCATCCTCAGTGTTTAGGACTTGTAAAGTCTCCTGCATCCTTAAATCATTTTTGCTTCTGTAAGTAAAGGAATTAACGCCCTCAGAAGTTTTGTATCAGGCGTGGCTCCCTTTGGACGTTCCCGCATCCAGTCTCGTGCAAAAGTCACGGCTAAATCAGGATGACCACCAGAAGCAATTCTTTCGAGAACTTCTCCAACCGCATTCCATCTTTCAACAGTCATGTTATTTCGCAATACCGCCATCAAGGATGCACCAACTACATAAATCTTGTCCATACGATTCGGAAGAACAAAATTCTTTGGGGAGGCAATGATTTCTTCAGGATTTGGTAAATCGATGTTGTCTCGATAAGTGAGGTATTCGGCAGCAGGGCCAATTCCTACACAACCCATAACTGCAATCCTTCTTACACTTGAGTCGAGGTCACAAGCGGTAATCCAACCCGAAAGAATTGCAACCATCTCCCAAGAACGTGGAGTCGGAAATGCTCGACCTTGTTCTGCAGAAGACTTAGGTAGAACGGTTGTTAGATCTGGTCTAGATGCAAGGAAGCCAGCTAAAGCTGCACGCTCGGCTATAAGTGCGTTGCTTAACTTCTTACTGTCGGGTGTTTTCACACTGAAATTGACCCAGTTTCCCGCCAAGCCATCACGCACAACTTCAGCAGGAAGCTCCCAGTTGATGTGACAAAAACGATTTGCTAAAGGTGGCGCTAAATCCCATCCGTCAGCAGCTTGCTCTGGTGGATTAGCAGCGGCAATAACACTTGTATCGTCACCGAGATGACAATCACCTGCAACTTTGTCTAAACACACACGCAATAGCGCTGCTTGAACACTTGGGGGAGCGGTATTGACTTCATCGGTAAACAAAATTCCATCTTGCACTTCCGCTAAGCGCTTAGCCCAATCCGGTGGCATTAACTTTGCTGTGCCTTGCGAGAGCATCGGCAAACCAGCAAAGTCCTGGGGCTCTCGAATGCTTGCAAGAATAACTTCAAGGTGTCGCCCTTGGTCTGATGCAATTTGTTTAATTACGGAGGTCTTACCCTGACCAGGAGGGCCCCAGAGAATTACGGGTATACGAGCCGCTACACATGTAATTAAAGCTTTGTATCCAGACGCATATTCATCAATTGTGCTCAAAGTGGCCTCCGTTGTAGTAACTAGATTATTGCCTAAAATATTAAATTAGGGAACACTTCCTGATGTGGCGATCGAAAGAAATGACATCACGGATCCAGCCTTTGAGGTGGAGATTTTCAACTTCCTAGTTGAATTTGGGTTCTCACCCGAACGCAATGGGGATGTCATTCATTTATCTGGCGTAGGGGTCGGATCGGGTGATAATTCAGCCAACATAAATATTAACCTTGTTGAAATGGATGGTCATCGAATCCTTGAGATTACTTCTCAATTAAAAGCCTCTGGAGTTTCATTCGAAAAGGCGACCTTAATTGCGGCACAGGGTAATCTTTCTTGTCTCATAGCTAAATTCGTTCCCGTAGAACAAATCGAGAAAGGAACCCATTTAGTGCGCGCCGGTTTCGTTCTGTATGCCGATCATCTTTCTGGGCAAGAGCTCAAATCAATTCTTTATTTATTCATCAAGGAAGTCGATGCAATAGATAATTATCTTATCGATATGTTAATTCACTGAGTATTGGAGAAAGAGTTTCAACATGGGTAACTATCGCCATCTAGAGATAAATGAAGATGTTCGCGCTGAAGTCTCTAATCCAGGTCTAGATCTGAAGGAGATGGAGTATTGCGTTCTCAGCTCACAGATTGAGATAAGAGAGTTAATCGCGTCAAATCCAAAATTACTAGGACATTTTGCGCTCTGGATGTCGAAAGACATTGAACATTCAGTTCGAGCAGCACTATCCGGAAACACCTCAATAGATCCCTCAATTGTTTTCGAACTTTCGAATGATCCTCATTTAGCCGTGATCTCTGCCGCTTCTGAAAACCCTAATTTGAACCAAACACGCTTGTCCGAATTAGCAGGACACAGAAGTTATATCGTTCGAACAGGAGTAGCGCGCAATACAGGCGTATCTTTGGAAACTCTGAAGCAACTTGCGAAGGATTCTGAATGGGGAGTTCGTCGAAGCGTCGCTGAGAATTCTAAGGTCAGCACTGATTTGTTGAATGAACTTTCCAGAGAAGAAGTAGACGAGATACAAATTGCCGTTGCCGAAAACCAAAATACAACCATGGAGATCATTCAATTTCTGTGGAGCAACTCAAAAGCCGCCCGACATACTGTCTTGAAGAATCCTAACTGCTCAGAAGAGTTCCTCCTTGCGGCATTAAAAGAAGCTCTAATTCAGAGAGAAGATCAGGACGAGACCTGGACTGATGACTTGCGCGGCGATACAACCGTTCGGGAATACATTGCTGAGAGAGCGAATTTATCCCGCAAGCTCATTGAAGAGATCATTGTTGATCCAAGTCATTATGTGCGAGAAAAAGTAGCGGCCAATATTTCCCTCACCCAAGATGATTTATCAAAGCTTTCTTTGGATGAACACGAGAATGTAAGACAAGCTGTTGTGGACAATCCAAACACATCTAAGGAAAGTAAGGCTGCAGCGACCTTGCTCGGACTGCCATCAAAGGAATCAGATGATGAATAAGATCCTTATTGGTCACAAAGCCAGAGGTTCATATTATGAATCACTTGGGAAGCCTGAAGAAGCGGTAAAGAGTTACTTGAAGTGCCGTGAATTACCAGATGTGTTGAGATCACTTGCTCTTGCATATTCAGATTTGGATGACTTAGAAAACTCGATCCTCACTTTTGAGGAAGCAGTTCAAAGTGGTGACATGAAGTCAGTCCCTTGGTTAGTCACTTTGCTACAGATTCATCGACCAAATGATCCCCAGCTTCCAATGCTTAGCAAACAGTTAGAAAAGGGCGTTCAAGAGGGGAATCTGGAGTTTATTTTCAGCCTTGGAAATTTGCATTTAATTGGTGGTGAATATGAAGAGGCATTTACTTTTTGGTCCGAGTACATAAATTTAGAGAGTTGGTTAATTAACAGAAATATTGCAGGAATAATGACCACTCGTTATCTGCAATTTGGCCACCTAGTTCCACCACCGCTGGGACCTTTGGAAACAGTAGAAGAGGCCTTGCAATTTTTTATGCGAGTCAATGAAAAAGGATTTAAAGAGGGGAATCTCCTTGCACTAGTTGATATCGGACTTAGGTACGCTGAGAATCCAGGTCTGGATATCTTCAAGGATTATTCTCCGACTGATTTTTTCAATTCCTATCTGAATTCAGCGCAAGCAGGGCATGATGAATCAATTTTAATGGCGATTCATTTTGCTAGCGTTTTTGAAAAAGAAATACCAGATGACTCAGAGCTATTGAAATTAGTAGATGAATATGGCCTTACCGACATGTTGGAAGAATTGAATTACCGACATTCCAAGGAATCAGTAATTGCAGACATCGCCGCCAGGTACAGCACCGGCGGTACTCAAAGAAAACTTGACGATGCCATTCAGGAGATATTTGATCGAGCAGATGCAGCCCAAAAATCAGGTGATTCATTAGGTGAGATCACCGCTTGGATCGAAGGCGCAGAGCTTGGGGATGAGAATTGTTTCCATAATGTGGGAGTCTCCCTCTGTAACGAACTTGGAATAGTTCAAAACTTTTTTGGAGCACAAGGCGGGGAAGACAAAGCTTGGTCCCCGCTCGCCAAGGGAATTGGCGCAAGCGAGAATCGTCCGGGTCGAGGACCGCTTTTCAAAATGTCTAGCTTGCTTTCCGCAAATCAATTAAGCGCTGTGCGCGCTACTTATGGTGGCGAGGCAGATGCAGAACTTGAAGTGCTAAAGCCGGGCCATGAGTCATCCCTAGTCAAGATTTGTGATTTGTTTGAAAAATGTGGATTTAAGTATTCAAAGTTAGATCAGAATTTGGTTGCCCTGCCTTTTGGATCTAGATATGGAAGCTTCTTAATCCTTTGCGAATTAGTTGAGGATGACGGAAGAGATATGGCACTGATCTACACCTGCCTTCTCACCTCAAAGTTCAATGAAGATGGAACTCCGGTATCTGGATTATCTGGGCTCAATAAAATTCAAGAAAGAGTGTTGGAAGTTCTTATTAGAGACCAAGAGTTGGTTTTTCCTTCCATGATGATGGATATTGGAGACATCTTCAATTTGGTTCCAAAGGATAAAGCTCCAGAGTCATTTATTAATATCTCTAAAGCAAAAGAGTATTGGTACATCGTCGGCGCAACCGCTGCTTCGATTTACTATGAGGCGCTACCTACCAAGCATGAGTTTGAAAAGATTGAATTTGGATATGGCATTGATTTAGCCTTGCAGTCAGATCACTTTGAGACCGCAATTAGAGCAGTAGCAGGTTCAATTACTGGGATGTTAGATGTCATCTCAGGTATGCAAGTTGAATCTCCCGAACTCTTTGATCTCATCTTTGATTACAGTCCATCTGCGCAATTTGAATATGAAACTAATCTTGTTGATTACAGCGAATTAGCAGCACTTGGAAGTAAAACAGCGCAAATGATTATGCAGTACAAGGAGAAGGACCACGACAAGCGTCTAAAGAATCTCCTTGCTTTATCTAATGCCGGCATACGTGTGGCAAGACGAGTAATGGTTGAAGCAGTTGATTTGACCCCTTCCAACATTGACATCATTGCGAAAGAGATGTTGAAAGAAGCTGATATTGAAGAGAACCATCCACAAGTAAGAGATGCGCTCAATAATATTGGTTGGAAATATGATGAATTTGGCAACCCTGCAAAAGCCCGCCCATTGTTTGAAAAGGCCGCAAGCTTGGGAAGCGGTAATGCATTAGCAAACTTGAGTTGGGCATTGCTAACAACGGGAGAGCACGAATACGCTCGCAAGGCATTTGATGATTGCTATTACAGAATCATGACCACCCGTGAGACTGAAAATGACTATGAACAAGGCGCAAACATTAGAAGCAATGACGCTTTGCACAGATTCGCTCTGGGGGCATCGCACGATGAATTGCGCAGTATTTGGCTAGATTCACATTTTCAAGAAAATCATCTTGAATCGAAGTTCTATCCCATCATGCTTGATCATATTGATGGCAATAGCACGCAAGTTCAAGATGGACTGGCAGCTTTGAATTCCCATGAGAAGAAGGAATTGGTCGAAATTTTTAAATCGCTGCTAGGTGAACATGAATGGATCTCAGGAATTGCACAGAAATCTCTCGAACTCTTAGGGGAAGAGCCCCAAAAGAAAAAGGGGCTCTTCCGCCGTTAAGATTTATTCTTCCCAACCGAAGTATTCTACGCAGCGCTTTCCGCCGAACTCCTTTTGGATCTCTTCATCAATTCCATCAGCAATTACTGCTGTCGACATAATTGCAAAGTTCAATTCTGAAGCATCAAGATCTTCAATAAGGACACGAGCTACAAGATAAACATTTACAGTGCCCGCATCTTCACCTGGTTCAACTTCCCACTTGTTGAAAATGTAAGACTTCTCGGTCATTAGGTACTTGTAGAGCTTAATGTCATCTTTCACGTTGATGAGAACAAAAGCGATGATATCTACATATGGCTGGTCAGGAAAACTCTCTGTATCGACGACAACCTTTACGAGGACGGACTCGTTACGTGCCCCCCATGCGCCTGGACCCTCGTCAACAAAACTGACATCAGGCAAAGCTTCAGCAAGTAACGTCGCAACTTTGCCGTGCAGTGCGTTAGAACTGTTTTTCTTATCAAATAGACCCATGAGGCCCTCTCCTTGTCTTAGGCCCACTTGGGCGAATTGGTAAAAGCATAAATCCTGCCACTGACAATTTAAAGGCTAAATAGTCATTTATTTGATCAGCCAAATAGGCTAATTTCTAGCCATGGATCAGGAACAAGAGGACGCCGCCTATCAGTGGCTTCAGGCCAATGCCATTGACATTCAAAGCTCTGAAGTCGCCTTTGCGCCAATCCAAGTCACCGACCACGCCTGGTTTAACTGTGAAACGGGCTTGATGAGTATTTCAGCTGAAATTTATCCACCTTGCAGTGAATGTGAATTGCCCAGCCAATGCGTGCACTTCCCCCGAGAAAACGTCGTGTCGTGTATGACGGGTGACGGAGATGGAGATTACTTAGTGTGGGCGCTGCATTCCAATGTTGTGCCAAGTGATTCTGCATATGTGGCAGATGGAGCATTGGTTATCTTGGATAACGCAATTCACTCGACAATTAAATACAAGTATGGAAAATTGCGATTTGACTCCATGCCTCTAGCGCCAATTTTGCTTGGCACTATTGAAGTCAAAGAACATGTTTCCTCGGTTGGTCCAGCGGGTTTCGGCTTTTTGTTCATTTCAGATCAGCAAGCGACCGCTAACTCAGAATTTTTCCATGTTGATCTTGCATTAACTCCAGGTAAATATCAAGTTATTGCATATATGGGCGAAGCGCAGTTCTACCCATTTACGCCCAGGGCGGTAGGAATCTATGGAGAGTATTTCGCAGATGCGTTAAAAGAAACCATCAAGGATTGCCAGTACGACTGTGCTTTAGATTTTTCTGCTGAAATCTCTGGCACAGAAGATGGAACAGTGATGTCAAGAATGGGAAATGATTTGGACTATTTGTCTGAAAAGAACTCAGAGATCAGCTATGACAGAAATGTTCTGTTGAGCGACTCATGGGGATTTCAGCGATACTTTGCTGGTAGCGAACGCATTCAAAAGAAAATTGAAGACTTTGCTCCGAAAGCAAACTATTCACCATTTCAGTGGCTCGTGATTGCAGATGGTTTGAGAATTCGGGGACAAAAAGTTGAGTCAACAAAGCTGATTAATGAGCTATTGGGATCTAATTTGAAGTTTATGGATGAGGACGAAAAGTATCTCTTGGCTATTCTGCGGGCGAATCCGGGTGTTTGGCCTGCGTAGTTTTACCTGTGCGCAGGAATAGAGGCAAGAAGAATCCACCTAAGTAATTGATGAAAATTGCCATGGTTGGAAATGTTGGAAGAGTTCCGCCATTTGGCGTATTTGCTATTCCGGCAAAGAAAATCCAAACAGCAACCAGGTTTGCAATAGCGAATATCGTTACGGGAACTCTCTTCACCTTAATCGCAAGAGGAATTCCCACTACTGGCCCTAAAATTCCAAAAGTGATGCCGTGTGTGACCAAATACCCAATCTTCCAAAACTTTATGGTTCGAGGTGAATTTGCTGATGAAAACCTTGTCATGAACTCTTTGTCAGTAAAATATTTGTAAATCAACCAGCCGATAGGGGTAAGAAGCCAAAAGATCAACACATCTTTCCAATACTTTTTCACAAATGACTGCTGCGAGCCGTTGAGTTTTTTGCGAATTCCTGCAGCCGAGGCGAGCTGATTTGTTGATTTTATCTTTGACTCATTTTCTCCGTCGATCTGAACAAATACATATTTTGTGTCGTTTTTGTCTAGTTTTGTAACTCTTCCAAGTTCATCCGTCTTAATGTACTTAACCCGCATACCAATAAAAATCGGAACACCATCACTGGTGACGTAAGGATTTGGAGTCACCTTTGCTTCTCGAGGCATTGGTTTTTCCTGTGGTTCAACAACCACGCGGTTACCTTCAACCTTAATGTTTTTGGGATTTACAATCGGCTTTGCTTCAACCTTTACTTCCGCTGGGGCGGGACGGGTATTGAAATACTCGGAAAGGCCTTTTCTTAATGCTTGAGCAGATAAGCGGTCATCTGGATTAAAAATCACCATGTCCTTCACAAGGGCACGTTGGGCTACATCTAACTTAGACAAGTCAGGAAGTTTGCCTTTACGTAGGGCTTCCCTTATTTGTCCTTGATTCATATCGCCCCATGCGCGCCCACCGGCAGCATCAATGAGCGTTATTCCGATTGCCCAGATGTCGGTTTTCTCATCCACATCTCGAAGCCCACCCCATTGTTCTGGAGACATGTAGTTCGGCGTACCAGCAAGGTATGTGTGAGAAGTACCTGCAGCACCACCTCCAAAATTTGCGGTGGGTTTTGCAAGTCCAAAGTCAATTAACTTTGGTTCGCTTTTGACGATCATGATGTTATCTGGCTTTAAATCTCGGTGAATAACACCCTTGTCATGAATAGCTTCTAAGGCCATAAGCAGATGTTGAGCTAAGTTCCACCAATTCCCACCAGTAAAACTACCGGTTGTTTGAATTACTTCTCTTAGAGACATATCGGAAACGTATTCAGCCGCATACCAAGGATTCTTGGCTTCGTAGTCATAGTCGTAGAGCCTTGCTACATATGGAGTTGCGATCAAACTTAAAGCTTGAATCTCTTGTTTAAATCTTGCTTCAATTTTTTCGTCTTTCATCGCAGATCTGTTGATGACCTTTATTGCTGCAGTTCTTCTTTCTTTGTTATGCGCCATATAGACGGCACCAAAGCCACCTTCACCTAAGCGGCCCGTAATAGTCCAGACTCCCAATTTCTTAGGGTCTGAGGGCAACAGGGGTTCCATTGGGGAAGTCTAAGAGTTCACGGGCGAATTTGTCAGTGTGGGGGAGTAAAATACTGACTACAGAGAGGGGGCCGACATGAAGTTAACTGATGAAGAAGCAAAATACGCATGGAAAGTGGCCCTGAACATCTCTGGCAAAAATGGTCATTCCACCCTGGGTCACGAAGATTTTGCTGCCCAGGCGATTGAAAAACTACTAATGCTTGAGACGATGCCCGACAACCTTGAAGGTTGGTTAAAAGCGGTCATCACAAATCTCTACATCGATAGAAATCGTCACATCGACGCCCGCCACAGAAACCTTGGAAAAACATTTATTGGACACACAGATGATGAAATCGCGGAGTTAGTTGCCGATAGAGGTCAACCATCTATGTCTTCACTGTTGGTCAACGTGGAGTTCGCTCGTGAAATCCTCGAATCCCTTTCACCTACAGATCAGCAGATTTTGGTCCTACATACAGCTGGCCATTCAACCACCGAAATCGCCATCCAGTTGGACTTCGCCAACGCCCAGGTGGTGGCTACCAAGTTGGGCCAAATCCGCACCAAGCTACAAAAAGCTTTCGGCTCTCAAATCTAGTCCCGACCCCGCTAAACGCTCGATTTCTGGGCGTTGCCGAGTCCTCCCATAAATAAATTCAATAACCCATTGAGATTTGCCACCCTCGCTCGTCATAAGGGTAGGAGACAAAAAATCTCACATAATCGAAAGGTAACTGCCCAATGAACGTTAAAGCACTCCTAGATGTAGACATGGTTGCTCTGGAAGCAGCCGACAAGGTCACGCTCATGCTTGATCTAACAGCTCCAGCAAACCCTGCTCAGAGCACCCGCCCTGGTCAAGCTATTCAAGTTGTATTGGATCGCTCTGGCTCTATGGATGGACAACCATTAGATGCTGCAAAAGGTTCACTACTAAAACTAGTCGACCGACTTGCACCACAAGATGCATTTGGCTTAGTCGCATTTGATGACTCAGCTCTAGTTATTGTTCCAACTCGCACAATGGCAGATCACCACATGCCATCTCTTCGCAAAGCTATTCGCGATCTTCAAACAGGTGGATCAACTGATATTTCAGCTGGATACCTGATGGGTCTTCGTGAACTGACTCGTGTTCAAGCAACTGGTGGTTCAACACTTCTTCTTATCTCTGATGGCCATGCAAATGCTGGCGAGCAGGATCCAAAGTTCTTCCAGGAAGTTTCCACTAAATCTGCAACAGAAAAAGTCACTACCTCAACAATTGGTTTAGGTAATGGCTACGACGAAACGATCCTTGAAGCGCTCGCACAAGGCGGCGGCGGCGCACATCGCTTTGCAGGTTCCATCGATGAAGCAGTCGGTGCAATCGCAGCTGAAGTTGATGACTTATTGGATAAGACAATTGTGAACGCAGTTCTGCGCGTTACTCCAACAGATGCGATGTCAGGTGCGCCAGCAATTGAAATCGTCCAACGTCTTCCATATTGGAAAGATGGCGAGACATTTGTTGTCCAGTTAGGAGATCTCTATAGCGGTGAAAACCGTCGCTTCATGATCGATCTTGATGTTCCAGGCATCGCATCTCTAGGTCTATGCAAGATCGCTGACATCACAATCGAATATCTAGATTTGGCACAACGCCAAGAAATCTCAGTGACTATGCCAGTTAACGTCAATGTTGTCCCTGGTGACGTAGCTGCTGGTCGCATCGCAGATCCAATCGTTCGAGCAGAACGGTTGATCTTGGAAGCTCAAACTGCAAAGTCGTTGGCAGTTGATGAGCTTCTGAACGGAAAGATCAAAGAAGCCTCTACGCGCCTTAAAGGTGCGGCGTCCTCCCTTCGTCGTGAGGCTTCTTTGATCCCCGTAACAGATGAACGCAGCGCTGAATCACTTGCAATCATCAAAGCAGAAGCGGATGAGATCGATGTATTGGCTCAAACTGCAGAAGACCAAGATGTTATGTACTCATCAAAGCGCATGACTGAGTCTTACTCACGCAAAACCCGCTCGCGCAATGTGCGCAACCAACCTGTCGATCCAAGTATCGACACCGACGAATACTTAAACTAAGGAGAATTATCAATGTCGTATGAACCAAACGCACTATTTAATGAAATCGCAACAAACTTGTTCATGGGTGGAACTGATGACATGGATGTCATCCACTTTCCAGCTAAGAATAATAAGCGCACCGATCTTCCCTTTGATGCCATCGTGACGATGTATGCCTACGCACAACCTGCAGATTGGAAGGTTCAGGAGTTCCGCTACGGAGTACCCGATGCAGCAATCGAGGACATAAATCTTGATCGCCTAAAGCAAGCTGTTGAATTCGGTTACAACCGATGGATGGCAGGGGACCGTGTTCTAGTTCGCTGCCAAGCAGGGCTTAACCGCTCTGGTTTAGTAACAGCTCTGATCTTGATGAGCACTGGTCTTGATGCAGAAACTGCAATCCGTGAAATCCGCACCAACCGTTCAGAAGATGCCCTCTTCAATCAAGACTACGTCACCTGGCTGATGGCAGAGGGTGCAGCCTTCATCGCACCATCTTCATCTGCACAGGCTGCGTAATGGAGCAATGTCAATGCAAGAGCTACCAGATTACTTCGACGGAATCATCGAAATCCTTACTACATACATCGAGCACAAGACCGATCACTTCACTTTACAAACGTACGGTGGTGATTACATCAACGGTCCATACGTGCAAGCGCTTCAAGAGCACGACAACATCTTGCTTATCGAAGCAATTAGTAACGAGTTCCTAGTTCCAGAACTCGATGAACATGGCCAACAAGCCATGGTGTTTATGGGATGGCGCTTTTTCCCCGAGCGCTATCTCCCAAACTATGCCCAGTTCATCGATCAGTCGCAGCTGTCTCCCCGTGAGATCGCAATCAAAATGGCACAAGCTCTTCACTTTGCCTACGGTGTCGATGACACCTTTAGCTTTGAAATTGCACCGCATCTAGATGTGGCAGAAAAGCAGATCACCCGTATGGGATTAATCAGAACTAATTAATAGGAGAATTTATATGTGGTTATTTACAAATACAGGCTTTGTCAGCGCCATAGTCTTGAAGAGTTCCATATGCATATTCAAAGGTCTCACGTTCGGTCGCGACTTCGACGAACTGCTTGATATCAGATGGGGATTTCCAATCCCAGTCATATTCGATCCAGAATTCGAGCTCATCTAATTCTTCAATCTCTTCTTCACTCACGATCGCACGGACCCTTCCTTGAGAACATCATTTTTACACAATGTTACAAACTTTCCGAGCATCACCATTCCGTCAGGAGATGTTGGCTCCATGATGGCTAGATGTGGTGAACGCAAGACAAAGCAAGCCCACTGCGCTCGAGAAATTGCAACGTTTAAGCGATTAGGGGATAGCAGAAACTCAATTCCTCTTGGTAGATCCTCACTTGAAGAGGTGACCATAGATACAAAGACGACAGGTGCTTCCTGACCTTGGAACTTGTCAACGGTACCCACTCGAATCTCACTAAAGCCTGCATCACGTAGCCGCGCTTTAAGGTATCGAACTTGAGCGTTGTAACCCGTTACTACCAATATGTCTTTCTGGGTCAGAGCGCGAGATTCAATTGGTTGTCCATCTTTACCTACAGAGGTCCATGATTTGCCCAGTAACTTCGGAATCCTAGCGAGCAACTCATCAGCTTCTTCAATTGAGGAAACAGTGTTGCCAAGGTGCTCAACTTCAACAATATGAATTCCAGGATTTACACCTTCAAGATCACGCAGGGAGCATCTAGCATCTGATTGCAAACGATCCTCGTATTGAAGACGAGAAACCGCTTTGGCAATCAGTGGGTGCAACCTAAATGTTGTATCCAAGAAGAAGCCAAGGTCATCAGGCATAGTTTTCTTTTCACCTAACAGGTGTGACAGGACCGATTCATTTACTGGCTCAGGATGCTTCCCCTGACTTACCTGCGGTAGTTGTTGAGGATCGCCTAGCAACAATGCACGCTTTGCAGCTGAAATTGCCACCAGCGAGTTAGCTAATGAGAACTGTCCCGCTTCATCAATAACAATCAGGTCTAAACCAAGGAAGCGAATTTCAGCACGACTGAAACTCCAGACAGTTCCGCCAATCACATATCCGTGCTGCATCATCCCTGCTGCCCAAACCCCGACATCATCAACATGATACTTAGGTCGAGTCTTTACTGATTGACCCTTCTTTGCCATTGGAATGTTTGGATCGACTTCAGAAACACTGTTCATTAAGTGTTCTACAACTGCATGTGACTGGGCAATTACACCAATCTTCCAACCTTGCTTTACCAAATTGGCAATCACATGAGCGCCAACGTAGGTTTTACCAGTACCTGGTGGCCCTTGAACTGCAATATAACTTTGATCGCTATTTAAAAGAGATGCGGTGATGTCAGCGACAGAATTATCTGACTTAGTTAATCCACCAACAAGTTGGCGAGGTGGCCGTCGAAGCAGGACATCACACCAAGCATTGTCAGGAAATAGAGAAAGAGCATTTTCACGACGATGGATCACGCCACCACCAAGCTCTTCACGCAAAATCTTTTCTATACTTGTAGTTCTTATTGGAGCACCAGGTAGAACTGCCATCGGTAATTGATCCCAAGTTCCACTGCTCTTCTTTTCTACTTCTTCAAAGATAACCTTTGATCCATCAATTTCAAGAATTGTAGCTTCGGAAAAACCACGAGTGCTTCCTTGTATTGTCTTAAAGGATTCAGGCGCGAACTCATAAAGCATCTGTGGGACATGTTCAAAATCCAGAACATGAGATAGATCCACACCATCTGCTTCAACAGTCACCATACGTCTGTGATTACGTTGACGACCAGAAATTGTCCACGGCCCTGCTTCCACATTTGTTGGAACGACAACATCATTAAAGGCATCCATCTCATCGAGATCCTTTAATGCTCGATCAAATAGCGCCCACCAAGCTGGACGTGCTTCACGATGGTGGAAGGAAATCGCCGCAGACAAAAGACTTAAGCCCTGCTGTTCAAGGCTTCTTTCGGATCTATCGGCCGGAACACCTTCCAAAAGCTGAATAGCGATGGGATCTTCTTTCTCAATCTCATCAGTTGCTTCCCATTTGATTTCAGCTGCAGGGCGAAGCGAGGCAATGTCTACGCCATGTGCAACAGCTTGTGCACGGATCCAATTCTCTAGTTGGCGCGTTGAATCAACATCATCCTTGTTGTAACTCTTGATCTCATTCAGAATCTTTAGAAATGCTGCCTCGTTGCCATCGCGAAGGTGTGCCAAGGCCTTTTCGAACTGAACCACGCTTCCGACGGCATTGGATACTTCCTTGTCGCGATTGCCGTCCCAGTAAACCTTTTCGATGTATTTAATTGACATGGACTCTGTCGAAAACCTAAATGCATTTCGCACCAAGGTGTACAAATCTACAAAGACGCCTTCGCGTACTAACTTATCGACTTCAAACTCAAGAACTCCATGTCGCTGGGCCAAACGCAACATGGCGCTAACTTCGTACGATGCATAGTGATACACATGCATTTCTGGATAATTTTTTCTTCGATTGACCACATAGTTAATGAAATCGATAAATGCGGTTCGCTCTTCAGCTGTGACCCGAGCATCAAAGGTATCAAATTCAAATTGTGAACCCTCTTTGTAAAGATATCCAAACATGTATTCAAGCCCAACCCCATTATTGGCGAATGGATCTCCTTCCATGTCGAACCAAATGTCGCCATCATTGCTTTCTGGCATTAACCCAAAAGCATCAACATCCTTGATCTCATAGATAGGCTTCAGGGCGTTCTCGCCCTTGACTTGAATTGCGGCTTGTTCACGCAATGATGCAAATGTTCCCTTCGATACTTCACGGGGAAGTTTTGGCCTTTGCTCATCTGCAGCAGTTGCCATCTCATCTATTGTTTTAATGCCATTAGAAACTAAAAGCGATCGTGTTGAAGATCTAATTCCCTGAATCAGCGACAGGTCCTTGTCTTCATGACGGCCTGCATCACATTGAGTTGACCAGCGACATCTGGCACAGGACTCTTTTGGGGGAGCCCAAAGGGGAGCAGGTGCTGCATCAAATGAGGAAATTCGGCTTCGAACACGATCCATAAAAAACTGAGCTAGATCAATCAAATCAAGTGCAGAAGCACTCCACTTTTGGTCGCCACCTAACCACAAATGCACATTATGCGGAGTAGCTAGACCGAGTTCTTGCATCATGGCTGCATACGTTGCCACCTGTAACACAGCTGCACGCTTAGCACTGCGTGCAGACTTTGCATCTATTGGATCATAAACAAAGCGGCCTTGATTATCTTTAACTGGCTGTCCATTTTCATCTTTGATCAGAATTAGAAAGTCGGCAAAACCCATGAATGATCCATTAAAAAATGCTGCTTGATAGATGGTTTCTACTCCTTCAGCAACTGCTTTCATGGTGCGTTCATGGGTAGCAGTTAGTGCTTCAAAGGTAAAACTCGGCTTACCGATATCAATGAATGTTCCAACCGACCTTAACTGTTCAGCTATCTGCGATTCATGGATTCTTCCCTGTTCGGCTAAGAGTTCTAGTTCATCACTATTCTCTTTTTCAGCTGGTGGAATTAACTCACTGATGACCGACCATTCAAGGTGTAAGCGATGGCTGCATTCAAGTTCTGCGATTACATCTTGCGGAGAAATGACCCATTGATCCTGGATTTTTCTCACTTAGCGACTTCGCTCCAACCCTTTTTGATGTTGTCCGCAATCATCGCTTCTGCAATCTTTAGAGCTTCCTTTTCATTGGGAGCTAATCGAACTTCTCGATCAAGGGGAGATTTTCGAGTTGCAGAGAAATCTGTCCAATGCACTACATATGCAGGATATCCAGCAGATTCTTTGTTGGTTTTCCAAAGCACAAGCTTGCGGACATCGACTTTACCTGCGCCTTCCTTTGTCCAAACCTGGCGACGAATGACTTCACTTGCACCCAGTTTGGTTTCCTCAGACTGCTCAGCAACGGGTAGTAAACGAGTTATCTGATTCCACCCAATGTCTTCGACTGTGCAAGCCTTGTCGTTGCGTAAGCGAACCACAACGGCATTATGAACAGCCGCGCTATTAGTCCAGCCAGAAGCCTTCCAACCATTATCCCCAAATGTAATTCGTGAATGCTTGATTGGGCGTCCCTGGAAGTCCTCTAATTGAAGGTCCATGCACTTCAATTCAACAATCATTGTTGGCTGAACCAATTGGTACATCACGCCCGAACTTTCGCTGATTCGTCTATAAGAGCTCGGCTTAACTAATGGCTTGAGTTGTAGCAGCAGATCCTTACGGAAAGCAGTGTCGCCAACATTTCCACTTGTTGTAATAGGGATCCAACTTCCATCATCCTTTAAAACACCAAATAGCAATGATCGGACCATAAGTGAACCGTCAGCATCGCGTCGTTCTGTGAATCCTAAAATCACAGCGTCAATCTCTTTTGTCGGCTTGATTTTGTATGAACGACCATCTTGGGCACGGCCAACAAGGCCCTCTAGACCCGCGGCCGCAACATCGCGATCGAAAATCTCTGCGACTTCACTAGAAGATGCGGTTGGAACGCTTGTGACCGGGAACAAGTTTTTATCTGAGGCAATCTTAGAAATAACCTCATATCGATCCGAGTATGGAGTACCTATTGCAGAGACTTCAGGTGAGGAAACAACATCAAAGATTCCAAATGCCAGATTCGAAGTATTTGCCTTATCGCCTCCCGAAAGTGCAGAGGTGACATCTGCAATACGAGTTCGACCTTCACCAAGCACATGAAGTTCGCCAGCAAAAATGGAAGTTTTATCTAAACCACTTGCAGCCTTCAGGATCTCAATGTCTCCGCTGATTGTTCGACCTGTAGGGGAGACAAGTTTCCATTCCCCATCATGCAACAGGAACCACAGCTCGCCATCTAGTTTTGTAGAAATCAACAAAGGAATTCCGAGCTTTCGTTCTATATCTGAAGGCGCAATCAACACATAATTTGATGCAACAACTTTTCGATAGGCAACTATTTGACTCATTAAATCTGAGTTAGAAAATGAGCCTTGAGTTTCGATTGTGGCCTTACCTAATTTAGCCATAATTACTCAGCCTCCTTTTCAGCTTTAGCTGCTGGTTTCTTTAACTCCATTGATGAAAGATGCATCAGTAAGACATAAGTTTCGCCTTCAACGCGTCCATCTAAGAATCCGCGATATGGACTTCCATTGGATTGCATCACCAAAGGGCCTTTTCCACCATCTCCGCCACCAAGAAGCATCACAGAGTCCTTCTCATCAAGTTCCTTAGCGATTGCATACAAGAAGTCATAAGTAACACCATCTACGTGACGTAGCTGCATCGATCTTTTGATTGCGTACTTTCGAACTAATTCTGCACGAGGAATCAACTTGCCCGTCCACTTAACAGGAACTTCTTCATTAACATTTGGTGCGATTTCAACAGGTGTGCGTCGCTCTACCTCTTTGCCATCGGGTCCATAAATAATCTCTAATACCTCTGGAGCACAAAACAATGGATGGCCATCTTTATCCAGCAGCACCGTGTTTGTGCCATCAACGGTGCGGCCTACCATTTCAATATCAATTTCAGGATCAGCCTCAATGAGTTGTTGTGAATATGCATCCCCGAACTCTTTGGCTAAGGATTCGTGAAGCTTTCCCTCACCTGCAGCGACATATCTTTGAAAAGATACGGGCTTTCCAGCCTTTGATGGGATTGTCTTTTCCTTGGCGGGTGTTGAAGTCGCCACAACTGTTGCATCGCGATTTGTCGCATTTGAAATATGAATTTTCATTGGTTATCTCCTAGAACATTTCGAAATCAAGATCATCGGATGTGTCGCTATTAGCTTCTTCAGCAACTGAAACAACTGAAGCTAACCCAACAAACTCATACTGATTCTTCTGACCGATTAAGGCAAAGTATCCATTTTCATTTCCGACAAGAACTCCAGTTTCTACTTCGTAATCTGCTCTTGGATTAAATGGAAAAGTTAGAACAACACCTGAATCAAGATCTTTCTTTATTCCCTCTGACAAAACCTCGGGCTCTAAAGCATATGTTGTACCAAATCTAAGATTTAGTGCATCCACGGGAGAGAGTTGAGTAGCTTCAACCTCTTCACCAATTGTTGCTGGAAAAAGTTCTGGCGTAGATCCATCTGGGTTGATCGCTTCAAGATCACCTTGTGCCACCCATACCTTGTCAGGAGTGAAATAACCTTGGGCGGTCATTCCGCTCTTGATCAAAAGCGAGCCATCTTCTAACAATGACGCCTTTGCACACTCATTACCGTCGGCATCAAATGGGACCCGGCGCCGCTTGCCATAGAGAACCCCACGGTCGATTGGCTTGTACCCAAAAACCGCTGATTCGCCCTTGTAGGAGATATTTATTGTCTTAGCCATGGTCGGAATCTTAGGGAAGCCGACTGACATTATCTATAGCCAATGATTGGTCTCCCTTGAACTTGTCAGAGCCCCTGTCTAATGTTTTACCCCTAGGAAAGGATTATCAAATGCCATATTTTGAGTTCATAGGCGAGGACGCCTCACGTAAATCAGAGCGTGCAGAGAAGTATTGGGAAATTACCCAGGTCGGCAAGAATGTAACTGTTCGATTCGGAAAGATCGGTGCTGATGGCCAGCTAAAGGTAAAAGAGTTTGACACCAAGGAAGAAGCTGAAGCCGAGGTTGCTAAGTTGATCAAGGAGAAGACAAAAAAGGGTTATATCGAAAAGCCTAATCCGCACGCATAACTTGAGAGACGATGACTTCAAAATCAAATGAAAACATTTCCTTAAGTACCCAGAGGGAATCACAGTTATTCAAATCGGCAGTGCTTTTGTGGCAGCAGGATGACAAGCAGCAAGAAGCTGTGGATTTACTATTTAAACTAGCACAAAAAGGTCACCTTGAATCAGTCAAGGAGCTTTTTTACATTTTTTTGAGACAAGGTAATTTAGATGAGGCTGCTGCCATCCTTAATCTAGAAGGAATAGACCTTGCGCATTCAACACCAATTTACCTTCAAGCTGAACTACTTGAAGCACAAGGTAAATTTGATGCTAGTGCTTTTGCAAGAGCAGCCGATGCAGGTAGCGCTATGGCTGCTCTTCGATTAGTAGATCATTATGTACTAACAGACAGACTTGAAGCGAAGAATTGGTTCGTTAAAGCAAGGAAAATTGGTCACAGATTTATCGATCAATACCAGGAAGTAATCGAGGTTTATCCTGAAGATAGAAGTTTCATAATTGTTTGTGGTAGTGATGAATCAAATAATTTCTTGGAAGTTCGAGTTTATAACAAAAAAAGTCAAGAAATGTTGGAGATATTTGATGATTTGGAAGAAGCGACTTCTTATTGTGTTGAAAAGAATCTAGGTTTTGAAGTTAGGTATGTTGGCGATGAATGGCCAACTGAATTCGAACTTGCTGAGGACAATTCTTACAGTACCTATTGCAGAGTGATTCCTGATCGGGATTTAGTTGTCATATGGAAAGATTCAGATTTGGTTTGGTCCGGCTCTCATGACGAGATAGATGAGGCAATCGAGTACTTAATTGAAAATGCTGATCAGTGGTGGCAACTGAACTACTGTGATTTTGTTAGACAATTTGAAGAAGATGAGGAAAACGAACCATCCTCGCGTGAGTTTCAAAGTGGCATTCTCCTGAACACTAGGAGTACTTATGATTCGAAACTTGAGCCAAGGATTACTGGCTTTAGAAGTTCCCTTGTTTCTTTTGAGGAGAATAAGGAAGATGGGTTTTTGAATATTAATTATGAAGCATCTTTTGAAGGGCTATGGTTCCCATGTGACATTAGTGAACCAAATAAATTCTTAAAGGGGGTAATTCATCTAGCCCTCACTCTCGGCTATGGCCAAGTAGGTTATGGCACTCTTGAAGATAAAGATTCAGCTTTATATGAAAGTTTTCCACACGTAGCTACGGGTTGGCAAGATCCTAATCTTCTAGTCTGGCTAGATTCTATTTCCTCAGAACTAGATATTGATACTGCATTTACTGATGCCTTATTGTTCCTAACCGAATATGCGTGGGCAGAAGATCCGGGATGGACATTTATTCTTAATGGAAAAGGCTTAAGAATGTCCTCAGTCTGGACGGCGGAATCAGATATCTGGGGGGAACGCGAATTCAGGGAAGAGTTGCCTTTAGTCGACATCCAAAAGATGCGCCATCTGTGGATTTTAGGAGTACTAGGTGAAGACACCTCCTACAAAGATCTCCAACAACTTAAATATGAAAATGCCGTCTTGTTCCAGCACTCAATAGGGTCATTGGATTTGGAAGAAGATGGCGACGCCAAGGACACAGAGTTAGAATAGTCCGAATCAACGAGTCCGCTCACAATAGCCAGTAGCTTTTGATTTCTTTGAGCATACACAATCCCAAAGACAAGGTCTTCTCATAGATTCATCGGCACCATGCTTTTTTGTCCATTTTTTCATATCTTTATCTAAGTGTTTGTAATTGCACATCAAGTCGTAGAATCGCCAATCATCTTCGATCCCGCGCATTCCCCAATCCTCGTGTAAACCTTGAACCAACATGTCGAAATTTTGACTGATGTAGAAGTTAAGAAACTTTGTGAGTTCCTCGCTTCCATTCCTTAATGGTTCAATCACGATATTTCGCCAGAAATATGGATTTAATGGGTCGCAAAAACTAGTTTCCTCAAGAGCCTGCCAACCTGGATCAATAATTCTTCGATAATCGTCTGGATAATTTGGGTTGATTGGCTCTCGTTCTAACTTCTGGTATGCATTGTCTAAATCAAATTGTGGTTCAAGATTGGCGACGGGAACCTTCTCTTGTTTTCTGCCAATGTCGGCTAGGGCCAAAAAATATTTAGTCGCATTTAGCTCTAATGAGGGATTGCTTGCCAATTTCAATCTTCCAATCCGTAGGGATATTACAAGTTGCCAATAGAGGAGTTACTTGGCATAAGTTTGGATCAAAGCCCGGTTTGAGGCAAGAGGCGACCGAGTCTTGAAGTTTTTTGACTCGGACTCTAGAGTTTTGATAGGCAAAAGGTCCTCCATGACCCTTACTTGGAGAAGAAAGAAGGTGGGAGCATGAGCAAGCAATTCAAAGTTTATGGTGATGTAGTTCAGGAATACTACATTTTGATAACCGCGGATAGTCGCGATGAGGCTTGGTATGCAGCAGAAGCCACACCAAAAGAGGGATGGCAGAAGCTTCCTGATCGCAATGAAGGTAACGCAATAGAACCATACAACATTGAAGAACTAGATTGAGATTCCAATGAAGTCTAAGTACAGAAATGGATGAGGCTGAGTTTGACGCGATCATAAGTCGCAAAGACATCAATAAGATCCGTGATTTAGCTGAGATGCCAGACTTACCGCTTGACCTTCAGTGGATCGGTCAACCGCAATAGAAATGGATATCAAATGGGTTTCGAAGTAGCAACAGACCATATTGATCACAATCTAGAATCAAATGTCCCATTCTTTGTTGGTGTAGTTGGACACCGTCAGCTACGGCCTGAAGAGATTCCCAGACTTCAACAGGAATTTGACTCCCACATTGAATCCCTTCTGAAGAAACTAAGAAAAACCAGAATTATCGTTCTCACTGGAAATGCTGAAGGGGCGGACTGGATTCCTCAAGCAAGCAAATTTCGAGATCGTTTCAGTATTTGTGCAGTCCTACCGTTTGCTAAAGATGAATATGTCAAAGATTTTCCCACTAAGAAACAAAGAGCCGAATTTGATCAGGCTCTCAATCAATGTGACTACGTACTTGTTTCCCCACATTCGCCCAGTGGCAGAGTTACTGGCAAACTGAGGGACACGGCATATCGAGATTGCGCTCGATGGATCTCGGATAACAGTAATCTACTGATTGGTTTTTGGGATGGGATGGAACCTAAAGGTGTCGGGGGAACTTCCGAGACGATAAGTTACAGAACCAGTGATGAATACACCGAAACTCTTGTGAGCGAAAGACAATCAGATTTTCTACACATTAAGGCATCAAATGGAGAGAGAAACTTTAAGCAGAACTGCACATGTGCTGGACACGGAAAAGATTACAAAAAGCAAATAAAACTCCTGCATGAATTAGAAAATCTCAACAATCTTGTGGAAATTGGTACAAAAGATTCTGAAAAGGATCAGCTCAAGCTTTACTTTAACCAGTTTGATGTAACCGCCTCAAGGCTACAAAAGAGATTCAACCGGAAAAATGTCGCATTGTTTACTTGGGCTTTCCTTGCCTTGCAATTTGCATTTATTCAGCAAAGGACATTTAGTCTTTTTTGGCTTACTACATCATCCGTAGCATTGATGATTACCCTCTTTATTTGGTGGTCCCTTTGGAAGCCACAGATTAAGAGCGCTTATGAAACATTTAGATTTGTTGCTGAACTGCTACGTATTCAGATCTGGTGGAACGAATGTGGTCTCAAGATCAACGTACTTAGTAATAACGTTGAATACCATGAGATAGGTGATTCTACGTATTTGATGGTAAGAAACGTTTTTGTTTTCTCAGAAATAGCCAAAGCCACAAGCGATATTGATGCTAAACAAAAGCAGACTCGAAAATCTGAGAAAGTTGAGAGAAAGTGGATCGAAGGTCAGATTAATTATCTGATCGGAAACAAAACAAAGAAGGGTGCAATTGATCGTAATCGAATTGCGGCTAAGCGTGGATTGATTTTCATGGTCCTTTCTTTTGTACTTGCTGGATTAATTCAAATTTTAAGCACAATAAGTTTTTGGTTTAACCTTGTTGAAACGGGTTCTGCATTGGATTGGACAATCAAATTAGTCTTCCCCTTCTTGATATCAATCGCAGCTCCTGTATCAGCCTATGCAAAACTCATGGGATACAAAGAGGTTAAAATTCTTTATGATCTAAAACTCAGAAGACTAGAAATTGCACTCGAACAACTAAACCGCCTTGAACCTAGCGCAGATTCGGGTTCAATTGTAAAAAGTGTCGGAAGTGCCTCGTTGACAGAGTCCTTGAGATGGTTTCAGATCAAAGGTGACCGAGAAGTAAGACCTTTTCAATCGTAGAAAGTTACGCTCTAGAGCCTTTGTTTTTACTAACCTCACCAATAACCCGCAAAACTTGCAAACACCAATCTAGTTGCCAACCATTGGCACTCGTCGCCTCATCTTCGTAGGCTTCCCTTAGTTGTGTTAGGACGGTGCTAGGTATTGCCTCGAATACCCTGATTGCTGCTTCAGAATCACCATATAGGGACTCTAAAGTAGCTAGTGAGATGTGATTAATAAAGGTTGTATCGTTGCGCTCTTCTAAAATCAATGCTTTATAACTGTCTAGTGTCCCTGCGTAATCATTGTTTTTAGCAAGACGGTTTAAAAGATAGTTTCCTTTGGCATTCAATTTTTCAGCTTCAAACTCAGGCTCACAAGCAATTTCATCGCATTCTTCATACAGAGCAACTCCTGCATCAAATGCTCCTGACTGAAGTGTGGCCCATGTGAAGGAAGTTAAACCCGGGATGAATCCTCCGCGAGCGGCCTTGGCCCATAAATCAAGTGCAGTATCAGAATCTCCAGACTCATTAAATCTGTCTGCAAGAAAGTAGAGTTGTTCGGCAACGAAGAATGTCTTCTTCCCCGGAACAAAGAAGTCTTCTACAAGTTGCTGAATTTCTGGAAAATCTCCGTGATAATTCTTGCGGAAAAATCCTGCAAGTTGCTCTAAGAGAGCTCTTCCAACTCCATTTGAAGCGGGAACATTGATAGTGAAAAAATCTCTAATTAGGTTCTGGTCGCTCTCACTTAATTTCTGAATGGCTGAGGACGCCTCATCCTCCTGACCAAGCAAACTCACAAGGTATGCTCTAAAAAGCAAAAGCGTTGGATAACCGCGCAATAAGAATTCTTCACGATTTAGCGCCAGCGATTCAAGCTCACCAGGTTCAAAAACAGACTGCTCGATAAATTCAGTTATTGATTTCAATGCATTTTCCAAGTCAATCAGTGGCACATTCTCACTGACAAGAACGGAGACGTTGCTGTAAAACACGATCTTACACAACTCATCAAAAATCTGAGATTCAAGGGCTAATCTAGGGTTGTAATTTAACCCCTCGAGCCTTAGCTGACTAACGTCCATTTCCGCGTAATAGGATTCATAGTCGTGGGTCAAGACCTCTGCATGCATGGGGAACTTTTCGGCGTTCAAAAGAGTAGGGCACAGCTCCAAAAAGTTCTCATAGTTCCATAGGAATTGCGTCTCTGTATACAAAGTGATGGCTGATGGATATTCAAAGGAGACAGCAGAAAGCTTTATGTATTTGTCAATCAGGGTTTCGATTTCATGGCCTTTAAGCCCACACCAATTTATTCTATTAACTGTCAGGGAATGGCAATCAAAATACTGCAAACTCATAAAGATCCCAAAGAGCATTTTTCCAGCTAGTCTATTTTCAACCCTGAATTCCTTCTCTGCAAGATTAAAACTCTTTGAGAATTCAATAAATCCCGGAACGATTTCATTATCAAACTGTGAATGTAATTCCTGGAAATCTATAAAACTATGTGACATCTTTGCTATTTCGATCTGTTCAATCAAGGATTCAAATGCCCGCCAAGAACCAATGATGGATTGGCGTGCGACGGAATCTATTTCCATATTTGATGCAGAGTCTGCCGATATCCGGAATCTGAGTTTGCGGAATGCTTCGCGAGAGTCTTTGCAGGTCAAAATCTGTGTGATTGAAAGCCAATAGCGCCATTCTGGAGTCAAAAGTGTCTTTAGTTGTTCCTCACCACTGAGGTTAACTGGATATATTGGGATCCCATTTTCGATTGCAAGATTGGTTTCACGTTTTACATGCTCATCGTTCAAAGAGTGTGGAGTCAAAAGAATGATAACGGCCCGTAATTCAGCTATAGATTGATAGATATTTGTTCTGCCATCAATGGCATCAGTCATTGCTGAGGGGGTTATCAGTGTTTGAAAACCATCTTTATCTAAATATTCTGATAACTGGGTAGCGACTTCAACGTCCTCAGGTGCGTAGCTCATATAAAGCTTTTTCGTAGGCAGCATCATCAACCTATAACCTTCAGTTCATTGATCATGCTGCCCAAATTTACCCAGCAACTTCGGTATTCTTCTTCAAGATTCATGTTCTCACTTTGATCTTGAACAAATTGCTGAAGCTCTCTCTGCTTTGAATTACTTGGCAAGGACAGTAAGTGCTTAGCTTTTGGAATCGAACCTGACTTATACTCAAAAAAAGCGGCAAACAGGGTGACCATAGGCAGCCAAACTTTAAAGCTTTGAGTAGGGCAGATTTCCTCCATGTATTCCATATCCTTGTCACCTACGACCACATCAATTTGCTTAAACCAATCAATTGCTTCCTCTATTTTTTCTGGAACCCTTTGAGCGTTGTAGAAGCATTCGAAGAGTTTTATGCCCGATGCAAAAATTAAGTAACCCAGAGTATTGCTAGTCCTTTTGGCATCAGGATCATCTCCAGTGCTAATTGGGGTCCTTGCTCCAACCTGATTTGCACGCTCAAGAACTTCATCAAAGAAGTACTTCTCCTCAACCCAATAACGAAATAGATCCATATCATTTTCTAGTAACTTCAACGCAAGTGAATTCATGGCCTCTGGATAGTAGAACTGCATCGCTGATGGAATGAGGTAACTAGTTTTAATTTCTTGTTGAAGTCGCGGATCATCAGGCACCCATTCGGGTCGTAAAGTGGTAAATGTCCAGTAACAGGAATAGAGAAATTCCCCAACAGTAAGTTTGCCTTCTTCGTTTAGATTTGTTTCTAGTTGGGGTAATTGGTATCCAATTTCCATAAACATCTCGTGATTGAAGTTCACATAGTCAAAATCAGATTCAGGCATAGAAAGAAGTATTTTGACTAGAGTACTTGCATTTTCAATCCAGATTAATGTGTGCTTGTCTAATTCCTTAGTTTGCTTAGGCGAATCAAATTCGATCTTGAATTGTCGAGCTAAAGTTCTAGTGGCATCGCGAGGAGTGGAGGACTGAGTAAGCGCCGAAACGTCCAGCCATTCTTGCCAATCACTTCCGAATGATTTCTTTATTGTGTCCAAGTCAGTTAAAGCAATCGGATAGATTGGCAGTTTTAACTCTCTAGCCAAACTAATTTCGCGCTTCACATGATTGCTTGCAATAGAGTCGACCGAAAGTAGAACAATTAACGCCTTAGCTGCGTCTAGAGTTTTAATAATGGTTTCTGCATAACTTGCCCCAGGTTTAACCTCATGGATGGCCATCCAGACTGGAAAATCCTTGTCCTTAAGCCGCTCATAAATCTCAGTCGCGTGCTCAATGTCGGCACTGGCATGACTAATGAATATGGTGCCTGTTCGGACCTCAGAGCTCATCAACTTCCTTCTTCTTTGTAGCGATTTTAATGAGCACGATGAACCTTACGCAAGATCCATACTGTGCGCGTCCTAGTTGTGACCATATATTTCTCCAAATCATAAGGATTTTGCCGAATAGTCATAATGGTATGACGCTTCAATCCTTGAACATGTCAGCCCCAAACCCTAGGGTTTTCCTAGGTGAAGAGCACTGGGGGAGACGAATTAAATGCGCAGTTTATATAAGAAGGCACCGCAGACTAATCTTGGGGCACTCCTAAAACTTTTTAGCGAAGATGGGATATCTCTATCACTTGTTGGTGTGTTTAATGTCGAGTCTGGACATATGAGTATTCGCAGTGAGAGATTCAATGAAGTAACCCAGGATTACACTGGCGCTTTTCGCGAGTGTGATGAGTGTGCCCCTCAAGAAGAAGGTCAATTATTCTTTTCAATATGTGAAACATGTGGAAAAAACGGGAGCAACTTTTTTTGGATTCCATCAGGTGATGGCGATGGTGTTTATACTGCTTTTGAACTACTAAATCGAAACCCAGAAACGGGTGAAGTTGAAACACGAGGTTTTGCAACTGTCCTGTTTCCAACTGACTCATTTGCCGAGCCCATAGTTGAGAAGGCTTTGAAAGATGCAGAAAACTCAGATGCCCCTTTATATGCCTTTGGTTTCACTGCTGGGCTTCTTGATCCAAATAGTGGCTTAGAGGCTTTTGAGGTGACGAAGCTAGAGGGATCTGATGAAGGTTGGGCCCTTTATGTTTCTGATGTAACAACTACATCCGACAGTGACAACGCGACTGTTTCATTACATCTAGACAATTGCGAGGAAATCACGGTGCTTGCCTTCTCGGAAGAACCAGATTCAACGCAAATAGCTCCAAAGCCCCGAATAATCATCGGTTACTCTTCAGATTGGCTGAAGGAAAAGGGATTTAGCGCCTCCATGGAAAAACCCTACAGTCGCAGAGTCTTTGATGAATGGGTTTTAACTGGAATTCAGTCTTGTCACCTCGAAACTATGGGCGATGTTGCCACGTGGTTCAACTTCAAAATGAATGAAGCGATGGAAAAGTACAACTACGCCGCTTCTTGGTTATTGCAAGGCGCTCTACACGGTGATTCTGATTGCATAACGGAACTAGAGCGTTATTCGGAATACACCGCTGATCCTGAATGGGTTACGACCTGGCTAGGGCAGAGAAAGCAATACCAAGCCGAAGCCGACTTCGAAGACGGACGCTTAACATTTCCATTTCATAAATCAGGAAATGGAGAAAACAAGGAAGTTTCTAGACCGAAGGGTGAAAATACCCAAACTGTTTCTAGTACCACTTTTGAGAATAAAGCTTTGATTTTGGGACAGTTATGGATTCGCAACGAAGAGGAAGAGGAGTGGGCTGACTTCTTTAAATACAACAATTTAGGACTACCTCTAGCTTTTGCATTGGCCGAAGACATAATTAATCACAGTGAATCTTTAGAAAAGTACGTTAATGAGACTTGGAAATTGTTGCTTGAGAGCATGGAAATTGAGGACACAGGGTTTGAAGACTTTGATGAACTGATTGAAAAACAAGAAGAGTACGAAGATGATGAGGAAGATCCGGAAGATGATGTCAAGCCCGAAACTGTAGCGAGGCCAACCTGGGGTTCCTTTAGGAATTTTTGGACAGATTGCGAAATGACCATCACACCGAACTTGTCAGGGTTTATTGATATCGAGGGTGGAAGTGTTGGTATTTCTGGCAAATGGTTCGCGACATGCTCAAATTGCTATTCAAAAACTCACTGTTCGGACTGTGGCCGTAATCCATCGAGTTATCTGCAGCTACGGGCAGGAAACGGTGATGGAGTTTATAGCGTTTTCGAATTGAGTTTTGAAGAGAAAGCAGTCGGAGCACTTCTCATTCTGGACGACATTGGGTTTGCGCCAACAGTTATGGAGAAAATCTCAGAGACAAATTCGACAAAAGATGAAAACCCCGAAGCGCTAGGAGAATTTTACAAAGACTTGTACAAGTATTTTTACTCATCCATAGGTGAATTTGATCAGTCCCTTCCTATGCATTACATCGGTGAAATAGATGTGGGGCAAAACCCGATTTACAAGCGTGGAGAAGATCCGGTCGGAATTCTAATTTTTGGAGAATCAGGCGAGGGTAAGGAATCATCGCACGCATTAGTTACAGTGAATAATATTGCACCTGGAAAATACAGGACCTTTGTTTTTGCACATCGAAATGAGCAAAACGAAAATATCCTTGTACCAAGATGTGTCTTATTGCTAGAGGAAAATTCTGCAGACCACATAGGATTGATGAAAGACTTCGCAAACCTGATTGTCCTAGAAGATGAGTACGCACATTGGAGCGATTCCACAGTTTTCTCTCGAATAGGTGAACGATTAGCTCCCTACGTGATTGATGTAAATGCAGATTGGAATAATTTGCGGGTTGCGCGAGGGATAATCGCAGAAGATTATGAATCAGCAAGAGATGCCCGAATGGAATGGTTGTCTTGGGTTCTCCTGTTTCAGTCTCATTTTCCTTCTGCTGAGACCAAAGAGTTTATAAAGGAGAATGCCGAAAGCTTAGATCTGTCAATGAGCACTATTCAAAAAGCGCGGGGACATTTCACGCAGTAACCATCGCCATTTTTACAGTACTTGGACCAGCTTCAGTCGGACGAACCTCAAGGCGCATCGGAATCTGAGTTTTCATTCCCTCAACGTGACTGATAATTCCAATAACGCGCTGTTCTCGTAGATCTTCAAGAACATCAAGGACCTCTTCCAAAGTGTCATCCGAAAGCGAACCAAAACCCTCGTCGATAAAGAGTGTTCCAAGTTCAATTCCGCCGTTATCTCCCTTAACCACTTCTACCAAACCTAGCGCTAGCGCCAACGATGCATAGAAGGCTTCACCACCTGACAAAGTCTCGGCAGGGCGTTCCTTGCCTGCGAAGTAATCCATGATGGTGATTCCCAACCCAGCCTTTTGAGCACGGCCCTGGCGGTCTTCATGCAATCTAAATTCATACTTACCGTTACTCATGCGACGCAAGTGACGGCTTGCAAATTCAAGGATCATCTCTAACCGTTCCTGCAAAACAAAGTTTGTCAGGCTCAAGCCAGCAGAGTTCTTGCCTTCCACCAAACCTTGAAGCTTCAGATATGGATCACCAGTTTCACGCAGTTCTGTGATTTCATCTAAGGCTGCTGCGATTCCAAGCTGAGCGGTATCTAAACTGTCGTTAATTCTTTCCACAACCGCTAGTTGATCATTAATGATTGAAAGCTCTGCCTCCAAATCAACAACTGCTTGGGTGAGTATCTGAATTTTTTCTTCTAGTTCACCAGCATCTGGAAGTTTCTTGAAATCGGGCTGTGCGAGCAAGGCATGAATTTCCTTGATGCGGCCTGTATATGCAGAAACTTCAGCCCGAAGCACATCTTCATCAATTTTTAAGATCTCAAGTAATGACTCTTCATCCTCGATCTTGAGTCGCTTCATTTCAGATTGCAGTTTCGCTTCAGATGCAGCCTTGGATTTTTCAGCGCTCTCGTAATCAATAAAGTGTTGCAGGCAATCATTGAGATCACTTAGCTCTTCTTGAGCCTCCTCATAGTCACTAACGATTTCTTCGGCATCGGCCGCACTCTTTTCCAACTTTTTCAAAGTCGCCTTCAGTTCGGATGATGGCTTGAACTTCTTCTTTGAAGCAGCTGTTGCATCCTTTAACTCATACTTGAGTTCACTTACTTCACCCTCAAGATCGACCACAATCTCTTCTAGACGATCCATTTCATCTTGGTCGTAACTACCTTGACTCTTTACTGGATTTGGATGCTCTTCAGAGCCGCACACCGGACAAGGCTGACCTTTCTTAAGTCGCTTGGCGGCAAGGCCAATGTAATTCTCTTTCTCAAGAGCCCGGTACTCCTTGACCTTCTTCTTCGCCGTTTCAATCTTTTTTTCCATCGTTGAAACCTTGGTAGTCAACCCGGGAAGCGCTTTAATTTTTTGTTCATAATCTAAAGACTCTTCAACCAAAACTTCGAGATCATCCAACTCAGATCCCGCTTTTTTGGCAGCATCTGCTTTCTTTGACAGTAGGGGAACTGCAGAGTTCAATTCTTTAATTCGCGCCTTCACTTCGGTCGAAGTCATTTCAACATAATCTTCACTAATCTGATCCAACGCCTTATCCATTTTGTCATCGTCGGAGTCACGGCTTTCAAGGATTGTTTGCAACCCTGATGCCTTCTGCCGAATTATCAGGCGCGACTCTTTGAGATTCATTTCTTCGCTTTTCGCGTTAAGTCCTTCAAGCTCCTGGCTCAAATCTGCCTTAGCCTGGATCTTTTCCTGCGAGTCCTCGAGTAAAGCCAACTCGGCTTTCTTGGGATTTAGCAGCTTTTCAACTGCCGCACGCTCCTCTTGCTGTTTCTGGCTATTAGGTCGAAGTAAATCTATCGCCGCTTTAATCTCTAAATTCTGTGTGTCGCGGGTTTCATTTTTATCATTGAGCAAATCTTCTAGACGCTCAAAGTCATAATCTCCTTTAGATTCAACCCATTCCTTCTGTAAATTACGAACATGGTGATTAATCTCTTGACCTTGTGCAGCAAGCAATCCCTGGATTTCCTTGGCCTTCACATCTAGCAGGCTCTTGATCTTGTCGTAGAAGAAGGTCTTAAAAATGCTTTCTAGAACATCACGACGCTTTTCAGTTGAAGCATGTAAGAAGGAAGCAAAGTCGCCTTGGGGTAGGACAACCATCTGTGAAAATTGCTCATTATCTAAACGAAGTTCTTCTTTGATTCGAAGATTTACTTCTTTGGCTTGGCTAATCGCCTCGTGTGGCGGGTCAATGAACTCAAGAACGGCTTTTGCATTGACAGGGGTTGTGCCCTCGCCACTTTTCTTAGGGGCGTCATAAGCGGCCGTTCTTGTGACTTTGTAGCGAGCGCCTCCAGTGGAAAAATCAATACAGACCTTTGTTTCATCACCAGCTTCGCAATAATCACTGCGAACTCTTTGACCTGCTGGTCCAGATTTAGTAGCTGCCTCGTGTGCCGTTACGCCGTACAGAGCAAAGACAATGGCATCGATAATTGAGCTTTTTCCGGCACCAGTTGGACCTTCGAGCATGAAGATCTTGTCTTGGCTTAGTGCATCAAAATCGATCTCTTGCTTGTCCTTAAATGGGCCAAAGCCTTGAATGGTTAAAGAATGAATTCTCATTTGTTGACCTGCGTCAAACTAAGTCTTACATCGGCGCAACAATCATCAATTGCACTGGCAACTTGTTCACTTGCCTCTTCTTTTGTCACGCGAACAACAAAACGTCGAGTCACCTCTTCAGGCGTTAAATTTTGAAGTAGGACTCCATCTTGATTGCGCCCTACAACACCGTCTGTAGTGATTCGGGTTTCAAGGTCAAGTAAATTCTCAAATTTGCGCTTAAGGGTGTCAAATACATTGATCGGTATCTCTTTGTCAGTCAGTACTACTTTGAGCCAATCTTTTGTTGCAGGATGCTTGTCAGAGATCAGCTCTTCCATAGTGCCCTCAATCTGCTTCATTCCTCGCAGTTTTGGTGCAGTTAAGGTCTCGATTCCAGAATCCTTAACGCCATCCTTTGAAATCTCAATCTGAAGTACTTGCTTCTCGTCATCGCGCTCTGAAAAGGAAAATGGAATGGGGGATCCGCTATATCGAAGCAAAGTTGATCCTGGTCCTTTAATCTCATTTTTTGAATGAGGCCTATGAATGTGCCCCATGGCAACATAATCAGCACCTGCAAAGACAGCTGCACTTGTTTGTCCTAACCCGCCAACTCTGATGTCCTTGATGTTTCTCTCACTGTCACTCTTGGTTGCACCTTCCACAAAGGCATGTGTTGCAACCAAAACACGAAGCGGTTTGGAGCTTTGTTTCTTTCGATTCTCAACATCGGCATTGATAAGACGCATTGCTTCTGCAAGCACCGCAGATTGGGATGCCTCTACCTGCCACTGACCCGCATCAACATCTGGTTCAAGGTATGGGATTCCGTATGCCAGTAAATCAAAATCATCTGACGGGAGTACCACCGGTTTGTCTATCTCGTGAAGCCTGGTTCTAAAGTGAAGACCCAAACCTGACATAAATCTTGTGTTACTTCCTAAGCGAACACGGCTATCATGATTGCCCGAGGTGATTAATACTTGTATTCCATACTTGTTGATTTCTGCCAGGGTATCTTCAAAGAGTTCAATCGCTTCCGTGGGTGGTACGCCGCGATCATAAATATCACCCGAAACAACTAAAAGCTCAGGTTTACTTTGAGCGATAACTTCAGAGTGCAACCAGTTGAGAAAGTTCTCATGCGAGGCCGCCAAGGATTCGCCGTGTAGTCGACGACCAATGTGCCAGTCTGACGTATGCAGAATTCTCATTGGCAAAACCTACTGCCTGCCTCTGACTAGTTCTAGGTCAAGCGAGATCGGGTTTTCCTTGGATGGTCAGGGTTTATCTTGTCGGTACTTTGGTGCAGGATTAGGCCATGGAACACAACCTGTACTGGGAGAAAGTAACTAATGCTGCTGCTGGCCCCGAAAATGAGGCCTCTGATCCGCAGTTGCTTGAAAAATTTGCTAATGAATGTGCGGAGTATGTGAATTCCCTTAAAGCTTCTGAAGAAAATGTTCAGCAGGCGTTCTTTGCTATTTACAACTTACAAGATCGCTCCGTACTGCTTCGATACTTACAGGCGGTTGAAGACCCAAAAATCATCCGCATTATCTATGAAATTGACGAAACAGAGAATGCCAATATCGGTGATCCTGTTGGTGTAATGCTTGCGGGTAATCCAAATACCCCTAAAGACGTACTACAAAAACTATCTGAAATTGATTTCGACGAAGATTATGATGACGAACAGATTCAGGACGCCCTCAAGCAAAACCCGTCAGCTGCTTTTCTTTACTTAAATTGATTTGAATGGTCACGAAAAAGGAGTCATGAATGGATGGAATGTTTTTGAATGAAGAGATCCGAATCGCTATTGCCAAGGACTTATTTGTTCAATGGGTTGAAAGTAATATGAATGAGGATTTGGAAGAGGCTGAGTACGAGTTTATGAAGTTTGCATCAGACGACTTAAAGCTAATGTACAACCAATTTTATCGGCTAACGTCAGGCGATCCGTACTATCTTGAAGTTACAGACTAAAACTAGCGTAAAGAAATAAATGCAATTTAAGAGTTATCTTCTTCCAGCCATTTGCTGACTAATTCAATAGCTTCTTTCAATGAGATTGAGGTGAGCACATCGAAATCCTCGTTTGCCATGTTGCTCTTGATTTCTTCATCTAGGTAGTGGCCCAATGGGTCACAACCATTTGGACACGGGGTGTCATAGTCAGCGGTCGCGCCACAAACCGTGCAGGAAATGATTATGTTTTCATCTTCGCTCATACCTCAAGAATAAGGGGAGGCTCTGACACGAAACAAGATCCTGGCGAAGATTCAAACAGCACAGGACCCTTTACCTGAGGTCAAACCAAGTATCGCCCAGCAATTCGTCATCAATTTTCTTATCAGCCTTTACTTCCAGCGCTCTCTCTCCAAGGGTGATTTCATCGGTATACCTTGGGTGACTGCTATATGGCTGGTATGTGAAGGTAGGTTTTTCTTCTTGTAAACGACTTAGCAGTTCGTCAGGTACAGAGTGGTTTTGGCTGAGAAAGTACCGAACCATAGGATGCTCAACTTTTGCAAGCTCTAGATACTTTTCACTGGTTAGGGCAGGGTTTTTTGCCAGCGCCGCTAGCAGACAAGTTTGAGCACTGTCTGCTTCCCACTCAACATCAAGTAAGTTTGCAATGTACTGAGCACCAGGCCCACTACTCCAATTCATATCAGTTGGATATCTGAAAGTTTCAGTCAACTGTGCATCTTTACGAAGTTCTGTGATTGTCTCAAGTTTTTCATCAATAGAATACTTTCCATTTTCAAAAAGAAGGACACCCTGCTCCTCAACATCATTTAACAACCAGTCAACGCTGTTTCTATTCGAATACAGAAATTCAAGTATCTCAGTTGGACAGTTCCGATTCGTGGCCAGCGCAACCCGTGCCCTAAAACTCTTATATGGAGTCTTAGCCTTAAAACTTAGAAGAAATATTCTCGTGAGATATTCAGGGTCAATATTTGGTGTTCGAGCTAATGTTTCAGGGCCCCAAAAGGTCCATGTGAATTCAGCACTTATAAATGGGTACCAAGAATAATCCCACCAATCACTAGTGTCATTTTCATCGCGCCATATGAATTGCTCAATTGCATCTGCAAACTTTGGATATCGAACAGGAAACCCTGGAACATATTTTAAAAGCGCATCGAAAATCGCAGGATCGCATTCAAGAAAGCGACCATTGGGGGCAAGCAAATGCATAATGGATTCTTCAAGATCTGAGGGTTGGAAATTCTTAGCCATGCTCTTGATCGCTTGCTGAACCGGGCCCCACCAATGGGAGTAAAAATTCTCATCACTCGAATCCCCGATTGACTCATAGGCATACTCGTATGTGCTGATGTTTTCTAGAACCAGCTCCACAAAATCCCTGACATCGTCAGGAGTCTTCCAATCCCATTCGTATTCATTCCAATCAAATTCGCTCATGACAAAAGAGTAAAGGTAGGTCCTGACACCAATCAAGGTCTTCAAAGGAACTTCCTTAAACCCCATTCGTCTAATTCATCCTCATACGGCTTAACTTCAGAAGCTGAAAATCCATTCTCTTTTGCAAAATCACCTGCCATTAAAATTGTAAAGAGGTCTCCCTTCTCGAGGGATTTCAATATGGCCTGCCAAATGAAATCCTTTGTGAAGGTTCTGGGCGGTTTTGGGGGATTGAGTTCTTGCATGAGCTCAACGTAAAGGTTATTAAACTCATCCAGAAGCGAAGCACTTCGGTAATTTCCTTCTTCAATTTCACGAAATAGATATTCTGCAACATCAAAGAAATAGAAAAATGGATTCCATTCAAGCGGGTGCCCTTCAGCGGTCTTTAAATCATTATCAAAGAAATTGAGAATCAGCTCCCAGGATCTTTGAAACTCCTCTTCAGTCGGATTCTCTGGATCCTTCGAAACTTTCTCAGCAAAATCTTGCGATAAGAGTCGAAAAGCGTTAAAGAAACTTCCACCAAAGAGATCAACTGTTGGCTGATCAGTTTGTCGCATGATCGTAATCATGTTCCCAATTGCCGATTCATAATCTTTCTTTCGCAATGCCAACCGGGCCTGGGCATACATGAATGAGACATTTTTCGATTCAAAGTATGGGAGTAACTGAGCTTCAACCTTGTGAAAGCGAGCCTCGTCCTTTGCGACGTCACGAAGCAAGCGGTGAAGATATATGCCACAACCAACATGGCCTTCATTAAAGCCTTTTTCAAACTCCTCAAGGGCTTTTGAAAGTTCTTCTTTTTCCGCGTATGCCCATCCACGGACCTTGTGTAATTCGGGATGCTTTTGCACACCTGCAGTTAATTCAAGTGATAGATCAGGATTTTCCTCTACAAGTAAATTAGCCAAATCCATCACAACATTTAATTTACGTTGACTTTTGGGGGAGTCATCAAATCCGTCTGAGACAAAACTTTTTGACGATTTCTTACCGAAGATCCCCATTACTTTACTCGTGGCATGGAAGTTGCCACGCCTTCCACCTCGTCAGTCCACCAGCCTGTGGCCTCGACTACCTCGTATGGCAAATAATAATCCGTATACAACATATCCCCATCAAGTGAAACTTTGATTAAACCCGGAATCGCCTTACCTAAATTAAAAATGGCCAATGTGTCATTTACAGCAGCTTGATAGCCGCCAAGTCCAGGTTGACCCAACATTGGACCTTTGCCATACACAATGTAATCCAAATTGTTAATTGGTTCTGGGTGCAGCAATAGATACCAATGAAAGTCATGGCCAGGTGCGCCGCTAGCACCGGAGTAATCGGGAACAATTAATGCATAGAACTCTTTCTCAGTTTGTTCTTCTTTTTCGGTCAGATAGCGCATCAATCCAATTGCATCCTCATTGAGTAATTGGCACATTGTCAGTTCCCATTGATCAAACTCAAGAAGCAATTTTTCAGGGTCACCCTTACCAACCAAAGCATCCATTAATTCCACAGGTATGTGGATTGGATGAATTGTCTTGTCTAGATCCAAGCTGTCAGGGTCAGCATCCTGTGGAACCATTTGAATCGACGGATGGTTGTCAATACCAAAGGTTGTTATCGCCCAGTCGGAAAGCTTCTCTGGGTAACCCATGAACCACATTTGACCTCGTAGTTCAGCGAGCACTTCTTCGGGCAGTTGCTCTTCTGCGATGCGCATATCTGTGAAGATCGGATCGCCAATCTTCGGCTGCTTTTTATCAAACAATCCCATGGTGATGATTCTCCCTGAAGTTTTCGGAAAAGTACCATCAGACGCCTGTCCTGGGAATAGCCTGACTTGTCAGTGCTGGCTTCTACCATCGCAGGCATGCGATTGCTTCTTTCAATTGTTCTGGTTGTGACCCTTGGGGTTTACACCCCTGCAAAGGCTGACCCATTACCTAAATCCTTAGTGCTCATAGACACTGGCTTTGATACCTCAATTGAGATGATTTCAAAATCAGTCATCTTTGAAAGCTGCATTATGGATTGGAGCATGTGCCCCAACTCCACAAGCTTTCAAGAGGGGACGGGTGCGGCCACAATTTCCTCTGCTTTGCTAACAGCACCTGGAATAAGCCACGGCACTCAAATGGCTAGCATCGTAATTTCGACAAATCCTGCCCAGAAAACAATTTTGCTTCGTTTGGTTGCCTATAACTCCCGTGGTCAACGAATGTCCACTACTGAATCAAGTTTGATACAGGCATTCAAATGGATTGTAAATAAGCGTGTTGAGTTAAACATTGGCGCAGTTGCAATGGCCCAAGGACATCACTCCTTGTCGACCTCGAAAAACTACTGTCCACGTGTCACTGTCCTCGAAAAGTTGATTTCTGATCTCAAACTAAATGATGTTCCAGTGTTTTTTCCAACAGGCAACGCAGGGGACAAGTCGCGTATTGATTGGCCCGCCTGCATTCCTGCATCAATCGCAATTGGCGCCATCGATGCTAAAGGCCAAATTGCAAGCTATTCAAATTATGATCGAACGTTGGTTGACTTCTATGCTCCTGGAACTGCAGCTGCACTTTTGCCAGGTGGGGCTAATACAACAGCAACAGGAACTTCCGTATCAACGGTTATGGCCGCAAGCTATTGGTTGAAGTTATCGGAGTTAAAGCCCGAGATGAAGTTAGCCGACATCTCGCAGCACTTTCGCAACACAGGCCCAATTATCTTTGACTCCAAGTTTAGATTCGGTCGAAAGATGGACATAGACGCGGCGATAGGTGCGCTTTGATAAACTTGCAACATCACAATCAAAATCATGAGCACTAATGGAAGACTGTAAAAGGTTTGTGATCGAACGAGAAAGATTGATGAGCCGACCAACAGTAAAAATTGAGAGGGAGAAAAAATGAGTAAGCGCATCGTAATCGAGGGGCTGGAATATATTGGCTCTTTTGTAGTTCAAAGCGGTCAGGCCATCGTGGGCGACCCAGGCTTTCTTGAAGACTGGAAAACTAACGTAGGGGAGGAGTGGAACCTAGAAGGCAAAGACGGAGAGTATTCTTTTCAAGGAGCCTCAGCTACCACTTTAGAAAATGCTGGCACCATGGAATTAGGTGCAAACCAAGCTGTCGCTTTTCCAACAGGAGATGGTGACCGGTTATATCCAGTCTGGGCAAAGTTTGATGATGAAGGACGAGTGACCCAGATCGTTATTGAATTTGCTGATGATGAAGGATGAATCCTAAAGTTTTCAATTGATCAAAGCGAAGTGGCTTAAAAGTAATACAGCTCCGACAATGCTCCCAATATTGCCTCATCTGATTAATCTTCTTTTCTCAATTACTGTCCAACGCAGCTAGAACTTTCAGCTCCTTTGGCAGAGTTTCATTTGCAAGTATTGCAGCGAAAAGATCTTGATCTCTAAACAGGGTGAGACTTTCCAGTATCCTCACATCCAGAACTGTGCACAAATAATCCCAAACATCTTGGGACGTTTCACCAAAAAGTTCGTTAATCTCTTCAGGTGTGTACTGGTTTAAATCAATGCTTGACTTTTCGAGCACAGGTCGAAGAATCTTGGTCGTAAAGTCAGGGTAGTCAGTAACCTTAAAAGAGGGTTTATATGAATCCTCAATTTCACCAAAGTAAACCAGTCTTTCGGAATCATCATCGAGTAATGCCATAGCAGACTTTACAAAGCCCCCGAATGACCCTTCTACATTTGCAGCGTGGTAAAGGGGTATGAATTCGGGATTCTCAACCTCATTCGAATCTCGCATCATGTCCCACTCATAGTGATTGAGATCAACATCAAGAATTCGCCCCATGTCGTAGGAGTAAGTCTCCGGGAAAACTGATGCGTCATCAAGATCTTTGTTTTTAATGTGTTCAGCGGTTACCAGCAAATATGAGAGACGGTTCCAATAGTTGGCGAGGGAGCCAGCAAAATTAGCTATAACTTCGGTATGAATGGAAACTAAACTAGGGTTTGAAATCAACCCAAAAGCCACCTCTCCATCATCTGATTGTTCACCCCAGTCTTGCGCGTAGTATGAAATTCTCTCTGCCAATGGCAACGGCAGCGCAGGATTCGTTGCCAGCGCAGTCAATAGTAGGTACTTCGGTTTTTTAAAAGGATTTTCGTCATGAGAAATTGTCCCTAGTTCAGTTTCGTTATCTAGCGAGATCTCCACGACGATCTGCTCACTCTCAAAATCACTGAGACCGAGATCTTTTTCCCCTAGCCCTTCTGCATATTCAAAAATCTTCTCTAAGTTCTTTTCATCTCTGTTGACTGCACTTCTGAAGTTAGAAATAAACTCCAATTGCTCATGGGAAAAGAAATTCACTAGTTCTGAATCGTCTAACTCTTCTCCAGAATCGATATCTTGAATTGACAGTTCCATAGAAATTCCATCATCAAAAGAGCGTCGTTTTGGATACTTATAATCGCGCCAATGCAGCAATATTCCTTCGTTCTTAAGCTGCAGGAGAGCCATGTCGATATCTGACTTCAGGCTCATTTATTCCGCACTTCTATCTCACTCATGCCATAAGGGTAAGGGTGGGCCTGACAGGGGACAGGGGTAAAACTGCCTCCTTAGCCCCCTCACATCCACGATCCTGCCCTATCCGAACACCTGTTCGAATTCTGTGTTACTCTCCGCTTCCCCCAAAAACTGCCCAGCGCTGACCCCAAGCCTCAAAGCAGATTTGTCAGTGACGGTCAGTAACTTCTCCACCAGTCAGAAGCACCATTGTCGGAAGAAAGGAAAAGGTGAACAGAGAAAACACACCCGATGAAAAAGAGCTTTGGGCCAGTATCCCTCGCTCCGAAGGCGTAGATCGCGCCGAACATTTTGTGACACTCAGTCACATGGCATATGACCGCGGTGACTTTAAGTCAGCGCTCGCGCTATGTGAAAGTGCCAGAGAGATTTATGAATCTCACAAAGCAACAGTAGGAACCCAAGCATTACTCCATGTGTACGAGGGAATCACATGGTCACTTCGAAAGCTCGACCGAGAAGCAGAGGCTGCAGAACTCGCACTCCAAGCAGTAGAGATTCTCAAAGAAGATAGCCCAGTTGAAGCAACAGATATGTTGCGAGAAGCAGGAAGATTCTTCTTCACGGCAGGTGAGTTCCAGAAGTCATTAGATTGCCACCTCAAGGCAATGCAAGAAGTTGATCCAGATTTATCAGAGTGGACAATGGGAATTGATAGTTACAACATCGGTTTTGCATTGATGAAGCTAGAAAGATTTCCAGAAGCAATTCCCTACCTGATCAAGTCACGTGAACACTTCAAGAAGGATAAAGAGCCAGAAAAGATTTACTACTGCGACGAGTATCTAGCAGTTTGTTACTTAGAACTTAACAACGGTGTTGAAGCAACGGTGCATGCACAAAAAGCATTGGACTTTGCAGTCACAGCACAAAATAGTTGTTTAGAAAGCTGGGCGAAGTATCGCCTGGGATGCGCCAAGGTCTTACTTGCCGAACTAGATGAAGCAGAAGATCTTCTGAGAGATTCCCTTGCAATGAACTCAAGAACCGGCAGCCCAGATTGGGAAATGACAATCGAACTTGAGACAGAGATTGCAAATATCTTGACCATCAAAGGTCGAGTTGCTGAAGCCGACGAGATCCGTCGCCGAATTAAGACCCTAGAAGAGACCATCAAGGGTGAGTAAATCCAGAGTCACCATCACTGCAGGTGCGGTGTTCCTATCCGCCGCACTTGCAGTGGTTTTTCTCAATGGGTCTACTCCAGAACCATCTATCGAAGCCAAACAAGCGCCAATTCAAACCCCAGTCTCAATTCCTGCCGACCTTCCCGCCTCCAAGGTCCTGACCTGGAACTGCGAGATTGAAACCCACAAACCAGAACTGATCTTCTTCACCTGCGCCGATGGTGGACTTTATGTTGAAAAGATCAAATGGAACACTTGGAGCAAAGAGGGTGCAACAGGCCGTGGAATCTTCTCTGAAAACCTCTGCGAACCAAGCTGCGCGGAAGGCAAGCGGGTAAGAGCGCCAGTAAATCTCACCCTTTCAAAACTGACTGAACAGAATGGAAAGTATTACCTTCGGACCCTAGACATAAGTACCGCTAGTGGAAAAGACTTTCCTTGGGGAAGAGCAGATGGCTTCCAATGGGATGTTATGGAGTTTGCCGAGATGATGGGAGATTTGTAATGAGTGCAGAATCATATGAAATGTTTAGAATGTTAATTAAAGAATACAAAAATTCGGATCTAACTTTCGCAAGATTCTGCGAGATTGCTGAAGAGTTTGGCGTCGAGTGCCCAGTATGAAAAAGAGGGTATCTTAGACCCTAACCTACAGAGAGAACGGTGGAGACATGGACTATAACAAGATAGCAAGCATTCTAACACAGATTAACTTAGATGCTTTAGATTTGGAACAAGTAGAGTACTTGCCTTCAGACTTTTGGAAAGACCTTGAAGATGGTTTGACATTTGCCGTTTTTGTTAATGGTGGTTGGGCAGAGCCTACAGAAATGGGTAAGTCGCAATTAGAGTTTGCATGGCGAACACTATGCGACATGCGTGACCTTGACCCAGAAATTATGTATGACACACCTCTAGATTTTTTCAAGGCACAGCAAGTATGACAGATTTTGAATATTCATATCAGGCATATGTCGTAAAGGGAATTTCAAAGTACCTCGAAGGCTTACCTTCTAACAACAATAATGATGTGAAAAGTCTGGATTTCGATGAAAAATCAGAATTGGCTGAACAAATCGCGATGTATGTAAATGAATTCTTACCCGCGGATTAGGGCTTTAGAAAATCATCTAGAGCTTTATCTAAGCCGAGCGAATCTTGATAATCTACGATTTTCCATGCATTTGCAAATTTTTTCATAATTCCAAATTGAGAATACAGACCAATCTCGAACTTGAAACTAAGAATTGATGGTCGCTTTGAAGCTAGACTATAAAGTTAACCCGTGCAGAACAAATTCTTAAAACCAAACTTACACAGTTTTCCACATCTGGTCGATCGTCTTGTGTCTGAACCAAGTAAAACCATTCTCAAGAGTAATTACCGCGACATCTACAGGACCACCAACAGTGTCCTGAATTGCCTGGCTTGACTGCCTAAGAATCTGAAGTTCAATGAGGCTTTCTGCCATTTTGGCAAGAGAGGTGGATGGAAGTCCCGCAAGGGTTCCAGTAAAGGGCTTAACAAATCGATTGTAGGAGTTGTCCTCGAATGACTTTTCCAACTCTTCTATGGCTTGGTCCTTAATCTCGGCTAATTCATTTTCAATCTCAAGTTGAATTTCACCTTCCAATTTGTCATCCAACTTTTGTTGAATCTTTGTGATTGTCTCTCTCAGGTTTCTCTTTGAACCATCTAAAAAACTTGAATGGTAGGCGCGAAGATAAGTGTGAATTGCCTCAGATTGTGCATGAGTCTGTAGCCATGACTCATGGTCATTGCTCACTACCAGCTGATCAATTGAAAATCGTGGTTTATCAGCAACAACTCCTCGCAACTCAATCCAAACATGTTCTGGATAAATCTGCTCTTCTCCGTAACCAGAAAATGCCAATCGAGCATCATTTTCGTTGCCAATAGCTTTGAAGAGAATTTGATGCGAAATCGTCTCGATAATTTCTGTTATCAAGAAGTTCATTGGAATGTCATCAAAAACATAGTCAAATGCTTCTTTGATTTTGTGCTGAATAGAAGAATAAATTGAGTCAGCCCATTTTTCTGATAAACCTTCTGAGTTGTCTCTCTCATCCAACCACTTGACGTCTTTTCTGAAAAACTCCGCAACAAATTCAAGGGTTTCTTCATCATTCCAAGAGTCTGGTGAAATTTCCGCTTCTTCTATTTTTTCTAGTACCAATCTTCTTAGTTCTAAGAAATACTCTCTTGCGTGGTATTCTACAAAACCTTCTTGCACTTCTTGACTGAATAAATCAGGTCTATGCGATAACCACCTAACAAAAGAGTCGGCATAAGCACGAAGTGTGGATAGTGGTCGTGTTAATGTTTTTCGCCATTCAGTTATCAAAACCTCGTATGGATATCCCATAAACTCTGTCGAACCACTGTGCAAAACTGCAACTTTGTGTTCAGTCCCAATTTGAAAGATTTTCTCCGCCGAGCCATATGTGCGTCGATTGTCTCCGAGTTGAATCGTCAGCGCGCTATCAGAAGCTAGAGCGATCCCCAATTTATTCATTAGGACTATTTGCGAAGTCATCCCCACCCCCAATTTAAGTAACTAACTCTTACACAAATTGGGTGGAAATTCGAGGTCAATTACGGTCATCTAGGGGCGCACGCACCCACAATTCCACCGTCATCTGGACTTCTTTGCGAGAGGCGAATGGTTTTTGTATGCAAGCTTGGGTCCAACTTCACATGAGCTGACTGGCATAAGTTTCTCTGGGGATGGGTGGAATGAAGAGAAATTGGATAATCTTCTCACTCTTTGGGAAACGGACCTCTCTCTTGAAGAAGTGGCATCAGAGCTAGATGTTTCAGCGTTTAGAGTTGCGGTTGAAGCCGTTAAAAATGATTTAGTTGTTTTCGACTCAGTATTGATTGAAGCCGTAAATGACTTTTACTGAATAATCCTGCAACACCTTTCATTCCTTGGCTGCGGGATCAATAATTTAGAGTGAATCGTATAAGCCCATGTTTTAGAATTAGCTGGAAATTGATTGAAAGAAAAGAAATCAATAGGTACATTAAGCCCATGCCTAATCTCGAGCCTTACAGACTTTATGAAGTTGCTATTGAATCCTTGATTTTGACACTTAAAAATGGAAACCAGTATGAGTTCCCTGATACTTTGGCAAACGGACGTGCCAATTACATTCTTTTTGAAGAATTAGTTCGCGCATTAACTGGGCTGGTAAAAACAGCGGGATCAGACCATACCTCTCCCAGCGGCACGAAGTATGAACAGAAAGCGTTCAAAGACACAGTTTTGTATCCTGGGGCCGAAAACGATCTCTTTCAAACCAGCGCATCAAGCACCTTTGGTGCCAACAATGATGGTCCACGCATCAAGCGACTATTGGCGGCAAATGACTATGAATCTGCTCTAAAAATTTGCCGAGTTACTGGCTATGACCATAACGAGTTTTATATTTACACCAATACGCGGGGATTCAAGCCGACAGTTCCAATGAAGTATTTCGTTGTCCCAACAGTTGATGTAATTTCGAACTTAAATCCAAGCGATCCTCGTCAAATCTCCAGGAAAATTCTGCTTGCAAAAATCAAGAAAACAGTTCAACTCTGATCAAAGAGATTTTTACTGTCTTCTGTTTTCATCTTTGGGTCTCCAAAGACATATTGATTTAAGAGGTAATTAATTTCAACAATCGAAAGTGCTTCGGTATAAGCGGTGTGGTTGAAAAACTTGGAGAAATCCACGCTCTGCAGGGCTTCAAGTGCCATTGGATGATTCAGCTTCAAAAACATTTGAGTTGTATTTGGCTTTCGCGGAAAATCTGTCTTTACGGTTCCACATCCATAGCCAAAAATTGTTAGCGAAACGTCTGCTTCATCAAATTTACACTTGGCGATAATTCCCATGTCTTCAACTGCATAAATCGGACGCAGATTGGTATCTGAACGCTTCCAATATTGAATGCAAGTTCGCAAGTTATTATTTTTGTATCCATGCTCACCATTCACATCTACGTAGTTGATTGTTAGGTCATCATCCCTAATCAACTCAAATCTACGATCCAATTTATTTTGAACCGTCCATTTGCGCCAAGATCGGGGAACCACGAAGACAATGTATTCTGATGTTTTGGCAGAATGATTAAAAAAGGGAATAGATAATGAGTTGTTTCGTCCAAAAGGTGGATTTGTAACCGTGATGGCATCAACTGCATCAATTTGTTGAAGTAAGAAATCCCCAGCTTTAACTTTGGGATGATGCGGTTCGATGTCAAAACTAATGATGTCCTTAATGCCAACTTCAATCGCTGCGTTAATGAAGGATCCGGTCCCTCCGGCTGGCTCAATAAAGACACGCGAACTCAAATTGGGAACCATTTCAAGAAGGTTATTGAAAACTTCCCGTGCTGTGTCGTTCGGGGTGTAGTACTGCTCTTTTCCGGTAACTCGGGTATTTCCCAACTTAACTTTCTTGTCAAGGTTTTCAGGCACTTCTTCAGACACTTCTTCAAAGTCGAGGAGTGTGGAGTCTTTATCCAGTGAGGCCATGGGTTGAACTTACCTTAGAGGGCCGACAATTCCGATGATGCTCGAATTCTTGAGTTTTCTGGGGATTCAAGAAATCGGGGCATCCTTATCGCAGTGAAACTACTTTTCACGAAGAAAGTTCCGTACAGTTACATCATGAGTTATTGGCGGGTAAATCCGAATCCGGCCCATAATTTCGAGTTTCATTCTGGATTTTCTTGGCCTCACTGTAAAAATTCAATTTGGGCCCGAAATGATGTACATAGAAAAAGAATGAGGTCTATGGTGTGAATCATCACTCTGGGACGAGATAGCGAAAGTTGGCCTCTTAAAGTAGACAGGGGTAGTTCGAAATTCAGATTCACCGGATATATATTTGACGGACTAAAGGCTGTAGAATTCAAAAGAGATCTCTCGATGAAAGGATGTTAGTTGTGAGCCAATCCATAACTAAAGTTTGCGAGCAATTGATCGAGATAAAAGACCAATTTGAGGAGAATGAAGATTTAGTAGAGGCCATTTTTGGTAGCGACAACGCCGAAGATTTACTAATTGCAATTGGCATGGCAGTTGCTTATACCGAAGGTGCAATCACCTTGAATAATACGGGGGAGAGCCATCTAAAGACATCTCTTAAAGAGTTAAATCAGATCGCAGAAGAATTTGCTGAAACTGATGATGAGGATGATGACGAATGAGCAGAGGTTTGTATTCTGATCCCTTCCTTAAGGCTTTGCTCGAAAACGAACCGAAACTGGCTAAAGAGTTTCTCGAAGCCATTGCAAATTCAGATTATGTGAGTGAATCTGAAATTGTTACCTGCATAGAAGTGCCTAGTTGGGTGGTAGAAAAAGCTGGGGTTAGTGGTTTCAAGAATCCTAATTTTCCATCCAAGCTGTTTGAAAAGTTTCTCGAAGAAGAAGATTTTGCACCCAAGAATTTTTGGGCGACATTTGACTACCCTAATCTGACGCAAAAGCAAATAGAAAAATTGATGAAAAGCAAAGACGAAACAGTGCGCGCTTTAGCCTTGGCTCACCAGCTAGGTAACCCCACTGAATTATTAGTGCATTTAGAGCAGATGATTTCAAATAAGACACATAATTCCTATGTAGTTATTCATATTTCCCAAAACATTTCCCTAAGAGATGATGTATTTTCTTATTTATACAGCATCGCAGAGTACGAAGGCGTTACAAAAACGGTTGGGCAAGCGCTATGGGAAAACCCCACTTTAAGTGATGAGCAGAAAGCAGCTTTGGTTTTATCGGATATCAAACCCAAGGAAGAGTCTCGATCTGATTATTGGAGTGAAGAGATTCACTTCGTCTCATCTATTCCTTTTTTCCATTCGCTGAACGTAGATCTAGGCAGCTACAAGAGAAAAAAACTAGAGACTATTCCTCCAATAAAAGAATCAATTGGTGATTACTTTACAAAAGTTGGGCACCACTTGTCGGTAGTTTTGCCGCAATCTTCACAGGTAGCGATCGAGCCAACTCTTTACGGATTGCACGAGTTAGTCTCACTAAAGTTATTGCACAGATTGTTTTGGACTGATCTGTGTCAGAGAGATGATTTTGAGATTTATCGTAGGAACGCCTATAGGACAGATGATCTGTTTATTTCACATCCTATTTTAGGACTGGAGTTCCAAGAAGCCGATTCAGAGGATGCAACTCATCTTGGTGGGGTGTTCATCTTTGATAATGAAAAGTGGTTGTTGGGCGACGAAGAGCTAAGTACCGATCGCGCCGCTGCGTTGCTCAGTTCTTATGGTGAGCCGATGGTGACTCTCTTAGAAGATGGAAACTACGAAAGTATCGGTCAGTTCCTGATTTCTTTGAGTTACGAGCTAGGTGGAACCTATGATAAAAAGTATGGCTTTGAGGTAGCGGAGGGCGGTTATGACTGGATGGTTGACGCCGCGTTGGAGGTTGCCGAGCCTGATGATTTTGATGTGTCGGCTGGCCTGAATCCTATGTTTGGGGAAACTCTCAGTTGGGCAAAATTACCGGATGCAAAGAAGCAGACTGTGTTTGAGTTTTTGATCCTTGGCTTTAACTACAAGAAATCGAAGCTTCGTGGTGACTCTATTCATTTCTTGGGTTGTATGGCGCTTCATGAAAGCACACCTAAATCACTTCTGGAAAAGCTTGCCAAGCTCAATGATCCGTTAGTAGATGAAGTTTTAGCCAGCCGAGATTAAGGAGTATTAGTGGATATTTTCGTACTTTTGTCACTGGTCGGGTTATTACTTTTCTTGGTAACTCGTCGAAGGGGTTAAGTTCTAGGCTTTCTCATTATCAAAGACCTCTAGAGGGGCCCAGTCGTAGGCAAACTTATCGATCTGCTCTTTCTGAACTAGTTCCTTTAGATTCTCCTCGGCCGCTTCCTTTGAAGCAGCTTCGATTTCAAACTCATAAAAAACTTCTCGACTGGCGAGTATTTTGTATTTAGGCATATTTTTCTCAATTCCAATCTAGTTCTGATGATAAGGACCATACTAACTACATGAAGATAATTAAAAGGTTTCCGCAGGCCATCTTGGGGCTTATGTTGATATTTACTGGGGTCTCCCATCTGACGACTCGTCGACTGGAGTTTCAGGCACAGGTTCCTAATCAACTGAAAGAGGTTGCCAACTTTGTTGTGTTGGCATCTGGGGTTGCAGAGATCGCACTTGGAGTTGGGTTGCTTGTGTTGTGGCGATACCGCCAGGCGATTGGTTGGTTAACGGCGATCTTCTTTGTGGCAATCTTTTGGGGAAATATCTCTCAGTTTGTTAATGGCACCGATGCATTTGGTTTAGATAGTGGGGCAGAGCGCTTTGTGCGGCTGTTCTTTCAGCCACTGTTGGTGGTGTGGGCGTTGCGGAGTACTGGGGCGTGGAGTGCGCGTAAGAAGAAGAGCGTTGTTACAGAGCGTGATGATTTAGAGGAAGACACTATCTACGGATAGTTAGTTAAGTTTGCTGTAGCCGTAACTAATCGATGCAGCAGTTGCTACCCAGATTTGATAGGGGACTAGAGCAATTGCGATGGGGATAGATGTTCTAAAGGCGATGATCAGCATCGGGATTGTTAAGATGGCTGTTGCTGCAAGTGCCATGGATGCAAGGGTTAAGTTGTGTGGGCGATAGAACTGGAAGGCCCAGGTAAGTGCACAGGCAACCGATAGTGCGAAGAAAGATAAGTAGATCAATGTGGTTGTGGTCGTTGCGCGTTGTGCGATGGTGACCGCTGCGATTCCAAGAACAACAAAGTTGTAGGGCCAGATAATTCCAAAGATGAAATCTGGTGGCTGCCAAGCTGGTTGGTTTAAAGAGCGATACCAGCCATCACCTGTGTTAACCCATAGACCTGAGCCGATGGCATAGACAAAGACCAGCGCAATGCCAGCAAATGCGGTCAGGTTTTTCATGACAATTTTGATGCTGCCGAATACATCCCTCGTCTAACTAAGAGATACATCTGTTCTTCTACCGTTGGTTGGTACTTAAAGTTTTTAAGGTAGTTAGCGCAATCTTCACTTCCCAATTCGCGGCCTTGGTAGAGCCAAGTCCATAAATCAAAGAGAAGAACCTTTGCAGTGTCATTGTCAATGTCACCGGCAGCACGATCCCATTCGCGGGCGAGCATGGCGTTTTGCCAGATCACTGAATCTGTCATTTGGCGTTGATGAGAGGTATTGATCGAGCCATAGGTGAATTGGGCGCTGAGTAGATTCAAATCTTCAATATCAAACTCATCAGGTTCAATGAGATGGGCAAGTTCATCTGAGAAGGCGACCGCTGCACGAACCGATATATCTGGCAGCGAGTTACTACCCTCAGGAAGGCCCTCGTCTTCTCGAAACTTTTCAAAAGTTGCCGCAGTTATCCTAAGCAAGCGCTCGGTTTCAGCCCTATCTAATCCCTGAGTTTCGCACAGTCGCGAAAGCGTTGCTTCAGGTGAAGGATCAACTTGTTGGCAATACACAAAACACTTGTATCCACCTTGAACCGGGTTTGGGAAATCTACTACGGCATAACTTCCGTTTTGTGAGAAATGCTTATCGCCAATGAGCAGAGTTTCTTTCACAACGATGCCACCAATTTTGTAGGCAAGGGCATCTTCGAATTGCATCGCA
>Ga0222712_10000458_pt1 | contig 53767 bp, 50 predicted proteins | sample C33_657DmetaG_FD_165043 | JGI IMG/M metagenome (GOLD analysis project Ga0222712, IMG submission 165043) | Estuarine water microbial communities from San Francisco Bay, California, United States - C33_657D | ecosystem: Environmental > Aquatic > Marine > Unclassified | place: USA: California... | reverse complement strand
ACCACCAGCAAAAGAGGTGCTGTATGCCCAACATTCAATAGTGAAGTTTCCTGTGCCAAATGCAAACGGGCTTCCTGTTCCTGGGAATGTTATATAATCTGTTGTGCCATTGAAAGAACCACTGCCATAACTACTATCAATATTGTAATTCCATGGGTTTGAAAGTGAAACACCAGCATTACCTGCACCAGTTAATGTAAACCCATTTGATGAGTTATCAATAAATTTATTACTCTGACATGTCAATAAGAAAGTATTTCCATCAGATGATAGTGGTGAACTTGGTATTGAAGGTGTAGAAACATATCTTACATTTGTTGATATGCGTAAGTTTGACAAATATCCTAATAGAGGAGTTGCTCCATATCCAATAAGTGTGGCATTCGTAGCATCATTAGTTGCGGGTGTCCATCCAGATACACTAGAACCAGAAGATTGTCCGTTTATATAAAACGCTATTGTTTTTGTGCTTCCTGTGTATGTTATTGCTACATAATTCCATGCATTTCTCACTAAATGAGCACTAGATGCTTCACTCAATGGAGAGGCTGTATTATTGTAAAGTCTAACATTAACTATCTTATCATTGGTCGCTGAGTTAACAAATATTCTAAACCCATAACTATTTGTTGCACCTGAATTGCCTATTATGGTTGATGTTGTTATATCGGAATAATACATAAAGAATTCAACAGTCCAATCATTTCCATTATGCATCATTGCCCATTGAGTAGCAGTTGCACCAACCGTTATTTGGTCTCCAGTACCATCAAAATAATTACTATAATACCCATTTGTATTGTATGGGTGTAAAATACTTGGTTTGGTTAAACCAAAAACAGTTGATAAACTGTTGTTTGTACTATCATCTTTTGTGAAAATTGTTTTCTGTAAGCTAGGATTAGCACTCAATAATGATGTAGTATATTGGAAAAATACATCTGCAAGTTGAATAATCCAATTTAAATATAATTGTTTAGTTCTATTTGTTGTGTTTGATGTTGCTGTTACAATTGAACTGTTACTTCCTTCAACTGTTGGTGTTCCTGATATAACACCTGTTGATGAATTAATTGTTAAACCGGTAGGTAAACCAGTAGATGAATATGAAACACCATAACCTGCTGCTGATGTTGCAACAGAAGTTACATTTGATATTGCAGTATTTCCAACAACAGTGTATGTTGTGTTGTTTGCTGGCGAGGAGAAAGAAACAACATCTGTGTTTATTGTAAGTGAAAAAGAACGAACTGAATCTTGATTTTCTGCATCAGTTGCTTTTATTGTAAATGAATATGTTGTACTTGATCCATCGACTGGTGCAGTACCTGAAATAGTACCACCAGAACTTATTGATGAACCTGATGGTAAAGAACCAGAAGCCAAAGAATATGTAATTGGTGCATCACCTGTTGCAACAACCGTTGTATTGATTGCGGTTGTTTCATAAACAGAACCTAACGAGCCGGCGGCTGTAGTGAATGTTGGTAGGCCAGAATATACCAAACCTGGTACTAAAACACCTATGTTGCCAAGTCCATTGTTAACATAAATGGTGTAACTACCTGATGCTAATGCAGGTGCAGTAAAGGACAATCTCGTTGGATCAATATATGTTACTACTGATATGGTTGTGGTACCAACAAGAACTGTTGCACCTGGTAAAAAACCAGAACCGTTGAGTACAATAGTTTGACCGCCAGCTGGATCAACAGATGTATCATCCAATGGAACATAAGAACCATCTGTGATAGTAAAAGATGTAACTGTTGGTATTAGATAAGTTTGTTGATTGAAATGTTCACCAATACCTAAAATACCCACACCATCACGGGCTCTCTTGCCTCTAGAACCTGAATTAATCATTAAGAAATTTCCTCAAACGAACATATCGCTTGTAACCTACTATTATTGCCTGCTGTTAATCGTAATGCATCTCCTTCTAGAAGATACAAAGATAGTGTTTTGTCTATTGCAGTGAATGATGTGTCGGCCAAAACAGAAACTGTACTTACAATTTTGTATGCAGTTGTATTTCTATATAAATCCACGGTAATATCCGATGCATTTGTGCCATCAATATTGGAAATAATTAGAGTGTTTATTTTGTAAACTTTACCACTTGATGATGGGTTTTCAACAATTGCTGTTGCAGATGTAGTTATAGATTGTACTGCTGTATTTCCACTGATTGTTGATACATTGACTATGTTTGGATTTGCCATTTTTATTCCTTAAATGCCAAATATTATTGACATTGCAATAGATTTTCCTGTGGAAACTCCACCACCTGATACAGTATTTATTACTGCATTTCCACTTAATGTAGTTACTTCAACACTTGCACCATTTTCAAATGTAGAATTAAAAGTAATTATGTTGTTTGCTACTGTATATGTATTTCTCTGTTGTGTGATACCATCAACTATAGCAGTGACAAAATTTTCATCTGGTGGGTTTGCACTTAGAGTGAAAGTTGTAGTAGAACCATTTGCGGTAAATTGGTCTGTGTATACCGACAATGCATTATTTGATACAAGTCCATATGTTGTGTTTGCTTTGTCAAATGCCGCATTTGCAGTGTCTCTAGCATATGCATCTGCACTACCTGTATTTGCTTGTGCAAACGCCGCATTGGCTTGTATAAAGGCTGCATTGGCATATTGAGATGCGCCTGCTGCATTATCTGTAGCAGTATTGGCTTGTATAAAAGCACCATTGGCATATAGAGAGGCACCAGCTGCATTTGATGTTGCTGTATTTGCTTGCCCGTATGATGAATTAGCATAAGAACCGGTTGTATTTTGCGAATCATAGGCTGAGTTGGCTTGTACAAATGCAGAGTTTCCGGTCAGGTATGCCGAGTTGGCATAAGAACCTGCCGTTCTTACTTCTTTGTTTGATTGGTCGCCTATGTAAGTAAACTTCATATCAGGTTATTTCTAATAAACTCACAATAACATCTGCTGCTGATGTGTCACTGGTTGAAACTTTAATAATATCGTTTGCTTCCAAAACTAATTTCTGTTCACCACCTATTGTGATTAGTGAATTGCCTGGATCAATTGATGCCATCTTCACCATATAATAATCTGAACCACCAGAAGTTACTATAACATTTGCAGTTATACTGGTGTTCAATATGTTTGCGATTGTCATACCAATAACAGTGGTAGACACACCCACACCTGCTGTGTAGATGGTAGTTGGTGATGTTCCGACTGCTGCTTGTAGTTGATTTTTAAAAGTATTTGCCATTTAAATTTCCTTATCCTCTATTTATTTCATCAACTAAAGGCGATTGTGAAAGCAACAATATCAGCATTTACATCTAGTGCAGTTGTTCCTGTATTTGCTTTTGCATAGGCCGCATTTGCTAAAATTAAAGCACTGTTGGCATACAAAGATGCACCAGCGGCATCATTAGTTGCTGTATTGGCCTGAATATAAGCTGAATTGGCATAAGAACCTGCTGAATTGGCAAACGAAAATGATACATTCGCATATGTACCTGTAGTATTTTGAGAACCATATGCTGAATTGGCTGCAATGAAGGCCACATTTGCATAAAGACCTGCTGAATTGGCAGCTTCAAATGCAGCTGCAGCACTTGCTCTTGCAGTCGTGTCTGTTGTACCACCACCGCCACCAGATAATAAATCACTACCGACACCCGCTGACGCAGCAGTCAGGTCAATGTATGCGCCTCGAGCACTACCACCTTGTTCAAAGAATCTTAATCTGTTTTGCCATACATCAATTGTTACACCTGTGCCACTCAAAGTCGTATTACTAACAGCTTTACCTAAAAGTATTTCACCACCTTCATCACCACCAACTGCCAATACTGTTAATTTACCACTACTGCCAATTAACAAATCACCATCAAATGTAGTACCACTTGTATTTGCAAGTGCGTTGTTCGCTTTGGTGAATGCTGCGTTTGCTTTGTTAAAAGCATAACTAGGATCACCACCTGATGTTGCATTGATTGTGATTGTTTTTGTGGTGGTATTAGTGCTGATTGTTATGTTATCACCAGCAACAAAAGACAAGGTGTCTGAACTACTTCCTGCAAATATTAGGGAGTTGTTTGAGTTGATTGTGTCAAACGAGAATTGGTTGGAGATATAAGATGTACCACCACCACTATTCTTATAATACAGTTTACCATCGGCGTAGTTAAGAGCAAGTTCACCATAAGTTAAACTTGTTGGTGTGTTCCCTGTTACGCCTGATTTTTTTAACTGTATTGAGGTGTTTGACATTTACTTTAAAAACTTCCGCCATCTTTGATGATACCTAAGTCCGTGACTGTAGTTGCAGTCTCGTCTGATTTATTTAGCACATCAATTTTTTTGCGTTTGGCAGGAGGTAATTGTAAATAGTCAATCTTTGAATTTAGTTCTTCAATTTGTTTTAGTAAACCATCAACAACATTTTTGTGTTGTGTATTTAGTGTTTCAATTTTACCATTATTTTGTGAACTAATCTCAACAATTTTCTTCTCATAATCATTACGAACCGACATAGTTTCTTCTCGGGCTTTAATTAACTCACTTTTAAATGTGTCAACATGAGTTGCCTGATTCTTGATACTGTCATAATCACGGTATGTGTTTTGTAAATTGGATATATCGGTATTTAATTTCTGTATCGTTTGTTCGTGTGCAGAAATTTTATCCTTTAAATCCTTAATTAGATTACTTTCAGATAAGCTATTATTATTTCTAGCTTCAATGAGAGCAGTTTCTAATTCTACTTTAACTCCATTCAATTCTTCAAGTTTTTTAGAAAGGTCCCCGATTACTTCATCGGAGACCTTTGCATTTGCTTGCATAGAAACATTACGAATAACACAATCAGTCAATGAACTTGTCAGTGTTTCAATATAATGATTCAAATATTTTTCATTACCCATTTCAAACTCCTATTATGTAGAATAATTAATTATATAGTCAAGTTAGAATTGACCTCCATCAAGTGTTGTTGTCCATACTGGAACACCTGCATTGGTTGTTGTAAGTATCTGGTTAGACCATGTTTGGTCTGATGTACCGGCCGCAGCAGTAACACCCATTGCACTTGTGCCTGAACCATAAACGATACCGTTTGTAGTAAATGTAGAAGCACCTGTACCGCCTTGTGCAACAGTCAATCCAGAGATATCTGAAGCAGTTGCAGCACTTACACGGCCGTATGCGTCAACAGTCAATGATGTGATTGTCTTTGCAGCACCTAATGTACCAGTCAATGTGTAAGTAACATTAGCAACTGTTTGAATTGCACCAGTACCATTGCCAACCAACATCTGGCCAGCAGACAATGATGATGCACCAGTACCGCCTTGTGATACTGTTAGACCGGAAATGTCAGCAGCAGTTGCGGCTGTTACACGACCATAGTCATCAACTGTTAGAGAAGTAATTGTCTTAGCAGCACCTAATGTACCAGTTAATGTATAACCTGCATTAGCAATCTGTTTCAATCCGCTGGTGCCATCACCAATAACTAATTGACCAGCAGTAAATGAAGATTGTCCTGTACCACCTTGGCTGACTGTTAGACCGGAAATTGAACTGAATGTTGCAGCAGTCACACGACCATAATCGTCAACAGTCAAAGAAGAAACTGTACTGTTTGATGCGCCACTGCCTGTTGCAGTATATGTGCTGTTTGCAAGTGTTGATAATGCACCTGTTCCAGAACCAATAAGAATTGCACCATTTGTGAATGAACTTGCGCCAGTACCACCTTGTGATACTGCTAAATCTGTAGTTAATTGCAACTCAGCAATTTTTGCAACAGTAGAAACTTCTAATGTAGATGTTGTGATTGCTGTAGCAAGTATGTTTGCATGTAAGTTTGCAACATGGAAACCATTACCTGAAATGTCAATAACATTACTATCTGGTTCAACATTGTAACTGTCAAAAATGTAGAAGTCTTTATCACCTGCATGACGAATCAAACCGGCATGTAGGTTAGCAGAACCGTTGTTGTAGTTACCAACAAAACCAATATCGACTGCATCACTTACATAGTTTCCGCCAGCCAAGTAAATTAATGGGTCGGTAACTTCGAATGTGCTTACATTAACAATAGTTTCTGTACCAAGAACATTCAAGTTACCACTGACGGTTAGGTTACCATCAATAGTTTGATTCAAAGAAGCAGTATTTGCACGAACAACAGTGTTATCAACATTAATTGTAATTGTGTTATCTGTAACTGCTGATGTTAAACCTGCGCCGCCAGCAACTGTTAGTGTGTCGGATGCAAGGTTAACTGTGTCTGTACCAGAATCACCAGCAATACCCAACGCAGTAGAGATTGTAGTTGAGTTGGCAATGGCCATAATACGGCCGTTTGCTGCAACAGTAACAATAGGTACAACTGATGCACCACCATATACGCCGGCACTTAGACCAGAAACTGTATTAAGAGAGGCATTTAATGTAACAGCAGCGGTACCATCAAAACCAACTGCTGAGGCAGTAATATCACCACCTGAAATGTCAAAGTTTCTTGAGGTTAATAATTTGGTAGCACTATTTGCGTTACCATATAATGCACCAAAGAAACCGTTATTCTCATCCCGTTTAACTAATGTTGAGGCAACATTAGCTGCGGTTGCAGAATCTACAGTGGATGTATAGAATTGGCCACCAATATTAAAGGCACCAGTACCGTCAGCTGTACCAAAAAATAACGTATTTGATTGGTATGAATACGCTAATTCACCAGCTTTCAGTGAACTAGGACGTCCTGTACTACTAGAACGTTTAATTAAAATTGATGTATTTGCCATTTCTCTTCCTTATAAGGGTTAGATGTTATAATTATCCTGTATTTATTAAAAACTGCCGCCGTCAAATTCTACGGGTAATGTTTCTGTAACAATTTGTGTAATGTATCCGTTACCTGCAACAGGTATAACCGCATTATTACTATTACCAATGAAAAGTTGATTCGATACAAAAGAATATGCCAATTCACCGTCAGCCAAACTTAATGGTGCCGTGTTAGCATATGACCTTAATATCTGAATTGTTGTATTTGCCATTAAAAGAACCCTGAATCAGAACCAGTAAAGGCAACATATGATACTGAATTTGATATAACTTGTTGCAATACAACAGGATTCAATACACCATCAGTTGTATTTGCGGTTGTAATACCACCTTGTTGTGTAATAACGATTGCTGTTGGATGTGGAACATCAATTGAAGTTGGAGGTACAAATGCAATAGAACCTGATGTTGCATCAGCTTTAATGGCCATTGTTCCTAGTGTAATTGTATTGCCACTTAGAAACAAAGACTTAAAACGCATATCTGGTGCACCTAAATCATACAGTTCATTTTCAGATGGAACTAAATCACCATTTATTTTTGGTGTTGGAGTGACTTCAAACCCATTTGTGTTTGCATTGTACGCAACAAAATCACCAGTACGAGAGAATGGTGGTATTCTTAAGTCGGAAGCATCTGCTAATTTAGTTGTTCCGTAATTGATTGATTGTACCTTCGTGGTTGTCTGTTGACTACCAGTGCGTACTTTGATTGTAGTTGGCGCATTTACTGTTACTCTAGTCATAGTAGACCCTTAAAATACAGTAACTCTAGGCAAAACGTTTACAATTCCTTCTAAAACTCTAGTCACATTATTTGATGAACTTTTAATAGCAACATCATATACATATCGTCCTGCTGGTATGTTTGCTGTGTTAGCAGAACTAATACCTAAAGATATTGTTCCGTCTGTTTCTGGTTCAATAATAGTAATTATAAATTCACCGGTTGTATTGGTGGAATAATATGATTTTCTGATTTGGCCTTTAGCAACGAAATCAGTTAAGTCAAAAGGATTACCGTTTGCATCATCTAATGTTATTGATGTGACAAAATCGGTACCTTGTTCCAAAAATAATTCTTGATATCCAGCTGCCATGGTTTTTTACTGTTAAAATTGTTATCCATTATTTAGTAATAATGGAATAGAGTTTACCACTCAACGAATACACCACCGCCGCCACCGCCTCCGCCACCACCAGCAACACCAGTATTTGGTGCAACTGATAATGTTTGTCCATTTCCACCAGCACCTCCTGAAATACCACCACCTGCACCACCAGTTGCATTATTTGATGTTGAACTTGAACCTGCAAATCCTAATCCGCAGGTGATTGTACCACCTAAATTTGTCAATGTGCCGTTACCTGTACCACCAGCACCACCGCCAGAAAGACCGCCGCCGCCTGCACCGCCAGCACCTAGTTGAATATCTACACTGCCAACAGTACCTGCTCCAATTGGTGAGAATTTAGATAATAGTACAGCACCAGTAACATAAACATCACCATTTGACGGTGGTGGTAAATTACTTGAACTGCGTAATGTACCGCCAACACCACCAGATGCAACAACATAATTACCGAATGAACTGGAACCACCGTTATAACCTTGGATTCTACCTGCACTAGACGCATAACCACCATCACCGCCGGCACCGACTGTGACATTTATGGTTGATCCTGGTGTAAGACCAGATACGATTGCTTGTCCTGCACCGCCATTGCCACCGTTGCCGCCATATCGTGTATCGCCAGCACCATATGTACCACCGCCACCACCGCCTCCGCCACCCCAAAGGGTAACTTTAACACTTGAAACACCAGCAGGTACAGTAAATGTTCCACCTGATTGAAATAATTGATAACGGGGACCTGAATAACTTCCACCACCATCTGCTGATATTGGTGTGTAACCTAAAGCACTGATAATATCAGTGTTACTTAAAGCAACATTTGCAGCAGTTGTAATACGACCTTGTTGGTCTACAGTTACAACGGATACTTTACCTGAACCGCCATATGTTCCTGGTGTGACTGTTGTATTTGCCAACTGACTTGATGAAATATTGCCAGTTAATTTAGATGTAGCAACACTTGCGATTTGTGCATTGGTAATCAAACCACTGATACTTGTATTTGAAAGTGTCAGAGAAGCATTAGCTGCATATGTCAACCTACCTTGTTGGTCTACTGTGATTACTGGTGCAACACCAACACCACCATATGTTCCTGGTGTTACTGCTGTGTTTGCAATTTGGCTGGCAGATACATTACCTGTCAAATAAGAAAAGTCTAACTGATTAAATGACATTACATTTTTCCTTTAATTTCTGCAATTTCCGCTTTCAATTCTCTGATGGCTTCAAATGCTAACGCACATAATTTTTCATAATCAACTGCAAGTGTACCGTTTGGTTTTGTTCTGACGGCAATTGGAAATGCTGCCTGTACATCATTCGCAATAACACCAAAATCTTCTCTACGAACAAAGTAACCATCTTCACCACCACGACTATCAATATATTCGTCAGTCCAATCAAACAATTTACCACCAATTGCATCGACTGTATCTAGTGCATTTGGAATAGAACGAACATTTTGTTTGAATCTAATGTCAGATGTATAGTAAGCAGTGATATCGTTTGTTGCACGAATTTCACCAGCAGTTCCTGATGCAGCAGTACCAACACCTAGAGAATTAACTTGATAATTGTTACTTGTATTTAATCCATTTGCTGTTGTTGCTGTTGTTGCTGTTGTTGCACTATCAGCTGTAGTAGCACTGCCAGCAGAACCAGCAGTAGTAGCATATGATGAATTTGCAACAAACATAGAAGTTTGTGCAGTCCAAACTGGAGCGCCTGCACCACCACTTGTTAATACATAACCTGCTGTGCCAACTGTTGTGAATCCGGTTTGGTCAGTACCTTTTTGATATAACACGGTGCCTGTTTGTCCACCAATAACATTTCCTGATAGTGATGAAGCGGTGTTTGCTTTAGTGAATGCTGCATTGGCATAAGAACCTGCTGCAATACCTGTATCATATGCTTTTTTAACTGCGTTTGGTGTTGCTGCACGACCATCAGAAACACCAGATGTATCCGCAACACTGTCTATAAGTGCAACAGCACCTGGTTGAATCACATATTCTACGACCACATTATTGGTACCAGCTGGCGGTGCAATTGTGAATGTTAATTGAGCACCTGTTGCTGAAAATATGGTTGGATATTGTTTGGTTCCATTTACATATATGCCAATTGTATTTGCACTAGAAACTGAACGAGACAAGTTGAAAATTGTTTGTGAACCAGTACCATTAAAATATTCATACTCTAATGTAACACCAAAAGTTGTCTGATTGGTAACTGTAGTAACAGTTTGTGTTGTTACACCTGTGACACGACCTTGAGCATCAACAGAAATAACTGGATAAGCAGTTGGTGAACCATAAGAACCTGCTGTTACGGTTGTGTTTGCTAATTGTGTTGCAATAATTTTACCAGTAATTTGTGTGTTAGCAATACTTGGTGTGGCATTGGCTGCATATGTCAACCTACCTTGTTGGTCAACAGTAACAACTGGTATGACAGTTGCACCACCATATGTACCTCTTGTTACGGCCGTATTGGCCAACATCGAAGGTGTTACTTTTGTTGTCATTTATTATTTTCCTTTGGTCAATTCTTCAATCTTGGCTTCTAGTTCTACAATTTTTTGTGCCATTTTAACACATGCGGCTAATGCAGCATTACCATATGCAACAGAAAGATTGCCTTCTGCATCAGACATAACTGCTTCTGGCATAAGTTTTTGTAATGATTGAGCACCAACACCAACTTGAGTTTCACCTGTATCAACTCTATCATAGGTACCAGATTTAACTTTAGCAAGTTCTTCTACAAAATTATTCTGAAGAACTTGCCAATTAGTTTTGTTTCGTTCATCAGAGTATGCCGTTACATTACCTCTTGAAACGAAGTTACCTGATGTATCTGAAGTAAATCTATAAGTGGTTGCCCCGTCAGTTCCACCACCTAAACGGAATGTACCATCAGTATCTAAACCCATATTTACTGAAGACAAATCACTTCTTCTAAAAGTCATGGTTGCAGCTGTTGTTGAACTACCCAAAGCAATAAGATTGCCTGATATTGATGTTGATCCTACTGACAATCCTGAAGTAAAATAAAATGCATTTGAAAGTGTTGCGCCAGATGTATATACACCATTAGTTACTGTGTCAGCATTACCAGCAGTTGCTGCTTTGCCTGAAATATTAATACCCCAAGTACCTGTATTAGTAACAACTTGTGTTCCATTTGAAAATAGGTTTGCACCTGGCATTAAATAATTTGTGCCATCAAATCTTATGAATTTACTTCTATCACCAAAGAAGAAAGTACCTGATGTGGATGATGTATTTGAAGTTATTTCTTTCGCATATGTGTTTGCAAATTGAACATCTTGTGTTGTTCCTAATCTTGCAGTATTCAATGTACCAGTAGTAATATTACTTGCATTGGTTGTATCTGTAGTTGCCGATGTGGCCAAACCAGAAACAGCAGAATAAGAAATTGCAATTGCAACAGAGTTTGCAGAAGTTAAACGACCTTGTGCATCAACTGTGAAACGAGGAACATGAGTTGCAGAACCATTTGATGCTGCTGTGACAGTTGTTGATGCTAATTGTGTTGCAGAAATTGTACCAGTAAGTTTACTGGTTGCAAGTGATGTAATCCAAGAAGGATTAGAATAACTGCCGTTGTTATAAACACCATTCGTTACTGATCCTGCATTACCAGAAGTGTTAATTGAAAATGTTTGACTAGAACCTAATAGGTTATTAACAAATTCCGTTGTTGCAAATGTGTTATCATTTGTAGTTGTTGCTGCTGTTAAACCATAAACTGTACCAGTAAATTCACCTCCAGATAATGGAGCTTTTCTAGTTTCTAAGTCTTGTATTGCCAATTGAATAGTATTAGCAGAACCAATAATGCTACCAAAAGGTGCAGTAAATGTAATATTGTTTGCATAATATGGATTTAAAATATATCCATCAACTTCAATCAAAATTTCATCACCAGGATCTGGTGCTTCAGTGAAAATAATAGTTGAGTTTGAACTATTTGCGGAATAATTGCCTTCAAATTGACGCAAACCATTAATGTATGCTCTCAATTGTGTTGTGTTATTGAATGTTGGTGTGGTGAATTTTGTATTTGCATCATCACCATAATAGGTCAATCTTGTAGAATTGATTGTTGTTCCTGGTGCGGTACCGCCATCACCACCACCTGTTGGTGCAGCCCAAGAGAAGTTACCTGGACCACCAGTTGTTAGAACATAACCTGCGGTTGTACCAGTTGGTAACAAGTTTGTTAATGCACCTGTTGCTGATGTTGCACCAGTACCACCTTGATTAATAGGTAATGCATTAGTTAATTGTAATCTTGCAAATGTTACATTTGCAGTTGTTTGTAAGTCTTGTGGTGTACTGATTGCAAAATTATTAGCAGTCGTTGCAACAACAGTAACACCATTGTTACTTGTAAATGATACTACACCACCGTTTGGAGTAACTGAACCTGTTGTTCCAACAAATGTATTTGATGATGTGTTAGCTTGTGCATAGGCAGAATTGGCCTTAGTAAATGTTGGTGCAATTTGTGGACCAACATTGTTTGCAGCATCAAATGCTGAATTGGCTTTAACAAACGATGAGTTTGCATAACTTCCAGCAGCAACAACCGCAGATTGTAAGAATGTATTTGCTGCGGTTATAATATTATTCAGATTGTTCGCCGCACTGGCTGTTGCAACTGATGTTGTACTTGTAGAAGTTAATGTAGAATCTAAATGCTCATTTGTAAGAATTCTGTAATATATACCGCTTGTTACATTTTTAATATCAAAATACTTTGATGTTTCTTTCCAACGAATGGAAGCATCTGTACCTGTGACACCACGGTCTACTGTGTACTCAGCATCTGCCGCTTGGTCTATGTCAGAATTCAATGCAAATGAATCTGAGGTATAAACTGTTGTTCCTCTAACAACAAAATTACCACCAATAGAAAATTGGCCTTCAGATGTTATGTTGTTTACAAACAAGTTGGCATTATTCGCATCAATCAACTCAGTGATTGTAATTTTTGGTGTAGTTACAACTGTATTGGCAGTGATATTTGTGCCAAGAACATCAACAGCACCAACACTACTATTAGCTCTTAAAACATTAGTTATAGTTTCATTTGTAACAGAGATTGTTGAAGTGTTAACTGTATTGTTTGCTTGCAAATTTTTTGTATAAACAGTTCCAGTTACAGAAGCATTACTGGTATTTGTAGATGTATTTGCTTGTAACACATTTGCATAAACAATATCAGAACTATTTAAATTAGTTGTTGAAATATATGGTGAATCAATAGATGTATTTGACTCTAAAGTATCTGAAATGATTGCACCAGATGCAGTTAAATCAACTGTACTTACAATTGTATTTGCTTCTAATATATCAGTGTATGTTGTACCTGTTACGGAAGCTGTTGCAGTATTTGTGGAAGTATTGGCTTCCAATATATTTGTATAAACTGTACCAGTTATGGAAGCATTAGCGGTATTAACTGAACTATTTGCTTGCAATAAATCCGTAAATGTATTCCCTGTTACAGACAATGTTGCGGTATTAACTGATGTGTTTGATTGTAAATTTTTTGTATAAACTGTACCAGTTATGGAAGCATTACCAGTATTGGTAGAAGTATTGGCTTGCAAAACATTTGCGTATGCTGTGCCAGAAACAACTGATGTTACTGTAGATGTGGATATATTAGCTCTCAAGTAATGTGTATGTGTGAAATCTGAAGCAGAAACTGTGGTTGCACTGATGTGTGCATTTGCTTCTAATGTATTTGTATATACATTACCAGTTACTGATAAGGTTGCAGTATTTACACTTGAGTTGGCTTGTAAGTTATTTGTAATTGTATCATATTTTATAGTAGTGTTGCCACCAATATAAGCACTATTAGAAACAGATAAACCTATACCACTTCCTCTTGCGACCAACAAACCATTGATGTTTGCCTGACCGGCATTTGTTAAACCTAATTCAGTGTTGGAGAAATATACTTGGCCTTCAACAGTTAAGTTATTTTCGATTGTTGCAGATGAACCAACACCTTGAACCAACAATTCTTTTTGTATGACAACCGAACCTGTTGTCTGTAGTGCTACTGCTGTTGATTCGTTAAGGTAAAGTGTACCAGAATCTTTGGTGTAATTGTCGGTTGCAAGAATATTGTTCTCATTAATGAGAGCATCCGTTGCAACCATCCATTCACCAAATGTATTGGCATAACTTAATGAGGAAACTGTATTAGCCATTTGAACCTTTATCCATTAGTTGTAACAACAGAGATTTGATTTCAGATACATCATTCTTGATGCTTTCCACTTCTGTCTTTACTTTATTTATTTCGTCTTTTTGTGATTTCATCATACGGACTTTATTATAGTAATCATTTCTTGCATGGTCATCATTGTTAATAAGTCCCATACTGTTGCTATCTCTAACAAAAGGGGTGCCTGTAACTTTAACCAACATATCAAATGCCTGTTCCAGCTGGTAATGCCAATGCACGAATGTCTGTTATTATAGGAATAATAGTACTATCAGCGGAAGACATTACAACTTTGATTGCAAACTGACTGAATTGACTATATGTTTCACCAGTTTCACTTGTGTAAGAAATGAAATTATCAGCCTTACCTAAAGTTCCTGGCGCACACTCAAACTCAATCAAATTTGTTTTTGATTGTGAGTATGCGTTTTGGTTTCCAACTTGAGTCATCAAGTTCCAATTTGCATCATCAAAATCTTGTGTGTCGTTACGATTTAGAATTTTGTAATATACATCCACTCTTGTGCCTAGTGGTTTGTATGCGGTATAGAACACCCTCAAATCACCAGAATCATTTTCTGGAGTCAACACAACTTTCTTAGTGAAATACTTGGCATAAGAATTACCACCTTTTGGTGATGTTTCACCAAATACAACCGCAGTAGCCTGTGTTGTATTGGCACCATAAATGGTAATTGTTGGTGTTGTAATGTAACCAGAACCTGGATTAATAACATATAAGGAAGAAACAACATTTGATGTTCCGTTGTTTGCAACATTTACACCCAATGTTGCTTGGTTTGATCCAATATCTGGTGCAGAAATTTCTGCTATTGTATTTGCTGCATCATCATAACCTGCACCAACTTCAACCAATGAAATTACATTATTTTGTATTTCCATATTGTTAATAATATAACGAATATTGTATACAGATACACCATCATCTGAAATGATTGGAGTTACACTGTCATCAGTTGATAATAGTGATGCTGATAATTTAAATGAAGTATTACTTTCTTTCAAGAATACTCTTTGTCCTTGTCCATCATCAAAATCTATGTTCTCAGGTGTTGGCGAACCTAATTTTCCAGGAGATACTTCAAATGGTCCTATAACAGAATTGTCCTCTGCAAGTGTTGCTGAGTAACTATAGTTAATTCCTGTCGCAGCAGGTGTGAAATCTGTTGTGGTCAAATTAACTGCGTCAGACCAAGTAGTGTCGGAGAAATTGCCATGCAAATTGCTGACATTATTTGCATCCAATAAATGTTGAATGTCATTTGAACCAATTTTTCTATATGGTAAACCTTTTTGTAATGTGAAATCAATTGTTGGATTTTTAGATGTATCGAATACACATCTATCAATAACAAACATCATATTTTTTGTTTGGTCAGCAGTCCATGTTATTGAGTTTTGTGATTCAAATAATGCACCAACATATGGTGAAGCACCAATTTTTGTTGGGTTTGTTGGATTTGCATCGGTTGGTTTCTCTTTTGCTGTTGATAAAACAGCTGTTGAATTTTGTTGTGCATAGTAAACTTGGTAATCAGGTGAACTGGTTTCCAACATAAATGCATACAATATACCAGGTTGAATGTATACTGGTGCTTCAAAAACAAACTCAGTATATGTGGAAGAATCCAAATAGTGTGGTGTTTTAGATGTAACAACTTGACTTGAACTTAAAACAACTGTTGAATGATCCAATCTTTGACCATTAGGATAACCATTCAATGTATTAACAATAGATAACTTAACTGGTACATCTGTTGTTGGTTTAGAATAGAAAAATACTTTGATTGATTTAAGGAAAAGACCATTTGGGAAATTGTCTTTTTGTATAATGAAAGACTGTGCAACAGGATCTCCAGGAAGTTGCCTTGTAATCACTGTTGTGCTTATTAATTGATTGTTTCTTTGACCAACTTGCGTAAAAGAAGATGCAGCAGAATCAATTGATGGTGAAAATTCTAATTTTTGAGAAGTTGTTGCAAGTCCAGATGCAGTAAATGTTGCTTCTGCAAAAGTCGTTGCAGTTGTTGGTTGAGATGGAACACTTCTATTATCTACACGAAATACTCTTTGTCCTGTTTGAAATACACCTGATGGTACATTAAAGATACCAACAAAATTACCACCCTCATCTGTAGACAATTGAGGTAATCCTGTTCCATTTTTAATAGCACTAGAGACATTCGTGATGTTACCAATTAAACTGTATTGTGAGGTTAAGTCACCAACAGATTCATTGTGGCCTAGTGATATATTCACACCTTTGTCGAGTGTGACTATACCAGTATCTGCATCGTAAGCTGTTACATTAGCTGTGTAGGTCGAAACACTTTGAATAATTTGTGCTGGTGATATTTTGTATGTATATGCCATTTATTTTTTCCAAGTAATCTATTATTTATTGTTGATAATACAAGCAATTTTTCCAACCAGTTTAAATATTGTCATCACAGTTTTTCGTGTGTTTGGACTTGTATCATCTTTGAATGCTTTGACCAGTAAATTATTCACAAGACTGACATTCAATTTGCCGAATGTGTTGTTTATTAGATAAGCACCATATGATGTATCTTTTCCGGCAGAAATACATGTGTTCAATACCGTTTCGACAATATCGTTAGTCACAACTTCTTTTTCTAACATCAATCTCAACACCCCACCATCACCAATGATTGTTGTTGTTCCATATCCATTAACTGTATATGTTCCATCACCATCGGTCCATAGGTTATAAACCATTTTGCCTTCTGACGGAGAAACTTTCACTGGATCAATTTTTTCCATTTTACCTAACCATGGATAATAATTTTCTACCACCTTAGGATCAACAGCAGACAATTTACCATCAATATACAAAGGATGTTCGATAGTCGCAAACGGTTCAAAATCTTTTGATGGTGTGTACAGTGAACCAAAATTTGTATCCAAAGCTTTTTCGACAAAAGTAACTGTATTCAATTCAGTTTTGTTTTTGTTCCACACTTTATCGCCAATTTTAATATCAACAATTTTCTTTTTACCAGTTATGGTATCAACAATAGTTTCTGATGTAAAGCAATTTGAACCGCCGCCACCTCCACCACCACTAGATGCTTTAGGTGCAACATATGTGGCTGTTTCGGTAATATATTCTTGTATGAATTTACTTGTTATATTGATTTTTGCACCAACATAATAATCATCAATGTTTGTTGCTCGTGAATCTAATTTCAATCTAGTCACACCAGTAAACCAAGCACCACCTTGAGGCAAAATAATTTCCTGTGCAACTGAATCGTAATTTAAATTTGGAGGATTTGTTGACTGGAATACAATTTTGCCTTTTGGATCTTTAATAACCAAAGCAAATCCAGAAGAACCTGTATTTGAACCAGTAACAGTCCAAGACAATGTTCTAGTATTTAAATTAGTAATATTTAATGTTGCGGTAGTTACAGTTTTTGGATCACTAGATGTAACAATTGTGGTTGTATTAGATTTAACAGTTGCTGATCCTGTTGAAGAACATTGAATTGTATATGTTCCTGTTTCTGGTGGTGCATACACAAATGAAGCTGAATAACTTGCAGTGTGTTTTAAATCACCCCAAACACCATATTGATTTAAGAATGTACCCCAATCATGACTGTTTTTTACCCTATAGATTTGTAAATTAGGCTCATTGTTAGCAGTGTAACTTCCACCAATGCCACTAATTACACCCGATGTTGATAAAGGAATAACAGAATCATCAATTGTACCATTTGCGGTTGTGCCACTATAAACACCACTTGAATCGAATGTAGCATTTCTAATGGAGTTTGTTGGTGAATAATTTGGTGCACCAAGTAAGTTAGCAACATACAATCTAACTTTTGTTGTGTTTGGATATTTGTATGTTGAAACTACACGAGCTGTTGGATAAAATTTATTTGTGTAAAAGAATCCAACAACATCATCTTCATTGAATGTACCAGTAACATCTTTCAACTCAATTGTATTTGGTGTTTGAATGTATTGGCTAACATCTTGACCATCAAAGTATGCGTTTACTGGAGTGTTAACCAATAGGCCTTTAGCTTTGAAAACAATTTGTTGTGCTCTGATATATGGAAGAACAGCAATATTGGTCAGATAACCATTCTCACTTCCAATTGTAGAAGAAACTTGTGAATAACTTCCTGAAGTAATATTTCTCAGTTGGTCAGCATAATTTTTTGTGGTAGTTGTTACTGTTCGTCCACTTGTAGATGAACTTGATGATGAACTAGAAGTTCCTGGAATTGTTGCAAAATCTCCAGCATTTAAAATGTTTACACCATTTGTTTCTTGGTATACTTCGATAGAAGGATCAACCACAACAATGGCTGGTGCTTGAGTGTTATCAACCCAATTGTCCATTGGAGGGTTAAGTCTAGCAACACCTTCATAAATGGCAACACCAAATGGATTCAAACTAACTGTGCTTGATGCTAGTTGTTGAATAACAACATTTGAACTTGTGTAAGGTAGAGTAAATACATTCGTGTTAGTACCAGAAATGCTTGAAATTGCAAAGTTGTTTGTTTTCTTTAATGTTCCTAAAGAATTCAACACAGTTGGGTTTTGCAATTGGAAGTTGTCAACCAAAGTCAATGGTGTAAGTTGTTTAGTTCTTACATTAATTTTAGCAGCATAGTCTGCATTTTCTGTATCGGCTGTTGAGTATGATGAGAAGTCATCAACAAGAATACCGTTCTTGAAACGATTCAAACCATTAACATCTGGTACTTGTAATGATTGTGCATTAGATTCCAACAAACTCAATGATGAATAATACTCAAGGTTGTTAACTCTGGTCTGCAAATCAGTAATGTCTCGTTTGACCCAGTTTTTGTGAAGTACTTTCTCAATAGACAAGTCTGAGTTGATTTGTCCACTAATTTCACCTGGAATAAATGCAGTGTATGGATTGTGGTCTAATTTTGCCAACACCAATGAACCATCAGGTTCTGTTGGATATACTGGCGTTACAGAAGGTGTGCCACTAATAATTTTAAATGAACGATCCTTGGTCAAAACCAATTTATCTTTTCTGCCAAGATAGTAACTATAATCACTAACATATTCATTCAAGTTTTGTGGTAACATAATACCAGAATCGTCAACAGTTGGGTTTCCTGTATATCTGTATGTTAAAGTTGATACAGCATTTTTTCTAACTGGTCTGAAATCAACACAGTCGGATAATTTATATTTGGTTCCTCGTCTGCTTATGAAAGTAGGTATTTCTTGATAAACTTCTGGAGAGGAAGAATTTGGTGACAAATAAGATTTGATACTGAAGTAACCATCACCACCAGAGTGTGAGTAGAAATCATATATGACCAATAAGTTACCTTTTGGAAGATTTGCACCAGAAACTAATTTAACCGATGCATGGTCATAATAATTATCTCTTTGACCATTATCCAATGTGAATAGATTTGTTACATCATATGATGCATCAGTTAACATTGCAACTGTTGGATCGACTGTAGGATCCTTAGTGTCAATAATTTTAACAATTTGTTTAACATCAGACACATATAAACTGGTTGTTTTAGTTATGCCAGCTCTTTTGATATATGTTTGGCCGTTGGTTAAATCAACATAGAAATTTGTATTTACAAGTGTGCCGTTGATGTGAACACCACCTGTGTTACCTTCAACTAGGTTTTTAATTTTCAAAATACTGCTTGTGTTATCAGCATTTGAAACATTCAAATCACAAATAACATCTACATTATAACCCGAATAAGTGCTTGATGCAAATGTTGCTGTCTTTTTATCTGATGAAAGAGATATTGTATTTCCACTGGAAATAAAATCTAAAATTTGGCCTGATGTTCTATCAATAACAATAAAGTTTTGTTTTTTAACATCAGATGATAATGCACCAGAAGTACCTAAGAATGTATATGGTGTTCCTGATGGTATTGCAATTGATAATTCACCACCGGAGATTGTTTGGTCACGATATACTTTTGTGGAAACATAGTTACTATTGGATACATTAGCTATGTATGAGTATCCAATAGGGAATACCAACTCAGGTGTGTTTGGATTTTCTAGAATCGTATCACCAGTAACAAGTCCATTTCTTTTACCAGACAAATCAATGTTTGCAGTTGAAATAATAACATCACTTGAGTTTCTACGAACAATAGATTCTACTGTTGAGGTAGAAAATGATATTGTAAAGGTGCTTGAATTTGTTGGATTAATTGTAAACGCTGAATCAACAGTGGCAACTCTAGTTGTACCGTTATATGCAGTAATTTTTCTAGTATCTATTGTACCAGAAGTATTGACTGTGATAGATGCACCATAATATGCATCAGTTACAGTAGAGAATTGTGCAGTAACTGGCAATGAAATGGTTGTTGCAGTACCAGTCACAGCAGTACCAGTTAATGTTGTTGTGCTAACATCAGAGATGTATGCTCTGTAAACATATGTTGCGGTATTACTATCAGAGGTGCTACTTACATATTGTAAGTTTCTAATATTAGCAGAACCAACCAATGTCGAATTATATGTTGTTGTATTTGCCGTAGAGATACCTGAGTTACCAACACAATGCAAATCAATTTTTGGCATTGTAGTAACATCAAAAGTACCTTTTACACTATTGACGGTCAAATAACTACCATAATCAATAAAGATGGCATTGTTTAAAATACTATCTGTTGTTCTAGCTCTGTCGTTTGTAAGAACAAGATTCGATTGATTTTCAATTCTATAACCGTGTACATATGCAAGGCCTTTTCCAATACCCAAATCATATGTAGAAGAATTGATTGTGTTTGTTGATGGTGTAATTTTAAATTCAGTAACAATATAGTCACCATTGGATTCATAATCACGCTTTGCAAAGTAATCATCAATTACAGAATAAACCGTACCGTCAACTTGTTTAACAATCTTACCATTATCAATACGAACTAACTCAATGAATTGGTCATCATTACCAACTGTTAATGGTAATGCGGTCAATATTAAATTGATTTGATATCTGTCTGCACCTGGTGCTTGATAATTTGATGCACCAATTGCTGGATCCAATAATGAAGAATCATCAACATAGTCCACAATTGTTTCATAAATTTGTAAACCAATACGGAATGAAGGTGTATTACTATACTTGCTTAATATAGTTGTCTGTGGTTGAACTGAAACAAAATTACCAATAGAATATTTGCTATATGTACCATCTTCATTTTGTGTTGGAGATGAGTAGTAACCATTTCTAACATAGAAAACACCTTCTGAAATGGATGATACTGATGCCAACCCAGTGCATGTTGTTTCACCATCAACACCAATTGTTGTTGCAGTGTAATTAGAATCATCAGCTGTATAGATAGTCATGTTGTCTGTGAACTGAACACCAGACAGATAGTTAACAATCAAAGTTGGTGGTTCAGTAGAAGAAATATCTGTGCCAATTGATTCAGCAGTTGCAACAACCTTTGCAAGAATAGTGCCACTAGCATCTTGAATCAATCTATTCTTAAAATCTGACGCAACAATATCAATATTGTTTTGTTGTTTGTTTAACTTAATGTAACTACAATTTAAGTTTGTTGTAACTTTACCACCAGTTACTGGTGTATTTTGTGAAAAAATGTTATCAGCAAACTTAGAAATTTGACTTTGTAGTATTGTTTGTGATTGAGTTAATTCACGAGCCTGAACCGCAGAACCTGGTTTGAATAAGATTCTATGAAAATTCTTTGAAGGATCAAAGTCATCGTGGTACGGTTTGACATTAAAATTGATAGCCATTTTTTTCCTTTAGTAACCTAATACAAATCTAATTTGTTCTATTCCGTCAGCGCTTCTTGTGACACCAGTTCTGTTTTCAATAAAGGAAATATATCCTGAATGTATTGTAAAATTTGGTTCACTAGTTGTTAGTAATGTTCTTGTTGTTTTAGATGTATTGCTGAAAAGTGGTGCGTTTGTAATTGGACTTCCAGATATATTTATCAACTTAACCACATTGCTTGAGGTGTCAAAACTTAAAACTCTTGCTGTAAATGTGGCTGTTTCTATTGTTAATCCACCTTGATAAACAAACTCATCACTTTCATATTCTCCAAAACCTGGTGCAACAATCACATCTGTGGTTGTTCTATATATATCACCATTTGCTGGATATGGTGTTGGTGATAAATCGTTTTTGGCATCCAAATATCTGCTTTGCGTTGTTGGGTTGATTAGTAACCCAAGTTGGTGAAAATCTATATCGGTTGGTATGGCACCATCTTCATCACCATTGAATTCACAAGTATACATTACATGAGCACAACCCAATTCAGAAATAGGATCGAACCCATGGCCACCAATAGGAGAAGAATTGGCTTGCAATACTGCACCTGAACCAGTAGTTGAACTGATGTGAGCCTCGGTATATGTGTAATTAGTACCAGGATTTGTTATTAAAATATCTTGTATTACACCACCAGATATGTCGGCTACGGCAGCCGCACCTGTTCCGTCACCAGTTACAACAACTGTAATAACGGAGTTACCTGGATCGTATCCTGACCCACCATTAATCACATTAATGGAGTCTATACTTCCTGCACCTGCACTGGTAACTAATGGGTTTGGAGTATTTGCACCAACAGGCACTGGCATCCATTCTGAATCCATGAATTTTACTTTTTTACCTGGATCAATTGTGTAAATGTATTTCCATTTATAACCATCCGAACCTTTGAATATGTTGTTTGTGTCATAAGAACCTGGTTCAAAATAAGGTTCATCAGTTGACTCATCGTCATTGTTATTCCAAAGGCATTTGAAAACTTGGTCATAAGAGTTCTTAACATAAAAATGATATCTTACATAACCATTTACATCTTTTTCTAAAACATCAATATCATCACGGTAAATATCGTATATTGTACCATTAGACCAATCAATTCTCTCAATCACAGGAGAAATATCATTTGACTTAATTTTCTTGGCAACAAACATATTTTTAAAGATTTGTTTGATTGCCTTTTGGTCTGAATTTGGTACAGGTGGATTTAAATCATCTTCCCAAGGTTCTGCCTTAGACAAAAAACAATATGTTGTTGTCACTGGTATTGTAGTTGAAGGTGGAATCACAGAAACAGGCCCGTAATACACCTGTTCTATTTGTGATACTTTGGCACCGTATGTGATAGTATTTTTATTTGACATGGTTTATTTATTAAGCGTATGTTACTGCAACAAAAGTATTTGCTTGGTCACCATCAACACTAAAGTACTTTAAGTAGACTGAACGACCAGATGCAACCGACAATGATGTTGCGCCAATAGTTGAGTTGTTTGCCAAACATCCATGCACAACAGTTTGTCCGTTACCTGCGGTATTGGTCAACCACATTTCAACGACTTTACCTGCAACATAGTTTGAGAAAGAATTTGTTACTGTTGCTGAGAATGTGCCACGAATCATAGAGTCGGTTGTAAAGTCGATTGTAATCGCAGTCTGAGCGCCTTGTAAAATTCTAGGTGTATAGATAAAACCTTTTGCAGGATTAACCACACCAGCAAAATGAACATCGTCACCATTAAATGATGCAATTTTTTGTAGTGTGTTTGAACCGATTGGACAATTCCATAATTGAATCTGAGAACCACGGTGTGCATCCGTATAATCTTCTGTTGCAACAATGTCTATACGAGCAACACCAAATTGTTGCCAATCTGTATTACCTCTACCATTACCAGAAACACGCATCAGAATGTCGCCATTGGCCACTGGTAGTGGTGCATCGACTGTACCTCTTGCAGTACGACCAGCAATAACAGAGTAAGCATTACCTGTCACACTATAAGAATCAAATACAATACGTGATGCAGTGTTTTGTTTACCGGAAATATGTAACATATAACCATCGTTGGATGGTAGTGCCACATTTGCAGTTGCTTTGATTGTTAGTGCCGCCTCTGTTGCAGAGAAGTTGGAGTTGGCCATAACAATCGTACCATTAACAGTCATATTTCCTGATGATGATAATGAACCATTCAATAATGATAAGTTGCCTGTGATTGCCAAAGAACCAGCAAATGTACCTGAAGTATTTTGTAATGCACCTTCACCCCATGTGTATGCTTGTTGTGCGATTGGAGTAATTATTGCTAATTGACCGTTTGCCGATGTTGCAATAGTGTATGCAGAATTGGCCTTAGTGTATGCAGAGTTTGCATAGTTGAATCCAGTATTAGCATACAGAGAAGCACCAGAGGCATCAGAAGTTGCAGTATTTGCCTGAGCATATGCAGAGTTGGCATAAATTCCAGTTGTATTCTGGCTGCCATATGCAGAATTGGCCTTTAAGAATGATGCATTAGATTGTAAAAATGCTGCGTCTGCTGAATTAGTATATGCCAAGTTTGCCATTGCATATGCTGAGTTGGCGTAAATGAATGCCGCATTTGATTGAACAAAAGAATTATTTGCATATAAGGCCGCAGAATTGGCTACATGAGTTGGTGTATTTGCTTGCAAATAAGCTGCGTTTGATTGAACAAAAGCACTGTTGGCATACAATGATGCAGAGTTTGAAGATGCATATGCTGAGTTTGCATATGTTCCTGTAGTATTCTGTGATTGATAAGATGAATTTGCTTTTGAGAATGCTGCATTGGCAGATAAACCTGCTGCCGCTGGTGATGTATCCTGTACTGTACCATCAGAGAATGTAATTGCATGGTCATTTACCAAATAAAAACCGCCATGTTTAATCTTTGCAACAACATTTCCTGATGCACCACCACCTGCAATAAATTTAATTTCTGTATTGCTTGTGGTTGTACCTATTGTTAAGTTACCACCAAGTTCTCCTTCATCACCTTGTACATACATGTATGCATCTAACGGATAAATTGCGGTGCCTAGACTATTATATTCTGTGCCAGGTACAAAATCTTTATTTGCAAAACCAAAATCAACAAAGTATGTTGTATCTGTACCTGTGTTGGCAGTAATTACCATGTCGGCAGTACCACCATCATTAGAATTTACAAGGTTGGTTTGAATGTATGAATTACCTGACAATGCAAATTGTGCCACCGTATTAGGTAAAACAGTTGCATTGTTACCAACATTCAATAAATCATTTGCGTATAGGTCACGAGCTAATGTTCTTGCGGTGAATCTACCTGTTACACCCGTTGGAATATCCACACCTATCATTATGGTGTTGGAAGTATTGGCACGAATTGATGGAATAGGTGCTAATTGTGAAATTTTTACTGTTGACATTGTTTACCCCAATAGGATGATTCTGTTATCTTCTGTTGTTAATGATTCACCATTTTCTGTGATGAGTTCTGGAATATATTGTAAACCAATTGGTCCGAAAATTGTTACATCTGTTGCTTCGAAAGTTCTATTCACAGTCAAATATGAATTTGCATTAGATGATAGGTTGCTTGTTAAAGTGATTATACCATTTTCATAATCAACTGACTTAACTTTCTTACTTGTATTATTGGCAACTAAAACATTATCTCCAGCATATACAATATCTTTCAATGGGTAATCAGTGTTACTAAATGCTCCATTGTTAATGATATTATAGGCATCAGTCAATGATGTTATATTTATAGTGTTCGAATTGGCCAATGCAGTTACAGTTGCCACATTTGAATATGTTAACCAAGGTGTTTCGTCAATTACAATTTGTGTATTTGAAATTACTTCATTCACCTTTGAACTAATAACATTGTTATTAGCATTTCTCATAGTGATTAAATCACCCTCAAATATGAAAGTGGTAATATCAGCACCAACCAAATTCTCAAATGTTACTGTGTTATTACTCTTGGTTGTGAAATCTGTTTTGATTACTGCCTTTGACGCAGGATAACCAGTATAGTAATCTAATGTATGTCCTTGGTTTACCGCTTCCAAACCGTGGAAATCATATTTGTTTTTCGATTTCAACGCATAACGACCCAAGACTTTCATACCAGTTGGATGTAATAGACTTAACAATACATCTCTGTATTTTGCAATTTCTTTTTCAACTGTAATTTGATATGTAAAGTTATTGTAAACATCGTTCTGCAACACATCAAATGAACTTGCTTGTCCTTGTAATGATAGGTATTGTCCTTGGCCAACAACCAAACCATTTAAGAATGTTGCGGTTGCCTTGGCGGTACCATCACCATATGTTTTGACACCATTTTTATTGTAACTACTGGTGAAATTTATATTGGTATTTGCAGGAACTAAATTGATATTCTTATCTACAATTTTTAATTCAATGCTTGTATTAGGTAAAGATGTGTAATCATAAACTCGTAAATTATACAATGAAGATGTAGGTTCTGCATTAGCAGACAACAAGTAACTTGAATCTACTTTTGCAAGATATATTGAGTTGTTTGGATCGTCACCTTGATATATTACATCGCCCTTTACAGGTGGTGTTGCAATAAACACATTAGATACGATGATATCCTGTACCTTTAATGAAACATTTGGTGTTGAGATATAATCTTCACCAGTTTCCATGACCTTAATTGTTGTGACTGAACCAACACGGTCGAGAAATGTATCAAAGTCAGCACCAGTTCCTAAGGTACCTGTTACATATAGTGATGCATTTGCTGCCTGATTATTCGCAGAATCAACTGTTACGGTTGGTAAATATTGATTGCTGTATCCCATACCACCTGTTGGATAAAGATTATCATTATAGTATGTCACCTTTGTGATTGCACCACTAGCAGACACAGTTGTTACTTTGGCTTTGGCACCACGACCTGTTCCACCAGAAATTAATACCTCATCATCAACAACATAACCGTGGCCACCATTCTGAATCAGTACTGGACCAAGTATACCTAAAGAAGAAAGTTCGGCAGTACTATAAAGGTCATTATTATAATTTGAATGTGGAGTTATTGTTGGTACTTCTGTGATACCACCACCAGAATTCATAATAATTACAGATGAAATTGGTGCAGTGTAGAAAGAAGTAAAAGTAAATGCATCCGATAACTTAGTATTTGCATTTGCAGTTAATAAATTACTAAAATTATAAGAAGTATTTCCTATTGTGATGTTTCTTTTTAATTGAATTGTATCAGTTGGAATGTTAGAAACATTCATTGACCTTGGATCGGCACTACTATAGATTGTGCCTACAATTGCATTTGCACCAGAGTCACCTGAGATTTCCAAATTTGTATTTGGTGAAAGTCTGTAACCTAATCCACCATCAACAACTTCAATTTTTCTTATTGATCCTCTTGTTGCATCACTGACAGCGGCCGTTGCACTAATACTGTTTGCATAGTTCAACCCACCAGTAACAACAACAGGATCTCCAACTTTGTACAATAGTCCACGATTTTTTGGATCAATCTTGATTTGACTGATTTGACCAACAATTTTTGCTCTAAGTGGTTGGCCGTTTACCAAATAATCTTGGTTTTGTGAATCAACAACACGAACAAATTCACCTGATTGAAACAGTCGTTCAATATTTGAGATGAAAACTTCTGTCTTTGTACCAGCCAAAACTGAGGATTCGATTGTTGCAATTGATTTGGTAGTTTCACCAAACAACCTTAGATTTTTTATATTTCTGAAGTTGACATTGCTTGTGGCTAACTTTAAACTCTTTGGTATATACCATGCACCACCTGATGCTCTCATCACCGCATCTTTAGTGTAGAAAATATCTACATCTGAATTGAAAAGTATTCTGAATAGAAATTTGTAAGAAGCTGGTGTACCTTTTGATTGATATAATTCACGAGCAACTTTAATTGTTTCTTCTTTACTTAATAGTGTGTCTTTTGGAAAATAAGGTAAGAATTCATTTGTAAAGTAATCCAAAAATTCATTTGTTGTGTTATCAATATCTTTGTAATTTAATAAATTTTTGGTTCTGTTTAAGACATTATTGTTTTGTTCCATCCACTCATAGTAAGCTTCTAGAAACAAAACAAAATTGTTATAATCAGGATTGTCACGAATGTACTCAGGTAATTGTGACTTTATCAGTAGAGATGTTTTGTGGTTATCTGCTGTCATTTTTTATTTTGCAGTTACATTAACAATAATTGCATTTGAATCGAAAGGATCAACAGTTATGATTCTATTATATGAAGAAGATAGTATTGTTGATGCTGGGTTAACAGAAACGGTTAGTTGTCCCAAATCATTATTAACACCCAATGGTGCAAAAGAATTTAATGTCAATATACCTTCTTGATAATCTATAGTACCCATATTCAAGTTCAAAAGACTTTTTACATTTTCAGTATTGTTGTAGTAGGTTCTTAATGTTCCATAACGACCTTGTAAAGTAACTGCACCTGCACCAAGAGAACCTGTTGTATCACTAGATGAATTGGTTATCTTTACTATTGCACTGGTGTATCCTGTTCCAGCATTTGTGACAGTAATAGACTTGATTGATCCGTTACCATCCAATAATACGCTAGCTGTGGCACCAGTTCCGTCACCTAAAATTGTTGCTGTTGGTGGTGAAGTTAAAGAATAACCAAATCCTGGATTTAAAACAGTGATTGATTCTACTCCTCCAGTTTGTGCTGGCATTTCATCAAGGTATACATTATCAATAGTTAAATCAATGTTTGTTGGACTTCTGTAAATAACAGATGGTGAACTATTTACACCACTTAGGTTGATACCTCTTTTGAGTGGTGCACCATAATATAAATTGTATGTTGTTGCATTGGTCAAAACTGGTAAGAATTTTTTCTGCAACTGCAAACTAATTTCGTTGGTAATGATTGATTTATCTACACCATTGATAACATTATTGAAATCGGCAGCTTTAAATGTTGAATTGAATGTGTTCAATGAAGACGCAGCCAGGTTGGCAATTGCAGTCTTAACTAGTGATTGAATTTGACCAGATGTATATGTGGTTTTCTTTGCATCATACAAAACATTTGCTGTAATTTGTATGTAAGTATAGTCTGGATCAACCAAAGTAGGTTCAACTGTCATCACAGAAATTGGTTTGATGATATCATTAATCATCTTTTGTTTCTGTGTGTCTGTTAATGTATATGCACCAGATGGTTTAACAGAAATGAATACCTGACCATAAACTGGTGATGAATTCTCTTGCCCACCCCAAACATTTACTGCATCAAAAGAATATCCTAATTTGTTTTGCTGAATTGCGTTGATGTAATCTTCTTTAGTAACTGCACGCTTTTGTGCTGCATATGATTTAGGTGCATGAAATTTGATAGAGTCAATTGATTCTTTTGCTGAACCTTTTGTGGCCGCCACAACTGATTGTGTGGTGGTATTTGAGTAACTATTAATTGAATCCATCAAAACAAAACTATTAGCCTGATATGCTGCTGTGCCTGATGTGGTCAAATATGTCATTCTGACAATATTACCATCATTTAATTTTCTACCTAATACACCTTTACCAAAATATACTTCATAGTAATTGTCCATTCCTTCTTGCAAGAAGTAAACAGCAGAATCTTTACTAATTGTCAGAAAATCTGATGCTGATTCATAAATTTCAGTTGAATTGTTCGTTGAAGAAGTTTGAACACTAATTTCTAGAGTGGTTGTATCTATATTTGTGCTTGGTATTTTGAATGTGTATGATGGGTTAGTCGTTGAGTCAACAACATAAGACATTGTTGTTGGATTGCCTTGTCTGATTGAAAGATTATTAAAAACTGCTTGATTATTTACAACATTTACTGTTGTTGCGTCTGTTGTCACAAAAGTATAGTTGACTCCATCAACGGCCTCTGACATGAAACTTGTAAATTTTGGTAATGTCAAAGACGAATCAGTAACTTGGTTTACGGTCAAATTAACTGTAGCGACCGGTGCAATTGCACTTTTTGGTACATAATTTAACATCTTAGCTTGTGAAACCACAGAATTTCTTTGTATTGCAGTGTCCAAAAACATTTCGTTGCCAATCATATTCAAGTAATATGCATTGTACTGTGTATTATACGCCAAAATATCTAAGAGAACAGATAATGCAGAACCATCATAGTTGTAATCTTTTAGAGTATCTTGTGATTGTAAATAGGTTTTCAGATTGTTCTTTATTGCATTAAAGTCCAATTCTGTCATTTGAATGTTTGAATTAGCACCAGCCATTTTATCTGTTTCTCTCTAAAAGAATTGTTATTGTTGTCGGAATCGTTGCATTTACCAGATAATAAGTTATAGATATACTGTATGAATTTGAGTCTGGACTAGATGTTACAACTACACTTTTTAAATTTACCCTAGGTTCATACTTGTCAATCATTTCTCTAACTTCATTTTCTAAAGAAGATTTTGAAGAAGGTGAAATTGGTTCAAACAATATAGCTTCAATATTTGAACCTAAATCCGGGTTCCAAAGTCTTTCATAGTGTTTACAAGACAATAAATTTCTTATAGACCTTGCTACGGCCTGTGCATCATAACTAAGGGCAACATCATTCGTCACCGGTTTTCTGGTGAAGGTGAAGTCTATGTCAGAGTATATTTTAGTTAAGGTTGCCATTCTTTATTTATCGTAGGAGTAAAACGCTTTTTTGGAATCTTGAAGCTGTGGGAGAAAATTCTTGGGCCGGAACGCAAAAATTCGAAATTTCCATTTTATGAGTTCAACCTTTGTTTAATCTTGTCGGAACCGATGGCGTTCATTATCATGTCGGTTTCGGATTGCCCAAGTTTTGAAAAATCTCTAACTTTATTGAAATCGTCTAATACTGCTTTGGAATTTTGATAAAATGTATTATCTTGATTTCTATAATTAACCATGGTTTGATTTAATGCAGAAACACTGTCGTACATACTTTGTGCCTGTGATAAACTCAAACTTGAATCTTTGTCAATCACTGTATTTCCATCAACCAACCTTTGAGTGATGGTTATACTATTATTTAATGTAACAGCCCAATCATCTACAGTTATTTTTTGTTGCGTTAGTGTATTGGATGTGTATAGACTTGTGAAATTGCCCATAATTGGTGAATTATTTTGTATGCCGTCAGATTGACTGACAATGTATACCATAATTTTACCTGTGCCAATTGCTGTTTGATAGTGTACTTCATCCATATTAGTATCTGGTGGTATCACATTTGATAACCTATTTGTGTGATATAAGAAACCTGGTGCTGTGCTTTGGATGATTGTATTAGACACATTCGCTGTATTTCTTATTAAAAGAGTTATAGCATTTGTTGTTCCAGATACTCCTCCAGCAATACTCAGCATATTGCTTGCAGTTGTTGTAATATAAGATATGATATTGGCGACTGGATTTACATAATATCCTGATGTATTGGATGTTGCAACATCTTGAATTTGCCAAGGTGTTAGTAAATCAGGCAACATATTCAATTGAGTTTTAACATTTGCTGATAAATCTTGTGTTGTTGATTTGGTCAATGGGTCTGATGAGTTAAAACCAAGCCTTGCGTATATACTACTCATATTATGCCCTCAATTCTTTCTGGAATGGTGAACCTGTTACACCCTCTGGTGCTGGATGATTGTGAAATGCACGAATCGTTTCGTTTACAATATCACCAGCAAGAATTGCACCCATAATACCAAAACTTCCAAGTGGCGCTGACATACTTGTAAGTGAGTTGATTGGTCCTGCACAATTAATTTGCAAAGGAATTGCAATTGGCAAACCTACAGATAAACCACCAGTTACAGTTACAAATCCTAATTTACCAGCTCTTACTCCTGTGCCTGCATCAATTCTTGTTGTAGATGTTATCTTATCGGCTTTGGCTTCACCAGAAACACTTAAATCACCATTGATGCGAACATGGTCTGGCACATTAATAACCAATTTTCCTGCAATACCCGAACCTGCAAATATTCGCATATCACCTAAAGAAGAAACGGTACTAATACCATTTACTGTTTGTGTGTAATTGCCCTTTACATGTTGTTCAAAATTACCATCAATTTCTTCAATCTTATCACCTTTGACATTGAAGTATGCGTCACCATAAACGGTAATGTTCAATTTTTTGGCAAGTTTACCGTCATCAACACCGATAGCAATATTATGGTCACCCAAGGTAATTGTATAACCATCACCAATGATTTTATGCACCTCATCACCATTAGGATGCATTTCCAAGAATGTTCCTTTACCATGTTGTATGCGTACACGCTCTCTTGTAGGAGTATCGTCCATCTCAAAAGAATGACCACCCTCAGTTTGGGTAACATTATTATAAGGGTATACTGGTTGGTAATTTGTGTTCGCTGCTGATTCTGGTTCAGTCCATGCGGTAACAAAACTCGGTTTAGTTGTCATAATTATGGTGATTGCGATGTTGAGAATTGATAAGAAGTCGTATTTGATGTAAGACTATCTGCACTAGGTGTGGAATCAATTATATATTTATTGATTAAACCAATATGTTCAGGATCCGTTGTGCCTTTACTTAGTGCCATTGAAACTGCTGGTGGTATACCCGAAGTGCTCTGTGATTCTGTGACAGAAGTTAATAGTAAATTTGATGCTTGTGTGAATTCGTTGGCAATTGATTGTGTTTGCGCTTCAGTCAAACTCGCAATTTGTTCTGGTATAGAACCAATGCTTGTTGCAACTTGTTGAATTGAATTTGTAAAATTTTTAATACATTCCGCTAACAATGCTTTTAATTTATCTGGTAAACTCAAAATCCATTCAACTAATTCTTTAATTTGTTGAGCCAAAAATATATATTCCAAAACAATTTCAACTTTTTCTGCAATGAATTCTATAACTTCATTGATTTTTCTTACTATGTCTTTACCCAATGACCAATAATAAGATATCTCACCACTTGGATCCAAACCTAAAGCTTTAATGATGAAATCTAATGCTTTTCTAAAGGCTTGAACTCCATCTTGTACTAGACTTCTTAGTGTATTTGCTGCCTTTAATTTTGCACCTCTAATAGCCTTTTGTAAAGCTTCAACAGGACTCAATATGCCTAGACTAAGGTTACCTTGTAAATTAAATATAAATTTAAAATCACAAACATGAGACAGATTATTATTTAATAAATCAATTGAAGAACCAGGCATATACCCTCTGGCCAACTGTGGTGTTGTCTGTACATCTGGTCTTTTTGACAATGCTGCAAAAGGTGAATTTGGTGAAAATCTCTCCACCACCTTAAAATTGATAATTTCGGTATCGCCTAAATTTACTGATGTTGAATATCCCATTTTGTCCTCATTTTTGTGTGTTTGGATTGAACGCAGGTAACACACCCATCATAACTGGAAATTGTCCTGCTTCACCATCAAAGAAAAATCCAACTACCCAGTCACCAACTAAAGGTGAAGAAAAAGAATTTCTGTTATTCAATGGCAACAAAGGCATCGCCCAAGGTAAATCTTCTACTTTTATTTCTATCTTGGATGTTTCAGAACCGTCTGTATGCCAACCAAAGATACGAACCTTACAACGGCCTAATCCCAATGGATCCATACGGTCCACTATTTCTCCCACCCACCATATAAAACTATCTTTTCCTAAAAAGTTTTGCATCTTCTAATCATCCTAAGGGGTTGTTTGCTACAATTCTATTTGTTTCACTATCTTTTGCTATTTCCAATACAGATTCGGAACCACCTTCTGACCTTATAATGTGTCGTATTGCGGTCACCAAATATCTGCCAGAATAAGTCATATCTAATTCTTTACTGGAAATAGATGGTAATTGAAAGTTAATTACATCACCAACTTTTAAACCTGGGTCACAAGGTATTTTTATTTTGACCAATGTGTAATTTGCCAAAGCCATTTGTGCGGTTCTATTAGGAATGAATGTTTCAACAAAAATGTCAGGTGCCACACTATTGTTTTGTGCATTTTGAGCCCAAGACTTTTTTCTTTGGTCTGAATTGGATATTGCAAGTTTAATTTTTCCTGTCACGGCTTCACTTTGCGTTTTTCCTAATCTGTTTTGTGTTTCTTCTAAAACAGTACCTTCATTTAATTTTTTACCGCCATAATCACTATATTTAAAATCTTTGACATTCACTTTTCTCGTCAATGGGTCTAAAGTAATCAACCTATTTGCAAAAGTTCCTGCTTCAATATCTTCCAACGAGTTAAATGCTTTAACGAATTCAAAATCCAAAACAGTGATGCTGGATTCAGGTAAAGTTGATTTGCTTACATTTTGTTGTTGATATTTGTATGTTCTATATATTTGTTGTTGATATAAGTTACTTAAAGATTTGAAATAAAACCCATCTTTATTTTCATAGAATAACATATCTGCACCAATCAAATTATTATATGTTGGTCGTGCATAGATTGACAACCAACTAATTGCTTCAAATGGTTTCAATGTCGGTATGTTAAAGTTATAGGTTCCTGTTGTGGAATCTATAAACATGGGTTTTTGAACCCTTAATTTTTCACTCAATATATTTCTAACAATATTGGATATTTCTGTTGAATATGCTTTTGTTACCTTTATTTGTTCAGACAACAACAATTCTTCCGAACAAAAATACAATTTAATAAACTCACTGTTCATTGGTCCAATAGGTTGTCTACTAGGGATAGTATACAATTTAAAAAACTGTTTCTTTCGTGTACCAGTGCTTGATGTGTCAAAAGATAAAGATATTGTTTCGTTTCCAGACAAATTTAGTTTTTCAATAATGCCTGTTGCATCTCTTAATTTTACATAACCAGAAATTGCAAAACTATAAATGTCCTCAAAATAAGACAAATCGACCAAAAGAGATTTAATATTTTGTGGTTGTTTATTCGCCGGATATATGGTTAAGTCATTAACACTTATCGACTGGGGAAATAAATTTCTATCTATATCTTCCATATTACCTACTCATCAAATTAAACAATTCACTTTCGATTTTTTGAACATAGTCTACATTCAACAATTTTATATTTCTCTTTGATTCATTTAATTCAAGTTCATATTCACGAATTGTCACAATTTTAGTTTTGATGTTAACATCTACAATTTCAGAACCTATTGTATAGGTATTGTCAGAATTGTATGGTAAATCATCGTAAGTTTCTTCAGAAATTATTTCGGTGTCAACAGTTATTGTTGATCCCAATGGACTCCTGTTTGTTTTTGTTACGATTTTTTCATAGTGATGTATATTGTCCAGTGAACCATCATACTTAGCTAAAACATATTTGTCAAAATTAGTTGGTGTTAATGGCCAGTTCCATTGTGGATCGAATATTTGATTGACCAGTAGAACAATCCAATACCTATCAATATCATCATAGTATTTGTGAGCAATTATTTCAGGAGTATCTGATTCCTGAATGTCATATGTGTAAAACAACAGTGGGTTGTTTATCAAACCTTGAATGACATTTGTTCTTGCCAAAAGGTTTGTGAATACTTTAGATACTTTATTTTCAGTAACGACTATTTTTGGTAATGTTTCAAAATATTTCATTTTAGTATCCGCTATCAATTGCTGCTTTATCTACTAGTTCAATTTCTTTGAATTGTAGTGTTAATGTTGTTTGTACTGGTGCACCATCTTCATGTGCAGACCATCCGTTCGGTGCATAATTAACATCAATATTTTGTAATACACTTTGTTTCAATTTGTTTATGTTTGCGTTTTCTTGACCTCGGTTGAGAAAACTTATTTGAAAAATTGCTGGAGGTGTCATAAAGAAACCTGCTGATTTTGTAATCAACTCTGGTGCAGCATATTTTCTGAAATTCTTAATGATGTTTCTAACTTCTTCTGCTTCTTGTTGTGAGTATGGTGTAAATGTAAAAGACATATTGTAAGTTCTAAAGTCTATACCTTCAAACAACACTTGTTCTTGTGGGTTAAAAACATAACCCGCATAATTTAAACCTAATTTTACTGCACCTCTATTTAAAATAGAAGTTAAAGCAGAAGCAACACCACTCACTGATTCTGCAGCAGTTGCCAAACTTAAATTATTATATTGTGCAGCATAATTAAATTCAAGTGTTTCTGGCATATAAAGTGTGATTGCTCCAACAGAAGATTTTGATACATTTCTTTTTACAAAACCTACGGCACTATTTAATCCACTACTTACAGTTTCACCTAAAGCACCACCTGGATCTCCAGAATTAATGGCTTTTTGTAGATTTCCACCTATTTGGTTGTAGGCTTCTTTAGTTGCATCCCAAGCTTTGGTGGCAACGTTGCCAAGGTCTGATGTTGCTTCTGCCCCTGTTGTATTTAAACCATAACTAACAGCTTTATTGAAACCTTCTTTCAAAGCAGTTAAGTCTGCTGGCAAAGATTCATAGATATCAAACCTCACAGAGTGTCCTTTGGTTGAAGAATCTAAATCTCTTGGATATTTTAAATTGAATGTATTGTACTTGCTTTTGTACAAAGCAGAAGTTGGTCCAGTAGTTACCGCCGATAAAATACTGGCATTGGTATTATTTACCATTTGTTCGCCGGATTCAACTAATTGTGGTGTTGCCATTTTTTTCCTGTTGAAAAAAGTTATATATAGTATTTATGGCATATTCAGGAACATTCAAGCCCACAAACCCACAAAAATATGTTGGGGATTATAAAAACATCATTTATCGCTCAAGTTGGGAAGCTAGAGTGATGAATTGGCTCGACAAAAATCCAAATATTGTCTCTTGGGCTTCAGAGGAAATTATCATTCCGTATATTTCTCCAGTTGATGGCCGTTGGCACAGATACTTTCCAGATTTCGTTGTTAAAGTTAAAGACAAAAACGGTCAACTTAGAACCATGATGTTAGAAGTCAAACCAAAGAAACAAACACAACCACCAATACCACAAAGGCGAGTTACTAAAAGATACATCACAGAAGTTACTACATGGGGTGTCAATCAGGCCAAATTCAAGGCGGCCACAGAATATTGTTTGGATCGTGGCTGGGAATTCAAACTTATCACGGAAGACCACCTAGGTCTATAACTAAATAGACCATGACAATAAAACCATCTATACTTACAAGCCTGGCCGGGGAAAAATCTGCAAAAGATATGCAGACGATGAGCCGTGAATCTGCACTTTGGTTGACTAAAAAAGTTGCTGAGTTGCGTAACCCAACTCGTTTGATTGTTCCTATAACCAAAGAAAAAACCAGATTTACAAGGCCGTCAGACCGTCAGAAGTTTTTAATGGGTGGTTTATATTATTTTGTATATGACCCACTAGGAAAAAATGAATTACCATATTATGACCGTTTTCCTTTAGTGATGCCATTGAAAAGAGAGGCTGATGGTTTTCTTGGTTTAAACTTACATTATTTGCCAATCAAATATAGAGTGAATTTTTTGCGTAAGTTAATGCCATTAGCATTATACAATGATGAAGATGAAATTAAAAGAATTCGTATCACATATCCAATTTTGAACGCATCTAGTAGATATAAAGAATTCAGACCTTGTATTAAAAAGTATCTGTATACACATATAAAATCAAGAATTCTTGCGGTTCAACCAAACGAATGGGACATTGCAACATACTTGCCAGTACAACAATTCAAGAAAACACCAGTTAATACGGTCTGGAAAGAATCGGTTGCAGAAATAAGGAAAAATTAATGTTCAAGAGTTTAGATAATTTTAAATCAAGTTTCAGGACAGAACTATCAAGACCTAATCGTTTTGATGTTTATTTGTTTCCGCCAGCAGGCCTAGGTTCAATCTACAATATGGTTCAATTGGCATATCGTTGTGAGGCTGCTCAACTTCCAGGTCGCACCTTTGCCACAGCGGACCAAAGAACATATGGTCCAGTTGAAAAATTTCCATATCTTACCACATACAATGACTTAGATTTGACTTTTATTGTTAGTGGTGATATGGCTGAAAAGTATTTTTTTGATGATTGGTTTGAATATATCAATCCAAAAAGTACTAACAATTACAAATACAAAGAAGAATATTCAACAGATTTGTTGATTAATCAATATGATTTGACTAATAGGCTGACTTACTCAGCTCGTATTATTCAAGCTTACCCAATATCTATCAATCAACTTGATTTAGATTGGAGTTCCGATGGTTACCATAAATTGGCTGTGACATTTGCGTACACACGATGGGAACAAAACTGATTTTACTATAAGGAGTTATTATGGCTTTACCAAAAATTGATGTGCCAACATATGAATTGGATTTACCAGTTTCAAAGAAGAAAATTAAATTTCGTCCGTTTCTAGTTAAAGAACAAAGAAACCTTTTAATGGCCATGGAATCATCTGATTCTGGTTCAGTACACAATGCAATTAGTGACATTTTAAATAATTGTACATTGACTGAAAATGTGGATATTGGTAAATTACCAATTGTTGACATAGAATATTACTTTATCAACTTGAGAGCAAAATCAGTTGGTGAAATGATTGATTCAAAGTATCGTTGCAACAATGAAGTTGACGGTAAAGAATGTGGTAACACAATGGAATCTAAAGTTGATTTGACAAACATTAAAGTTCAAATGGATGATAGTATTTCACCTGACATTAAGTTGACAGACAAACTTTCAATTAAGATGAAGTATCCTGAATTTTCTATTGTTAAAGATTCAATCAATATTGAAGATGAAACTGAAATTACCTTCAATATGTTGGCTCGCAGTATAGAACACATTTATGATGGTGACCAGTTTTATTACGCACACGAAACACCGATTGAAGAAATGGTAGAGTTTGTTGAGAATTTAAATCAAGCACAATTTGAAAAAATTGAAAAGTTCTTTAATAACTTACCAAAGTTAAAAGAGAAAGTTGAAATGACTTGCAGCAAATGTGGTTTTCACCATGAGATTAATGTAGAAGGCCTAGAAAGTTTTTTCGGATAACCTTTCGCCATGACAATTTGAGAAATTATTATGTGACGAATTTCTCATTGATGCAACACCATAAGTATAGTTTGTTTGAATTAGACAATATGATGCCATGGGAAAGGGACATTTATGTTGCAATGTTGATACAATATATTGAGGAAGAAAACCAAAAGATAAAAGAACGAATGAGAAAGTAAAATGGCAACACCATCAGAAGAAACAAAAAGTACCGTTAGTAAAATGGCAATGAGTGGTGCCAAACTTGCGTTTACTGGTGTTAAAAAGTCTTTCTCAGCCGTTAAGAAATTGATTACTAAGACACCAACATCAGAGTTTGTTGCTGACGAAAAGGAAACGCCAGTTGAAGTCTTAGGTAAAATATACAAGATGATGAAAATAATGGATGAGGATAAGAAACTCAACCATGAAATGGCTAACAGTTTTTTAGAAGAAGAAGAACTGGAAAAAAATAAAAGAAACCAGGAAATCATTAAAGCATTAACTGGTAGAAAAACAAAAAAAGAAATTCGTCAAGTCTATCGTGATGAAAAAGGTAGGTTTAAAAAAGAACCTGGTAAAGAACAACCTACAACTCCAACAAAAGGCGGTGAACCTGTAACATCAACAGCAAAACCTAGTACACCTGTTCAACCACCAGCAAAGCCTAGTACACCTGTTCAACCACCAGCAAAGCCTAGCCAACCAACAAAAATACCAGAGAAACCTAGCCAACCAGCAAAAACAGTTGAATCACCGAAAAAACCTAATACTGCAATTAAAAAACCAGCAACTAAACCAAATAAAAAAATTACAAATGAACCAGTTGCAACTGCAAAACCAGTAACAACTGCACCGACACCACCTGCACCAACACCGCCAGTTGCAACACCAACATCAATAATTCCTAAAGTTGCTGCGGTTGGTGCAGTTGCTGGTGCAACTTCTGTTGGCATCGGCGCAGCAGAATCTGGTGGAAAATACAATATAACTTTTGGTGATTCAATAGATAAAAATGGTAAAGTAATTCGTGGTAAAAATCTTAGTCCAGAAAAAAGATTTAATGGAAGAGATTTGACTGACCTAACACTTGAAGAAATAGATATGTTGGGCAAAGAAAGAAATAAAGTTTCTCCTAGCACTAGCGCTATGGGTAAATATCAGTTTATGAATTCAACCTTATTTGGAAGCAAAGGCAAACCAGGCCTGGTGCAACAAAAAGGTTATGATATGAAAACTACAAAGTTCACACCAGATATACAAGAAGAATTATACAAGAAGTTGCATGAACAAGATATTGCAACATTAAAAAGATTGGGTGTGCCAATTACTCCTGGTTATGAGTATATGGCTCATTATATTGGCGCAGGTGGAGCTAAAGCAATTTATGTCAGAAGAAATACTGATATGACTGTACAACAAGCATTAATTGACGCTAAATTGCCGGATCCAGTACATGGTAAAACCAATGAAGAACTAAAAAAAATTAAGGCTTCAAATTTTGAAAATGTATTGGCAGAGCGTGTTAAAAAAGGAACTAATGTACCACATTCTTCAAATAAAACTGGCAGTTCATTAAAATCTTCTTCTGAGGAAAATGCTCAAATGAAAAAAGAATTAAATGCTCAATCACAAACAACAAGAAACAATACAATTGTAATTAACAATATACCATCTGGTGCTTCACCTAATGTAGAAAAAGAAGATGATAGAAGTCCAATGAACAAGAAGGCTAAACAATAATGGATAAATTAAATTACCAACAAGCAAAAGGTGTTAGAAACACATCCTTAAAGGACCTTATTGCGGATGAGTTGATTCGTGGTAAAGGTATTGGTGGTGCCATTGGTGGTGCAATTAGTTTAAGAACACAGGCAAGAGTCAAAGGTATCAAAGAAAAATTTGATCCTTTAAACATTGTAAAGTTTCTGACATTTGGTTCTCGTTTAGGTCCTGCATTATATGGCAGACTTTTTGGTCGTTCCAGAAAAGATATTGAATACTTTACTGGTCGTGCAAAAGCAATAGGTTCAAGAGAAAAAAGAATAGGTGCATTGCCTTCAACTAGTGGTGAAGATACCACTGGAATGAAAGCAGTATTGAATCAAATATTGACTTTCTTAAATAAGAGTCATGAAGATGATATGATTCTCCGTGAAAAAGAAAATAACCTTAGAGAAAGCAATAAACTTGCTGATGATAGGAGACATAAAGATTTATTGAAAGCTTTGGGTGCTAATGTAAAAACTACTGGTACTGCAACCAAAGTAAAAGAAAGTGGTAATGGGTTCTTATCTGGCATTTTGAGTATGATTAATGATTTAAAAAATCAATTAACATCATTTATTGATGGTATCAAAGATGTGCTTGAATTTTCAAAAAATCTATTCAGTGTATTTAAAAGTGTAGGAATTTCTGCTGCTTTCCGTATATTAGGTTTATTAGGCAACCCACTTTTCCTTGCAGCTGCCATAGGTGTTGCAACTTTATATGGTGTTTATAAGTTACTTAAAGACACAGAAAAAGAAAAAGAAGAACTTGCGGCCAAAGGTGATGTTCAAGGATTGCAAAAGAAAATTGAAGATACACAATCAGGTGAAGCGCAACTATATGTTAATCCTGATGATGAAGTACGATATTATTTAAACAAGGCTGCTAAGTCTGGTGCTGAACCTGCAAAACAAGCTTTGACAGATATTGAGAAGAAAGATGAAGGACTAAGACCTAAAACTGAAAAAAGATTCCTTGATGAATATATGAATTCTAAGCGTTTCTATGATAACACTGGAAACAAGAATTATAAGAATATGTTGACGGGTGAAAGACCTGACAAAAAGACATGGGATGAAGCACAGGCGTATGCTGATAAGAAGATGGCAGACAACAACCTGATGAAACAAGGCAATCAAGTACCAGGTCAAAGAAATGCAACCTACGATCCAAGAAGGTTGGACACACAGATGCCAAAGGTACCTGAACCAACTATTGTTACTCCACCAGTTGTAAATCAACCACCAAAGAGTGAAGTATTGAATACTGTAACTAAAGAGAATGTTTCTTTGAATTTACCAAGCAATACCACAGACAAAGCATTACAAGATGCATCGGTAAATAAGGTAATTAATACACCACAAAGAAGTGGTTCTAAAAAGATTCCTATACCTTCTGTTAGGAACTTGGAGGACTCATTCCAACGAATGATAATTAACTCCACAAGAGTAGTCTAAGCAATAAAAAACCCCGCACTAGGCGGGGTCCAAACTAAGTTCTGAGAAAGGAGCTTTAGTTTATTCTTCGGCTAACTTCGCAAAGTATGCCATATCGTCATCATCTTCTGATGCAAGGTCAGGTTCTGCAACTGTTTTCTTAGGTGCAGCCTTCAATTGTTCGACTGTTGTTTTTGCAGCAGGAGCATCACCATTCAAGCCAAGAACCTTTTCCAAACGGTCTTTCAAAGCATCATATGATTTGAATTCTTTGTCAGCAACCAACTCAGCCAAAGAGTTTTCAGACTTCCAAATCTTTTCAAGTTCCGCATCATCGTCAGACAATGGTGATGGAGACATGAATTCAGACTTATCATAGTTCTGATAACCTGCAACTTTAGTAATCTTCAACTTGAAGTTAGCACCTTTCCACAAATCAAATGGATTGATTGGTGTTTCATCTTCAAACTGAGGGTTCATTGCCTCTGTAATCTTCTCAAAAATCTTGGCACCGAACTTGAACAATTTAACTTGTCCTTCGTTCTCTGGATGCTTAGGATCAGAAACGATATACACATTACAGATATAGTTTAGTTTACGCTTTTGTTTGCGTACAATATCTTTGTTTGCTTCAATGCCAGAGTTCCACAATTTGTTGTTGTGTTCACAAACTGGACATTGTTGGTTCTTAGTTGTCAAACAGTTGTCGATTAACCAACCGCCTGGTCCCTGAAAACCATGACCAAAGATTTTAACCCAAGGCAAACCATCGTCACCATCTACTGGTGCTGCGGGTAAGAATCGGATTGTTGCCATGCCGTTGCCTGCTTTATCGACTTCTGGTCGCCAGAATTTTTCTTTGTCGGAGGCATCGCCTGATGAAGCGTTAAGAGCTTCGATTGATTTTTTCAACTTGTCCAGATTGCCTGAACCGGTTTTCAATTTAGAGAAATCTACCATAATTTACCTTTCTAGTATAAACGGAATATAAAATTTTAAAACGGATTGTCCACATTATGCATTATATACTTTTATTTAGGCGTTGTCAAACATAAAGTTTCAACATTGCCAAGGTGGCTGGCACATTGTTATGCCAAATTGCATGTCCACCATTTCTACGCCAATCATCAATAACACTTACAGTATCATCAATAATTAGTGATTCGGAATCTGCATACTTGTACTTGAGACTTTTGCCAGGTACAAAGATGCGTTCAAAAGTAATGCCATGTGCATCAAGCCATTCTTCTTTCTGTGGTGCAATAAATTCATGTCTTTCCTGACTTGCAGTAGAAGAAAGAATCTTTGTTGGTATATCAATACCTTTTAAGAAACTAATCAACTGTTCAGCCTGAGGCATCATATCAAGTGTTGCAAATTGCCTAGTCTCAATAAAGTCATTAAAGAGTTTGCCGAACTGTTTTTTTCTTTCTGCTTGATGAGGTTCTATTTGATACAATTCTTTGTATCGTTTCTCAAAGTCAGCAATCACACCATCCATGTCCAAGTAAATGGTCTTAATAAATTGTTTATGCATAATCTTTGATACTTTCTTTCAAAATACTTACAAATTTATTTTTATCGTAATTGATGAATGGTTGATAACTCAAACATTTCTTTTCATATTCTGGCCAGACAATCGTATCTGATATCTTTTTTGACCACATTGGAAAGAAATTCATAATATCATTCAGTATAACCATCGTTTCAATATTGATAGTGCCTTGCATCACTTCTCTCAACAACAATGGGTATTGTCCATTTTCAACCATCAACATTTCATTTGGTGATTGTGTTGCGTTAAGTAGTCCCATTATATCTTGTTCGAACTGATATGTCAAGCTCTGGTTTCTTTTTTGCCAGTTTTTGTAGTTTTCTTCACCTTCTGCATTGGCAATATCGCCAATCCAGTTTACAGATTTAACCAGAAAATTGGCAACATAGAAATCCCGTAACTCATCTAGTTTGTAATTGCGGGATAACCTGTAGAAGGTATACTTATCTTTTCGCTGGGCAAAGTTGTCTCTTGAAACATTGGTTTTACCGCCATACTTAAAATAATCATAACTATCAGAGGTAAAATGTAATTTGACTGCATTGAATAAAGCATAGGCTGAAAAGCCAGACCCTTCCTCAAAAGTGAAACTCATAGGTTTATAATATCTTTATTTAATATAAGATTTTCCGGCCAATTTTCTACCAAATGAAATTGTGGACATCTATTGTAACCATCATCTGTGCGATTACCTTTCATTTGTAACCACATTATTGCTTTATTGTTTGGTGTAATACACCTTAGAATTGTTCCACTTGGCATAGTTATCCAAACACAATGTTCTTCAATATATTTAATCAATTTAGGTATACTAACTATTTGAACATTTTTCTGGCGCTTGTTTACCCAAACCAAGTATTCTGATTTTTCATCACCACTTAAACTTTCCAATAGTAAACTGGAAATGTTTTTATTGTTTTCATTGAACCAAGTTTCAACATTTTTCCAATTTGGAATATTCTCACTACATAGTCGGGCATGGTCATATTCATATTCTGTTAATTGTATATCTTTTGACCAACTTTTAAATTCTTCAAAATCATTTGTACCAAACCAAAGAGTTAATTTAGAAACAACACCTTTAGGCATACTCAAATCTTCTGCAAGTTTTTTCAATGTCGTTAAATGTACCTGTGTATTTTTACCTGAGGCATTTTTTACAGATATGTTGACTCTTTTTTTATTTTTTAACCCGATAATATCTGACTTAGTTCTAGTTGAACCATCTGTAGTTATTTCATCGAATTTAAAAAATTCAACTAGGTGTTTATGGAGAATGTTGTTTTTCTCCATATCATGTCCTTCATAATATTCTTTACTTGGCATAAGATACTCAAATCTTTTTAATAAAAATTATCTTTTTATTTTCACCTGTAGGTTTAACAAAAAGTTCTTTCAATTCGGTGCTGTTGTTCCATTTCATGGAAGAAGATTTATGTTTTGGTAAACCGGCAGTTTCACCTATTTGACTCCAATTATCCGCTAGATAAACTGCTCCATTTTTACCTGCACCAACAAAGGTAATGATGTGTGTTAAATCATCACCATATCTTCTTTTCCAAGCATCAGCTGACTTTAACCTCAACTGTTTGAGTGTTTGTGTTCCAGCATTCTTAATAGATTTACTGAAACAGAACCGCCAATTATTGGCAATTGAATTGAATTTATTTTTGTATTCTTCCTTAGATAGACCAAGATATCTCAATATATCTTTTGGTGGTGGGTAGACCGATGAACCAATGCCTATCATACCAATACATTCAGGAAATAAAGATGAACCATCATCGTGGTAAATTAACCAATCAATCCTGCGACCAACAGATGAATTTGTTGGTACATAAGAATGATTGTTTTCAATAATATTCTTCACCAACAATTTTTGTTCTGGTGTTATTACTTCAACTAATTCAATCATAGTGGTAGTTTAGCACTCTTTTTCATCATGTTCAAGTTTTCGGCTTCTTCTCTAATCTTGGCCTTTAATGCAGGAGATATTAGAGTAGAAGCCACATCAATTTCCATACCAGTTGTTTCACAGTAGTGAACGATTGTGTCCATAATATTTACATCATTACCAGTTGTAAACTTCTTTTCAATCATTTCACTGAATTCACTAATCTCATTCTTTGTTGGCATTTCAAGTTCTCGTATAAAATAAATGGTTACCTATCTTTGCAACATACTTTAACTTCCACGCCGGATTTACCGATGTGTTGTGATAGTACATTGACTTTGTTTTGTAGATTGTATCATGTAGGCGTTTTTCTGTCAAGGCCTTTTTTGCAACAATTAGGCATTCTTCCCATGCATATTTGTTTCTAACAGGACTAACATTTTCACCAACCCAACTGAATTGGTATGTGCTGCCTGTTTTTTGGTAAACAACATCGCAAACATTAGATGGGAATTTATTACTATTTACACGGTTCATTGTAACCTGTGCTACAGCGAGTTTGCCTTCAAAGGATTCACTTGCGGCTTCATAGTAGATATTTTTTGCCATGCATAGTACTTGTTTTCCTATGTCTTGTGATATGGCAGATTCAAACGAAAATGTTTGTTGTTGTGATGTTAAAGGTAAAAAAACTAAAGTTGAAAGTATTATTGATGACAATAACTTGTTCATCTGTTCTCCTTGTGTGTGTTAAAGGGGGTGAACCCCCTTAACCCTCAGGTAGTTTTTCTGGTGACCTTGACTTCAGGTGCTGTAGAAATATTAGACACGAATCCATTCAAGGTTTGTGCCTTGTTGATAATGTCTTGTTCTGAGGGGATTGTTGGCAGTGGTGGATGTTCAGGTGGTGTTTCACCTTTGGCCTTTGCCGTATCGCATTTGATGTTCCAGTCTTGTGATAGACGGTCTCGTTCTGCGTTATAAGAATCATATAACATGTCTCTAGCCATTTTTAATAGTTCAAGACGAATTTCAAAAGGTGTCATGTTTGACATAGTTTTCTCCTGTGTAATGTGTAAGTGTAGCGGTGGTTTTTTGAATGGGTTCCACCGAACCCATATACTTATTTAGTCGATTAGAAACTACGAGTATATTGTAGACGCCATGCATCTTTTTCTTCGTCACCGTATGAACGGCTCCAACGAACTGCAACTTTGTCTTGTTTGGTTAAATCGTAACCAACTGCTGCATGAACACGGGTTGTTTGATATTCATTTGCAGTATCAAATGCGTTGCGGTAACGACCACCAACATCACCAGTAAAACCAGCAACCAATGGGAACTTAACACCAGCATCAACTGCATAGTGGCTGAAGTGTGATGAACTAGAAACTTTTTCACCCAAACGGCCGCCAACATAGAAAGCACCGATAGATTGTTTTACACGAACTTCCAAACCTTGTGAAAGTGAACCACTTCCAAATGCAGTTTGGCTGTTTTCCATTTTAAGGCTATAGTCAGTAGAACCAACTTTATTACCTACAACCAACGCTTCTTTAATGTTAGATGCGTCTGTTGCACGATTAGTTTCATCAGAATACTCCAATGATGCATAACCTTGTGCCATTGCTGAAACACTCACGACCAAAGTGGCCAAAAATAAACTCAATTTTTTCAAAATTAACTCCTAGTTGTTAAACAAAATGATGGGTTTCTTTTAGAGTAAACCCATCAAAACTCTTTTAACGATTAGCAATATACATAGTGATTTCAAAACCAAAACGCATATCGCTTGCTGCAGGTGTAGACCATTTCATATTAGTTCTCCTATAATGTCACAACGAAATGTTGCAACTGGATTATATATTGAAAAGATATGAAATGTCAAGTAGCGAAAATCATTATTCTGTAGTAGTTTAATTCTGTTACGAGGATAAACTACCAAAAACCCTAGTCAGCGTTTAGGCTGCCAATGCGAACTTTTCATCGTTTGCGTTTACTTGATTTAGTTTTTACACCTACTCTGGTGAGTTGTCCACTTCTGTACTATTTGCCCTGTCGAAACTGTGTCAGGCCCATCAAAAGAACTATTGACTAACATTCCCCCCACATACTGCATTACTGGTGTGGCTAATGCAAAAGTTCTTTTGGTGGACCTGGCCGGCACTGCCCCGGCGTCCAGAACACATTTCTAGTTGCTTCATACAACCATATCTTCACATTATACATTAAATTATAAATTTTGGCAACAGCCTTAGGTTATTGACCATCTAAGGTTATTTGTGCCAGTACCATCACCCCAAGCAGGCACTAAAAGTTGATTATCATTTAATATTGGCAATGTCCAAGAACCAGATATATTTCTTTGACGGCCGCCAGCAACTTGTCGTGTTGAGTATACCCCTGTATATGTACCAGTGGCCCACAGAGATATAGATGTGACTGCGCCTGACCTAGTAATAATATAATATCCAGCATTCATAGATTCGTCTACGTCAAATACAAGACTTACTGTTCTGGTAGTTGATGTTGTGTGAACATTGGTATGATTAATTCCCAAATTGATAAGGTCTGTAACTGTCCAGTTTGTTGTAGAAGACACAAAAACCGAATCTCTTGGTGAATTATATGTTTGTGATCCAGCATTACTATCAGCCCAATAACTTGTCAGTGTTAACGCAACAGGAACAGAAACTGACTGGCCTACAAAACTTCCTGATGTAGGCTTAATTTTTCCTGGTGCTGATATTGGTCCACCACCACCAGCATCGACACCAGATGTAGTAAAACTATATGAAGAAAATGGATTTTTGAACACTCCACCAACAGAACCATAAACTCTTGTAGTATTATTATTAACCCAAGTAACAGTATAACTATTAGTTTCAACCGCTTTGCCGCCTGCACCGCCTGCTGCAACACCTTGACCGCCTGCAGCACCCCAACCACCACCGCCACCAGCAGACAAATATCCTGAGGTTCCACCATTAACCAAATAAGAATTTTCTCCTGGCAGATTGCTGGCACCACCCTTACCCGCATAGGTGTATTTGGTTGGCGCACTAACTGGAGCGTATTCATAACCTCCTGCACCACTAGTACCAGGGAAAATTCGGCCACCACCGCCACCGCCTACTCGTTGATAACCGCCGCCACCACCAGCACCACCACCATATGATTGTTGCGCTCGTATTGTTGATTGTCCATTAACTCCATTTGCGCCAACTTGACCAATTGCGCCGCCAGATCCACCTGCATATGTGGTCGATCCAAACCCAGCACCACCAACACCGCCACCAGCACCGCCGCCGCCACCGGCATAATTATATGCTCCATAACCACCAGACCCACCACCTCCGCCTCCACCACCAATATAAGCACTGGCGTATGTATTGTCTATAATAACATTTGTAGTTATAGATATTGCAGGTCCTCCCGATTCACCGGCAGCAGCTGGACCACCACCGGCACCACCTTTACCCATGATATAACCTTTATTAACTATAGTCAATCCATTTGGAAAAGGGCCACCAGAAGTCAAAGCAGGTAATGATATATTATCACTCCAAATGTAAACACCATTTTCTATTATGAATGTAACATACGATTGTTTGTCCCATCCTTGTGCAACCAAAGTATTGTAAATATTTAAATTTTTTTGATTTGTTGCGATAAGTGAGGTATAAGTTTTTGATTTTCCACGCAACTGGGACATGCTAACACCATCGGATGGATTTCCCTCCACCACTTGGACGATAGAATCATTTAGGTTGATTGTAGTTGATAGTGATTTACCGAGTTCTCTATTTAAATCACTGAATTTAATTTGACCTGTTGGTAATGCCATCAAACACCCCACCAGATGAATACTGCCCCTGTTGTACCAGCACTGGAATACATATTTGTGAAATTTTCAACATCACTTTGAGCAGTGCCACCACCTGAACCTCCAGCACCATAAATTGTACCGGATGTTCCACGCACACCAGAAGCGTATCTGCCACCTAAAGTACCATCAACACCATATCCAACAATCGAAGTTATACTTGTTAAACCAACTGTGTCGGTGATTGTAAATCCTTTTGCAGCTTGGCCACCTATTGTTGTGCCAGAACCTGCATTATATCCTGCTGTGCCAGCACGTGCCACAACTCCGACACTACTACCAACACTACCTGCGGCACCGCCAGTACCTGTTGGTGAATTTATACCTCCGCTGCCGCCTGCTGATGATGCTTTTACTACTCCATTCACAGAAAACGATGTAAGTCCACCTGCGCCACCATTTGAACCTGAAGTATACCTTCCATCTCTGGCACCGCCGCCGCCACCTCCAGCACCAATTACATAATTGACTGTTTGACCAGGCGTCACAGGAATATTTAATACATACATAGCTGTACTTGATCCACCGCCACCGCCACCAGTCGAATATCCAGCGTTTGTTCGGCGAGCAGATCCGCCACCGCCACCACCGCCGCCACCAATTACAAGAACATTAATAGATGTGCCACTGGTTATTGGTAATGTGTATGAAGTGCCTGATGTTAAAATGCCACTGTTTCCTCCCGTGATTTTTTGCTTACCTCGATACGCATTTAAGTCTAAAGTACCGGATGCAGGTACTCCAGAAACAAGTGGATTGACAAATACACCACCTCTATAGTATTCACTAAAACTTATAGGTGCGGTTCCACCAAATTCATTTTGTAAGTCTAGTAGAGATATTGGACCTGTTGCAGGAGTTGTCATTTTTGTTCTTTGTAAAATTGTATTGCTTTTACTAGACCATCTATGTGGTCTTCCGTTTTTTCAATAAACAATCCAGGCGGTTCATTATCAATTGCCATGATAGTAACTAATTGGTGGATAGGTGTACCAACCAATTCTTCATACATCAAAGCGTATGCTGTTTCTTGCCAAAAATAATCTAAAATATCGTCACGCTGTTTGATTCTTTTTGATGTTTTAAAGTCAATGACTGATAGAACACCATCAAACTCAGCAATACAGTCAACACGACCAGCCAACCCTAATTGTTCAGACCACAAGGCCTGTTCCTGATAATGTATATTGTCAATTCTGTCCAGATATGGTACCAAAGCAACAAACATTTCTTTAGCATCTGGCATAATATCGCCAAGTTTATCATTATTTAGGTACCGTTCACATAATGTATGAACATTTGTACCTCTTGATGATGCCTGTCTGGAGATTTTGTTGGCTGCTTCTTCACCAACTCGTTTGCGCCAAGCCATGATTGATGCTTTCTTTTGGGCACCAATGACTGTGGTTACAGAAGGCAACCTTGAACCAGCTGGCGTTACATAATATCGTTTGCCGTCTGGGAATGTTTGTGATGTTAAGTCTGGTAATTTTATAGGAGGACAATAATTGAACATAATATTTTCATAATTTTATTTTGGATACTTATCTTTGATTCGTTTGATTGATGCTTTCCACACATCATAACCACCATGATACAAGGTATCCAACTGTTTGTCAATAGGTGGATACTCTAATTTTCTTTTATCTGCATATGTCAATACAGGTTGGTTTTTCTTATCCTTTTCATTCAAAATTTCTTTTGCTTGAGCATCAGTAATTTGTATAAAATGTGTTGGAATAATATGATCCTGTGAACCATCAAGTTCATAAGCATAAATGTTGTTATCTAAATCTTTATAGTGTTTCATGTTTTATCCTTAACGAAGTTCCCACCAAGCCCAAATTGATGGAGCACCGACTTGTTTTACTGCAGCATATGTTGCTCCAGCTGGAACAATAAAAGAATGTGAACTAATCATTGCTGGTTGTGATGCTGAAGTTTCACCAAATCCACCAACAGTGACACCATTAATTTGAAAATATACATAACTATTATTTTGTGATGGAACCGAAATGGTGATAAGAACCATAATTGGCCTGCTTGTGCTGTTTGTATATGTGGTACCAAGGGATCTGGTTTGGCTTGCCCATGTTTGCCCATAACCAACCACACCGAGGCCGGAACTTGTAGCCGCAGTTGCTTGTGTTGTCCCATCAGGAAAAGTTATTCCTGCGTTTACCATCTTTGTTGCCATTTAATTATTCTCCGTATAAAAGACTTTATAGAGTATTTATTCGTCAAATTCCTAACTTATCACAGGCCACGATAAAGGATTTAACCAAAGAAGAACGAACAATATCATCCGGAGTGAATGTAATCTCAGTGAATTCGGTCATATGTCTTGCAACATTCAAAAATTCTTTCAGACCAGAAACATCATTCTTAGATTTAATTAGGTCATTTTGTTTCAGGTCACCGATGAAAATGATTTTAGACCTATGTCCGACACGGGAAATAACTGACGATAACTCATGGAATGTCATTGACTGTGATTCATCCACCAAAATGATAGCATCATCAATAGAAATACCACGAATTGCCGTGGTAGAAATGAACCTAGCGTGACCTTGTTCCTTTAACCTATCCCATGCATCTGGTCTACCAAACAAAGTTTCACAGATTTCTTTGTAAGGTGTTTCATATATCTCCATCTTCTCATCCAATGTACCAGGAACGAAACCTTGGTCACGAACTTGTACCGCTGAACGAACTACAACGACTTGTTTAAATGGGTTGGTTTTATCTAGGACTTCTTCTAGGCCACGATACATTGCTAAGAATGTCTTGCCTACGCCTGGTGATCCAAATAGACCTATAAAGTAATCACCTGTTTTGTATGCATCAAAGAACTTTTGTTGATTGTTTGTCAGAGCATCAAAAGTTTTTAAGTGGTCTAATTTTATTTTTAATGAGTTAGAAACTGATGGTTGGTGTCTAGTTACTTGTTCTTCATTTTCGATTATCTCAGCTCTAGAACGAGCTGGCATTTTTTTGGTTACCATCAATACCCCTGTTATTTTTATACTTGCAAAAGAAATGCTTCCTTTTTATTTTTCTTTTGCTCTTGTTTCTTATTAAACATTCGCTTTTTTGAAGTTTGTTTCACGGAGGTCTTTTGCTCATCGTCACCTCTCTTTGGAAGAAATAATGCGGGGATTTGTTTTACCATTCACGACTGCCTGCGGTTTTGTGGCCTGCTAATGTGTTCTGTGGTACTTTTTCTTTGATACGATTGATAACATATTTTTCAAATGCTGAATCGTTGCGTTTAGTACCTGGAACTGACATACGAGTAGCATCAGACATAATCGGTAGATTTTCTGCTGAATGGTATTGTTCTAGGTGTGGATTGTCAGCCTTGAATTGGTCAAGGACTGTGTAGGACATACGGTGTTCTGTAATTTCACCTGTCTCTTTGTTACGAAAATCATATGACGGCATTGAACCACTCCGGAGTATTACGAGAATTGACTTTGCCTCGCCATGAAGCAAGGTGTGTCTTATTATTTATATAGTAATTACGATATGACTTGATTGAATCACCGGCAATCTTTACATCATCAGGCATTGCTGGTGTAGGTTCTGTGAAACCAACGCCTTTGGGTATATGTGTTGGTGGTGTATACAGAGCATCAATCAATTTTTCACAGGCGTGATTTTTACCATAACGATAGGTATATTCGTTCATCAATGCAATGAACATTTTATACAGCCATTCATAATTTTCATATGAATGTCTCACCCAAATAGCAGAAGGATGATTGATATGAGTAGCAGAGTAAAGAACAGAGTCACGCTGATCCATAAGCACATATGAAGTTTTTTTGCGTCCAGATGTTGAGAGACCAACGGTAAGAGTACCATCAAGGACACGATGAGCAGTAGAAAGTAATTGAGCATATTCAAGGATCATCTTAATGCAATGTTTATCATTGTGCATTTCTGCACACACTTTTGGGTCATTGTGGAGATAAAAGATATTCATAATTTAATTTTCACTCGTTCAACATCAACAAAATCTTGGCGCAATTGTCTGCCACCATAATTATCATGTTCAAATACAGCAACCTGTAATCCAACTTTCACAATTTCATCTTTATCA
>Ga0222712_10000457_pt1 | contig 53942 bp, 55 predicted proteins | sample C33_657DmetaG_FD_165043 | JGI IMG/M metagenome (GOLD analysis project Ga0222712, IMG submission 165043) | Estuarine water microbial communities from San Francisco Bay, California, United States - C33_657D | ecosystem: Environmental > Aquatic > Marine > Unclassified | place: USA: California... | reverse complement strand
GGCCCCAATGGTGCCGGCAAATCCACCTTGCTCAACTGCATCAGCGGTGTGGTGCCGCTCAGCGAAGGCGCAATTGCGCTGTCCGGCCAGCCCATCACCGGGATGTCGCCCTGGAACGTGGCCCGTCAGGGCCTGCAGCAGGTGCCCGAAGGGCGGCAGGTTTGGCCCGAGATGACGGTGCTGGAAAACCTGCGTTTGGGCGCGACCGCCTTGCGCGGTCGCCCCGCCTCCTATTCGCTGGAGCGGATTTTTGAGCTGTTCCCCATCCTGTCCGAGCGGCAGCGCCAATTGGCGGGCTCGCTCTCTGGTGGCCAGCAGCAGATGCTGGCCATAGGCCGCGCCTTGATGGGCAGCCCCCGCCTCTTATTGCTTGACGAGCCCAGCTTGGGCCTGGCGCCCCTGGTGGTCAAGCAGGTGTTTGATGCCCTGACCGCGCTCAACCGCGAGGGCTTGACGATTTTGCTGGTTGAACAAAACTCCACGCTGGCGCTGGGTAGCACGCACCGTGCCTATGTGATCGAGCAGGGAAAAATTGTTCATGAGGGATTCAGTTCTGAGCTGAAGGATGACCCCCAGGTGGTCGCGCACTACCTGGGTCATGCGGCAGCCTGATGTGTAGCGCAGGTGTTTATCAACGAAAGGAAGAGACATGACAATCAAACTCAAGCAAATGATGACGCGCCTGGCGCTGGCCACGGCCGTCACCTCGGCTGCGGCCACGCCCGCCCTGGCCCAGGAGGTCAAGATCGGCGTGGTGCTGTCGAACACCGGCACCTTTGCCTTCGTGGGTGCGCCGGTGATCAACGCCGTCAGGCTCGCTTATGAGGAGTTGATGGCCGCCAATTACTTTGGCAATACCAAAGTCACCCTGATGGTGGAAGACAACCGTTCCGACCGGGCCGAGGCCATCACCCTGATCAACCGCATGGCCACCCGCGACCAGGCCACCATCATCATTGGGCCGGTCTCCACTGGCGAGGCGATGGCCGCAGCACCGGTCGCAGTCGATCTCAAGATTCCGCTGTTCACCACGGCCACCTCACCGGATGTGCTCAAGGCCGGCCCCTGGATCTTCAAGTCCACCGAGACGGCCGAGCAGTTCATGACGCCTCTGGGCAACCATGTGGTTCAAAAGGCCAAGCCCAAGAACTGTTTCTATGTCTTCATTCGCGACAACGAAGGCTATGTACGGCAAAAGAATGTGCTGCGTGACGTGATTGCGGCTGGCGGCGTCAAGACCGTGGGCGACGAGTCCATCCTCGCGGCCGATTCGGACTTCACCGCGCTGGCCACCAAGATCGTCAGCAGCAAGGCCGACTGCCTGTACGTAGGCACGCCGCCGGAGCAGGGCGCCAACATCGTCTTGCAGGCCCGCCAAGCCGGCATGCCGGCCAGCACGGTGCTGGTGGGCAATACCGGCATGGGCTCGGACCGCTACCTCAAGGCTGGCGGCAAGGCAGTCGAAGGCACGCTCTTTCCCGCTGAATTTGTGCCGACCGGTGTCAATGAAATGGGCCGCAAGTTCATTGCCGCCTACACCAAGAAGTACAACATGGCGCCCGATTCCTGGGCCGGTGTGGGCTACACCATGATGCTGGTGACCGCCAACGCCATCAAGACCGCAGGCCCCAACCCCACCCGCGACGCGGTGCGCCAGGCCATGGCCCGCACCAACAAGCTGCCGGTGGTGATCGGCCAGGGCACTTTCACCCTGGACGCCGACCGCATTCCCTCGTTTGGCGCAGCGGTGCTGACCATCAAGGACGGCAAGTTCGTGCAGCCTTGATAGGGCTCTAGGCTCATAAAAAAACGCGGCTTCGGCCGCGTTTTTTTGTGGGTGCGCCCCGCGCGCCGGAGGGTGTGGCATTTGCCGCACCGAACCTATTGATCGTGCGCGCAGTGACCAGATCCAACATGGAGCGGGCCGCAGAGATGCTGACGCCATTAGCTTAGGCCAATAACCTGGTGCCTGAATGGCGCTGCATCAGCCTGAAGATGAAGGGCTGCGTCGCGCCTCTAGTCGCTCGACGGCCTCGCGCGCGGTGACGATGGGGATGCCCCGGAAGCTGCTCATGGGCAATAGGTCACGCTGATCGCCCGAGGCGATGAGATCAGCCTGGCCAATGACGGCTGCGGCTATGACGTGATCGTCATCGGGATCGGTAAGCACTACGCGCGGCGTATCGGCCGGCTTCACGACGACGGCAATACGCCGCAGATCGTCGACGATGCCCTGCGGCGTGAGCCCGGCCTGTTCGAGTCGTGCCGCGAACTTACTGCGCGAGAGCACGTCGAGCAATTCGACCAGCAGCACCTCGCTCGTGCACAGATCGAACTCGCCGGCCTTGGCGCCATCGACCAGCCGGCGCGGCAGCCCGGTGGCGATGACGCCCGAGACGAGAAGATTCGTGTCGAGAACGAAGCGCACGACGATCAGGCACCGTGCCTGCTGCGCCGCTCCTGCCGTGCCGCTGCAACCTCGACCTCGACTTCATCTTCGGTGATCTCGGTCAGCTTCAGTGCATCCAGCTTAGCCAACCCTTCGGTGAGCCGCTGGGCTGCTGCGGCTCGTTCCTCGCGCTGGCTGAGGAACTCCACGAAATCCACCACCTCGGCGACGCGACTGGGCGGCAGCTTCTTAAGCCGCTCGATCAACTGAAGCTCAATTGCTGTCATTGCATTCCCCTTTCGATGCTCTGTGTCCCTGCTTCGGGGGGCACGGTCTCGATCATCTGCATCACAAACCTGTGCTGAATCTCGGGCAGCGCGCTGATACGCCCCATGCGCCGAGCCAGTGCCGACACCGTGCCGCACTTGGCGCAGGCCTTGAACAACACCCCATCCTTGATAAACACGGCCAGTGCGATTTCAGTGGTGGTGCCCATCAGCATAGGACTGACGTTGCAGGTGAGCGGGTAGGTCAAGCATGATGGTACTCCAGGCTAAGGAATAAATCGGGGTCAGAATTAATCAGGTCAGATGGTGTCATGTCCAGATGTCCAAATCACTTCAGGGTCCGGTTGGCCTTTGTGCAGCCGTTCTCACGGTGTGCAGCGGCGAACGGCTTGTGCGATGGTGACGATAGAAATACCCTGGAAATAGCGTAACGAGAGCAGGTCATCGTCGCCGCTGACGATCAAATCGGCTCGCGCCGCGCGAGCGCAGGCCAGCACCGCGTCGTCGTCGGCATCGCGGGACACGCGGGCATCGAGCTGGCGTGTGACCACGACTGCCGCCAGGCCCCTATAGTTGATCAGCATCTGCTCGGCCGTCAGGCCGGTGGCCAGAACGTACTTAGACAGCTTGCGCTTGTCCAGCGTCGCGGCCAGTTCTTGGAGTAAAGCCCGACTGGTGAATAACTGGACGTCCTGCTCACTGGCCAGCTCTATCAGCCGTCCTGGTGTGCCTTGCCACAGAAAAGCCGACACCAGCACGTTGGTGTCGAGTACCAAGCGCGGTCGGCTCATGCGCCGGAAGCCGCCTTTGCACTTGCCTTGCGCACCGAGTTGACCTCGGCCTGAATGTCTTTTGTCGACAGCGGCTTGCTGCCACTCTTTGTGGCGCGTGCAGCACCGGCCAGCAAGTTTTGGCCGGCACGCCGGCGTATCGCATCCTTAAGCAGTTGCGACAAGGCCTTGGGCGTCAACAGACCAGCGGCCTGGGCTTGGCGTGCCAGTCGATCCGGTAGGTCGAGCTTTACTTCTAGCGTAGTCATGGCAATCTTTCTCCGGTAGTGTTCTGCTTGGAACCCAGATTCAGCTTCTGACCCAGGCCTGCCCCGTATCATCATCCGCATAAAAAGTGCTGATTGGCGCGGGGCTGCTGCCAAGCCGGTCAGTGACTGGGGCGGTACCTCGCCAGTGCGTCTCTACTCTACGATAGATTTGCCGGGAAACTCGGTACCAAATACCAATTTGCCCGCTGGAGCCTTCATCATCTTCAGCTTACAGGGGCAAGAGGCTCCCGCTGCAACTTCGGCCGCATGCTGAGCCGCCCCAGGTTTCACGGAAGCTGATCGGTCTTTCCAACCCGCCGGTGCAGACCCTTACGCTGGGTGCTGTGGCAGCCTTGCCTTGGCCCTGCAGGCCCCTCTGTGCCGAAGAAACACCCCGCCGCTCGATCAGTCCTTGGACTCTGGCCGTGCGTTTTGCTGCTCGCTCAGTTGTTCGAGCAGCACCGGCAGGCGTTGGCTGATTTTGCGCAGAAAGCCTATGGCCACCTCGCGCTCGGCAGGGTCTATGCCCTCGAGCATGCCAGCATTGGCCTTTTGGCTCATGTCGTTGCAGGCATGCGCCAGCTCCAGGCCGGTGGGCGAGAGCGAGAGGTAGACCGAGCGGCTGTCCTTGCGCGAGCGGCGCTTGCGGATCAGCCCCTTTTTCTGCAGCACCTGCAGATGGCTGGACAGGGTCGATTGGGGCAGAACCAGCAGCTCGACCAGATCGCTGATGCGCAGCTCGTCGAATTCGAGCAGCAGCACCAAAATGCGGGCGGTGAAATGGTTGATGCCGTGCTCGCGGTGCAGGTGCTGGCCGAACAGGCCGATGCGGTTGCTGACCGTATGGATCAAAAAGGTCAGCCGCTCTTGCAGGCTGTTGATGTCCTGTGCTTCCTTGGCTCGGCTGGTGCTCATGTTTTGCGTCTTGCCGTGCGGATGGGGTACAGGCCGGTCGGCTGTTGTCGCTTAGGCTTTAAGCCCGGTGTGCCCTTAGCAGGCGACGGGCGTTGTCAGCCAGCAGGGCATGGTCGAGTTCTACATGGTAGCGGCTGGGCCCGCCGTTGGCCTCAGGCGCATCCCAGCCGGCGAAGTTGGTTCCGTAGACCAAATGGCTGGAGCCGACAGCGGCGGTCAGCAGCTCTATGACCTGGGGATGCTCCACATGGGTGTCAAACCACAGGCGCTGCAGCCGCTCTTCGAAGGCGCCGTCGGGCCGCAGTTCTTCCCGCGCCCAGGGGCGTTTGCGGGCGCCACGCGCCATGCGGCCCATCATCAGGGCGGTGGCGCCGCCGCCGTGGCTGATGCACAGGTCGAGTTTGGGGTGTCGGTCGAGCACACCGCCGTAGATCAGCGTGGCCACCGCCAGGGTCTCCTGCGCGGCGAAGCCAGAAATAATGTCCAGGTCGTAGCGGCGCAGGGCCGGATCGCCTGCGGGCCCGTCGATGCCGGCCGGTCCGGGGTGTATGTACAGCGGCACATCGAGTTCCACCGCCTTGGCATACAGCACATCCAGGCTGGGGTCGTCCAGCCGCATTGGCGCGTCGGTGCCAAAGGCTGCGCCAAGCAGCCCCAATTCCTTGACCGAGCGCTCGAGCTCTTCGGCCGCTGCCTGTGGGTCCTGCAAGGGCAGGGCGGCCAGGCCGGCCAGGTGCTCAGGGTGCGGCGCAATTGCGCTGGCCATGGCCTGATTGTGGGTCCGGCAAAACAGCCGCGCTTCTTTGGCCGGAATAAAGTGGAAGTAGGTCAGCGGGTTGGGCGACAGCACCTGAAAGTCGATGCCGGCCTCCTTCATGCGGGCCAGCCGCAGGTCGACCCGCATGAAGGGGCTGTCCACATAGCGAACGCCGCGCAGGCGATAGGTGGTACCTATCTGGAAGAAGGGCGAGCCATCGTCTTCCTTGCCCAGCCAGGGCCCGAAGTCGCCGGCCGCGCCCATGGTTTCCTGCAGCACCATATGGGCATGGAAATCGATCACCCGCGCTTTTTGCAAACCGTGTGGAAACATGCCTGGGCCTCTGAAAATGATTCGGGAAACGGGTGGGTGAACACCGCCCGATTAAAAACACCGAATTCGATATAAACGATTTTGGTGAATTTAAGCGCCGCTGCGCCTGGCTGTCAAGTCGAGCCGTCGCCTGTGTTCAAGGGCGAGGGTCAGGACCGACCGGCGCTCGGCGCTACCAGCTGTGCAGGCTGCCGTCGTGCTGCAGGCGGTTGACCGGCAGGTAGGCGCGCTGATAGGGGTAGCGAGCGGCCAGCTTCTCGTCGATATCGACACCGTGCCCCGGCTTCTCGCCGCAGTAAAGCATGCCCTGCTCGAAGCGCCAGTCGCACTGAAAGACGCTGAGCATGAGCTCGCTGTGGGGCATGTATTCCTGCACCCCGAAATTGGGCACCCAGGTATCGAAGTGCAGGGCTGCGCCCATGCACACCGGTGACAGGTCGGTGGCGCCGTGGCAGCCGGTGCGCACCTGGTAGAGGTCGGCCAGATCGGCGATGCGGCGCAGGTGGGTGATGCCGCCTGCATGGGTGATGGTGGCGCGGATGTAGTCGATCAGCTGCTCCTCGATCAGCCACTTGCAGTCCCAGATGCTGTTGAACACCTCTCCGACCGCGATCGGCGTGGTGGTGTGCTGGCGTATCAGGCGAAAGGCCTGTTGGTTTTCAGCGGGGGTGGGGTCTTCGATCCAGAACAGGCGGTAGGGCTCTAGGCTGCGCCCGAGCTGGGCGGCCTCCATGGGCGTGAGCCTGTGATGGACATCGTGCAGCAGATGCACCTCCTCGCCGGCCGCCGCGCGCACCGCTTCAAACAGCCGGGGCGTGTGCCTGAGGTATTTGGCGCTGTCCCAGTCGTGCTCGGCCGGTAAATGGCTGTCCGCCGGCTCATACATGCGGCCGCTGCCGCTGACCCCGTAGACCTTGTCCAGACCGGGCACCCCGCTTTGGGCGCGGATCGCCCTGTAGCCTTCGGCCTGGTGGCGCAGCACCTCGTCGACCGTTTCGGCAATATCGCGGCCGGTGGCATGGCCGTAGACCATCACAGCGCTGCGGCTGCGCCCACCCAGCAGTTGGTAAAGCGGCAGGCCGGCGATCTTGCCCTTGATGTCCCACAGGGCGGTGTCGACCGCGGCAATGGCGCTCATGGTGACCGGCCCGCGCCGCCAGTAAGCGCCTTTGTAGAGGTATTGCCAGATGTCTTCGATCTGCTGCGGATCGCGGCCGATCAGGCAGGGCAGGACATGGTCTTGCAGGTAGCTGACCACGGCCAGTTCGCGGCCATTGAGGGTGGCGTCACCCACGCCGCTCAGGCCCTCGTCGGTTTCAATTTTGAGTGTGACGAAGTTGCGGCCGGGGCAACAGACGATGACGCGGGCAGCGGTGATTTTCATGGGATGGCTTGGAGGAGTTGCTCGACCGCACCGTCCATGCCGCGGGCCAGGATGAGGCTGTGCCAGTGGCCCACCCGCTGGGCCCAGATTGCCTGCCGGGGCAGCTCGGTGCCCCACCAGTCCGTCTGTGCAAGCAGGGCTTGTAGGGCTGCTTGGGGCGCTTGGCGCTGGGTGGCCGCCAGCTGGCGCAGGCGCTCGGCGCCGGGGTCGGCGATCTCGTAGGTCTGGCGTCTTTCGTCTTGGCCCAAGCCGTAGCGCAGCCAAGCGGCCGCTGCCAGGGCGTGGTGGTCGATGCCGTCGCCGGCCTGCAGCTGCGCCATCACCGACGGCGGCCAGCGTTGTGGGATTTTTAGCGAGCTGTCGGTGGCGATCTGGTGCACGCTGTGGCGCAGGTAGGGGTTGCCAAAGCGCTGGATCAGGGCGTCGCGGTAGGCTGGCCAGTCCTGACGGGCCAGGTGCGGCGCGACTTCGCGCTCCATCAGCCGACGCACGAAGGCCTCAATGGAGGGCGAGCCTATGCAGTCGGCAATGAAGCGCCGGCCGGTGATCGCGCCCATCAGCGCCATGGCGGTGTGACTGCCGTTGAGCATGCGCAGCTTGGCCTCTTCATACCCATGAACCTCGGCGGTGATGCGCACGCCAGCGGTCGCCAGCAGGGCAGCGTCGGCGGGGTCGGCCAGGCGGTCTTCCAGCACCCATTCCCAAAAGCCTTCGGTGCCCAATGCGGCTTCGTCGTGCAGGCCGAGCGCGGCTTGGGCCTCATCGCGTATCGCCTCGCTGCTGGCCGGAACGATGCGATCGACCATGCTGCAGGGAAAGGCGCAGGTTTTTTCTACCCAGTCGCGCAGCGATGCATCCGTGCAGGCGGCCAGGACTAATGCTTGTAGCTTGCGGCCGTTGCCCTGCAGGTTGTCGCAAGAGGCCATGGTCAGCCCGGCGCCGCCCTGGGCCCGCCGCAGTTCCAGGCCCTGGGCCAGTAGGGTGCCCAGAGCGGGTGTGTAGCCTTTTTCAGTGACGGTCAGGGTGATCCAGCGCAGCGCCGGTCTGGCCATGGCCTGCAGCACCGCCTCGGGCTCGCTGGCCGCCACATTCATGCGCCACAGCGCGCCCGGCACATGCCAGCGCTGGCCCTGGCCATCGGCCACGCGGACCGCGTAAAGCCCGTCCTGCTCGCGCAGTTGCTGGACCAGCCGGGGCTGTGTCATGCCTACCCCATGCATACCCCAGCGCCCGTCACCGCTGGCGAGCAAGTGGTCAAACACCATGGCCTGGTGGGCGCGGGTGAAAGCGCCCAGGCCTAGATGCAGAACGCCCGGCTCACCCTGGCGTGGGTAGCTGGGCGTGATGGCGCCGCGGCTGGCGGCCTGGGCCAGCGTGCTCCTGTTCAGGCGTGGCACGCTCATGCGCTGACCTTGCGTTCGGCGGCTTGGATTTCATCCCAAGTGGCCTGGTCCAGCCAGATGCCTTCGCGCGCGCGGCGGGCTCGGGCGGCCCGCTCGGGCTCGCCGGCCAACTGCACGCCGGGGCTGCCTGGGGCTGGCGGACTGGCGCGCAGCCAGTCGGCAAAGGCCTGTGCCTCTTGGGCCAGGGCCTGTTGACTGCCCAGCGCGGCCGGGTTGATCAGGATGGTCAGCATGCTGTTGAGCACGGCGCGGCGGTCGTCGGCCTCCTGGTGCCAGGTACCGCCGCCGGTGAGGGCGCCGCCGAGCAGCTCGCAGGCCACGGCCATGCCATAGCCCTTGTACTCGCCAAAGGTCATGAGCGCGCCGAGCAGGCCCTGACTCAGCGGCCTGACCACCACCCCGGGGTCGGTGCTGGGCCGGCCGTGCTCGTCGATCAGATAGCCCTCGGGCACCTGCTCGCCCTTGTTGTAGGCCACCCGCATCTTGCCCTGCGCCACCCGGCTGGTGGCAAAGTCGAGCACGAAGGGTGGCTGCTCGCCCATGGGGATGCCGATGCAGCAGGGGTTGGTGCCAAAGCGCCCATCGCCGCCGCCAAAGGGGGCGACCACCGGCCGCGAGATGACATTGACGAAGTGCAGCGAGACCAGGCCCTGGGCCACCGCCATTTCGGCAAAGTGACCGATGCGGCCCAGGTGGTGCGAGCGGCTCAAGGCCATGATGCAGCTGCCGTGCTGCCGCGCCCGCGCCATCGCCAGCTCCATGGCCTGCACCCCGGTGATCTGTCCGTAGCCCTGCTGTGCGTCGATGCTCAGCATGGCGCCGCCGTCGAGGCTTAGCTTGATGCCGGTATTGGGCTTGAGGCCGCCTTCGAGGACGGCATCGACATAGCGCGGCACCATGCCCACGCCGTGCGAGTCGTGACCACTCAAATTGGCCATCACCAGGTTGTCGGCCACCTGGGCCGCTTCGGCAGGCAAGCTGCCCGCTTTCTCAAGAATGCGGGCCACCTGAGCGCGCAGGGTGTCGGCGGAAATGGTGTGGCTCATGGGTGATTTGTCGGGCTCACATCACTGCGCCGACTTGCCAGGGTACGAATTCATTTTGGCCATAGCCGTGGCGCTCGCTTTTGCTGGCCTGGCCTGAGGCGGTCTGCAGCATCAGCTCAAAAATGCGTTGCCCCATCTCGGCAATGCTGGCGCGGCCGTCGACGATTTCGCCGCAATTGATGTCCATGTCCTCTTCCTGGCGCTGCCACAGCGCGGTGTTGGTTGACAGCTTCAGGCTCGGCGCCGGGGCGCAGCCATAGGCGCTGCCGCGTCCGGTTGTAAAGCAAATCAGGTTGGCGCCGCCAGCGACCTGACCGGTGGCACTGACCGGGTCGTAGCCCGGGGTATCCATGTAGACGAAGCCGCGCGCGCGCACCGCCTCGGCATATTCGTAGACCGCCTGCAAATTGCTGGTGCCCCCCTTGGCGACGGCGCCCAGCGATTTTTCGAGGATGGTGGTCAGCCCGCCGGCCTTGTTGCCCGGCGAGGGGTTGTTGTTCATTTCGCCGCCATTGGCTGCGGTGTACTGCTCCCACCAGCGTATGCGCTCGATCAGCTTGTGTGCCACCTCGGGCTTGACGGCCCGCCGGGTCAGCAAATGCTCGGCGCCATAGATTTCTGGTGTTTCGCTCAGGATGGCGGTGCCGCCGTGTTGCACCAACAGGTCGACCGCAGCGCCCAGGGCCGGGTTGGCGCTGATGCCCGAATAGCCGTCCGAGCCGCCGCACTGCAGGCCGACGGTGATGTGCTCGGCGCTGCAGGGCTTGCGTTCAATCGCGTTGGCCTGCGCCAGCATGCCCTGGATGATGGTGATGCCTTTTTCGACCGTCTGGCGGGTGCCGCCGGTGTCCTGGATGTTGAAGACCTGCAGCCGCTCGCCTTCACCCAGATGACTGTGCGCCAGCCAGGTGTTGAGCTGGTTGGCTTCGCAGCCCAGGCCCACCACCACCACGCCCCAGAAATTGGCGTGGGTGGCGTAGCCGGCCAGGGTGCGCTCGAGCAGGCGTATACCCAGACCTTCGGTATCCATGCCGCAGCCGGTGCCGTGGGTCAGGGCCACCACGCCATCGATGTTCGGGAAGGCAGCCAGGGCCTGCGGGTTGTTGCGGCGTGAGAAATGATCTGCAATGGCCCGCGCAGCAGTGGCTGAGCAGTTAACGCTGGAGAGCACCCCGATGTAGTTGCGGGTGGCCACCCGACCGTCGGTCCGCTGTATGCCCATGAACTGCGCCAGTTGGCGCGGTGCTTCGGGCTTGATGTCCTGGCCTATCGCATAGTCGCGTGCAAAGTCGCCTTTGCTCGGACCCATGTCCAGGTTGTGCGTGTGCACATGCTCGCCTGCCTCGATGGCACGGCTGGCAAAACCAATGATCTGGTTGTAGCGCCGCACCGGCTGGCCTGGCTCCAAGGGCCGCACCGCCACTTTGTGGCCCGGCGGGATGAGGCCGCGTATCCGGACCTCTTCGATGGTGCTGCCCCCCATCAGCTGGCTGCGGGCGATCACCACATCATCGGCGGGATGCAGTCGAATGAATGCTTGCATGAGAGATCTTCAGTAAACGAGTTTGGGCAGCCAGAGCACCAGCGCCGGCAGGTAGGTGATGAGGGCCAGGCTGCCCAGCAGCGGGATCAACCAGGGCAGGATGGCCATGGTTGTGCGCTCGACGCTGAGCTGTGCGACACGGGCGAGTACGAAGAGCACCATGCCCATCGGCGGATGCAGCAGACCGATCATCAGGTTGAGCACCATCACCAGGCCGAAGTGAACCAGGTCTATGCCCAGTTGCTGGCAGATCGGCACCAGAATCGGCACCAAGATGGTGATGGCTGCAGTGGGTTCTAGGAAGCAGCCCACGAAGAGCATCAGGGCGTTGGCCAGCAGCAAAAACACCCAGGGCTCCTTGGTAAAGCCCAGCACCCAGCTGCTGATCGCTGTGGTCACGCCGGTGGCGGTAAGCATCCAACCGAAAATGCTGGCGGCTGCCACGATGAACAGCACGGTGGCAGTTGTCTCCACCGTGTCCAGGCAGATCTTGACGAACATCTTGAAGTGCAGGGTCCGGTACCAGAAAAAGCCCAGGACCATGGCCCAGACGCAGGCCGCAATCGCGCCTTCAGTCGGCGTAAAAACGCCGGTGGTCATGCCGCCGATCAGCAGCACCGGCGTCATGATGGGCAGCACAGCCTGAAATTTGAAGAAGCGGTCGGCCACGAACAGCAGCACCAGGGCTGCGGCCACCGTGGCCTGCGCTGGCCATTCCCAGTTTTTAACCAGGACCCACAGCAGCACAGGCCAGAGCACCACCACCGCGGTTTCAATCAGGGCCTTGAGCACCCGAGGGCCTTCGAAGCGCACATCGGCGCCCCAGCCGTTTTTATGGGCAAAGTAGGCCACTGTGACCATCATCAGCAGCGCCATGATGATGCCCGGCAAGATGCCGGCCAAAAACAGGGCGCCGACCGAGACATTGGCCATCATGCCGTAGATCACAAAAGGCAGACTGGGCGGAATGATGGGGCCCAGCGTGGCTGAAGCGGCGGTCACGCCCACCGCAAACTCTTTGCTGTAACCATGGTCGCGCATGGCCTTGATTTCTACCGTACCCAGGCCGGCCGCATCGGCAATGGCGGTGCCGCTCATGCCGGCAAACACCACCGAGCCGACCACATTGACATGGCCCAGGCCGCCTTTGAGCCAGCCCACCAGGGCCAGGGCGTAGTTGTAGATGCGGTTGGTGATGCCCGCGTTGTTCATGAGGTTTCCGGCCAGGATGAAAAACGGCACGGCCAGTAGCGGGAAGCTGTCGATGCCCGAGACCATGCGGTGTATCACCACAAAGGGCGGCGAGCTCTGTACGAAGAACAGGTAGATGAGCGAGGCGCCGGCCATGGCAATGGCCACCGGCAGGCCGCCGCTCATCAGGATCAGGAAGAGGACTTTGAGCATGTCTATCCTTTGGCCTTCAGCGCTCGTTCATTTCGGAGCCGGGTCGCTCGAGCACGGTGTAGCCCCGTTGCAGGTGTATGCGCATCACCCATACCGCGCGCAAAGCCATGGCGGCAAAGCCGGCCATGACCACCGCGTAGACGATGTTCATCGGCAGGTCAATGATGGTCATCTTGTAGCTGCCGAGCTTGTCCATCATCTGCCAGGTCAGCAGCGTGGCGGCCGCGAAAAACGCGATGCGCATCACATCGACCAGCAGACCCATGATGCGCGCCACCACTCGGGGCATGAAGCGGTAGAAAAAATCCACCTGGATGTGGTTGTTCTTGGCCACGCCGATGGCCGCGCCGGTGAACACTGTGGCGATCAGCAGGTAGCGGGCGATCTCCTCGGTCCAGGAGGCCGAATCGTTGAGGACGTAGCGGGTGAAAAATTGGTAGAAGACGGTCAGGCCCAGGGTCCAGAAAAACAGCAGGGCGACCCAGGCCTCTATCGGCGTGCCTGACAGGTCCACCTCCTCGTCGGTGGCGTGGAACTGGCCGTCGTCGCCCATCACCTTGGGGCCGCTGTCGATGTCGGGCATTGATGTCATGGTCAGATCCAGCAAACAGGAGGGGCCAGGAGTCACGCACAAGCCTAGCCCGAGGCTGGCCTGTGCGGGAGCGGGTCAGCAGGCGGTCTTACTTTGCAGCCTGAATGCGGTCGTAGTCAGCCCGGGTAAAACCCAGCGACTCCAGGGTCTTGTTCTTCAAAACCGCATCGACAAAGCTCTTGCGGTCGACCTGCACGATCTGCAGGCCCTTGCCTTTGAACTCTTCGACCAGCTCGGCCTCACGCTTTTTGATCTGAGCGGTGGCGCGCAGGGCGGCCTCCTGGGTGACATCGCTGAAGATTTTCTTTTCGGCGTCTGTGAGCTTGTTCCAAATATGTGGGGCGATCTGGGTGGTGAGGCCGTCGACGATGTGGCCGGTGAGCATGATGGCTTTTTGTACCTCAAAGAACTTTTTGGCCTCGATGGTGGTCAGCGGGTTCTCCTGCGCCTCGACTGTGCCGTTTTGCAGGGCGAGATACACCTCCGCAAAAGCGATCGGCGTCGGGTTGGCGCCGCAGGACTCGGGCGTGGCCCGGTAGGCCGGCACATCGGGCACGCGGATTTTGATGCCCTTCATACCAGCGCAGTTGGTAAACGGCTTTTGCGCGGTAGTGTGCCGCGCACCGTAGTAGGTGTAGGCGGTGATCTGTATGCCGGTCTTGGCCCGAAACTCATTGACCATTTCCTGGAACACCGGGCTCTTGGAGTAGGCGATCAGGTGGTCGCCGTCGCGGAAGATGAAGGGGTAGTAGGCAATGCCTATGCGCGGGTAGGCCCGGGCTGCAAACGAGGGGCCACTGATGATCATGTCCACCGTGCCCAGGGTCAGGCCCTGGTTGATGTCGGTCTCCTTGCCCAGCGAGGAGGCAGGAAACACTTGAATGTCGAACTTACCGTTGGTGCGCTTCTTGATTTCTGCGGCCGCCCATACCGATTCGGTGTGGTAGGGCTCCGAGGTTTCATAGACGTGGGCCCACTTGAGTTTTTGCTGGGCTTGTGCGCCCACGCCGGCCAGGGTGCCCAGGGCCAGCAAGCCGATGGCCGCCGCGGCTTTGAAGGTCAGTCTCTTGCTCATGCTTGTCTCCTTTTGTCGTTCAGGGGGGGTGAAAAATCTGACGCTGTTTTTATGCAGTCTGCCCGCGCTAGCGGGCTGGAGCGCGGCGCCAGCTCGCGCTGTATCTCTTGTGGGCCTGCTTGAGGTGTTTTTGCATAGCCTTGCGGGCCGCGCTGGCATCGCCCGCCTCGATGGCGTCCAGCACCTGCTGGTGCTCTTGGATTGCGGCCTGCCAGGAGACCGGGTGTTCAAAATAGGTGCCCAGGCGCTCAAAAAGTGGGCCCTCGCGGGCTTGCCACAGGCGCTGCACGATGTCGAGCAAAACACCGTTGCCGCAGGCTTTGGCGATGGCCTCATGAAAGGCCTGGTCGCCGGCCCTGGGAATCTGGCCCTGCTGAGCGGCCGTACGCATGCGCTGCAAGGCGCTGCGCATGGCCTTGGCCTGGCTGCGGCTGGCCTGCTGCGCCGCCAGTGCAGCCACCTCGGCCTCCACCACCTGGCGTGCGCTCATCACCTCCAGTGGACCCCATTCAGTCTCGCCGCTGGCCGCTGCTGCCAGCTTGCCCGCAGGCACAGGCCTGACATAGATGCCCGAGCCGGTGCGTACTTCGATCAGGCCCTGCACCTCCAGCGCAATCAGCGCTTCACGCACAGAGGGGCGGCTCACGCCCAACTGCTTGGCCAGATCGCGCTCGGCCGGCAATCTGGCGCCAGTGGCAAATTCGCCGTCGGCCATGAGCTGGCGCAGTTGCCCCGCAATCTGCAGGTACAGGCGCTGAGGTTCGATGGTGGTCAGGGGCATACAGGCTCGACAGGGACTGGCCCATGTAGGGGCGAAGGCTTGGGTGAAGGGTTAACCAGAATTGGACAAGTGGTCAGACCAGTTAGAAAATGATCCCATGCCAATTTACGGGGGTCAAGCTTCTTTTCGTCAGAGCAAACCCGGGTATCGATGCTGTGGGGGCTTGATGAGATGAAGGCAGTTCATATTGAGCAGATCACACTGCGCCAGGTCGACCTTGCGCCCAAGGTGCTTCGCACCGACGCCATCCAGTCCTTTGTGACGCAGGAGACGGTGCTGCTGACCCTGCGCTGTAGTGACGGCCTGGAGGGCACCGGCTATGCCTACACCATAGGCACCGGTGGGTCGTCGGTGATCGCTCTGCTCAAGGACCACCTGATCCCTCGGCTGCTGGGCCGGGACCCTGTGGCCATCGAGGCCATCTGGAAAGACTTGTTTTTTCATACCCATGCCACCGCGGTCGGTGCCATCACCAGCTTGGCCCTGGCCTGTGTCGACACCGCTTTGTGGGATTGGCGGGCCCGCAGCCAGGGCCTGCCCCTGTGGCGCCTGCTGGGCGGCGCGCAGGCGCGGGTGCCGCTTTACACCACCGAGGGTGGCTGGCTGCACCTGAGCCCGCAAGAATTGGTGGAGCAGACCTTGCAGGCCAAGGCGCAGGGCTTCAAGGGTGCCAAGATCAAGGTCGGACGGCCCCATGTTAGCGAGGATGTGGCCCGCCTGAGCGCGGTGCGTGAGGCGGTGGGCCCGGCCTTCGAACTCATGACCGACGCCAACCAGGGCCTCAGACGTGCCGAAGCGGTGCGGCGCGCCCATGCCTTTGACGGGCTGAACCTCGCCTGGATCGAAGAGCCCCTGCCCGCCGAAGATGTGTCCGGGCACCGGCAGTTGCGCGAAAGCACCCCGATTCCGGTGGCGGTGGGCGAGTCGCTGTACCACCCCATGCAGTTTCGGGAGTACCTGGAGCAGGGCGCCTGTTCCATCGTGCAGCCCGATGTGGCGCGCATCGGCGGCATCACACCCTGGATCAAGACGGCGCACCTGGCCGAGACCTTCGATCTGCCGGTGTGCCCGCATTTCCTGATGGAACTGCATGTGAGCTTGTGCGCAGCGGTGCCCAACGCCACCTGGGTCGAATACATTCCTCAGCTCGACGACATCACCCATACCCGCATGCAGGTCGAGGACGGCCACGCCGTGGCGCCTAGCGATCCAGGGCTGGGCATAGGCTGGGACTGGCAGGCCATCGCTGCCCGACAATCGGTTTTTTTGGAGTTCAAGACATGATGAGACTCGAAGGCAAGACGATCGTGGTGACCGCCTCTGGCGCGGGCATAGGACGGGCCAGTGTGTTGGCCATGGCGGCCGAAGGCGCCAAGGTGTGGGCCACCGATGTCAACGGCCAGTTGCTGCAATCGCTGGCAGGAACGCCGGGGGTGGAGACGGCGGTGCTCGATGCCCTCGACAAGTCGGCCATCGCCGCTCTGGCGGCCCGGGTGGGCGCGATCGACGTGCTCTTTAACTGCACCGGCTTTGTGCACAACGACACCGTGCTCAGCGCCAAGGACGAAGACCTGGACTTTGCCTTCCGGCTCAATGTGCGGGCCCATCTGCACATGATTCAGGCCTTTCTGCCCGGCATGATCGCCAAGGGGGGCGGCAGCATCATCAATATGGCCAGCGTGGCTTCCAGTGTGCGGGGTCTGGCCAGCCGCTGTGTGTACGGCACTACCAAGGCGGCGGTCATCGGCCTGACCAAGAGCGTGGCCGCCGACTATGTGGGCCAGGGCGTGCGCTGCAATGCCATCTGTCCGGGTACGGTCGATACGCCCTCGCTGGCCGATCGCATCAATGCCTACGACGATCCGGTGGCGGCCCGCAAGGCTTTTGTGGCGCGTCAGCCCATGGGCCGCATTGCGCAGGCCGGTGAGATCGCGCCGATTTTGGTGTTTTTAGCCAGCGATGAGTCGCGCTTCGTCACCGGCCAGGCCTATTCGATCGACGGCGGCATGACCCTATGAACCAGCTCGACCTGCAAGGCCGGCATGCGGTGATCACCGGCGGCGCTGCCGGGCTGGGCCTGGCCATTGGCCAACGCATGCTCGATTCGGGCGCTACGCTCACCCTCTGGGACCGCGATGCCCAGGCGCTGGCGGCCGCCTGCAAATTGCTGGGCCCCAAGGCCACGGGCGTACAGGTCGATGTGGCCAGCCATGCCAGCGTGGTGCAGGCGCTGGCTCAGACCGCGCAGCCTGTGCATGTGCTGGTCAACAGCGCCGGCATCACCGGTCCCAATGTTCCCCTGTCCGATTACCCGGTGGCCGATTGGGAGCAGGTGATGCAGGTCAATGTCAACGGCACGTTTTACTGCTGCCGTGAGTTGGCCGGCCGCATGCGCGAGCAGGGCTGGGGGCGCATCGTCAACATCGCCTCGGTGGCCGGCAAGGACGGTAACCCCAATGCCAGCGCCTACAGCGCCAGCAAGGCCGCCGTCATCGCGCTGACCAAGTCCTTGGGCAAGGAATTGGCGCAGACCGGGGTGCGGGTCAACTGCGTTACGCCGGCGGCGGTCAAGACCGCCATCTTCGATCAGATGACGCCCGAGCATATTCAATTCATGCTCTCTAAAATCCCCATGGGTCGCTTCGGTCTGGCGCAAGAGGTGGCCGCACTGGTCACCTGGCTCTGTACAGAAGATTGTTCTTTCTCCACCGGCGCGGTCTTTGACCTCTCCGGTGGCCGCTCCACCTACTGATTTCTCCACTGAAAGGTCTCCATGAAACTCGTACGCTACGGCCAAGCCGGCAGGGAAAAGCCTGGTCTGATTGACGCGCAAGGTCGTTTGCGCGATCTCAGCGGCGTGATTGCCGACATCACGCCCGACCAGCTCTCGGACAAGGCCCTGGCCAAGCTGGCCAAGATCAAGACCGACAGCCTGCCCCTGGTGCGTGGCGCCAAGCGCATGGGCGCGCCGGTGGCCGGCAGCCGTAAATTTGTGGCCATCGGTCTGAACTATGCCGACCATGCGGCTGAGGCGGGCATGCCGATTCCCAAAGAGCCCATCATCTTCATGAAGTCGCTCAGCTGCATCCAAGGTCCGGACGATGATGTGATGCTGCCCCGGGGCTCCAAAAAGAGCGACTGGGAGGTTGAACTCGGCGTGGTCATCGGTACCCGTGCCCGCTACGTCAGTCAGAAGGACGCCCTGAACCATGTGGCCGGCTATTGCGTGATCAACGATGTGAGCGAGCGCGAATACCAGATCGAGCGCGGCGGTACGTGGGACAAGGGCAAGTGCTGCGACACCTTCGGCCCGATCGGCCCCTGGCTGGTCACCCGCGACGAAGTGCCCAACCCGCAGAACCTGGCCCTGTGGCTGGACCTCAATGGCCAGCGCATGCAGACCGGCTCGACCAAGACCATGATCTTCGGCGTGGCCAAGCTGATCAGCTATGTCAGCCAGTTCATGACCCTGGAGACCGGCGATGTCATCACCACCGGCACGCCCCCGGGCGTGGGCATGGGCATCAAGAAGGACGGTCAGAGCGCGCCGGTTTACCTCAAGCGCGGCGACGTCATGACCCTGGGCATCGACGGCCTGGGCCAGCAGCGTCAGAAGGTGGTGGCCTTCAAGCTGTAATCGCAGACGCACTCTGGCACTTAGGGGCCTGCGCAGCGCTGCCAGGCAGCGAAGAATTCGCTCGCTGTCTGGCCCACCGCCTCGGCGCTGCGGCCTGGCGCGTACAGCGCCGAGCCTATGCCAAAGCCGCTGGCACCGGCCTGCCAGTAGGCGGCCATATTGGCGGTGCTGATGCCGCCCACCGGCAGTAGGGGTAGGTCCTGCGGCAGCACCGCGCGCAGGGCCTTGAGCACGGCCGGTGTGATCATTTCAGCTGGAAACAGCTTGAGTGCATGGGCGCCCGCCTGCCAGGCTGCAAAGGCCTCGGTGGGTGTGGCCACCCCGGGCATGCAGACCATGCCCTCCTGCAAGGCAGCCTCAAGCACGGCTCTGTCCCAATGGGGCGAGACGATCAGGCGAGCGCCGGCAGCGCGCACCTCGCGTACCTGAGCGGCCGAGCTCACCGTGCCTGCGCCAATCAGCCGGTCTGGATGGGCCTTGGCCAGCCTGCCGATGCTCTCCAGGGGCTGCGGCGAATTGAGCGGCACCTCGATGATTGCAAAGCCCTGGCCCACCAGGTGCAGACCCACCGATTCGACTTCCTCCGGCCTGATGCCTCGCAATATGGCGACTAGGGGGCATAGCCCCAAGGCCTGTTTCAGGTGTTCGTGCGCGTCCAGCGTCATGGGGTGGATTCCTTGTGGCCCAGGCTGCGTGCCAGCGCTAGGTGGCCGGCCCAGGTCGCTTCTTCGTTGATGACGGTGCAGGGCAGTCCCAGGCACTGCAGGGCCAGGCGATAGCGCTCGGTCAGCGCGGCGCTGCCCACCAGCAGCAGCGGGCTGCCGGACTTACGTTCGGTGGCGATGGCGCGCAACTCCTCGCCGATCAGCAGGCCCGACAGGTGGCTGGCCTGTTGCTCGGGCCTGAGCCTGTCAAACAGCGCGCTGGTGCGGGTGCCAAAGACATGGGCCAGAACTCCCGGCCCCTGTTGCGCCAACTCGACGGCGGCCCTGAACACCGGCTCGTCCAGTGTGGAGGTCGGCACCAGAGTGCGGGCCAGGATGGACTGCTGACTGAGCAGGGCATAGAGCTCGCCGGTCATGAAGGTGTGAAAGCGCTGCACCCGATGCGCCTGCACCGTCACCCATTTGCTGTGGGTGCCTGGCAGGATCAGCTCAGCCTGCGCCAGACCGGCCAGCGCGAGGGCGCCAAAGATCTGGATTTCTTCGCCCCGCATCACATCGTCCTGGCCGGCCGCGCTGGCTCCGCCGTGGGTCGGATTGACGGCATGAAGGCCCGGCACCAAGGCCAGCCTGGGCCGCAGCCACAGCAGCCTGGGCTTTAGATCGTCAAAGCCCGCAGGGCAGGGGCAATAGGGCGCCTCGCACCAGCCCTGGCGGCTGCCGGCCATGCCGGAGATCAGGCACAGGGCCTGTCCGTCGGCCAACCAGTCGCCTAAATGCTGCTCGAACACCGGTTCAAACTGATCCGGCTGAAGCTGCAAGACACCCTGTTCAAACTGGCGGCGCTGCAGGATCTGCCCCGCTTCGTCCATGAGTACTGCGCGCAGCGAGGAACTGCCCCAGTCCACCGCGATCAAAGGCTGCGCCATTCGGCTCATGTCTGCTCCAGCAGGCGTCGCACCGCATCGGGCCGGGGCAGGGGTGCGACCGCTCCATGGCCTTGCACCGCCAGGGCCGCTGCTGCATTGGCATAGCGGGCCGCTTCGGGCAAGGCGTCGCCAGCGGCCAGGCGGGCCAGCAGGTTGCCGGCAAAGCAGTCGCCTGCGCCGGTGGCGTCCACCGCCGGTACCGCATGGCCTGGCAGGCGGTGGCGCTCACCCGCGCAACTGCACAGGGCGCCGTCCGCGCCGAGCTTGAGCACCACCTGCCTGGCGCCATGGGCGTGGCTCCAGTCGACGATATCCTTGGCCGTTTTCAAGCCGGTCAGCGGCAGCATGTCGTCCAAGCTGGGCAGGAAGAGATCGCACAGGGGCAGGGCCTGCGCCATGGCCTGCTGCGCCTGGGCCAGGGTCCACAGTTTCAGGCGCAGGTTGGAGTCCAGGGCGACCTGCGTGCCGACCTCGCGGGCCCAGCGCATGGCTGCCAGCACCGTCTCGCAGGCGCTGGGCGAGATCGCCATCGAGATGCCCGAGACATGCAGCCATTGGCTATGCGCGATCATTTCCTGCCAGGGGCCAGCCAGGTCTTGCGGCTGCATGCGGCTGGCGGCCGAGCCTGCGCGGGCGTAGCTGAAGTGGTGCCCTTGCGCATCGTGGCTGACGAAGTAGATGCCGGTGGGTGCTTGCGGGTCGCTGATCACCGCTTGGGTGTTGATGCCTTCAGCCTGCCACAGGCCGCGCAGACGCTGGGCCCAGGTATCTTGCCCCAGCCGGCTCAGGTAGCCCGCCTTGGCGCCCGCGCGGGCCGCAGCAATCGCCGCATTGCTGGTGTCGCCGCCAAAACCTTGCAGATACAGCGGCGGCTCGGTCTGGACCTGGTTGAATTCGAGCAGGGGCTCGCCCAAGGCCAGCAGGTCCAGAGACTTTTGAGCGGGAAGGCTCATGCGGGCCTGTTCATACGGGCCTGTTCATACGGGCCCGCCATCTTGGCATTGAGGGCGCGGCATGATCCACGGCGCTCAAAGCCCCTGCAGCGCGTGCGCCGGGTAGCCCGGCTGGCTGCGGCAGTCGGCGATGTACTGCTCGATGATGGACTCAAACGAGGTGTCCGCCCGCAGGCCCAGGGCCAGGGCACGCTCGCTGGTGGCAGCGCGCGCCCAGTTGTTGACGATGCCGGCAACGCGCTCGTCGCGCTCAAAGTGCACCCGCTGGCGCACCGCTTTGCCGGCCACTTTCTCCAGGGCGTCGAGCATCTGCTGCACCGTCACATTCAGCCCGGGCAGGTTCAGCGCCAGCCGGTTACCCAGGCTGGCCTGGCTGGTCTCAAACAGCGCGATCAGGCTGGCGATGGTGGTCGCAGGCGATGACACCGGGTGCGCCACGCTGGCATCGACCGGGCAGATGCTGTCGGCGCCGGCCAGGGGCTCGCGGATGATGCCGCTGAAAAAAGACGAGGCCGCCCCATTGGGCTTGCCCGGCCGCACGGTGACCGTCATCAGGCGAGCCGAGCGGCCGTCAATGAAGCCCTTGCGGGTGTGGTCGGCCATCAGGTATTCGAGCATCAGCTTGTGGGTGCCGTAGGAGGTCTGTGGCGAGGGCAGGGTGGTGTCACTCACCACGGGCGTCATGGGCTGATCGGCATAGGGGCCGAACACCGCGATCGAGCTTGCAAACACCATGCGCGAAACCTTGCCCGAGCGGCGCAGGCTGTCAAGCAAGAGCCGGGTGCTGTCGAGGTTGGAGCGCAGGCCCAGGTCGAAGTCGAGTTCGCATTCGCCCGAGACGGCCGAGGCCAGGTGAAAAACCCCGTCGAAACCGCTGGCCAGCAGATCGCCTTGCTCCAGCAGCGGGCCGGCGTGGCTTTTGACGCGGGCATCGGCCAGCAAATCGGCCGGCGCAGCAAACAGGTCGGTGATGACCAGTTCCTTGACGCTCTGGCCGGCCAACTGGCCGCGCTTGAGAATTTCACGGGCCAGTCGGCCGCCCAAAAAGCCGGCACCGCCGGTGATCAGTATGCGCATGATGGTTTCAGTGGTTGTCTTTGGGAACAAAAGCGCCGCGCTGGCCGACCAGGAAATCCAGGTCGGCGCCTTCATCGGCCTGCAGCACATGGTCGATGTACAGCTTCCAGTAGCCGGACTTGAGCGGCGGCTCGGGCGGCTGCCAGCGGGCCAGCCGCGCCTGCAGCTCCTCGTCGCTGATGAGCAATTGCAGGCGCCGCGCGGGCACGTCGAGCTCGATCATGTCGCCGTTTTGGACCACCGCCAGCGGGCCGCCGGCGGCCGCTTCCGGCGAGGTGTGCAGCACCACCGTGCCGTAGGCGGTGCCACTCATGCGGGCGTCGCTGATGCGCACCATGTCGGTGATGCCCTTGCGCAGCACTTTGGGCGGCAGCGGCATGTTGCCGACCTCGGCCATGCCTGGGTAGCCTTTGGGGCCGCAGTTCTTGAGCACCAGGATGCAGTGTTCATCAACGTCTAGGCTTTCGTCGTCGATGCGGCGGTGGAAATCGTCGCTGTCTTCGAACACCACCGCCCGGCCGGTATGCACCATCAGCGTCGGTGTGGCGGCGCTGGGCTTGATGACCGCGCCACGCGGCGCAAGATTGCCGCGCAGGATGGCGATGCCCGCTTTTTCTTTAAAGGGCTGCTCAAAGGTTTTGATCACCCGGGGGTCGTGGTTGACTGCACTGGCGATGTTTTCCGCTACCGTTTGGCCGCTGACGGTCACGATGTCGGTGTGCAGCAGGTGGGCGATCTCCTTCATGACCACCGGCAGGCCGCCGGCATAGCAGAAGTCCTCCATCAGGTGTTGGCCCGAAGGCTGCAAGTTGAGCAAGCAGGGCAGCTCGCTGCCCAGGCGCTCAAAGTCGTCGACCGTCAGCTTCAGCCCCAACCGCCCGGCAATCGCAATCAGGTGGATCACCGCATTGGTCGAGCCTCCTATGGCCGCTAGTGTGCGGATGGCGTTTTCAAAGGCCGGTCGGGTGAGCACCTGGCTGATGGTCTGGTCGGTGTGAACCATCTCGACGATGCGCCGGCCGGCTTGGCGGGCCAGCACATTGCGCCGGCCGTCGACCGCCGGAAAGGCGGCGTTGCCCGGCAGGCCTATGCCGAGGGCCTCGACCATGCTGGCCATGGTGCTGGCGGTGCCCATGGTCATGCAGTGGCCGTGGCTGCGGTGCATGCAGCTCTCAGCCTCGAAAAAATCCTGCAGCTTGAGGGTGCCGGCGCGCACCTGTTCGCTCATGCTCCACACGCCGGTGCCCGAGCCCAGTTCCTGGCCGCGCCATTTGCCGTTGAGCATGGGCCCGCCGGAGACGCCGATGGTGGGCAGGCCCGCACTCGATGCACCCATCAGCAGCGATGGGGTGGTCTTGTCGCAACCCATGAGCAGCACCACGCCGTCGATGGGATTGCCGCGTATCGACTCTTCCACATCCATGGAGGCCAGATTGCGGTAGAGCATGGCGGTCGGCCGCAGCAAGGTCTCGCCCAGCGACATGACCGGAAACTCCAGCGGAAAGCCGCCGGCCTCATAAACGCCAATCTTGACCTGCTCGGCCAGCGTCCGAAAGTGCGAGTTGCAGGGCGTCAGTTCGCTGAAGGTGTTGCAGATGCCGATGACCGGACGGCCGTCGAACTGGTCGTGCGGCACGCCTTTGCCCTTGACCCAACTGCGGTAGGCAAAACCGTCGCGGTCCTGGCGGCCGAACCATTGCTGCGAGCGAAGTTCCGAAGGCTTTTTGCGGGGGGGCGTGCTCATGGTGGGGCGGTCTGTCCTGAGATTTTCAATCGTATGATGATAAGGAAGTTCCCCTGATCTTGTAAACGCTCAGGCCTGCGTTTCTGCTGTCATATTCTTCTTGGCAAGGGTTTTTCCGGATGGAAGAGAGGCGGGTCATTCATCATATGATTGTCCGAGTCAGTCTCATTCCACATGGTCAAAAACATACACGGGCATACGCTGGACAAGCTGGGCCAGGCTATCTTGGCCGGGCGCTACGAGGTCGGCGCCAGCCTGCCGCCCGAGCCGGTGTTGTGCGAAGAGTTTGGCGTCAGCCGCACGGTGGTCAGAGAGGCCATCAAGTCGCTGGTCGCCAAGGGCCTTTTGGTCACCGGTCCCAAGCTCGGCACCCGGGTGCTGCCCGATGAGCATTGGAACTGGTTCGATCCCGAGGTGATTGCCTGGCAGGCCCAGGCCGGCCTGAGCAGCGAGTTCGTGCGCGATTTGCAGGAGCTGCGCTTGGTGGTGGAACCTGCAGCGGTGCGCATGGCAGCCACCAAGGCCACCCCGCAAGACATTCTCAGGCTGGAGCAGGCCTACGGCGGCATGAAGGCCGCTGTCGAAGACGGCGGCGACTATGTGACCCATGACCTGCGCTTTCACCAGGGTCTGCTGCAGGCCTCGCACAACCGCATGTTGATGCAAATGGGCCGGGCCCTGAGCGCCTTGCTGCGTATGAGCTTTGAAATCTCTACCCGCATCATGAACGGGCCGCGCGATTCCCTGCCACTGCACCGGGCAGTGCTTGATGCGGTGATTGCCCATGCCCCGGTCAAGGCCGAGCGGGCTTTGATGGTGTTGATCGCCGCTGCCAACGACGACATCGACCATGTGCTGAGCACCCGCCGGCGCCTGCCTCGCGTGGCCGGCGCGCCCACCCGCCTGGTCAAGGCCTGAACAAGGACAAGCATGGCACGCGGTATTGATCTTTTCTTCAAGCTGCTGGAAGTGTTGGTGGTGGCTTGCCTGGTGGCCATGGTGATCATGGTGTTTGGTAATGTGGTATTGCGCTATGCGCTGAACTCGGGCATCTTGATCTCGGAGGAGATGTCGCGCTACTGTTTCATCTGGCTGACCTATATCGGCGCCATGGTGGCTATGCGCGAAAAGGGTCACCTGGGGGTCGATTCCCTGGTGCTGCGCCTGCCGCTGGCCGGTAAGAAGCTGTGTTTTTTTCTCAGCGAGGCACTGATGCTGTTGTGCAATTTGCTGTTCCTGCTGGGGACCTGGAAGATGCACGAACTTCAGGTGACCAATGTCTCGCCGGTGGTGGGCATTTCCATGATCTGGATTTACGGCATAGGCTATGTGGTGGGCGTGGTGATGTCGCTGATGAACCTGCACCAGCTCTTCCTGCTGCTCAGCGGGCAGCTCACCGAAAGTGATCTGGTGGTGGTGGTCGAATCGGAAGACAGCGCTACCTTGCCGGCCGAGCCGGCGCGGGAGCTTCGGCCATGACGGTAGCGGTCTTCATCCTCAGTCTGCTCGGTGCCATGGCACTGGGCATGCCGATTGCCTATTCGCTCTTGGTGTGTGCGCTGGCGCTGATGGCTTATATGGCCGCAACCGGCGGCCTGCCCGAATTTGACAGCCAGATCCTGGCCCAGCGCTTTGTCGATGGCGCGGACAATTTCCCGCTGCTGGCGGTTCCTTTTTTCCTGCTGGCGGGTGAATTCATGAATGCCGGTGGCTTGAGCCGGCGCATCGTCAACTTGGCCATGGCCTGGGTCGGTCACTTCCGTGGCGGGCTGGGCTATGTGGCGGTGATAGCGGCCATCATCATGGCCTCGCTGTCGGGCTCGGCGGTGGCCGACACCGCCGCTTTGGCCGCCTTGCTGATTCCCATGATGCGCAAGGCCGGCTACGACGTGGGGCGCTCTGCCGGTTTGATTGCGGCCGGCGGCATCATCGCGCCGGTGATTCCGCCGTCCATCGGCTTCATCATCTTCGGCGTGGCCGCCAATGTGTCCATCACCAAGCTGTTTTTGGCTGGCATCGTGCCCGGCATCATGATGGGCCTGGCCATAGGCATCGCCTGGTGGTGGGTGGCGCGGCGTGACCAGGTGCAGCCAGGTCCGCGAATGAATCTGCGCGAGCGACTGCAAGCCACCCGCGAGGGCATCTTGGCCCTGGCCCTGCCGGTGATCATCATCGGCGGCATGAAGTTTGGCGTGTTCACCCCGACAGAAGCGGCGGTGGTGGCGGCTGTCTACAGCTTTGTCATCGGTGCTTTCGTCTACCGAGAGCTGCGGTTTTCCGGGCTTTATAGCCTTATTTTGCGCGCCGGTAAGACCACTGCGGTGATCATGTTCTTGGTGGCTGCGGCCATGGTCAGCGCTTGGCTGATCACGGTGGCCAATATTCCGGCTGAGGTGGCCCGCATGATGGAGCCCTTAATGGGCAACAAGATGCTGCTGATGGTCGTGCTGATGCTGCTGGTGATTGTGGTCGGCACTGCGCTGGACTTCACCCCCACGGTGCTCATTCTTACCCCTGTGCTGATGCCCTTGGTCAGGCAGGCTGGTATTGATCCTGTGTACTTTGGCGTGCTCTTCATTATGAATAACGCCATTGGCCTGATCACCCCGCCGGTGGGTACCGTGCTCAATGTGGTTTGTGGCGTGGCCCGGATCAATATGGACCGCGCTTTCAAAGGCGTGCTGCCTTTCCTGCTGGCGCAGGTGGTGGTGCTGTTTTTGCTGGTGGCCTTTCCGCCCCTGGTGCTGGTGCCCATGAAATGGTTCATGAGCTGATTTTTTCACCCGTGTTTTTTTATAAAAGGAGACAAGCATGTTCAAACGCAGAAACCTCGTGACGCTGCTGGCCGGTGCGCTGCTCAGCACCAGTGCGGCCTTGGCCCAGTTTGCCGACCGCAATATCAAGTTCACCAACGGCGTTAATGAAGACCATCCAGTGGGGGTGGGGGTCAAGAAAATGCAGGAGGTGCTGGCGGCCAAGACCGGCGGCAAGATGAAGATCAGCGCGTTTTGGGGCGGCTCGGCCGGCGGCGATCTGCAGGCTTCGCAGGCGCTGCGCGCCGGCACCCAGGAGATGGTCTGTACCTCCAGCTCGCCCCTGGTGGGCATCGTCAAGGAACTGGGCGTTTTTGACCTGCCCTTCCTGTTTGCCAACGAGAGGGAAGCCGACGCGGTGCTTGACGGGCCGGCCGGGCGTTATTTCAATGCCAAGCTAGAGGCCGCTGGCCTGGTGAACCTGGCCTACTGGGAAAACGGCTTTCGCAATCTGACCAACAGCAAGCGCGCGGTCAACCGTCTGGAGGATTTCGAGGGCGTCAAGCTGCGCGTGATGCAGAACAACATCTTCCTTGACACCTTCAGGACCCTGGGCACCAACGCGGTTCCGATGGCTTTCCCCGAGGTGTTCACCGCTCTGGAAACCAAGACCATCGACGGCCAAGAAAATCCCTTCGTGACCATCGAGACCTCCAAATTCAACGAGGTGCAGAAGTTCCTTAGCGTCACCCGCCATGCTTACACACCCTTCCTGGTGCTCTACAGCAAGAAGCTGTGGGATCAGCTCAACCCGCAGGAGCAGGCGGTGCTGCGCGAGGCGGCTATGGAAGGTCAGAAAGCTCAGCGCGCTGCCAACCGCACGCTCAATGAAAAATCTCTGTCCAGCCTGCGCTCTAAAGGCATGCAAGTCAATGAGATTTCAACAGCCGAGCAAAACCGCATCCGCGCCAAGGTGGCCCCGGTGTATGACAAGCACAAGGACACGATAGGTGCTGAGGCGATCAAGGTGGTGCAGGACGAGTTGCGCAAGGCGCGCGGCGGCTGAGGCGACTGGCCTTCCAGGCTGGCCTGCGGCATATGCTGCATGCTGTGCCCGAGTCAGGGCTAGCGCCGCCCTGTGGGAGCGCCGGCTTGTGGGAGGGCCGGTTTGTGGGAGGGCCGGTTTGTGGGAGCGCCGCCCTCGGCGCGATGCGGCCGCCGATCGAGCGCCGCATCGCTGCGAGGGCGCAGCTCCCACACTCCCCAGTCGGCTCTGCCCGGGCCTGTCGAAGTTGTTAAGAGCCTTGTCCTTATGGGAGAGCCTTGTCTTTGTGGGAGTGCCTCGTCTTTGTGGGAGCGCCGCCCTCGGCGCGATGCGGCGACCGATCAAGCGCTGCATCGCTGCGAGGGCGCAGCTCCCACAATCCCCAGCCGGCTCTGCCCCGGGTCTGTCGAAGTTGTTAAGAGCCTTGTCCTTATGGGAAAGCCTGGTCTTTGTGGGAGTGCCTTGTCTTTGTGGGAGCGCCGCCCTCGGCGCGACGCGGCCACCGATCAAGCGCTGCATCGCTGCGAGGGCGCAGCTCCCACAATCCCCAGCCGGCTCTGCCCCGGGCCTGTCGAAGTTGTTAAGAGCCTTGTCCTTATGGGAGAGCCTTGTCCTTATGGGAAAGCCTGGTCTTTGTGGGAGTGCCTTGTCTTTGTGGGAGCGCCGCCCTCGGCGCGACGCGGCCACCGATCAAGCGCTGCATCGCTGCGAGGGCGCAGCTCCCACACCCCCAAGTTGGCTCTGCATCGGGCCTGTCGAAATGATGAAGAGCCTCGTCTTTGTGGGAGCGCCGCCCTCGGCGCGATGCGGCGACCGATCAAGCGCTGCATCGCTGCGAGGGCGCAGCTCCCACACCCCCAAGTTGGCTCTGCATCGGACCTGTCGAAATGATGAAGAGCCTTGTCTTTGTGGGAGCGCCGCCCTCGGCGCGATGCAGCCGCCGATCGAGCGCTGCATCGCTGCGAGGGCGCGGCTCCCACCTCTTTGATCCAAGCCTCGTGTTGTTACTGTCGGAGTATTCATGAAGATCACGCAAGTAGAGACCCTGCGCCTGGGCGAATTCCCCAATATCCTTTGGGTTCGGCTGCATACCGATGAAGGTCTGGTCGGTTTGGGCGAGACCTTCATGGGCGCACAGGCGGTCGAGGCCTATCTGCATGAGTGGGCGGCGCCGCGCCTCTTGGGTCAGGATCCGCTGGCCATAGAGTCACGGGCCCGCGATCTGACCGGCTATCTGGGCTGGCGCGGCTCCGGGGTGGAGACAAGGGGCAATTCAGCCGTCGACATTGCGCTGTGGGACTTGTTTGGCCAGGCCGCTGGCATGCCTGTCCATACCGCGCTGGGGGGCAAGAGCCGCGATCAGATCCGCGTCTACAACACCTGCGCCGGATACCAGTACATCCGCAGCAATGTCAACCAGAGCAGCTCCAACTGGGGCCTGGGCAACAATGCCGGCCCCTATGAAGATCTGCAGGGCTTCCTGCACCATGCCGACGAGCTGGCCCTGTCGCTGCTGTCCGAGGGCATCACCGGCATGAAGATCTGGCCCTTCGACATCGCCGCCGAGGCCACGCATGGCCAGTACATCAGCCCGCAGGACTTGGACCTGGCGCTGGAGCCGTTTCGCAAGATACGCCAGGCGGTGGGCAACAAGATGGACATCATGGTCGAGTTCCACAGCCTGTGGCGTCTGCCCATGGCCTGCAAGATCTCGCGCGCGCTGCAGGAGTTTGATACCTTCTGGCATGAAGACGCGATTCGCATGGACAGCCTGGACCTGCTCAAACAGTACGCCCAGGATTGCAAGGCTTTGATTTGCGCCAGCGAGACGCTGAGCTACAAATGGGGCTTCAAGGACTATCTGCAGACCGGGGTGGCTGGCGTGGTGATGCTGGACTTGAGTTGGTGCGGCGGCCTGACCGAAGCCCGCAAGATCGCGGCCATGGCCGACGCTTGGCAGTTGCCGGTTGCGCCCCATGATTGCACCGGGCCTGTGGTTTGGGCCGCTTCCACCCATTTGTCGCTGCACGCGCCCAATGCGCTGATCCAGGAGAGCGTGCGTGCCTTCTACAGCGGCTGGTACAAAGAGCTCGTTACCGAGCTGCCCCAGGTGCAAAACGGCATGATCAGCCTCAATGACAAGCCCGGCTTGGGCCTGCAGCTCCTGCCCGACTTGCACCGGCGCGCCGACGCGGTTCAGCGCATCAGCCGCTAAGGCCTGCTGGGACGCGCGGCCTGGTTTGATCCTTCAGGCCACCCAGCGGGTGTGAAACTGCCCCGCTTGGTCTATCCGTTGATAACCGTGGGCACCAAAATAGTCGCGCTGAGCCTGCAGCAAGTTGGCCGGCAGGCGCTGTGAACGGTAGGCGTCGTAATAGCTTAGCGCGCTCATGAAGGCCGGTAGCGGCAAGCCCCGCAGCGCGCCGATGGCGACCACCTCGCGCAGGTCCTGCTGCAGGCTCGACATGCGCCGGGCCAGGTCCGCGTCGACCAGCAGGTTGCTCAAGGCCGGCTGACGGTCCAGGGCCGGGGCGATGTCTTCGAGCAGGCGGGCTCGGATGATGCAGCCGGCCTGCCAGAGTCGGGCAATCGTTGCCAGCGGCAGTGACCAGCCCAGTTCTTGCCCGGTGCGCCGCATCAGCGCAAAACCCTGGGCATAGGCTGTGATTTTGGTGGCCATCAGGGCGCCGCGAATCAGCGGCAGGCTGGCCTGGAGCTCGGGCTTGGCTGTGGGGCGGGCTGCAGCCAGAACACCTGATGCCGCAAGCCGTTCGGTCTTCATCGCGCTCAGGATGCGGGCGTATACCGCCTGGTTCATGGTCGGTGAGGCAGCGCCCAGGTCCAGTGCGACCTGGCTGGCCCATTTGCCGGTGCCTTTTTGTTCGGCAGTATCGAGAATCAGGTCGACCAGGGCCTGGCCGCTGTCCGGATCCTGGCGCTGCAGGATGTCAGCGCTGATGCCCAGCAGATAGCTGGCCAGCTCGCCCTCGTTCCAACGGACGAATTCTTCGCCGATGGCTTGAGCCGTCATGCCCAGGCCCTGGTGCATCAGCCAATAGGCTTCGCAGATGGCCTGCATGTCGGCGTACTCGATGCCGTTGTGCACCATCTTGACGAAGTGGCCTGACCCTTGCGGCCCGATCCATTGGCAGCAAGGCAGACCCTGCGGGCTGCGCGCCGCGATGGCTTGCAGCAGGTCCTGCACCAGCGGCCAGGCCCGCTCGTCGCCGCCGGGCATCAGGGCCGGACCGAGCAACGCGCCTTGCTCGCCGCCGCTGACCCCGGTGCCGATGTAGTGCAGGCCAGCGGCCTGGAGTGTGTGCAGGCGACGCGCCGTGTCCAGGTAATGGGAGTTGCCGCCGTCCATCACCACATCGCCGGGCTCGAGCAGATCAAGCAGGGCTTCGAGCACCGCGTCGACCGCGGCACCGGCCGGCACCATCAGCAGCAGCCGCCGTGGCCGCTTGAGCTGGTTCACCAGAGCTGCCAGGCTCGGGGCGGCTTGGGCACGCAGGCCCTGGGTACGTTGGCTGAAACTCTCGCGTTTGGCCTGCGCCGTATCAAAGCCGCCCACCGCAAAACCTTGGCGCTCAAAATTGAGCGCCAGGTTCTCACCCATCACCCCCAGGCCGACCAGCGCGATATCGAATTGCTGCATGGGCCTAGGCTAACTGGCGCGTTTCAGCCCCTGCCCACATAGGGCATATTGGTGGCCATGACGGTGGTGAACAGAATATTGGCCGACAGCGGCATGCGCGACATGGTCAAAAACGTTTCCACCACCGCCGACATGTCCATGCGCGGCTCAGGGCGTACGCTGCCATCGGCCTGCATGATGCCTTTGGCCATGCGCTCGGTCATGTCGGAGGCCACATTGCCGATGTCGATCTGCCCGACCGCGATCGAAAACGGCCGGCCGTCGAGCGAGGCGGCCTTGGTCAGGCCCGAGATGGCATGCTTGGTGGCGGTATAGGCGATCGAGCCTGGCCGGGGCACATAGGCCGAGATCGAGCCATTGTTGATGATGCGCCCGCCCTGCGGGCTTTGCTCCTGCATGAGCTTGAAGGCCTGCGAGAGGCAGTAGAAGGCACCGTTGAGGTTGACGTCCACCGCGCGGCGCCAATCCTGGCCGCTCAGCTGCGAGGGCAGGGTGCCCGGCAGGGAAATGCCGGCATTGTTAAACAGCAGGTCGAGCCGGCCGAACTTGTTCTTGACCTGGTCGAACAGGGCCTGCACCTGGGCTTCGTCCGACACATCGGCCGGCATCGCATGAGCCTGGGCCTGATGTTCACCGGCATCGGCTAAGGTTTGCTGCAGCGCATCGGCGCGCCGGCCAACCAGCACCACCTGCCAGCCTTCTTTGAGCAGGCCCAGCGCGCAGGCGCGGCCTATGCCCGAGCTGGCACCGGTGACGAGGGCGATTTTTTTCATGAGGGTCTCTTCTTCAAAACAAACAGGGTCAGGCGCTGGCCTCTCCGAAGGCGATCTGCACTTTGAGCGAGCGGCTCTTGTCGCCGGCCAGGTCGAAGGCCTCTATGGCGCGATCGAGTGGCAACACACCGGTGATCACCGGGCTGCCGTCAATCAGGCCTTCATTGAGAAAGCGCACTGCAGTGGCAAATTCAGGATGGAAGCGGAAGGTGCCGCGCAGGTCGACCTCTTTGGCCACCAATTGCGTCATCGGCAGGCTGATGTCGCCGCCCATGCCGACGCTGACCAGCACGCCGCGCGGCCGGATCACATCGAGTCCCAGGCGCAGCGCAGGTTCGCTGCCCGAGGCTTCGAAGACGGTATCGAACTGGCCCTTATCGGCCTTGTAGGCCTCCATCGCCTGGGGCTGGGTTTTCAGGTTGATGGTTTCATCCGCGCCCATCTTGCGCGCGCACTCCAGCGGCAGGTCGGCGATGTCGGCAGCCACGATGCGGCCGGCGCCGGCGCGGCGCAGGCCGGCAATCAGCAGCGAGCCTATCGGGCCGCAGCCTGTGACCAACACCTGCTGGCCCAGCACACTTCCGGCGCGGGCGATGGCATGCAGGCCGACCGACAGCGGCTCGGCCAGGGCCGCTTGCGACAGGCTCAGGTGCGCGCCGATCGGGTGGGCCTGGTGGCTCTCGATGATGATCTGCTCGCTGAAGGCGCCCTGGATGTGCGGAAAGGGCATGGCGCTGCCAAAAAAGCGCATATTCAGGCAGTGGTTGTGCTGGCCAGCCTGGCAGAAGCGGCAGTGAGCGCAGGGCCGCGATGGCGAAATCGCAATGCGCTGACCTTTTTGCAAGCTGCTGACGGCAGCGCCGACAGCGTCGATCACGCCCGAGACCTCGTGACCCAGGGCCATGGCTTGGCGGATGCGCACCGTGCCAAAGCCGCCGTGCTGGTAGTAATGCAGGTCCGAGCCGCAGATGCCGCCGAAGGCGACCCTGACCCTCAGTTGCTGGGCGCCAAGCTCGGGCAGCTCGGTATGTTCTATGCGCAGGTCCTTGGCGGCATGGCAGACGACGGATTTCATGGGGGCCTCTTTGCAGGAGCGGTAAAGGGGGATCTTAAATCGCGTCTAGAGGGTGGCGGTCACGCCGCCATCGACATAGAGAATATGGCCGTTGACGAAGCGCGATGCATCGCTGGCCAGGAACACTGCAGCACCGCCTAAGTCTTGCAGCTCGCCCCAGCGGCGGCTGGGCGTGCGGCCGACCAGCCAAGCGCTAAAGGCAGGGTCATCCACCAGCTTTTGATTGAGCTCGGTCTTGAAGTAGCCAGGGCCAATGCCGTTGACGTTCAACCCCAGCGGGCCCCAATCGATGGCCATGCCCTTGGTGAGCATCTTGAGCGCGCCCTTGGACGCGGTGTAGGGCGCGATGCCGGGCCGGCCGAGCTCGCTTTGCACCGAGCAGATGTTGATGATCTTGCCCTGACCGCGCGGGATCATTTTTTTGGCCACTGCCTGACCGACAAAGTAGGCGCTGTCCAGGTTGGTCTTCATCAGGGTGTGCCAATCGGTATCGGCGTATTCATGCAGCGGCCCACGGATCTGCATGCCGGCGTTGTTGACGAGGATATTGATCGGCCCTTCGGCCTCCAGCGCCTCGACCGCCGCGCGCACGCTGGCAGCATCGGTCACATCAAACACCGACGGGCTGGCCGACAGCCCCCGGGCTTGCAGGCCTTGCACCGCGGCGCTGACCTTGGCGGCCCCCCGCCCGTTGAGGATGACATGGGCGCCGGCCTGGGCGAGTGCCTCGGCGATGGCCAGGCCTATGCCGGCCGAAGAGCCTGTGATCAGGGCGCGCTGGCCCGAGAGCTTGAAGGAGTCCAGAACGTTCATCGTGCGAGCAGGAATTTGAGGGGAACCATGACCAGGCTGGGGAAGGCAATCAGCGCGCCCATCACCACCACCTGAGAGACCAGAAAGGGCATGACCCCCCGGATGACATCGTGCATGGGAATACGGCCGACGCCACAGACCACATTGAGCACCGTGCCGACCGGCGGCGTGAGCAGGCCAATCGCGTTGTTGATCATAAAGAGCACGCCAAAGTAGACTGGGTCTATGCCGGCCTCGCGCACCAGTGGCATCAGCACCGGCGTCAAAATGAGCACCGTCGGGGCAAAGTCCAGCGCGGTGCCCACCACCAATACCAGCAGCATGAGCATCACCAGCAGCAGCGTGGGGTTGTCGATGAAAGGGCGCAGGATTTCAACGATCTGCCGGGGGATGTTGGCCACGGTGATCAGCCAGGCACTCACCAGTGCCGCAGCCACCAGGAACATCACCACCGAGGAGGTCTTGGCGGCCCTCAGGATGATGCCGTAGAGCTGGCGGACCTTGATTTCGCGGTAAATGAAGAGGCCGACGAACAGCGAATACACCACCGCCACCACCGCAGCCTCGGTAGGCGTGAAGACGCCCATCTTCATGCCTCCGATGATGAGGATGGCCAGCAGGTACGACCAGAAAGCGTTGAAGGTGACCTTCAGCCTCTCCTTCATCGGCACCCGCTCGCTGACCTTGACCTGGTCCTTGCGCGCCACCAGCCACCAGGTGACCACCAGCGCCAGGCCCATCAGGATGCCCGGGAAGATGCCGGCCATGAAGAGCTTGGAAATCGACACCCCGCCGATCACGCCAAACAGAATGAAGCCGATCGAGGGCGGGATGACTGGGGCGATGATGCCGCCGGCAGCGATCAGCCCGGCCGAGCGGTCCATGCGGTAGCCGGCATCGCGCATCATGGGCATCAGCACCGCTGCCAGTGCTGCGGTATCGGCTACCGCCGAGCCCGAGAGGCTGGCCATGACGATGGCGGCAAACACCGCCACATAGCCCAGGCCGCCGCGGAAATGGCCGACCCAGACCATGGCCGAGTCGACGATGCGCCGGCTCATGCCGCCGGCGTTCATCAATTCGCCTGCGAGCATGAAAAATGGCACCGCCATCAGGGGGAAGTTGTCGGCCCCGCTGATCAGGTTCTGCGACACGATCTGGGTGTCGAAGTTGTCCAGATGCAGCATCAGGGCCACGCCCGAGACGATGAGCGAAAACGCCAGCGGCATGCCCAGGGCCATGGCGCCGAGCAGCGAGACGATGAAGACAAGGACGGTCATGGGCGGCCTCGCTCGGCGCTGGGCACAGGGACCACCTCTTCGCTGTCCTGGATTTGAATCAGATCGGATTCATTGAACCGGCCGCGCGCCAGCGCCAGCAGCTTGCCCAGGATCATCAGGCCCATGGCCACGCTGGTGATATAGCCTATGCCGTAGACCCAGCTCATCGGGATCTCGGTGACCGCCGAGCGCGTTGTGGCATTGATGCCGTGCTGCTTGAAGGTGCCGTAGAACATGAGGCAGCAGCAGCCCAGCATCAGCAGGTTGGAGATGGCGAAGGCGATCTTCTTGCCGCGCAGGCTGAGCTTGCGCACCACCGTGTCGAGCCCGAGGTGAGCGTTCTCACGCAGGGTGACGATGGCGCCTAAAAAGGTGATCCATATAAAGAGGTAACGTGAGAGCTCTTCCGAGCTGATGATGCCGTCGTTGAAGCCGTAGCGAAGGACGACGTTGCCAAAGACCATGATGACCATGATCGAAAGCATGATCACCAAAGTGAACTCGGCAAGCTTAAAAAACAGGTCGGTGAGCTTTTTCATGAACGAAGCATCAATGAGGCCCCCTCTCGGGAGGGGGCCTTCAAACTCAAGCGATTACTTGGTGTCCTCAATGGCCTTGAGCAGGGCCGGACCGCTTTTCTCGCCGAAGGTCTTGGCGATTTCGGCCGAGACGATTTTCTGGAAGGGCGCCATGTCGACGTTCTCGATCACCTGCATGCCCGACTTCTTGAGGTCGGCGATCACCTTGCCGGCGTTTTGCGCGTTCAGGTTGCGCTGGAAGGTGGCCGCCTCGCGGGCTGCGTCCACCACGATCTTCTGGTAGTTGGCCGGCAGGCTGTCGAACTTGGCCTTGTTCATCGCCACCACCAGGGGCGAGTACACATGGTTGCTCACCGTCAGGTGCTTTTGCACCTCGTAGAACTTGGACGACCAGGTCACATTGATCGGGTGCTCCTGCGCGTCAAAGGTGCCGGTTTCCAGGGCGGTGTAGAGCTCGGCGATCGGCATGGGCGAGGGGTTCATGCCCAGCAGCCTGAAGGCCTGGATGTGATACGGGTTGGGGGTCGAGCGGATCTTCAGCCCCTTGAGATCCTCGGGCTTGTTGACCGGGCGCTTGTTGTTGGTGAAGGCCCTCCAGCCGTTTTCCCAGTAGGCCAGGCCTTTGAGCCCGTGCGGGGCCAATTCGTTGAGCACACCGGTGCCGACCGCTCCGTCGAGCACGTTGTAGGCATGCTGGGCGCTGCGAAACACAAAGGGCAGTTCCATCGCGGCGGTATTGGGCACGATGCCGTTGAAGTTGGAGGCGCCGCTGGAGACGATGTCTATGGTGCCGCCGCGGGTGCCGTTGATCATGGCCGCGTCGTTGCCCAGCTGGTTGGCCGGGAAGATGGTGATTTCTACATCGCCATTGGTACGCTGCTTGACCAACTCGGCCAGCTTCATGGCTGCGGCGTGCTGGCCATCGGTGGCGTTGACCGCATGGCCCATTTTTAGGTTGAACTTGGCGGCCAGGGCGCTGGAGCCAACGGCCGTCATGAGGCAGGCCATCAAGATGCGTGAAAGTTTCATGGGAGTCTCCTGGTTAGAAATCGATAGCGGAATCAGTCGGTGGGCAGTGCGTATTCGTCCGCACTGAAGACGGTGTGAAACACGGTGCCATCGAACATGGCAATCAGCGCCTTGGAAACCTCTTTGCTTTCCAGGCGCACCGGCGAGGCCAGGGCCAGCTCGATGGATTCACGGCTCGGGTAGCGCACCGACAGCACCATGCCAAAGTGCGGCTGGCTTACATCGCTTTCGACCTGCCTGAGTACCCGCACTTCCTGGGCGCCGGGAAAGCGGGTCCACAGCGGCACCAGCTTGTCGCGGATGTATTGGTTGAAGGCTTGCTCTTGGCCCGGTCGCACCTGGCCCTGAAAAAATGCGCAGCGTATGAACATCGGCTTCCTGGGGGTATCGATTCAAAGACTGGCTGGTAGGCCAGGGTGGACCTGCAAGGCCGTCAAGGCCGCTAGGGCCTCGTCGACCAACTGGCTCACCGGTTCGGTGATGGCTAAGGTGATCACATCTTCCTCGTCGGCGGTGGGCCGCTCGAGCGTGCGAAATTGGCTCTCTAACATCTGTGGCTGCATGTAGTGGCCAGCCCGCCGGGCCATGCGCTGGCTGATCAGCTCGTAGCTGCCTTCCAGAAAAACAAAACGCACCTCACCGGCCTGTGCGCGTATGCGGTCGCGGTAGATTCGGCGCAGGGCAGAGCAGGCCACCACCCGGCCGGGCCATGGGCTGTCTGCCAGGTAGGCGCCGATGCGATCGAGCCAGGGCCAGCGGTCGGCATCTTGCAAGGCAATGCCGGCGCGCATCTTGGCCACGCTTTCGGGCAGGTGCAGGTCGTCGCCGTCCATCACCTGCAGACCCAGTCGCTCACCCAAAGCCAGGCTCAGCGTGGACTTGCCGCTGCCCGACACGCCCATCATGACCAGGCGCAGTGGCAAGCTCGGCTCGCTCATGTCAGCGCGCACGGGCGGCCGTCCATTCGGGCACCGGGGTGAGCAGCGCCTGACCTTCAATGCCGGCGCGCATATTGGCAAAGGCCAGGTCGGCCATGGCTTGGCGGGTCTGTGCGGTGGCACTGGCCATGTGCGGGGTCAGCACCACCTGCGGCATGGCCCACAGGGCCGAGGGCACGCGCGGTTCGTCGGCAAACACATCGAGCCCGGCCCCTGCAATAGTGCCCTGCGCCAGGGCTTCGATCAGGGCCTGTTCGTCAACCACGCTGCCGCGCGCCACATTGATCAAGAAGCCTTGGGGCCCCAGGGCTTGCAGCACCTGGGCGTTGATCAGGTGCCGCGTGCCGGCCCCCCCTGGGGTGATGACCACCAGGAAGTCGGACTGGCTCGCCAAGCTGGCTGCGTCGGGGAAATAGCGGTGGCTCAGTTCGGCCTTGGGGGAACGCGCGGTATATGAAATCGACATGCCGAAGGCCTGAGCCCGTTGTGCGATGGCCTGACCGATGCGGCCCATGCCCACGATGCCCATTCGCGCCCCTGATACCTTGCGTCCCAGGGCCAGCGGCCCTTGGGGCCAGCGTCCGGCCCGCACGAATTGGTCAGCCAGAGCAATCTGCCGGCCCACGGCCAGCACCAGACCCATGGCCAGGTCGGCCACGTCCTCGGTCAGCACGCCCGGTGTGTGGGTTACGGGGATGCCTTGTTCGATGGCTGTTGGTACATCGACGCCGTCGTAGCCGACCCCAAAAACTGACACCACGCGCGCCTGTGGCAATTGCCGCAGCAAGCTGCCGGGCACCAGCGCCTCCCCGGTGCCGGCCACGCCCAGGATGCGCGGTGCAAGTGCCGCGAAGGCCTGCGGGTCGGTCTCGTGCGTGCGGTCGTGAACCGTGTAAAGGCTGTCAAGGGCCTGGCGGTAGAAGGGGTGCAACTTGGCCACCGCCAGCACATCGGGTCTGGACAAAACTTACTCCTGAAGGTATTGGATAGCGCTATCCAAAGAAGCTGGAAACTGCGCGGGATTTCCCTTCAGCCTGGGATTTGTGCGCTTTAAAGCCCTGGACCTATTCAGGATAGGGCTCGCCAGCTTTCTTGGATAGCGCTATCCTACCGACCTAGCAACTGACATCTTCTGAGGACTAACCCTTGCCCGCTGACCGTTCATTGCCTGCCCTGCGCCGCCGCGCCACCGGCCGGGTCACCCTCAGCGATGTGGCCCGCGCTGCCGGGGTGAGCACCAGTACCGCCTCGCGGGCGCTGCGCGGCGAGCGGGCGGTGGCGCCGGAGCTGATCGCGCAGGTGCAAACGGCTGCCCAGCGCCTGGCCTATGTGCCCGACCCGGCGGCGCGAGCCCTGGCCTCGCGCCGCAGCGACCATGTGGCGGTGCTGATTCCGCTCTTGTCCAACACCCTGTTTGTCGACTTGCTGGAGGCGGCGCAGAAAACCCTGCGCGCCCAGGGCTACCAAACCCTCATGGGCGTGACCCACTACGACCGTCAGGAGGAAGAGCAACTCCTGCGCGATCTTTTGCAGCACAGACCGGCGGGCCTGTTGGTGACCGGGCGCGATCACAGCCCGGCCAGTATCGATTTGATGACCAGGGTGCCCTGTGTGCACCTGATGGACCTGGCCGAGCCGGGCGGGGCGGTGCCGAGCTACAGCGTCGGCTTTGACCAGGCCGAGGCCGGCGCCGAATTGACCCGTCACCTGCTCAGCCGCGGCTACCGCCGGGTGGCTTTTGCCGCTGCCCAGCTTGATGCCCGGGTGATGCAGCGCATGAGCGGCTGGCGCAGCGCTTTGCAGGCCGCCGGAGCCTACAACCCGACCTTGGAATGGCTCAACCCCGCCGCCTCCTCGCTGGCGCTGGGCGGGCAGATGTTCGAGCAGATCGTGCAGCAAAGACCTGCGGTCGATGCGATTTTCTTTTGCAACGATGACCTGGCCCAGGGCGCGCTCCTTAGCGCGCTGCGCCGGGGTATTCGGGTGCCCGAGCAGGTGGCCATCGTCGGCTTCAATGACCTGACCGGCAGCGACCAGACCCTGCCGGCGCTGACCACGGTGCGCACACCGCGCGCGCGCATCGGCGAGGCAGCCGCGCAGATGCTGCTGGGTCTGATCAAGGGCCAGCAGCCTGAGCAGGCCCAGCTGGACCTGGGTTTTGAGCTGGTCGTTCGGGCCAGCGCCTGAGCCGGGCGGCTCAGTTCAGTTGGTTGACCAGCGGCTGGCCCTTGGTCAGGCGGGTGATGTTGTCGGCCAGGGTCTGCTGACGGCGCTTGAGGGTGCCCCGGGTCCAGCCCGACATGTGCGGCGTCATCAGCAGATTGTCCAGTGAGGCAAAGTCCAGCTGCGAGGGCGCAGCGGTGGTTTGGCCCGCCTGCGGGTATTGGTACCAGGTGTCGATGACCGCGCCGGCGATGCGTTTTTGGACGAGGGCCTCAAACAGCGCGTGCTCGTCGAGCACCGCGCCGCGCCCCACATTGATGATCACTGCGTCCGGCCGCATGGCTGCCAGCTCTTGATGGCCGACCAGGCCCCGGGTTTGCTCGGTCAAAGGCAGGGTCAGCACCACCGCATCAGCACTGGCCATGAACGCTGTCAGATCACTCAGGGGCCACACTTGGTCCACGCAAGGGTGTGTCACCGGGCTGCGGTTGCAGGCGTGCACCCGCATGCCAAAAGCCTTGGCCCGCTCGGCCAGGGTGCGGCCGATATGGCCCAGGCCGATGATGCCCAAGGTCTGCGCGCCCAACTCGGTGCGCAGCGCGTCAGGCGCGCCGGCCCAGTAAGTCCAGCGCTGCTGCCGCAGATCGGCGTCGGCCTGCTGCAGCGGCACATGGCGGGCCAGCAGGGCGGCCATCACATATTCGGCGATCGCGTTTTCATGGCCAAAGCAGTTGCACAAGGGGCAGCCCGGTGGCAGCAGGGCAGTGTCGATGGCGTCGGTGCCCGCCGCTGGCGCTAGGTAGAGCTTGAGCTGCTGCGGGCGCGGCAGATCGGCCTGCAAGCGTATGCCGATGATCACATCGGCCGCCTCAAAAGCCGAGCGCTCGCCGGGCAAATCCAGCCGGTCGCTCAGGGTCTGGATCTCATGGTCGGATCCGATGAGTTCTTCCATGCCAGGCCGGAACTGGCTGGCATTGGGGCCGTGAAAAACAATGCGAAGGTTCATGGGGGCTCGCAGCGCCTAGCTGCTGGCTGGTGGGGGATGGCTGGACTATAGGGGAAGGGCTGCGGGTGTCAGTAAACTCTTAGCCTAGTCAGGTCTTGGACAGAAAACGCTCCCATTGCCTTGCCTTTGTCAGTTAAGTCGGTTGCCCCTGGTCTCATGTCTAAGCCACAAGCCCCCAATTGAAAGACCCTAGCGGAGCCAAACATGCTAGAACAAGACAAAGTCAAGGGCCCAGCGTCCTATTTCCCTTCGATCGAAAAGAAATACGGCCAGCCCATCGCCCATTGGTTGGGTCTCGTCGGCAAGCTCAAGGACATGAAGCACATGGAGATGGTTGGCTGGTTGAAGTCCGAACACGGCTTGGGTCACGGGCACGCCAATGCAATCGTGGCGTACGCGCTCAATCAGTCCAACAAACTCGGCTAGAGGCTTGGTCGGTGGTGGCGTGCGCTTGCCACCATGACGTCGACCTTACCGGTCCTGCGGTGAGCCCAAAAACCAAGGAGGTCCTTCAGGCTTTTCCGGGCAACAGACCCGGCCATACCTAGGACCTGAGCGCCGCCTTGAGCTGTTCGATCCGGTCCTGCCCCCAAAACATCTGCTCGCCCACAAAAAACGTGGGCGCTCCGAAAACGCCGCGATCGACCGCTTGCGTGGTCACGTCCTTGAGCCTGTCTTTGGTGGCCTGCTCATTGGCAAGGTTGAGCAACTGCCCCGGATCGAAATCGGCTGTGCTCAGCACGCCGGCCACCACGTCTGCGTCGTTCATGTTCAGGCTGTCTACCCAGATCGCTTTGTAGATCGCGTCCATGAAATCATGTATGCGGGGGTCTGAACGCATCTGCAGGCCAGTGAGCATGCGCATCAGGGTGGTGGTGATGATGGGAAAGTGCGGGTTGGTGTTCAGGGGAACGCCATAGCTGTCTGCAAAGCGCTTGAAGTCGACGAAGATGTATTTGCCTTTGGCCGGAACGCTCACCGGCGAGGCATTGCCGGTGGCCTTGAAGACGGCGCCCAGCAGCATAGGTAGATAGACCGGGCTGGCTCCGGTTTCGGCCTTGATGTTCTCCAACTGGGTATGGGCCAGGTAGCTGGCCAGGCTGCCAAAGTCGAAGTAATAGTCGTAGGTCTTGGTCATCGTGCTGTCCTTTTCTGCAGTTCAAAATTTTTCCATATAGGGGCGCAGATCGAGTTCGTGCGTCCATGCGTCTCGGGGTTGCTGGTGGAGCATCCAATAGGCGTCGGCAATGTGTTCAGGGTCCATGATCCCGCCTTGGTCCTTCAGGGCATAGCGCTCAGGAAACTGGCTGCGTATGAAATGCGTATCGATGGCGCCGTCGATGATGGTGTGCGCCACATGGATGCCCATGGGGCCGAGTTCGCGGGCCATGCTTTGAGCCAGGCTGCGCAGCGCCATCTTCCCGCCGGCAAAGCCTGCAAAGTTTGCGCTGCCCCGCAGGGAGGCGCTGGCGCCGGTAAAGATGATGGTGCCCTTATGCGTCATCCCCTGCGTGCCTGGGTCGCCGGGCGTGACCCTGGCAACCATGCGCTTGGCCACCTCGCGCCCTGTCAAAAAACCAGCCAGGCAACACATCTCCCAGATCTTGGTGTAGCGCTGCGCGGTCTCCGTCAGGATGCTGTTGGGGGAGTTCGCGCCGATGTTGAAGACCATCACTTCAATCGGACCGATGTCGCGTTCGATGTGTTCGACCAGGGCCACGACCTGGTCTTCCTTGCGAGCATCCGATCCAAAGCCGTGGGCCGTGCCGCCGGCCTGGCGTATCTGGGCCAGCAGAGGCTCCAGCTTTTCCTGTGTTCTGCGACTGACGCAGGCGGTATAGCCTTCGCGCGCAAAGCGTCTGGCGACCGCGCCACCGGTGGCATCACCCGCGCCTATGACCAGGCAGACTTTTGATGGAGACATGGTGTGCCCGGGTTCAGCGCGGCCCGGACTCGGACTCGATGAGCGCAATCACCGCGCTGATGTCTTGCTCGCCCATGCCCTGGCTCAGCGCCCGCCGAAAGTAGGGCGCGGCGGTGTCGAACAGGGGGCTGGCGCAACCGAGCTCGCGGGCCATCTGCTCGCCCAGGTTCAGGTATTTGTCCAGGGTGTTGAAAGGCCCGGGTGCAGGTGAGAATTTGCGCTCGGCCATCATCGGTGCCCGAATCGCGAACATGGTCGAGTTGCCCGCGCCTTGGGCGATGACCTTGGCCACCAGTGCAGGGTCGAAGCCGGCGCGTGCGCCCAGGTTCATGGCTTCTGCGGCGGCCAGGGTGTGTATGGTCAGCAGGTAGTTGGCTATCAGCTTCATCGCCACCGCTGAGCCGTAAGGCCCAAGGTGAAACTGATTCTCGGTAATGGCTTTAAGCACGGGACTGCATTGGTCGACCAGGCCAGCCTCGCCGCCGAGATACAAGGCGGCTTTGCGGGCGCTGACCATGGGCGGTGAGCCGCTAACCTCGGCTTCCAGAACCCGGGCGCCGCGCTCGCTCAGTCTTGCTGCTTGTTCTAGCTTGAAAGCGCGGCTGTAGGTGCCCAGCTCGATCACGATCTGACCGGACTTGAGGTGCGCGAGTACGCCGTCTCTACCGTCGAGCGCGCTGCGCTGCGCGGCTTCATCGGGCAGGCACAGCAGCAGGATGTCGCAGGCGCTTGTGACTGCGCCGGGGCTGGCCAATCGCTGGCCACCCGCAGCTTCGAATTCTGGGGCGGCCGAGCGGCGGTAGCCCGATACGGCATAGCCGGCCTGCAAAAGATTGCGGGCTACCGGCAGGCCGAGCTGGCCCAGGCCGATCAGCCCCAGGGTGGGTAATGCTTGTGACACGAGACGGTCCTTTCTGCGCAGAACTTTGTGTGTGGGCGATTTTGCACGCTGGCGCGATGGCCTTGGGCCCTGGACCCGTTTTGTCCCTGAAGGGACAAGTGCCCGGGCCCGCAGCTTGTTGGCGTCGCTCAAATGCGCGAAAGTGCCCCCATCAGCTTAGGCGCGAGCGGGGCACGGTGTGAGATGAACGAAACCTTTGACTATGTGATCGTCGGCTCCGGCCCGGCCGGCTGCGTGCTGGCCAAGCGCTTGAGCGAGGATGCGGGCGTGAGTGTCTGCCTGCTGGAAGCGGGCGGGCCCGACCGCAGCCCCTATGTGCGCATGCCGGCAGGCTTCGTCAAGATGCTGGACAAGCCCGCCTTCATGGGCTTTTACCCCACCGAAGCCATACCTTCTGCGGCGGGGCGCAGCCTGCGCATACCGCAAGGCCGCATTGTGGGCGGCTCCAGCTCCATCAACGGTCTGGCTTACTCGCGCGGCCAGCGGCAAGACTTTGACGACTGGTCGGCCTGGGGCAATCTAGGCTGGAGCTACCGCGAGGTGTTGCCGTATTTCATGCGCTCGGAGCGGCGCATAGGCGCAGCGGACGAGCGCTTTCGGGGCCGCAGCGGCGAGCTGCCGGTGAGCAATCCGGATTGGCCCAGCGCGCTGTGCGAAGCCTTTATTGCGGCGGCCGGCCAGCAGGGCTTTGCCCGCAACCCCGACTACAACGGCGCCGAGCAGGATGGTGCGGGCTATTTCCAGCGCATCATCGAAGGCGGGCGGCGGGTCAGCTGCGCCGACGCGTTTTTACGGCCGGCCCTGGCCGCAGGTCAGGTGCAGCTCAAGCTTCACGCCGAGGCCGAGGTGCTGCTGTTTGACGGTCTGCGCGCCACCGGCCTTGCATACCGTCAGGACGGGCAGTTGCGGCAGGTGCATGCGCGGCGCGAGGTCTTGTTGTGTGCAGGCACCATCAACAGCCCTAAGCTGCTGCAGCTTGCCGGCATAGGCCCCGCGCCAGCCTTGCAGGAGCTGGGCATTTCGGTGCGCCAGCACCTGCCGGGGGTGGGCGAGAATTTGCGTGACCACTACACGGTGCGCATGGTGGCGCGCGCCCGCGATGTGGCGACGCTCAATGAATATTCCCGCGGCTGGCGCTTGGGCCTGGAAGCCCTTAAGTGGCTGGCCGGGCGGCCCAGCATATTGGGTTTGAGCCCCTCGCTGGTTCACCTGTTTTGCAGGTCGCGGCCCGAGCTCGACCGGGGCGACATTCAGGTGCTGTTCACCCCGGGTAGCTACAAGGAGGGCCGCAGCTATGTGCTTGACGACCACCCCGGCATGAGCTGCGGGGCCAGGCAGCAAAGGCCTTTTAGCAGCGGCTATGTGCGCCTGAGCTCGCCCGATCCGCAGGCGGCACCACGGGTCCAACCCAACTATCTGCGCGATCCGCGTGACCCGCCGGTACTGCTGGCGGCGCTGCGTCTGGCCCGCCAGCTCCTGCACAGCCCCACCCTGGCGCGCTACTTCCACAGCGAGACCTTGCCCGGCCCGCAGGTACAAACCGACGACGAGTGGCTGGACTTTGCCCGCCGGCGCGGCTCGACCGCCTATCACCTGGTGGGTACCTGCAAGATGGGGCCGGCTGATGATGCGATGGCGGTGGTCGATGCACAGCTACGGGTGCGCGGGCTAGAGCACTTGCGGGTGGTCGACGCCTCGGTCATGCCCCAGGTGCCTTCGGCCAACACCATGGCGGCTACCCTGATGGTGGCCGAAAAAGCCGCTGACATGATTCGGGGGCGGCAGGTGGCTGAGGCGGCTGAGGTGTAGTGGCGAGCATGCTTTGCTCGTGGCAATGAATGCCTTGTGGGAGCGCCGCCTCGGCGCGATGGGGCCCTTGATCAAGCGCTGCATCGCCGCGAGGGCGCGGCTCCTACGCCCATTCTGAGGCTCCCACGCCCACTTTGAGGATGCGCTGCTTTTTTGTGGGAGCGCCGCCCCGGCGCGATGGGGCCCTTGATCAAGCGCTGCATCGCCGCGAGGGCGCGGCTCCCACACCCATTCTGAGGCTCCCACACCCATTCTGAGGCTCCCACGCCCACTTTGAGGCCCTCGTACCCACTTTGAGGATGCGCTGCTTTTTTGTGGGAGCGCCGCCCCGGCGCGACGGGGGCTTTGATCAAGCGCTGCATCGCCGCGAGGGCGCGGCTCCCACACCTATTCTGAGGCTCCCACGCCCATTCCGAGGCTCCCACACCTATTCTGAGGCTCCCACGCCCACTTTGAGGCCCTCGTACCCACTTTGAGGATGCGCTGCTTTTTTGTGGGAGCGCCGCCCCGGCGCGATGGGGGCTTTGATAGCTTGCCCGTGATGGGCTCAGTCCAAACTCAGCCTATACACCCTGGCTGCAGTACCGCTGAAGAGCGCTTGCTTTTCTGCTGCACTGGCGCCGCTGCTCATGCGCTTGTACGCATTCCAAAGCACGCCATAGCTGCAACTGCCCTTGTCGACCGGGAAGTTGCTTTCGAACATGCAGCGATCGGCGCCAAACAGCTCGATGCAGGTCTGAACATAAGGCTGCCAGAGCGCAGCCAGTTCTTGCGAGGAGGGCGGCCGGGGCTGGCTGCCCAGTTCAAAGCCATACAGGCGCATGCCCAGACCACCGAGCTTGAGGTAGACGTTCGGACAGCGGGCGAGCTGACGCAGGTCAGCGGCCCATTCTTCGCGCACCGCATCGCGCCGACCGGCGTAAGGGCCTATGCCTATGACACCCCCGCAGTGGTCGAGCACGATGGTCGTTTCTGGGAAGTGCTGCGCTAGGTCGAGCAACTCGGCAATTTGGGTGTGGTAAATCCAGGCGTCAAAGCTCAGGCCCCGAGGCGCCAGCTGCGAAAAACCCTCGCGAAAGCGGGCATCGCTCATCACCTGGGGCGGCGGGTTGGCGAGTGAACCGCGGGCGGCCGGGTCCGGGTGCCAGACCGCCGAGTAGCGCAGACCGCGCAGCCGGCCGCCGCCGGCTTGGTCCAGCGCTTGCAAGACCGGCTCGACCTTGGCGCCGAGCAGCAGATCGGCATGGCCGACGATGCCCGCAGCAATCTGGCAGGCGCCATAGTTGCCGCTGGCGGTGATGGCCGCCGAACCATTTAAGAATTCCACTTCGCCCACTGGCTGCAGCGGAGTCGGTGCCGAGCGCTTGTACATGGCGTGGCATTCGACCGCCACCGTAGCGCGGATGTTGTGCCCGCTGGCCAGGTCCTCCAGCATATCGGGCACAAAGTAACGGTTGCCAACGTGGTCCCACAGATGATGGTGGGCGTCGATGATGGGCAGGTCTGGCTCGAGCGCATCCTCGGGTTGCAGTGCCAGCCACTGCGGGCGCACGGACAGGTGAGGCGAGGCAGCCGGTGCTGGGTTTGGAGCTGGGGCAGGGGCAGGGGTGTTGGCGAAAGACATGGTGGCTCGGAACTTAGCGGATACATAGGCGACGCCCTGTCGCAAATGCGCCATGCCCGGCCGATCACAATCGGCCCTGTCCCGCCGCCAGCAAGTCGGTGACGGGCGCAGCAGGAGCACACGATGCAATACCGCAAGCTGGGCCGCAGTGGCCTGAAAGTATCCACGCTTTGCCTGGGCACCATGATGTTTGGTGGCCAGACCGACGAGCCGCAGGCGGCCGACATCATCGCCAGCGCAGCCGATCAGGGCGTGAATTTTTTGGACACGGCCGATGCCTACAACGAGGGCCGCGCCGAAGAGATCGTCGGCCGGGCGGTGCGCGCCCAACGTGACCGCTGGGTCCTGGCCACCAAGGTCGCCTTCCCCCTGAACGGGCGGGTCGGCATCAACGAGAGCGGGCTGTCGCGCCGATGGATCATGCAGGCGGTGCAGGCCAGCTTGCGCCGTCTGGGGACTGACTACATCGACATCTACTACCTGCACAAGGAAGACCCCGAAACGCCGCTGGACGAAACGGTGCGCGCCATGGGCGACTTGATGGCGCGCGGTCAGGTGCGCTATTTCGGGCTGTCGAACTACCGCAGCTGGCGGGTCGCCGAGATCTGCCGCTTGTGCGACGACATGGGCATCCCTCGGCCGGTGGTCAGCTCGCCGTATTACAACGCGCTCAACCGCATGCCCGAGGTCGAGCACCTGCCGGCTTGCGGCTTTTACGGGCTGGGCGTGGTGCCCTACAGTCCGATCGCGCGCGGTGTGCTCACCGGCAAATACGCGCCAGGCCAAAGCGCGCCCGAGGGCACACGTGCCGGCCGCAAGGATGTGCGCATGATGCAGTCCGAATGGCGACCGGAGTCGCTGCTGATCGCCCAAAAAATCAAGCATTACGCCCAGCAGCGGGGCTTGAGCGCAGGCCAGTTTGCCCTGGCCTGGGTGCTCAACAACCGCTTCATTTCTTCGGTGATTGGCGGGCCGCGCACCCGCGAGCAATGGGACGACTACCTGGGCGGCACCGCCTATCGGCTCACCGCCGAGGACGAGGCCTTCATTGACGCCTTGGTCGTCCCCGGCCACCCGTCCACCCCTGGCTACAACGACCCCGCCTACCCGCTGGAGGGCCGGCCGGGGTGGCATGTGGCGGGCTGAGGGCTCAGGGTGTCGGTGCTTTGCCTACCGGCTCGCCCGGCTGCTCTCTTGCTAAGGTAAAGCCAGTCTCAAAGACGGTCAAACTTGCCACGAGGGGCTGCCAAGGGTTGTCGATGGGCAGGAGTAGAACGCCGTTTCCCAGTCGCATCAGTGCCACCTCTGTTCCTGCAAATTGGTAACTCTTGGGCAAACGAATCACCTGGCTGCGGCCGGACTTGAAGATTCGGGCTGTTTCCATGAGTCTCTCCTGGGTAGGGGCCCGAGAAATTAGCAAAGGCTTCGCACTTTGTCCACCCCACGCCTGTCCAAAGCTGTCCCTTTGGCCCGCAGGTGCTTGAGGTTCGCTGCCAATGCCCCTTGGATCGCTCGGGCTTGCCGAAGCGCCGTTTTTCCAATATAGTTAGGCGCCTAAATAAATTCAGCATTTAGCGACGGAGCTTGCCCCATGATCACTCCCGAAGAAAACCAGCTCTTGTGCCGGGTCGAAGGCGATGCGCCCATGGGGCGGTTGATGCGCAAGCATTGGATGCCGGTCTGCCTGATTGAAGAGGTTCCCGAGCCCGATTGCAATCCGGTGCGGGCGCGCATTCTGGGCGAGAGCCTAGTGGTGTTTCGCGACACCGAGGGCGCGGTCGGCGTGCTCGAAGAGGCCTGCCCGCACCGGCGTGCCTCGCTGGTCTATGGCCGCAATGAAGACGGCGGCCTGCGCTGCCTCTACCACGGCTGGAAGATGGATGTGAAGGGCCGGGTGATCGAGATGGTCTCGGAGCCGGCCGCCAGCTGTCTGGCGGCCAAGGTGCAGCACAAGGCCTATCCGGTCAAGGAGTGGGGCGGCATGGTCTGGGCCTGGTTTGGCCCGCTCGATGAGGTGCCTGAGTTTGTGCCGCCGCCCTGGGCGCCGCATGAGCAAGCCCGGGTGTCGATCGCCAAGGTGATCGTGCCTTGCAACTGGGCGCAAATTTTGGAGGGTGCGATCGATTCCGCCCACAGTTCCAGCCTGCATTCGTCCGACATGGTGCCGGCCCGAGTGGCCGGTGGCCAGGCTACCGACACCAACTGGCTGCGGCCCTCGACCGACAAGGCACCACGCATGCAGGTGCAGCGCGGCGGCTACGGCTTTCGCTATGCCGCCATCCGCCGGCCGATACAAAACGCGGCCACGCACGAATATGTGCGGCAAACGGTGTTCGTGGCGCCGGTCACCGTGCTGGTTCCACCCAACAACCTGTACAACGTGGCCAATTTGAATGTGCCGATGGACGACACGAATACCGTGTTTTACTTCCTCGCCTGGGGCCATCCCGCCACCACGCCGCAGACCGAGACCTGGCGCAAGTTTTTGCGGCAGACCGTGGGTGTCGACCTCGACGCCCATTACCGGCCGCTGCGCACCGACGACAACCGCTTTTGGCAGGACAGGCAGGCCATGAAGGCGGGTAATTTCACCGGCATCACCGGTTTCCCGAACCAGGACATCGCGATGTGGGTGACCATGGGCCCGATCACCGACCGCTCGCATGACCGGCTCGGTGCCAGCGACATGGCGGTGGTGGAGTTTCGCAAGCAGATGCTCGAAGCGGTGCGAAGCTTCGAGCAGGGCGGGCCGGCCATAGGCGCGGGCAATCTGGCCATTCCGAAGTCGGTGGTGTCTTTTCAGGCGGTGATTCCCAAGACGGTGGACTGGCGCGATTACGAATGCTCCTACATCTGGGGCGAAGACGACAAGCGGCCCGAACTCGAGCCTTCTTACTCGGTCAAGGCCTGAACAAGCTCTTAAAGAAACGGCAAACAGCATGACCCGACTTCAACTTTCCGTGGCCATGGGCGACTATGACCGTACCCGCGCCCTCATTGATGGGCGGGTGCAGATCGACGGGGTCGACCCGGTCTATATGACGCTGTACCCGGAAGAGATGTTCTTTCGGGCCATGCGCAGCCAGGACTTCGATATCTGCGAGCTGTCGTTTTCCAGCTATACCGTCAAGACCGCCAAAGGCGACTGTCCCTACGTGGCAGTGCCGGTGTTTTTGTCGCGGGCCTTCAGGCATACCTCGATCTATACGCGCAAGGACCGCATCAAGTCGCCGCAGGACCTCAAAGGCAAGCGCATCGGTCTGCCCGAGTACCAACTCAGCGCCAATGTGTGGGCGCGAGCGATATTGCAGGACGACTATGGCGTCGCGCCAGAAGACGTGACTTGGGTGCGTGGCGGTATCGAGACGCCGGGCCGGCCGGAGAAGATCGCGCTGCAATTGCCGCCCGGCGTCAAGCTCGAGAGCGCGCCCGAGGGCAGCACCATCTCGCAGATGCTCGACAACGGCGAGATCGACGGCTTCATGGCCCCGCGCCCGCCCAGCGAGCAGGCCTTGCGCAACCCTAACATCGGCTGGCTGTTTGACGACCCAACCGCGACCGCCCGCGACTACTACAAGCGCACCGGCATCTTCCCGATCATGCATGTGGTGGGCGTGCGCAAGAGTTTGTGCGAGCAACACCCTTGGCTGCCGGGGGCGGTGTTCAAGGCCTTCAGCCAGGCCAAGGATGCGGCGCTGCTGGCCTTGTCAGACACCTCGGCCACCAAGGTGACCCTGCCCTTCGTGGAGGAGCAGCTCAAGGCCGCCCGCGAGACCCTGGGCGAGGATTTTTGGTCTTACGGCGTGGCCAAGAACCGCGCGACCATCGACACCTTCTTGCGCCACCACCATGCGCAGGGGCTGTCGTCGCGGCGGCTTTCGGTCGAGGAGATTTTTCATCCGGCCACCTACGAGACCTATTCGATTTGAGGGCCGGTTCAATCCTCTTCTGAGGGCGGCTGGGCCGCGGCGTCGGTGGCGAGGTTTTCAAGCATCAGCAAGAGGAACTGCCGCATGGCCTGAAGCTGCGCCTCGGTGCTGCCGGCCACGCTGATGTGGTTGACCTCTTCGGCCAGCGGCACCAGCTTTTTCTCCAGGCTGCGGCCGGCGCGGGTCAGGAAGACATGCATATTCTTGCGGTTGCCGGCCAGCTGGCGCCGCTCGATCAGGCCCATGCCCTCCATGGCCTTGACGGCGGCAAAGGTGGTGGGCTCCATCACCCCGGCCAGCTCGCTCAGCTCGCGCTGGGTCAGGCCATCTTTGAGCCAAAGGATGCGCAAAAACGTCCAGTGCCCGAAAGACACCCCGTGCTCGGCCAGGCGCAGTTGCAGCGCACGCATCTGGGCGCGGGCCACATCGCGGATCAGGTGGGCCAGCCTGTCGTCGGGCACTGCCTCGCGCCAGTGGCGCAGCAGCTCGGGCATCGGGTCTTTTTTGGCCATGCGGGTCCTGTTTCAGTCGCGGGTGGGCACCTGGTGCCGCAGGGTCTCGGGGGAGGCTTGCCCGGCCAGCATGGCCAGGCAGACTTCCAGCGTGGCGCGTGACCACAGCCCGTCATGGCGCGCAGCCTGCCCCAGCCGGCCGACAGACCACAGCTCGTCGACCACCTCGCCGCGGGGCACGGCAGGCAGCTCGGCTGCGATGAACTGCCGGCCCTGTGCGCTATGCACTTCCACCCCCAGGGGCGCGAGCCGCAGATCGGCCTGGTCGCAGCTGATCAAAACCGGCCCGAAATGCTGGGCCGCTTGGGGCGGCTGGGGTGCTGCCTCTTGATAGGCCGAGCCACCGAAGTTGCGCTCGGCCTTGGCCTGGGCCTCGGCCAGCTCGTCGCTCATCTGCGCATGACGCTGCCGTGTCTGCGCATGGGCCTGCGGGTTCTTGGGCTGGCCCAGTTCGCCCAGGCCGTCCATCAGCAGGTCGCTGTCATAGTGGCCGTAGCCGTTGTAGCTCAGGCTCGCAAAGGCGCCGCCGGCAAAGGAGAGCAGGGCGCTGTAGGCGCCTTCGGTGGGGCGTAGCGGGTCCCAGCGGCCGCTCACAGCGCTGACCCGCTCGACCAGCCCACCGGCCAGCAGACGCACCACGTCGACCTGGTGCGCCGCTTGGCTGAAGATCACCCCACCGCCTTGGGCGGTATCGAGTTCCTCCGGCCGCCGGGGCCGGTAGAGAAAGTCGGTGTACTGCAGGGCGTGAATCATGCGCACCGCGCCAAAGCGCCCGCTGGCAATGAGCTGTCGGGCCAGCAGCACCGGCGCGTTGTAGCTGTGGCTGTGCCCGATCAGCAGATGGGTGCCGGCCTGCTGGCAGGCGGCGATCATTTGGTCGGCTTCGGTCAGGCTCAAGGCCATGGGTTTTTCCACCAGCACATGCTTGCCGCAGCGGGCCGCCAGGCCCACATGCTCGGCGTGCATCTGGTGTGGCGTGGCCACATAGACCCACTCCACCGCCGGGTCGGCGCAGACCGCTTGGGCACTGTCGTGGGCCACACCACCCAACTGCTGGGCAAAGGCCTGGCGCGCGCTCTGGCGCGGATCGAAGCCGGCCACCAATTGCACCCGTGCATCGTCTCGCCAGGTGGGCAGCATCAGGGTGAAGGCGCGGCCTAAGCCCAGAACGCCGATGCGCAGGGGCGCGTTCATCGCGGCACCTACAGGTCCAGCAGCAGGCTGCCCTGCCCGCGGGAAACGCAGACCATGATGTGGCTGGCCTTTTCGTCTTCCATCAGCACCAGGTCGCGGTGATCTGGCTGGCCTTCCAACAGCCCGGTTTTGCAGGAGCCGCAGGTGCCGCTTTCGCAGGAGGAGGGAACGGCGATGCCATCGTCACGCAGCACCTGAAGGATGCTGCTGCCCACCGGTACGCTCAAGCGCTGGCCGCTGCTCTTGATGCAAACCTCGAAGGGCTGATCGTCGCTCTGGGCGCGGGTATCGACCCCAAAGCTCTCAAAATGCACCGCGCTGGCGGGCCAGTGGCCGCTCATGTCGCGCACCGCATCCATCAGGCCGGCCGGGCCGCAGCAATAAAGGTGCAGGCCAGTGGTGCTGCCGGGCTTTTCCAGCAGGGGCCAAAGGTCCAGGGCCCGGGCCGGGTCGCCCTGATCGTGGTGGACCTTGACCTTGCCCGCAAAGTCAGGCCCGCGCAGTTCCTCCAGGAAGGCGGTGCTTTGCGCATCGCGGCTGAGGTAAATCAGCTGATAGGGCCGGACCTCGCTGTTGAGCTGGTAGGCCATGGACAGCATAGGTGTGATGCCTATGCCGCCGGCAATCAGTAAAAAGCGGCTGGCACGATCGTCGAGCGCGAACTGGTTTTCGGGCAGTCCCACTTCAAGCAGGTCGCCTGGCTGCAACTGATCGACCATGCTGGCCGAGCCGCCGCGGCCGCTGTCCTCGCGCTTGACCGCGATCCTGTAGCGATCGGTCTCGGCCGGGTCGTTGCACAGCGAGTATTGGCGCTGCATCCCGGAGGGCGTCTTGACCCGCAGGTGAGAGCCGGCGCTGAAGGGCTGCAGCGGCAGCCCTTGCGGGTGGCGCAACTCAAAGCTTTGTATGCCCTGAGCGGCCGGCGCAGCTTCAGTGACCTGCAGGGTGTCTTGGGTCATGGTGGTGCAAATGCTGAGGACAGATGGGGCGATTAAGGGCATCCTGAGGCCGATGCTGCTTGAAAGCT